>Ga0136616_10000037_pt1 | contig 51376 bp, 60 predicted proteins | sample AntDrymUQ2992106_2_FD_106648 | JGI IMG/M metagenome (GOLD analysis project Ga0136616, IMG submission 106648) | Polar desert sand microbial communities from Dry Valleys, Antarctica - metaG UQ299 (21.06) | ecosystem: Environmental > Terrestrial > Soil > Desert | place: Antarctica: Dry Valley... | reverse complement strand
TTCGTCCTCGACTGGGACGTCCACCACGGCAACGGCACGAACGACATCTTCCACACGAGCGAGGAGGTGCTGTTCGCGAGCATCCACCAGTCGCCCCTCTATCCCGGCACCGGGCCCCTCGAGGACACCGGGTCGGGAGCGGGGGAGGGCTTCACGATCAATCTGCCGGTGCCGCCCGGCTCTGGGGAGGAGGTCTGGCTGGCGCTTGTCGAGCACGTCGTCGCGCCGGCGGCGCGGGCGTTCGAGCCGGATCTCGTGCTCGTGTCCGCCGGCTTCGACGCCCACAGCGCCGATCCGCTCGCCCAGTGCCGGCTCGAGGCGAGCTCCTTCGCCGAGCTGGCCCGCCACGCAAAGGCGATCGCCGAGGCGGCGGGAGTGCCGGTGGGAGCGGTGCTCGAGGGCGGCTATGACGTGGGCGCGCTGGCGGCTTCGGTGGCGGCGACGCTCTCCGCGCTCGCCGAGGGTGGCGAGCCGCGCTCGGTGGAACCCGATGCGCTCGTCGAGCGCGCGACGGAGCAGATCGGCCGTTTCTGGGCGCTCCGTTAGACGCGGGCAGCGCGCGGTGCAGGCACGCTCAGGACGCGGCGCGCAGCCGGCGAGCGAGCGTGCGTCCGCCCACGTCGAGCAGCGCCCCGGCTATCGCGACCGGAGGGAGGACGACGATCAGGACGAGGACCATCAGCCCGTCGAGCGCGTTCGAGCTGTTCCACATGTCGATCGAGACCCAGCCCGAAAGCGCGACCATCGCGGCGAGGGTGGCCACGCTTCCCGCGACGCTCATCCACCGTGAAGCCAAGGCGAGGAGCGCGAACCCCACAGCCACGAAGAGAGCCGTGACGCCGCCCTCGAGCAGGGTTTCGAGCGTCGTCGACTCGCCGAGACCCGCGCCCCTGCCCGTCGACTCGCCGGCGGTGACGGCGGCCACCGAGCACAAGGCGCCTACGGCGATAACGGTCGCCGCACGTGCCAGCCAAGCCGACCCTGACCCCATGCACGCCGTACACCGCGCTCGCCGGCGCGTTGCCCCGTCCCGTGACACCATGGACGCATGACCGAGCCGCCCCGACCCGAGCTTCCGATCGCCGTCTTTGACTCCGGCGTCGGCGGGCTGACCGTCCTGCACGAGTGCCTCGTCTCGCTCCCGCACGAGGACTTCGTCTATCTCGGCGACACCGCACGCTTTCCCTACGGTCGCCGTTCTGCGGACGAGCTGCGCGGCTTCGCGCTCGAGCTCGGGGAGTTGCTGCTTGCCGAGGGGGCGAAGCTGCTCGTGGTCGCGTGCAACTCGGCCGCCGCGGCGGCGGCGGGCGCCCTGCGCGAGGGTCTCGCGGGCCGCGTCGGGGTGGTGTCCGTGGTCGGACCCGAGTCGCGGCTCGCCGCCCGGGCGACCCGCAACGGCCGCGTCGGTCTGCTGGCCACTCCCGCCACGGTGGCGAGCGGCGCCTACGACCGTGCCCTCGCGAGCGAGGCGCCCGCGGCCACGCTCGAGTCGGTGGCCGCGCCCGAGCTCGCGCCCATGATCCAGGCCGGCGGCGAGATCGACGCGCTCGTCGTCGACTGCGTAGAGCGGGTCTGCGCGCCGCTGCGGGCGGCGGCGGTCGACACGGTCATCCTCGGATGCACCCACTACCCGCTCGTGCGCCCGATCCTCCAGCGCACGCTCGGTCGCGGCGTCGAGATCGTGACCTCCGGCCCGGCGATCGCCGACGAGGTCGAGCGCGAGCTGCGCGCGCGCGGCCTCGAGCGTCCCGAGTCGCGCCGCGGCTCCTACCGCTTCCGGTGCTCGGGCGACCCCGAGGCCTTCCGAAGGGTCGGCACGCGCTTCCTCCAGCTCCCGCTCGGGGAAGTGCGCCAGGTCGAGGTCGCCCCCACCCGGCGCGACGAGGCGGACGGGGCTTCGCGGTCCCGGCGGGCAGCCGCATGAGGCGCGACGGTCGCGAGCCCGGCGAGCTGCGACCGGTCGAGATCGCCCCCGGCTTCGTACGGACCGCGACGGGCTCGGCGCTGATCGCCCAGGGCGACACGCGCGTTATCTGCACCGCCTCGGTGGTCGATTCGGTTCCCCGCTGGATGTCCGGCCGCGGCCGCGGGTGGGTGACCGCCGAGTACGGGATGCTTCCGGCCTCTACCGGCGAGCGCAAGCAGCGCGACGTCTCGCGGGGGCGCCCCGACGGACGCACCGTCGAGATCCAGCGACTGATCGGCCGCTCGCTGCGCGGCGTAGTCGACTTCGACGCGCTGGGCGAACGGACCCTGTACATCGACTGCGACGTGCTCGAGGCCGACGGGGGAACCCGCTGCGCGGCCATCACCGGCGGCTACGCGGCGCTCCAGCTCGCCTTGGCCGACCTCGTCGAGCAGGGAAAGCTCGCGCGCCTGCCGCTCAACGGCTCGGTGGCCGCGGTCTCGTGCGGCCTGGTCGGGGGTGAGGCGCTGCTCGATCTCGACTACTCCGAGGACTCGACCGCCGATGTCGACATGAACGTGGTCATGGCCGGCGACGGCGGGCTGTTCGAGGTGCAGGCCACGGGCGAGCGCACGCCCCTGTCGCGCGCCTCGCTCGACGCCCTGCTCGAGATCGCCGCGGGAGGGATCGAGCGCCTGCGACACGCCCAGGCCGAGGCGACGGGCGGCTTCCCCGGCTGAGCACCGCCGGAGGGTCGACCCCGCCGCTCTCGACCATGACCGGGACGCTCGTGCTCGCCTCGCGCAACGCCCACAAGGCGCGGGAGCTCGGCGCCCTGCTCTCTCCCTGGTCGCTCGAGCCCCTGCCCGTCGAGGTCGATCTTCCGCCGGAGACCGGCGAGACGTTCGCGGCGAACGCCACGCTCAAGGCGGAGGCCGCCGCCCTCGCCACCGGCCGCCCCGCGGTCGCCGACGACTCCGGAATCGAGGCCGCCGCGCTCGCCGGCGCGCCCGGGGTACGCTCGGCGCGCTTCGCCGGTGAGGCGGCGAGCGACGAGGAGAACCTGGCCAAGCTCCTGCGTGAGGTCCCTCCCGATGGCGATCGCCGCGTCGCCTACGTATGCGTGCTGGCTATCGCCGAGGCCGCCGGCAGCGATCCGCCCCACGTCTTCGAGGCGCGCTGTGAGGGCCTCCTCGCCCTGACGCCCCGGGGGGAGGGGGGCTTCGGCTACGACCCGGCCTTCCTCCCGCTCGACGTTGCCGACGGGCGCACGATGGCCGAGCTCGCCCCGGCCGAGAAGGACGCGATCAGCCACCGGGGCCGGGCCGCGCGCTCGCTCGCCTCCTGGCTCGCGGGTCAGCGCACGTTGACCGCCGCCGCCGCGGCCACGGCGAGCAGCACGAAGAAGTAGCCCACGTAGCCACTCAGGAAAACGAGCACCGCGGCGATGACGAACACCGCGACAGTCACGATCCACGAGATCCTGGCCAGGTCCACGGCGGTATTCTCGCCGTTGCGTGCCGTCGCCCGCCCTCACACCCGACCTGGCGCTTGGTCAGCTCGGTGAGCTGTCCACCGACGTACGGGCGGCGGTGCTGCTTGATGCGCACGGAGAGCTCGTGGCCGCCGAGCCCGAGGACCGAGGGCTCGCGGATGACCTGCGAGGGCTCATGCTCGAGCTGCTCGACGCCGCCGACGCCGCCGATGACGAGGCGGTTGCAGAGGTCGAGGTCACCGGCCCGACCGGCGCCGTCTTCGTGGTCCGCGCGCGGGACTTCACGCTCGCCGTCCTGACCAACCGTGTTGCGCTCTCCTCGCTGATCCGGTACGACCTCCGCCGCGTCCTCGCCGACCTCGACCCAGGGCGAGGGCGAGGATGAGGGACCGCCGCGGCGGGGTCGGACGAATCACCGGCATCGCCGAGGGCGTGGCGGCGGCGGCGCGCCGGCGACAGCGCGGGCGAGCACCGCGCGTCGTCCTGTACGACGAGCGCGGGCATCCACGGCTGCTCCCGGCCGACGTATCCGCGTTCGAGGGCCTCGTAGCCGCGGCGACCCTGATGAGCGAGCTCTGGGAGGGGTGGTCGGAGTCAGCTCCGACTCCCAGGGCAGAACAGCAAAGCAAACCGTCCCCCGGCGGTGTTAGCGTGCCGGATCCCAAGGTGGGGAAGCGCAACGACAAGGAACGCCAGAGGAGGAACGCGTGACCAAAGCTGAGGTAGTCGATCAGGTCGCCGATGAGGCCGAGCTCTCGAAGGCGGATGCCGGCAGGGCGGTGGACGCGGTCCTCGGGGTGATCGAGGACGCGCTCGCGCGCGGCGGCGAGGTGAACTTCACTGGCTTCGGGAAGTTCTCGGCGAGTGAGCGGGAGGCCCGCCAGGGCGTCAACCCCCAGACGGGCGAGCGGATCGAGATCTCCGCCAGCCGCGTCCCGCGCTTCAGCGCCGGTTCGACGCTCAAGAAGTCGGTCAAGGGCGGGTAGCCGCACCGTCGCGCCCACGCGGTCCTCGCGCTCGAGGACCGAGCCCGGCCATTTCGCGGACCGGCTCGCGGCACTAGTGGTCGAGCGCCGCAGCCAGGTCGTGCTCGGGCTCGACCCCGACCCGGCCGCGCTGTGGCCGGTGGCGCTGAGCGGGCCGGCCCCGGCGGACCCTACGGAGATAGCCGAGCTGACCGCGGCGGCAGTTGTGCGTCACTGCCGCGCGGCGATCGAGGCGGCCGGCCCGGCATGCGTCGCGGTCAAGCTGCAGCTCGCCTGCTACGAGCGGCTGGGCGCGCCCGGGTGGCAGGCACTTGCAGAGACCGCGGACGTCGCCCGTGAGCACGGTCTGCTCGTGATCGCCGACGGTAAGCGCGGCGACGTGCCGGTGACCGCCCGGGCCTACGCGCAGGCCCTCGTCGGGACGACCGCCGGCCCGTACGGGCCGGTGTGGGGACTGGGCGCCGACGCCTTCACGGCCAATCCTCTCCTCGGCTCGGACGCCCTCGAGCCCCTCACGAGCGCCGCCGCCGTGGCGGGCGCCGGTTGCCTGTGCCTCGTGCGGACCTCGAACCCCGGAGCCGCCGAGCTTCAGGACGTGCCGGCACCGGAGCGGCCCCTGCACGAGCGGCTCGCGCGGCTCGTCGACGAGCTCGGACGGGATTCCCTGGGGGCGAGCGGCCTATCGAGCGTCGGCGCGGTGGTCGGGGCCGCGCAGCCCGAATCGCTCGCGGGCCTGCGCGAGCTCATGCCCCGGGCGATCCTCCTGCTTCCTGGCGTGGGCGCTCAGGGAGGGACCGTGGCGACGCTGCGCCCCGCGTTCTCGCCGCACCCCGCCGCCGGGCTCGTCACCGCCTCGCGCTCGATCGTGGACGCCCATCGGCGCAGCGGCGGTGACCCGGCCGCCTCGGCGCGCGCCGCCGCCGAGGAGCTTCGCGCCGCGACCTGGGCGGTCGCCGGCTGAGCATGAACCCGAGCGCGCACTCTCTAGCGCGCCGAGAGCGCCGGTAGGATTGCCGACCGATGCGGGACAGACCCGCCCTCAACCTGCGCATCCTGGCCCCCGTGTCCGTCGGCGTCTTCGCCGTCGCCATCCTCGCCGTCCTGATCGCCTCGGGGGCGCTCTCGGGTGGCGACGCCGCCGACCCGGCCGGCGGTCAGGCCGACGAGCCCCGCAGCGATCGAACCGAGCGTCGCCGGGCCCCGCGGGAGCGCTCGCGCGCACCGGCCACCTACACCGTTGAGGCCGGCGACACGCTCGGCTCGATCGCCGAGGACACCGGCGTGGGCGAGGAGCGCCTCCAGGAGCTCAACCCCCAGCTCGACCCGCAGACGCTCGCGACCGGTCAGCGGATCAACCTGCGCGAGTGAGTCCTGGGGACGCGAGCGCACGGCGCCGCGCCGTGGCGGCGGCCACGGCCACCCTGATCGTCGTCGTCACCGGGCTTCTGGCGGGCTCGGCCGCCGCGCGACTTCCCCATCCCGACCCTCAGGGCGAGGCGGCGATCGTGGTGGACGCTCGATCGGGCGAGGTCCTGCTCGCCGACGGCGCGGACGAGCGCCGCCAGATCGCCAGCACCACCAAGCTCATGACGGCCCTGCTCCTACTCGAGCGAGTGCGCCTCGACGCGGTCTTCCGCGCGCCCCTGTACGAGGCCGACGCCGTCGAGTCTCAGATCGGCCTCGAGACCGGCGAGCGCATGCGGGTCCGCGACCTGCTCGCGGCGCTCCTGCTGGAGAGCGCCAACGACGCCGCGGCCACGATCGCCGAGAACGTCTCGGGCTCGCGGCGCGCCTTCGTCCGCGACATGAACGCCCGTGCGCGGGCACTCGGCCTACGCTCGACGAGATACCAGAACCCGATCGGCTTCGACTCGGCCCGCAACCGCTCCTCGGCCCGCGACCTGGCCACGCTCGCCCGGCTGCTGCTGCGCAACCCCACCTTCGCGAGCATCGTCGACCGGCCGGCCGCGCGCCTCCGCACCGGCGCGCGGCGGCGGGTCGTGCGCAACCGCAACAACCTCGTCGTCAACGAGCCCTTCGTCGCCGGAGTGAAGACCGGCCACACCCTGAGGGCGGGCTTCGTTCTCGTCGGAGCGGGAGAGCGGCGCGGAGCCCGGGTGGTGTCGGTGGTGCTCGGCGCCCCGAGCGAGGGCGCGCGCGACGAGAGCTCGCTCGCGCTCCTGCGCTGGGGTATAGACCAGTTCCGCCGGGTGCGGGTGGTCAGAGACGGTCGCCCGGTGGCGACGCTCCCCGTGGACGGCCGCGACGGAGAGAGGGTCGGCCTCGAGACCCCGAGCGCGGTGACGGTGACCGCGCGCCGTGGCCGGCGCCCGACCCTGCGGGTGCGGGCCCCCGAGGAGGTCGAGGGCCCGCTGCCCGCCGGGCGCAGGGTCGGCGCGGTCGAGGTGCGCGAGGGCGGGCGGATCCTGCGCGCGGCGCCGCTCGTGACCGCCGCCGCGGTGGCGGCGCCCGAGCCGCTCGCCGATCTGCGAACCCCCGTGGGGCTCGCGGTCCTGACTGCGGTCCTGCTGCTCGCAATCCTGGGCATCGCGACTCTCTCGCGGGCCAGGAGCCGCCGCTCCGAGCGGCGCGGCGCCGCGCCGGTGGGCGGACGATGATCATTACGGTCACGCTCAACGCCGCGATCGACAAGACGCTCGCCGTCCCCAACTTCGCCCTCGGGCGTCGCCACCGCGCCGTCGAGCAGACCTCGATGGCGGGCGGGAAGGGGGTCAACGTCGCGCGCGCGCTAAAGGCGCTCGGCCAGCCGGTGATCGCCACGGGCGTGGCCGGCGGGCCGACGGGTACGCGCATCATCGAGCAGCTGACCGCAGACGCGGTCCTCAACGACTTCGTCCGCATCCGCGAGGAATCGCGCACCTCGACCGCGGTCGTCGACCCGACCTCCGGCGAGCAGACCGAGATCAACGAGCGCGGGCCGGCGGTGTCTGAGGCCGAGCTCGACCTGTTCGTCGACAAGCTCCTCTACCTGGCCAAGGGAGCGGCGATGTGCGTCTTCTCGGGAAGCCTCCCGCGCGGGATCGAGCCCGATCTCTACGCCCGCCTCGTCGAGGAGCTCGGCCGCCTCGGGGTGACCACGATGCTCGACGCCGAGGGCGAGCCGATGCGCCTCGCCACCCGGGCCGGACCCTCGGTAGTGACTCCCAACGAGCCCGAGGCCGAGGAGCTCGTAGGCCACGAGTTCGGCGACGACTCCGACCGTTCGGGCGCCCTGCGCTCGATCGCCGACCTCGGCGCCCGCGAGGCGATCATGACCATGTCGACCGGCTGCCTGGCCCTCGTCGGCACGGATGCCGAGCGACACCTGCGCCGGGCGACCGTCGAGGCGCTCGAGCCGGTCTCGGCCGTAGGCTCGGGAGACGCCTTCCTGGCCGGCCTCGTCGCCGCCCGCTACGGCGGCGACTCCCCCGAGGAGCAACTGCGCTTCGCGGTGGCCTGCGGGGCCGAGTCGACGCAGCACTTCGGCGCGGGCGTCGTCGACCCGAAGGAGGTCGAGAAGCTGCTCGGGGAGGTGCGCGTGGAGCAGGTCGAGGAGCCGGCGGTCCCGTAGGCCGAGCAGGGCGGCGCAGAAGAGGCCGTTGGTAGGCTCGGACTCTCCGTCCTCCTCCAGCCCTAGGATGCCGTCATGGAAGTAGAGATCGGCCGAGGCAAGAAGGGTCGCCGCGCCTACGGGTTCGACGACATCGCGATCGTTCCTTCCCGCCGGACGCGCGATCCCGACGACATCGACATCACCTGGACGCTCGGGCCCTACCGCTTCGAGCTCCCCCTGCTCGCGGCGGCCATGGACGGCGTCGTCTCGCCTTCGATGGCGGCCGAGGTGGGTCGCATCGGAGGGCTCGCGGTGCTGAACCTCGAGGGCATCTGGACCCGCTACGAGGACCCCGACTCGGAGCTGCGCCGGATCGCCGAGCTGCCCCCCGAGCTCGCCACCGCCGAGATGCAGCGCGTCTACGCGGCTCCCGTGCGCGCCGAGCTCATAGCCCGGCGCGTGGCCGAGATCAAGGACCACGGCGTCGTCTGCGCCGCGTCGCTCACTCCGCAGCGCGTGCGCGACCACTACGAGGTCGCGCTTGAGGCCGGCCTCGACATCCTCGTCATCCAGGGGACGGTGATCTCCGCCGAGCACGTTTCGGCGAGCTCGGAGCCGCTCAACCTCAAGGAGTTCATCAAGGAGGTGCCCTGCCCGGTCGTGGTCGGTGGGTGTGCCTCCTACTCGACGGGACTGCACCTCATGCGCACCGGCGCGGTCGGTGTGCTCGTCGGCGTCGGTCCCGGAGCGGCGTGCACGACCCGCGGGGTGCTCGGTATCGGCGTCCCTCAGGCCACCGCGATCGCCGACGTGCAGGCCGCCCGGTCCCAGCACATGCTCGAGACCGGTGAGTACGTCAAGGTCATCGCCGACGGCGGAATGCGCACGGGCGGCGACGTGGCCAAGGCCTTCGCCTGCGGGGCCGACGCGGTCATGATCGGCTCCCCGCTCGCGCGCGCCTACGAGGCGCCGGGTCGCGGCTTTCACTGGGGCATGGCGACCTTCCACTCCTCACTGCCGCGCGGGGCACGCGTGCAGACCGCTCAGAACGGCTCTCTGGAGCAGATCCTCCTCGGCCCCGCGCATGAGAACGATGGCACCTTCAACCTCGTCGGCAGCCTGCGCACCTCGATGGCGACCTGCGGCCACGAGGACATCCCATCCTTCCATCGCGCCGAGGTGATGGTCGCTCCCGCCCTCCAGACCGAGGGCAAGGTACTCCAGCGCGAGCAGTCGATAGGCATGGGCGCCACCCGCGCGGCCACCGCCGTTCCCGCCCCGCCGTCGGGCGATGGGCTCGTCGGGCCGGGCGACTCGCCGGCGGGCTCACCGGCGGAGCCAGAAGGCGGCGCCGATCCCGGCGAGCCTGTCCCGGCCCCCGAGCCGGCCGGCGCACCGGCGGGCGCCTTCATTCACGGGTGAGCCGCATCGCGGCGCCTCGGCTCCCGGCGCCCGGGGCGGAGGACGCGGAGGTGGGCGCCCGTGCCGACGCCGCTCCCGCCGAAGCCGTCGTGGGCGGCGGGGCCGCGGCCACCCAGGAGGTTCTGGTCCTCGATTTCGGTGGCCAGTACTCCCAGCTCATCGCCCGGCGGGTGCGCGAGTGCGGAGTCTTCTCGGAGCTGCTGCCCCACGGCACCCCGCTCGAGCAGATCCGCCGCCGCGAACCGCTCGGTCTCATCCTCTCGGGCGGACCGGCCTCGGTCTACGCCGACGACGCCCCGAGCCTGCGCCTCGAGCTGCTCGAGCTCGGGATTCCCGTGTTCGGCATCTGCTACGGGATGCAGGTCATGGCGCTGGCGCTCGGGGGCCGTGTCGAGCTCGCCGAGAGCGGCGAGTTCGGTCGCTGCGACTTGCGCGTGCGCGAGCCCGGGCGCCTGCTCGCCGGCCTGCCGCCCGATCAGAGCTGCTGGATGAGCCACCGCGACAGCGTGTTCGAGCCTCCGCCGGGCTTCACCGCGCTCGCCTCCTCGCCGAGCTCGCCGGTGGCGGCCTTCGAGGAACCCGGTCGCGGGCTCTACGGCATCCAGTTCCACCCCGAGGTCGTCCACACTCCGTACGGCACGGCGATCCTCGAGACCTTCCTTACCGACGTCTGCGGCGCCGACCGCGACTGGACCGCCGCCCGCGTGGCCGAGGACCAAATCGAGCGGGTGCGCGAGCAGGTCGGCGACGGGCGCGCGATCTGCGGCCTCTCGGGCGGCGTCGACTCGTCGGTGGCCGCGCTGCTCGTCCACCGCGCCATCGGCGACCGGCTGACCTGCGTGTTCGTCGACCACGGGCTCCTGCGCCGCAACGAGGCCGACCAGGTCGTCACCGCGTTTCGCGACCACTTCGGCGTGCCGCTCGTGGTGGCCCAGGCCGAGGATCGCTTCCTCGACCGCCTCGCCGGCGTGACCGATCCCGAGCGCAAGCGCAAGGTCATCGGCGAGGAGTTCATCCGGGTCTTCGAGGAGGAGGCCACCCGGCTCGGCGATCCGGGCTACCTCGTCCAGGGCACTCTCTACTCGGACGTCATCGAGTCGGGCGGGGGCACGGGCGCGGCGACGATCAAGTCCCACCACAACGTCGGCGGGCTCCCCGACGACCTAGAGCTCGAGCTCGTCGAGCCGCTGCGCGCTCTCTTCAAGGACGAGGTACGGGCGGTCGGCGCCGAGCTCGGTCTGCCCGAGCGCATGGTCTGGCGCCAGCCCTTCCCCGGGCCCGGACTCGCCATCCGGATCGTCGGGGGAGAGGTCACCCGCGAGCGGCTCGCCGTGCTGCGCGATGCCGACTTCGTGCTCCAGGACGAGATCCGCGCGGCCGGTCTCTACCGCGACCTGTGGCAGTCCTTCTGCGTGCTGCCGGCCGAGCTGCGCACCGTCGGCGTCCAGGGCGACGAGCGCACGTACGGGCACGTGGTGGCGATCAGGGCGGTCACGAGCGACGACGCCATGACCGCCGACTGGGCGCGCCTGCCCCACGATCTGCTCGAGCGGACCGCGGCGCGGATGGTCAACGAGCTGCCGGCGGTCAACCGCGTCGTGCTCGACATCACGTCGAAACCGCCGGGAACTATCGAGTGGGAATGAGGATCGGCGCTCGCGGCGCCCTCGCGATGGACGCTCCTTCCTGCGTCTGCCAACATAGGCCGCTTCGCGCGGAGGGCCGCGCCGTTGACTCATGAAGACCTACGTCGCCACCCCCGCCAACCGCGAGCGCAACTGGCTCGTGGTCGACGCGACCGGCCACACGCTCGGTCGCCTCGCCACGCGCATCGCCGACGAGCTGCGCGGCAAGCGCAAGCCTGAGTACACGCCGCACTGCGACACCGGCGACTTCGTCGTCGTGGTCAACGCCGAGAAGATCGAGGTCACCGGCAAGAAGCGCCAGCAGAAGCGCTACTACCGCCACTCGGGCTACCCCGGCGGTCTGCGCGAGCGCACCTTCGCCGAGATGCAGGCCCGCCGGCCCGAGGAGATCATCCGCCTCGCGGTCAAGGGCATGCTGCCCCGCAACCGCCTCGGGCGCGCCCAGCTGCGCAAGCTCAAGGTCTACGCGGGTCCCGAGCATCCGCACCGGGCCCAGCAGCCACAGCCGCTCGAGGTCGCGACCCGATGACCGACTCAGAGCGCCCGGACGACCCGGGCGAGGAGGAGGAGCGGGAAGGCCCTGAGGGCGTAGAGCCGACGGAGGGCGCCGAGGCGACGCCCGAGCCCGCCGAGGCCGAGCCGGAGGACACCGCTCCGAGCACGGAGTCCGCGGTGCCCGATCAGGCGCCCGAGCCCCTCCCCGTCGAGGATCCCGAGGAGGCGGCCGCCTCGGACGCTCCCGCCGGGCCGCCCGAGCCGCTGGCGCCCGAGCGCCCCGAGCGCGCCGACGCCGAGCGTCGTCGTGACCTCCCCGAGGACCCCGAGGCCGGGGAGGAGGCCATACCCGGCGCCCACCTCGAGCCCGATCTTGTCCTCGAGGAGGAGCAGCAGACCGCCGAGCCCGACTTCTCACGGTACGCCGACCTCGATCCTGAGACCGAGCTCGACGCCGAGGCGGCGGACGCGGGCGACCCGGACGCCGGCACCGAGCCGACCGCCCTCGAGGAGCCTGCGCCCGGTTTGCGGTCGGCGCTCGATCTCGCCGCCGACGCGCGCTACCGAGCCACCGGCAAGCGCAAGACCGCGGTGGCGCGCGTGATCCTCCTCCCCGGCAGCGGGACCTATACCGTCAACGGCCGTCCGCTCGATGCCTTCTTCCCCCGCGCGACGCTCCAGCTCGCTGCCCGCCAGCCGCTCCTGACCGCTGGCTACGAGGGACGGATGGACGTCGTCGCGCGGATCCACGGCGGCGGGGTGTCCGCGCAGGCCGGGGCGCTGCGCCACGGCGTCGCCCGGGCGCTCGTCGAAGCGGACCCGGCGCTGCGGGGCGAGCTCAAGCGGCGCGGCTTCCTGACCCGCGACGCGCGCGCCAAGGAGCGTCGCAAGGCGGGCCTCAAGAAGGCGCGTAAGCGGCCGCAGTTCTCGAAGCGCTAACCGCGTCCGCCGTGGCCCCCGCCTCGGTTGGTCCGCCGGCCGCAAGCCGCGTCGCCACGCAGCCTCCCCCGCGACGCCTGTTCGGCACCGACGGAGTCCGTGGTCCGGTCGGCGAGATCATCACCCCGGAGCTCGCGCTCGCGCTTGGACGCGCCGCCGTCGAGGTCGCTCGAACGGCGAACCCACGGGTGCTGATCGTCCGCGACACGCGCGAGTCGGGCCCCATGCTCGAGAGCGCGCTCGCCGCGGGGGTCGCCGCGGGGGGAGGTCACGCGCTGCTCGGAGGAGTGCTTCCGACCCCGGGGTGCTCGCTGCTCGTGCCGCATTTCGGGTTCGATCTCGGGGCGGTCGTCTCCGCTTCGCACAACCCGTACGAGGACAACGGGATCAAGTTCTTCGGGGCCGACGGAATGAAGCTCTCCGACGACGAAGAGGTACGGGTCGAGGCCGCGCTCGAGACGAGCCGCGCATACGCCTCCACGGCGGCCGGCGGTCCCGTGCCCGGCCGTCTCGAGGCCCTGCACGGCGCCGCCGCCGACTATCTGCGCGCCCTCGAGACGCGCTTCGAGGGACTCGACCTGGCCGGTCTCCGGATCCTGCTCGACTGCGCGAACGGCGCGGCGCACCGCGTCGGCCCCGAGATCCTCCGGCGCCTAGGGGCCGACGTCGAGGTCGTGGCAGCGGAGCCCGACGGGCGCAACATCAACGCAGGCTGCGGCTCGACCCATGTCGAGGCGCTGGCCGAGCGGGTCGCCGAGGGCGGCTTCGACGCCGGCTTCGCCTTCGACGGCGACGCCGACCGCGTCCTCGGCGCCGACCGGACGGGGGCGATCGTCGACGGTGACGAGCTGATCGCCCTCGCGGCGCTCCACCTGCGCGCCGCCGGACGGCTCCCCGGGGACGGCGTCGCGGTCACGGTGATGACCAATTACGGCTTCCATCAGGCCATGGAGTCCGCGGGGATCGAGGTGGCGACCACCGCGGTGGGCGACCGTCACGTACTGCTCGAGCTCGAGCGCCGCGGCTGGGCGCTCGGCGGGGAGCAGTCCGGACACATCATCGACACGAGCTTCGCGGCGTCGGGCGACGGCATCGCCGCTACGCTGCTCGCCCTCGAGGCGCTCGGCGGCCGGGATCTTGCCGCCCGCGACGCCATGGAGAAGCTGCCGCAGAGGCTGGGCAACGTGCGCGTGAGAGATCGCGAGGCGATCACCGCCGCCGCGGCGGTCTGGGAGGCGGTCGAGCGCGAGGCTGCAGAGCTCGCCGACCGGGGACGCATCCTCGTGCGCCCGTCGGGCACCGAGCCGGTGGTGCGCGTGATGGTCGAGGCGCCCTCGGGCGAGGAGTGCGAGGCGACGCTCGCGCGACTCGTCGCCGTCGTCGAGCGCGAGCTTTCCTGACTCGCGCCTCGAAGCGCACTCGCTCCGAGCGAGAAACCGCCTTGCCGATCGAGCCTACGTGGGGCCGCTGTCCTGTTAGCATCTCGAGCCCCGCTCCTCGGAGAGGGACTTGGAAAGCCGCGTCGAAAGCGGCTTTTTGGCGTTAGAGGGGCCAGTCGAGCGGGGAGCGCAGACGGACCCGCGTGGAACCACCGAACGGAGAAGGTCAGCAGAGCCCGTGTGCGGAATCGTTGGATACGTCGGATCTCGGCCCTGCCGCGAGCTTCTGCTGCGCGGGCTCGAGAAGCTCGAGTACCGCGGGTACGACTCCGCCGGGCTGAGCCTGTTTCGTGACGGCGACGTCGAGCTCGTGCGCGCGGTCGGCAACCTGTCTCACCTGCGTCAGACCGTCGCGGCCCGAGCCGCCGCCCAGTTCGCGGGCGTAGGAGGGTTCGGGTCGGCGCTCGACGGTCCCCCTGCCGAGCCGAAGACCGGCATCGGCCACACGCGCTGGGCCACCCACGGCGCGGTCACCGAGGACAACGCCCATCCGCACTTCGACACCTCGGGTCAGATCCACGTCGTCGTCAACGGCATCGTCGAGAACCACGTCGAGCTGCGTCGGGGCCTCGAGGCCGACGGGGCGAGCTTCACCTCGGCGACCGACGCCGAGGTCGTCGCCCACCTCGTGGCGAGCCACTACGACGGCAACCTCGTCGAGGCCGTGCGCGCCGCCTACGGCGAGCTCGGAGGACACTTCGCCTTCGTCGCCGCCAGCGCGCTCGAGCCCGAGCTGCTCGTCGCCGCTCGGCGCGAGTGTCCGCTCGTGGTCGGAGTGGGGGAGGGGGAGCACTTCATCGCGTCGGCGATCTCCGCCTTCTTGCGCGAGACCCGCGAGGTCAAGCTCGTCGAGGACGGCGAGATCGTCGCAGTGCGCCCCGACTCCGCCGACTTCCTCGATGCCGCCGGGGTGCCGATCCCCCGTCGGGCCGAGCACATCGACTGGAGCGAGGAGGCCGCCGAGAAGGGCGGCTACGAGACCTTCATGCTCAAGGAGATCCACGAGCAGCCCGCGGCGCTTGCCGAGACCATCACCGACCGGATCTGCGGCGACCGCATCGAGCTCGGCGACATCGGCGTATCCGACGAGGAGCTGCGCACGCTGCGCCGCATCGTCGTCGTCGCCTGCGGGACCTCCTACCACGCCGGGCTCGTGGGCCGCTACGCGATCGAGGCGTGGGCGCGCGTGCCGGTCGAGATGGACATCGCCTCGGAGTGGCGCTACCGCGACCCGATCGTCGGCCCGGGCGACCTCGTCGTCGGCATCTCTCAGTCCGGCGAGACCGCCGACACGCTCGCAGCCATGCGCATGGCGCGCGACCGGGGCGCCCGCGTGCTCGCGATCTCCAACGTCATGGGCAGTCAGGCCACACGCGACTCCGATGGTGTCGTCTACACCCGCGCGGGGCTCGAGATCGGCGTCGCCGCGACCAAGACGTTCGTTTCCCAGGTTGCCGTCATGTACCTGATCGGCCTCAAGCTCGCCGAGCTTCGCGGCACGCTCAGCCCCGGCTGCCTCTCAAGCTTCCTGCGCGACCTCGAGAGCCTGCCCGACCACGTCGCCACGCTCGTCGAGCAGGCCGACGCGCCGGCGAGCGCGATCGCCGAGCAGTGGCAGGACGCGGGCTTCTTCCTCTACCTCGGTCGCCACATCGGCTTGCCCGTGGCGCTCGAGGGGGCGCTGAAGCTCAAGGAGGTCTCCTACATCCCCACCGACGCCTACGCGGCCGGGGAGATGAAGCACGGCCCGATCGCCCTGCTCGACCAGCGCACCCCGGTCGTCTGTGTGGCGACCGACTCGCCGGTGCTCGAGAAGGTGCTCTCGAACGTCGCCGAGGTCAGAGCCCGGGGCGCCCAGGTGGTGGCGGTGGCGACCGAAGGCGACGCCCGCGTCGCCGAGTACGCCGAGGACGTGCTGTACGTCCCCCGGACCGATTGGCTGCTGCAACCCGTGCTTGCGATCGTGCCCCTGCAGCTCCTGGCCTACCGCATCGCCCGCGCACGGGGGCTCAACGTCGATCAACCGCGCAACCTGGCCAAGACCGTCACCGTGGAGTAGTCTGCGCTCGGTGGGGTCGCGCGCGTCAGGCCTGGGGATCGGTCTCGACCTGCTCGAGGTCGACCGCCTCGAGCGCGCGCTCGCGCGCCGGCCGCGGCTCGCCGACCGCCTCTTCACCCGCGGAGAGCGCGAGTACGCCGAGGCACGGCCCCGTCCCGCCCGGCATCTGGCGGCGCGCTTCTGCGCCAAGGAGGCCGTGGCCAAGGCGCTCGGGATGACGGCGTGGAGCTTCCGCGACGTCGAGGTCGTCGCGAGCGGAGGGCCGCCGCGCGTCCGGCTGTACGGGTCGCTCGCCGACCGCGCGCAGGAGCTCGAGGTCGCTCCCGTCGTGTCGCTGACCCATACCCGCACCACGGCGGGGGCGACGGCGCTACTGCGCCGCGAGCGGCGCGGCTCACGGCACGACCGCGAGTAACCAGCCCGAACGTGGCCCTCCCGGCGTGGCTGGACCCGCTCTTCGAAGCCGAGGAGATGGGCGCGGCCGACGCCTTTGCCATCTCGGAGCGCGGGGTGCCGTCGCTCGAGCTCATGGAGCGGGCGGGAGAGGGCTTGGCGCGGGTCGCTGCCGAGGTCGCGGACGCCAGCGGTAGGACCGGCGCGATCCGCGTCGTGATCGGCAAGGGCAACAACGGCGGCGACGGTCTGGTGGCCGCCCGGGTCCTGCGCGAACGGGGGCGTGAGGTCGAGGTGCTCTCGACTGCGGCCCCCGAGGTGCTGCGCGGCGACGCCGCCACCAATCTCGAGCGCCTCCCCGGCGACGCGGCGGTCGAAGGCGCCGACGCCGGGCGCCTGCGTGGCTCGGCCGCGGTGATCGACGCCCTGCTCGGCACGGGCTTCTCCGGCGAGCCGCGGGAGCCCGCCGCCGGCGCCATCCTCGCCATCAACCACAGCGAGGCGCCCGTCGTCGCCTGCGACGTCCCCTCGGGCGTCGACGCGACCACCGGCGAGGTCGAGGGCGACGCGGTGTACGCGGTCGCCACCGCGACCTTCCACGCGCCGAAGATCGGTCTGCACGTGGCCCCGGGCACTCTGCACGCCGGCGACGTGCACCCGATCGAGATCGGCATTCCCCGCGACGCGCCGTCGGCGACCGGGGCGGGGCTCATCTCCGATCGGGTGCTCGAGCTGGTGCCCTCGCGGGTGCGCGCGGGGTCGAAGTTCGACGCCGGCTCGGTGGTCATCGCCGGCGGCATGCGCGGGCTCACCGGCGCCCCGACCATGGCGGCCCTCGCGGCGATGCGCACCGGCGCGGGCTACGTGCAGCTCGCGGTGCCCGAGTCGACCGAGACCGTGTTCGCGCTCAAGCTCCTCGAGGCCATGACCGCCGGCCAGCCGGAGGTCGACGGGACCCATTCCGAGGCCGGCGCCGACGGGGTCGCCCAGCTCGCCGAGCGCGCCGGGGCGGTCGTGGTCGGACCGGGGATCGGACGCTCGGACGGCGCCGTGGCCTTCGCGCGCGCGACGGCCGAGCGGGTCGCGGCTCCGCTCCTGATCGACGCCGACGGCCTCAACGCGCACGCCGGAGCGCTCGAGCTCCTGCGCGATCGGAGCGCGCCCACGATTCTCACCCCGCACGCCGGGGAGCTCGCCCGCCTGCTCGGGACCGACTCGGCGAGCGTCGCTGCCCAGCGCCTCGACTCGGCCCGGGAGGCCGCCGACCGCAGTGGCTCGATCGTCGTCCTCAAGGGCGACGACACGATCGTCGCCGCCCCCGGGGGGCTCGTGGCGGTGAGCCGTGGCGGCTCGCCGTCGCTTGCCACCGCCGGAACCGGAGACGTGCTGAGCGGCGTGATCGCCACCTTCCTGGCCAAGGGGCTCGAGGCCTTTGCGGCCGCGGCCGCCGGAGTGCTCGCCCACGCGCGCGCCGGGCGAGTGGCAGCCGCCCGCTTCGGTGCCGACCACACGATCGCCTCCGACGTGATCGACGCCGTGCCCGCGGCGCTGCGCGGTCCCGCGACCGCCCGCGAGCGGCGCGCCGCCGAGGGCACCCGTGCCTCTGGGCGCGCTCGCGCGAACCGCTAGGGTCGAAGCCCGATGGCGGTCGCAGTGCGCGAGATCATGGACCCGGAACCGGTCACCGTCCGGCCCGACACGCGCGTCGAGGACGTCATCCGCCTGCTCGGCGAGAGCGAGCTGCCGGGCGTCCCGGTGGTCGACGCCGATGGACGCTGCGTGGGCATCGTCACCGAGGCCGACCTGGTTATCGCCGACGATCACGGCGACCTCCACCTGCCGCACTTCATCGAGCTGTTCGGCGGCGTCGTCTTCCTCGAGCCGCTCAAGCGCTTCGAGGACCGCCTGCGCAAGGCGTTCGCCGCCACCGCCACCGACATGATGACCGCGAGCCCGACGACGGTCGGCCCCGAGGCGACCGCGGAGGAGGCGGCGCGGATCGTCTACGAGAGCGGACACAACCGGCTGCCCGTGATCGAGGAGGGACGGCTGGTCGGAGTAGTGAGCCGCGCCGACGTGCTCGGCGCGCTCACGCGGTAGCAGTGCGCGCCGTCCCGGCCGCCGCGGCGCCGGCGGTGGTGATCGCGCCGGGGGCCGAGCGGGCGCTCGCCCGCGTCGACCTCGGTGCCGTCGAGCGAAACGCCGCGCGCCTGCGCTCGTTGCTCACGGGCGGCGCCGAGCTGTGCGCGGTGGTCAAGGCCGACGGCTACGGCCACGGAATGGTCCCCTGCGCCCGGGCTGCGCTGGCCGGCGGCGCGAGCTGGCTGGCGGTCGCCACCGCGGCCGAGGCGATAGAGCTGCGCGCGGCCGGCTTCGAGGTCCCGGTCCTCGTGCAGGGGGCGCTTACCCGTAACGAGGCGCGCGCGGCGATCGAGGCCGGGGCCGACGTCGTCGCCTGGCGTGAGGGCTTCGCACGTGCGGTCGCCGCCGACGCAGGCGCCGCGGCCACCCGCGCCGGCGTGCACGTGAAGCTCGACACCGGCATGGGCCGCTTGGGGACCGCCGACCCGGTCGAGGCCGGTGCCGTCTGCGATCTCGTGGCCGGCGACGCGCGACTCGAGCTCGTCGGCCTCATGACCCACTTCGCCACCGCCGACGAGCGTCGAGACGATCACTTTCCGGTCCAGCTCGAGCGTTTCCGGGCGTTCGTGGACAAGACCAGAGCCGCACATCCCGGGGTGATCGCTCACGCCGCCAACAGCGCCGCCGTCTTCCGCGACCCGACCGCCCACTTCGACCTGGCTCGCTGCGGGATCGCGGTCTACGGACTCGACCCCTTCGGAGAGGATCCGGCGCCGCGCGGGCTCGAGCCCGCGCTCGCGCTCGAGTCCCACCTCGCCGCCGTCAAGCGCTTCGAGCCGGGCTGGAGCGCCGGTTACGGTCGCAGCTGGCGCGCGGAGCGCCCGACCTGGGTGGGCATCGTCCCGCTGGGCTACGGGGACGGCTGGCGCCGCGGACTCTCGAACCGCGCCGACGTCCTCGTGGGAGGCGGCCGGCGCCCAATCGTCGGCACGGTGAGCATGGACAACATCGCGGTCGAGCTGGGCCCCGAGCCCGATGCCCGGGTTGGCGATCCCGTCGTCCTGATCGGGGCCCAGGGCGAGCAGCGCATCCTCTGCGAGGAGGTGGCCGAGCGGCTCGGGACCATCAACTACGAGGTCACCTGCGGCCTCCTGCCGCGCGTCCCGCGACTCCACGAGGCCAGGTGAGCGAGCTCGCCGAGCGCCTGGGCGCCGAGGGAACGGTTCGCGCGGTGCGCGCGGCGCTGGGTGCGGATGCGGCCGCGGCCTGGCTCGTAGGGGGCGCAGTCCGCGACGCCGTGCTCAGGCGGCCGCTGCGCGACGTCGACCTGGTCGTCCCCGGCGACCCCGAGCCCGCCGCCCGCGCGGTCGCGAGGCATGTGCACGGAGCCGTCTTCCCGCTGTCCGAGGCCTTTGGGGCCTGGCGCGCGCTCGATCGTCGCGAGGGCTGGTGCTGCGACGTGTCGACGATGCGCGGAGCCACGATCGAGGACGATCTGGCCGACCGCGACTTCACGGTCAACGCGGTCGCGGTGCCGCTTGCGGGCGGCCCTCCCGTCGATCCCCTCCACGGGCTTGCGGATCTCGCGGACGGCCGCCTGCGCGTGCTCGGTGGGCCGGACCTCGAGAGCACCGCCTATGCGACCGACCCGCTGCGGCCGCTGCGGCTCGCCCGCCTCGCCGCCGAGCTCCCACTCGCTCCCGACCCCGAGACCGAAAAGCTCACCCGCGAGGCCGCGACCCGTGTCACGCAGGCCTCGCCCGAGCGGGTATTCGCCGAGCTCAGGCGGATCCTGGTCGCCGAGCGGGCGTTGGAGGGCCTCGCACTCGCCGACCGCCTCGGCCTGCTCGGCGCCGTCCTGCCCGAGCTCGACGCCCTGCGCGACGTCGAACAGAGCCACTTCCACCACCTCGACGTCCATGGGCACACGCTCGAGGTGCTCGGCCGTCAGATCGAGCTCGAGGGCTCACTCGCCGCGACGTTCGGCGCGGAGATCGCCGAGCCGCTCGAGAGCGCGCTGGCCGAGCCCGTTGGCGACGAGCTGACCGCCAGCCAGGCGCTGCGCTTCGGCGCCCTCCTTCACGACATCGGTAAGCCGGCGACCCGCGGCGTGCGGGCCGACGGGCGCGTGACCTTCATCGGCCACGACCGGGTCGGTGCGGAGATGGTGAACACCATCTGCCGCCGGTTGCGCACGAGCGAGCGCCTGCGCTCCTTCCTGGCGGGCCTCGCCGCCCAGCATCTCAGGCTCGGGTTCCTCGTCCACGAGCGACCGCTCTCGCGGCGCGCGGTCTTTCGCTACCTGGCCGCCTGCGAGCCGGTCGAGGTCGAGGTGACGCTGCTCTCGTGCGCGGACCGGCTCGCGACCCGCGGCCGCCGCCACGAGCCCGCCATCGCCGCTCACCTCGAGCTCGCGCGGGAGCTCATGCCCGAGGCGCTCGCCTGGCGCGCGCAGGGCGGCGCGCCGCGCCCGCCCCTGCGCGGCGACGAGCTCGCCGCCGAGCTCGGGATCGCGCCGGGACCGGAGCTCGGCCGCCTGCTCGGCGCGCTCGCCGAGGCCCGATTCGCCGGCGAGGCGCACGACCGCGGCCAGGCCCTCGACCTCGCGCGGCGCTTGCGCGACAATCCCCGGCGATGATCGTCGACTGCGCCGTGTACGAGGATGGGCGCCGCCGGGCCGGCGATCTGCCGCTCGAGGACGCCTTCGAGGCCGGTCGCGACGACGACGCGTTCGTGTGGATCGGCCTGCACGAGCCGTCGAGCGAGGAGTTCGAGGCCGTACGGCTCGAGTTCGGGCTCCACGAGCTCGCCGTCGAGGATGCGATCAAGGCCCACCAGCGGCCGAAGCTCGAGATCTACGGCGACACGCTGTTCGTCGTCCTCAAGCCGGTGGTCTACGACGACGATCGCGAGGAGATCGAGCTCGGCGAGACGCTTCTGTTCGTGGGCGAGGGGTTCATCGTCTCGGTGCGCCACGGCGAGGCCACCGCCCTGGCCGAGGTCCGTCGCGCCGTCGAGGCCGACCCCGACCGGCTGCGCTGCGGCCCCGACGCCGTCCTCCACGCCATCTTCGACCGCGTCGTCGACGACTACATGCCGGTCGCCCAAAGCCTCGAGGAGGACATCGAGGAGGTCGAAGCCGACGTCTTCTCGCCCGGCCGCTCGAACCCGGCCGAGCGGATCTTCAAGCTCAAGCGCGAGGTACTCGAGTTCTCCCGCGCGACCGGTCCGCTCAGCGAGCCTCTCGACCTCCTCTGCGAGGGCGACCTTCCCCACATCGACGGATCGATGAGCTCCTACTTCCGCGACGTGCGCGACCATCTCACCCGGGTGGTCGAGCAGGTGGACAACCACCGCGAGCTGCTCACGAGCATACTCACCGCCAACCTCACGCAGGTGGGGGTACGCCAGAACGAGGACATGCGCAAGATCTCGGCGTGGGTCGCGATCGTCGCCGTGCCGACCATGATCGCCGGGGTCTACGGGATGAACTTCGACTACATGCCCGAGCTTCGGTGGAGCTTCGGGTATCCGCTCGTGATCGCGATCATGGTCGCGATCTGCACGCTCCTCTACATACGCTTTCGCCGCAGCGGCTGGCTGTAGCCGCCGGGTCAGGCCGCGCCCGGTAGTCTGCGCGCCCTCAGATGGCTGAGCAGGACTGCATCTTCTGCGCGATCGTCGCCGGGGACGTGCCCGCCGAGAAGGTCGACGAGGACGAGCACACGATCGCGTTCATGGACCTCAACCCGTGGACGCGCGGCCACGCGCTCGTCATCCCGCGCCGCCACACGGCGAACCTCTACGAGATCGACGACGACGACCTGTGCCACGCCGCCGTCGCGGCCCGGCGCCTGGCGCGGCGGATGCGCGAGCGCCTGGGCTGCGACGGGATCAACGTCCTGAACGCCGCCGAGCCCGCCGCCTGGCAGACGGTCTTCCACTTCCACCTCCACGTGATCCCCCGCTACGACGACGACTCGATGGAGGTCCCGGCCCGGCCTCAGCGGGCCGAAGCCGACGAGCTCGCGTCCGTCGCCGAAGAGCTGCGGGGCTGAGCCCGACGGCGCGGGGCCGCGCGGGGATCCGAGCTCTGCTCGTGGGGGCGGAGGGTCGGTGAGCATCGGGGCGCCGGACTCGTTTCAGGGCGTCTTGACAGGCCGAACGGTCAGGCCCTCGGCGCGCGCTGCCTCCGCCGCGAGTGCTAGCGTTTCGCGCTGCAAGTGGCCGGGCCGCCGGCTTGAAGACGCACGAGCGATTAGCTGGGACGCCGGTTGGCGTGCCAGAGGGCGCAGTGCATGACAGGAAGGTGCAAGACGGAATGCCAAGCGGAACCGTCAAGTGGTTCAACGACGAGAAGGGCTACGGCTTCATCACGCCCGACGAGGGCGGCCGTGACCTCTTCGTCCATCACACCGGTATCAACGGACAGGGCTTCCGAACCCTGCAGGAGAATGCCAAGGTGTCCTACGAGCAGGAGGAAGGCGACAAGGGCCCCAAGGCCGTGAACGTCGAGAAGCTGTGAGGGATCGCGCGGGCGGGGCTCGCGGCGCCGGCGGGTCTCGTCCGACGCGTGCGGGCACCGGCTAATGTCGAAGGAAGAGAAGATCGAGCTCGAGGGTGAGGTCACCGAGGCGCTCCCCAACACCATGTTCCGAGTCCGGCTCGACAACGACCACGAGGTCCTCGGACACATCTCGGGGAAGATGCGGCGTCACTACATCCGGATCCTGCCGGGCGATCGGGTCAAGATCGAGCTGTCGCCGTACGATCTCGATCGCGGACGAATCACCTACCGCCACAAATAGCCGGCGCGTCTGTCGCCTTGCTCTCCTGCTCACCGTCGGAGCATGCTCGCGGGCGGCCCCAGGTCGAAACGGCTCGGCGGTAGGTCTTGACTCTGAGGCGGGCACGGGTACCATTCGCTGGGGTGACGACGGAGGGGTGGATCTTCATGGTCGGCCTGCGCGTCTTCGACGTCGGGCTGCTGATCGTCTGGCTCGTGTGGTTCTTCAGACTGCGCGATGACGACGACCCCTCCGACGAGGATGGCGGCGGGGGTGGTGGCCCCAGGCCGGAGCCTCGGGACGAGGGCGGCGGCGGGGGGCTGGGGCTGCCGCTCGGAGACGCGACTTCGTCAGGGCGCCGGCTGCGCGACGGTCACGGTCAACCGCGCCCGCCGCGACGCCGTGGGGGCGCGCCGATCCGACGACCCCTGCCGGCGCGCGTGCGCCGGCGACCGTCTCCGTTGCCCGCTCACCGCACGCGCTGAGCCCCGCGGGGCAGCGGCGCGCTGGAGCTCAGCCTTCGACCGAGGCTCAGTAGCACTCCTGCGGGTTCTCCTCGCAGAAGCGCTCGAAGCGCTCTGCGGGGCTGCCCCTGGGCGGCGGGACGTCGTTCTCGGGCGAGTCGGGGCGCGCGGGATCGTAGGAGCCACCGCCGCCTCCGTCCGGGTTGGCGCGCCCGCCTGAGCTGCCTCCGGAGTCCCCGTCGCCCGGCGCCGAGGAGCCGCCATCGTCGTCACCGCGGCCTGCGTCGCCCGAGCCGCCGCCAGTATCGTCCCGGGGCCCTTCCCGTGCCTCCGGCGTCCGCTCCGTTGCCGACGGCGGAGGCGACCCGCCGCCAGGAGGCGCGCCGTCGTCCTCGCCACCACCGCAAGCGGTCGGCGCCCCGAGGAGGACGAGTGCCAGGGCGAGCGCCTTCAGCGACCGGCGGGAGGGCACGGTGATGGCCTCAGCGCTCGACGGCGGGTAGGCGACGTCCGCAGTGGGGGCAGTCGTTGAGGTCCTTCTGGACGAGCTGCTCCAGGGAGCAGCCGCACAGGCGCAGGTTCTCGACGCTGTACGGAAGCTGGCTGGGCGAAGGGGCGAGCGGCAGCACCCGGCCGACGACCTCGAACTCCTCACCGGTATCGCGGTCGACGTAGTTGCGCCCAGGCTCGACCTCGCGGATGAGCTCCCGGTGGGAGGCCGAGCGCAGGCGATAGAGCTGTCGCTCGGGCACGGCGGCGAGAATACCAGCGGCCCATGCGGATTCTGGTCTTCCACGGCTACCTCCTCCGGGGTACCGGCAGCAACGTCTACAACGCGAGCCTCGTGCGTGCCCTGGCTGGTCTCGGGCACGAGGTCCACCTGCTCTGTCAGGACCGCGAGGCCGAGCGCCTGTCCTTCGTCGACGCGGTCGGAGACTGGAAGGGCGGCGAGCTCGGGGTGCGCGTCCTGCGCGAGCCGGTCCGGGTGACCGTATACCGGCCGGACATCGGCGGCCTGCTTCCGGTCTACGTCGCCGACCGCTACGAGGGCTTCGACGCCCGCCCCTTCCCGGCGCTCTCCGACACAGAGCTCGCGCACTACCTGGCGACCAACGTCGCAGCCGTTCGCGACGTAGTGGATCGGTCTGCGCCCGACCTCGGGCTCGCCAACCATGTGCTCATGGGGCCCGCCATCCTCGCGCGGGCGGTCGGCGACGCGGTTCCCTACGCCGTCAAGGTTCACGGCAGCGCGCTCGAGTACACGGTTCGCCCGGACCCCGAGCGCTTCGCCCCCTACGCCGCCGAGGGCCTCGCCAGGGCTCCTGGCGTGCTCGTCGGCTCGCGCCACACGGCCGAGGTGCTGTGGGAGCTCGTCGAGGTGCCCGGCCTGCGCGAGCGGACGCGCCTCGGTCCTCCGGGCGTCGACGTCGAGGCCTTCCGGCCGCGCCCCCGCGCGGAGGCCGGCCGCCGCCTCACCGCCCTGGCCGATCGCCTCGAGGCCGCCGACGTCGCCTCCTGGGGCGGCGAGACCGGCGCGGCGGCGGCGCTGCGCGAGCTCGATCCCCACCGCCACCGGATCGTGAGCTTCGTGGGCAAGCTGATCGTGTCCAAGGGGGTCGACCTCTTGCTCGCCGCCTGGCCGCTCGTGGTCCGCGACGTCCCTGACGCAAGGCTCGTGGTCGTCGGCTTCGGGACCTATCGCGACGGCCTCCTGCGGTTGCTCCGCGCCCTGGGCGAAGGGGACCTCCTCGCGGCGCGCGACGTCGCCGCACGCGGTCGTGAGCTCGAGGGCGGGCGGGCGGGCGAGTTGAGCCACCTCGCGGCCTTCCTCGACTCACTCGATGGTGAGCGCCGTAGCGCCTACCTGGACGCCGCGCGCTCCTGCGCCGAGACCGTCAGCCTCACCGGCCGACTCGAGCACTCGGACCTCGCCGACCTCCTGCCCGCCTGCGAGGCGCAGGTCGTCTCGAGCACCTTCCCGGAGGCCTTCGGCATGGTGGCCGCCGAGGCCGCGGCCTGCGGGGCGCTTCCCCTCTCGGCTGCCCACTCCGGCCTCGCTGAGGTAACCGCGGTGCTCGCCGAGGCACTCGAGGAGCGGCTGCGGCCACTGCTGTCGTTCGAGCTGGGCGGCGGTGCGGTCGAGGAGATGGCGGCCAAGCTCGTCGCGTGGCTGCGGCTCGAGCCGGCCCGGCGCGCGCAGGCCTCCGAGGCGCTCGCCGAGCTCGCGCGCGAGCGCTTCGGCTGGGAGGGCGTCGCCGGCGGCGTGATCGCCGCCGCGCAGGGCCGGCTCGACCAGCTCGTCGAGCCGCTCGGTCTCTCCCACGGCGGCGGCTAGCGAATGCTCAAAGTGCGCGTACGAGCGCGACCACGCCGAGGATCACCACGACCGCCACCGCCACGTAGAGCAGGAAGCGAAACGCCTCACGCTCTGAGCGCAGCGGGTTCAGCACGCTGCTCGCCGCGCCCTGTGGGCCACGAGCGGCCCGGCGGACATCACCGCGGAGGCCCGGCCGGCGGGCGGACCGCGGCGGCCGTCCCGGGACCCGAGCTGCTGCTGCTCGCCCGCGCCAGGTAGTCGACGAGCGTGTCGATCTCGGCCCGGGAGAGCTGGCGGGAGTAGTTCGCCGGCATGCCCTCGGGCCGGTACCCCTGGACCACCAGTGCCTTGGGGTCGACGATCGATTCGCGTACGTAGGCATCGAGGGAGAGGCGCGGATCGCGCTTGTCGTAGACCTCGGCCAGGCCGTCGAGCGACGGACCGCTCGCCGCCGCGGAGCCTGCATCTTCGAGCGTGTGGCAGCCCGCGCATCCGTACGTCGTGAAGATCTGGCGTCCCGGCTCGGGCGCCGCGGCGGCGAGCGCCTGCCGTCGAGCGCCGATCCAGCTCGCGAACTGGTCGGCCTCCATCACGTGCACCTGCTGACGCATCGTCGAGTGGCCGAGCCCGCACAGCTCCGCGCAGACCACGTTGAAGTCACCCGCGCGGTTCGGGACGGTCTGGGTGGCGGTGACGATGCCCGGCACCGTGTCCTGCTTGATCCGGAACTCGGGGATCCAGAACGAGTGGACGACGTCGTCGGTCTTGATCCGGAACCGCACGGGCCGGTCCTTGGGCAGGTAGAGCTCGTTGGACTGGATCGACTGGCCGCCCGGCTGGGGATACTCGAAGCGCCACGCGAACTGACCGGCGCGGACGTTGACGAGCATGGTCTCGGGACGTGGGTCCTCCTGGTCGTCGAGCACGACCCAGCCGTAGACCGCGAGGGCCGAGACCAGTACGAACGGGATGGCAATCCATGCGACCTCGAGCCGCGCGTTTCCGTGGATCGGCTCGCCGTCGCGCTCGTCGCCCGGTCGAGCGCGGAAAACGACCATCGAGTAGATCACCACGGTCATGACCAGGACGAAGATCGGCACCGACACGATCAGGAGTACGTCGTAGAGAAGGTCGACGTCGTCGGCCGACGTCGAGGCCTGCTCGGGGAACCAGTCGATGGCCAGGCTGATCGCGGTGAGGATCACCGAGGCCACCACCGCGAGCACGGTGACCTGGATCAGAGACCTACGCATTCGCTGGGTTCCCTCCGTTCCCCGGCACGCGCGACAGTCTAAAGCGACCGCCGAGCGGCGAGCGCGGTGTCGACCCGGGGACCCGAGCGCCTCGGCGCCCACTCCCGGACAGCGGACGTCCGTTGCCGGTGCGGCGGTCTGCCCGCTCAGGTAGCTTTCCGCCCCGTGAGCCCGTTCTTCTTCGCCGCCATCCTGGCCGCGCTGTGGGCGGTGGCGCTGACCGTTCTCGGCCTGCGTCACCCGGCCTTCCCGGGCGGCGAGGGCGGCGCCAGGATCATCGCTGCCCTGTCGTTCGTGCTCGCGGGCGCCGGTATCGCCGCCGCGGTCATCACGGGCGTCGAGGAGGAGCACAAGAAGGAGGCCGAGGCGCGCGCCGAGGAGCCCGAGGCCGCTCCGCCGGGGCCGCGACCGATCCGGGTCGAGGTCGATCCCAAGGGAGAGCTCCAGTTCGAGCGCGACCGCCTCGAGACCACCGCCGGGACGCGGACCGTCGAGCTGACCAACAGCGCGCCGCTCGCTCACAACATCGGGGTCGTCGGCCAAGGCCTCGACGTCGTCGGGCCGACCGTCCCGCGTGGCGGCACGTCGCGCGTGACCGTGCCGCTGCGCCCCGGTCGCTACACGTTCTACTGCTCGGTGCTCGGGCACCGCGAGGGTGGCATGGAGGGCGCCCTCGTCGTCAGATGACCGCGACCGGAGCCTCTCGCGGGCCGAAGGGATCCAGACGCCGTGCCGCGCTGGTCGTCATCGTCCTGGTCGCCGTGGCCGGGCCGGCCGCGGGCTGTGGCCGCGACGACGCGTCCGACGTCGTCAACGGCAAGCGGCTGTTCACCGGCGAGGGGAAGTGCGGAAGCTGCCACATCCTCGCTCGCGCGGGCACTGGCGGGAAGATCGGGCCGAACCTCGACCAGGCTTTCCTCGCCTCCCGCCTCGACGGCCTCGGCGAGCAGACCATCCAGGACATCGTCCAGGGCCAGATAGAGAACGTTCGGCGCGGGAGCCTCATGCCCGAGGACCTCGTGATCGGCGAGGACGCCCGCGACGTCGCCGCCTACGTCGCCCAAGCCGCGGGCAGGCCGGGCGAGGACCCCGGCGGCACGGTGCCCGGCAACCCGCTCGCCGCGCCCGGTCAGGAAGGCAAGCGGATCTTCAACGCCGCGGGGTGCGCGAGCTGCCACGCCCTATCCGACGCGGGCGCCTCGGCGGCCGTCGGCCCGAGCCTCGACGACGTCGCGCGGGGATCGGGGGGCGGGCTGCCACCCCGCGACTGGCTGCGCCAGTCGATCGTCGACCCCAACGCCATCCTCGCCGGGGGATACCCGCGCGACCTCATGCCGGAGGACTACGGGCGGCGGTTGAACCCCCGCCAGGTCGAGGCGCTCGTCGACTACCTGACGCGCGTGGGCAACCGCTGACCGGGTAAGGGGGATCGTGATGGCCGAAGAGGCGGAGGTGCTAGTGGTCGCCAACCTCGGCCCCGCCTCCGACGAGCTGCTCGAGGCCCTGCGCAGGCGGACCGCCGAAGGGCCCGCCCGCTTCAACCTCGTCGTTCCCGCCACGCCTCACATCCCCGGGATTCCTGACGCCGCCGCGCCCGGCATCGCCGAGGGCGAGCAGCAGGCCGAGAACTATCTCGAGGAGGCCCTCGAGAAGCTGCGCTCGGCCGGCCTCGAGGTCGACGGAAACGTCGGCGACGCCGAGCCGCTCGCGTCGATCGAGGACGCGACCAACCTCGGCCACTTCGACGAGATCATCATCTCCGGGCGGTCGGGGCCTGTGTCGCGCACGCTGAGGACGGACCTCGCGAGCAAGGCCAAGCACGCGACGGGCCTGTCGGTCCGCTACACCGAGGAGCTGCTCTGACGGTCCCTGTCGCTCAGAGGATTCCCTGCGACGACAGCAGGTAGAGCGACGAGAACACGAAGACCCACGCGATGTCGACGAAGTGCCAGTAGATGCCGGGCACCTCGACCCCGTTGTGCTCCTCGGGGCTGAAGTGGCCGCGGAAGGCCCGCATGGTGGCGAAGCCGAGCAGCAGGAGCCCGACGGCGACGTGAGCACCGTGCAGTCCGGTCAGACCGTAGAAGATGGTCCCCTGAGCGCTGTCGGCGGGTCCGAAGCTCAGGAAGACGTACTCGTTGATCTGTACGCCGAGGAAGGTCGCTCCGAGCAGGAGGGTGGTGAGCAGGCCTAGCTTGAGGCCGAGTCGGTTGCCCCGGCGCGCCGACTCGAGCGCCCAGTGCATGGTGCCGCTCGAGGAGAAGAGGATGAAGCTGTTGGCGATTCCCGTCTCGATCGGGAGCGTGTCGCCCTCGGCGGGCCAGGGCGCGTCGAGGACCACGCGGATGAAGAAGTACGCCGTGAAGAACGCGGCGAACAGCATGATCTCCGAGATGATGAAGAGCAGCATCCCGAGCAGCTGCGGGTCGACGCGCGACGACCGGTTCGCGTCGGGCGGGCCGTGGTGCTCGTGCTCGTCGTCGTGCGCGGGGGCGGCGCCGGCGGGAAGGGCGGCGGACTCCATCAGGCGCCGACGGCCTCCTCGGCCACCACGTGCTCGACGGGCTTGGCGGTCGCCGAGCGCACGCGCTCCACGAGGTCGGTGCGCAACCACCCCGAGCGCGTCTGAGGGAAGGTCGAGATGACGATCTCGTCGACGGCATAGTACTGGAGCGCGTTCTGGATCGCCGTGAAGGGGTCGGGGTCCATGGTCTGGCCGACGACCTCGAGGCCGGCGTCGTGCAGGCGCTCGAGCGTCTGCTCGAGGCGCCCGTAGGCCTGCTCCCGCTGATCCTCGGTCTGCGGACAGATCAGGATGAAGCGATGGCGGCCCTGCTCGGACTTCGCCTGGAGGGCCTCGAGCAGGCTCTCTCCGCCGGCGGTCGCGTTGGCGACGACGAGCGTCGAGGTAAGATCGCTGCGCCCTTCGGACTCGAGGTCGACGACGACATGCTCGACCGGTAGTCCGATGTCGCGCTCGACGCGCTCGACGAGGTTGCGCTGGAGCCAGCCCGAGCGGGTCTCGGGGTGGGTGGAGATGATCAGCTGGTCGACGCTCTCGGCCTCGACGGCCTCCTCGATCGCCGTGTAGGGGTCGGGGTCGACCACCGCGCCGTCGGCCTCGAGGCCCGCCTCGCGCAAGTCGGTGAGGGTCAGGCTGAGCCGGTTGCTCGCGGCGGCGAGCACGGAGTCCTCGTAGATGACGTTGCCGTGCTTGGGCCGGTTCTGAGGGCAGATCACGCGGATCGAGGCCCGCCCGTCGCCGGTGTGGCGCCGCACGGCGTCGATCAGCTCGGAGCCGCCCACGGTCTCGTTGGCGACGACGAGGATCCGACGCGCACGGTCGTCGGTCACGGGGTCGTCGCCCCCACCCGCTCCCCACGCTGCGGCGCGATCTTCTCGGGCCGCTCCTCGAAGGTTCCGTGCACCGCGCCGGGGACGCCGTACTCGTACGGGCCGCCGACCACGGTCGGGATCCGGTCGAAGTTGAAGAGCGGCGGCGGCGAGGAGACCTGCCACTCGAGCGTGTGAGCGCGCCAGGGGTTGCCGTCGGCCTGGGGACCGCGACGCCAGCTCATGATCATGTTGAACAGGAAGACCAGGAACGAGAGCCCGAAGAGGAAGGACGACACCGAGATGAGCGCGTTGAGCGTGGCGAACTGCTCGGCGTAGTCGGCCACCCTCCGCGGCATACCGTCGATGCCGACGAGGTGCATGGGGCCGAAGGTCAGGTTGAAGAACACGAACGAGAGCCAGAAGTGGATCTGGCCGAGCCGCTCGTTGTACATTCGGCCGGTCATCTTCGGGAACCAGTGGTAGATCCCGGCGAAGATCGTGAACACGCTGCCGCCGAACAGCACGTAGTGGATATGGGCCACCACGAAGTAGGTGTCGGAGACGTGAACCACCACCGGGATGATGGCGAGAATGATGCCGCTGATCCCGCCGAGCACGAACATCGTGATGAAGCCGAGGGCGAACAGCAGTGGGGTTCGCAGGTGGATGACGCCACGCCACAGGGTGGCGAGCCACGAGAAGATCTTGATCCCGGTCGGGACGGCGATCAACATCGTCGTGAGCATCATCGGCACGCGCAGCCACGCGGACATGCCCGACACGAACATGTGATGGGCCCAGACCGTGAAGCCGAGCATCACGATGGCCATGAGCGAGAACGCCATCATCCGGTAGCCGAAGACCGGCTTGCGAGCGTGCGTGGATACGATCTCGCTGACGATCCCGAACCCGGGCAGCATCATGATGTAGACCGCGGGATGGGAGTAGAACCAGAAGACGTGCTGGTACATCAGTACGTCGCCGCCGCTGCCCTCGTTGAAGAAGTTCATCCCGAGCGCGCGGTCGAGGAGCACGAAGAACTGCGAGCCGGCGATGAACGGCGTGGCGATGACCACGAGCAGCGAGGTCGTGAAGTTGGCCCAGACGAGCAGGGGCAGCCGGAAGAAGGTCAGCCCAGGCGCCCGCATCGTGATGATCGTCACCAGGAAGTTGAGCGCCGTGGCGATCGAGGACGCGCCCGCGAACTGGACTCCGATCGTGAAGAAGTTCTGCCCCAGCGGGGTCTCGGTCGAGAGCGGCGCGTAGGCCGTCCAGCCGGTCGCAAAGGCTCCCCCGGGGGCGAAGAACGAGGCTGCCATCATCACGCCAGCGACCGGGAGCATCCAGTAGGAGAGGGCGTTGAGGCGGGGGAACGCCATGTCCGGCGCGCCGATCATCAAGGGGATGACGTAGTTCGCGATCCCCGAGAAGGCGGGGATCACGAACAGGAAGATCATCAGCGACGCGTGCACCGAGAACAGGCCGTTGTAGGTGTTGGCGTCGACGAGCTGGGACCCGGGCGCGGCCAGCTCCGCGCGGACGACCATCGCCATCAGCCCGCCGAGGATGAAGAACACGAACGTGGTGACGATGTACTGGATGCCGATCACCTTGTGATCGGTGTTGACGCGGAAGTAGTCGTGCCATGTCTTGGCCCCGTGGCCGGAGTGATCCTCGGGGACGGTCGGCGCGCCGGAGCCCCAGCGGAACCAGTAGTCGAAGCAGCCGATGCCGATCAGGAAGGCCATCGGGACGACAAGCAGGCAGGCCGTGGTGATCGCCTCGCCGTCGATCGCCGGCTCGATGCCCTTGAGGGCCCGGACGCCGGTGACGAGGCCGGCACCGATCAGGAAGCCGATCGGCAGCGAGAGCGCCGCTCGCCACCATCCCGGTCCGGTCAGCTTGGCGGCCAGTGTCATTCGCCTGTCCTCCTCATGGTGCGGGCAATTCTACGGGGCCGCCGCGCGGATCGGGGTTTTTCCCGCTCGGACGGCTCGCGCTCCAGTCGGGCGCGACGCCACGGAGTCCCCCGCGACTGCGCCGAGCAGTCTATCTGGGCGAAACCGCAACGCCGGAGATGACGGGAGGGCCGGGTCAGGCGGCGAGCGGGGGGGCCACCTGGCGGTCCTCGCCTGCGACCGGACCGGCGCTCACCCCGTTGTCGCCGCCGCGCAGGGCGGACGGCGCCGCGCCGTGGTGGCGCCGGAAGGCCTTGGCGAACTGCGCCGGCTGGCGGTAGCCGACGGTCATCGCCACCTCGCGCACGGGAGCCGACCCGGCGCTCAAGAGCTCGCGCGCGTGGCGCATTCGCACCGCCGCGAGCTGCGCCCGAAAGCTCGTTCCGCCCGCCTCGGCAAAGGCGCGTTGGAGCTGACGCCGCGAGGTGGCGATGCGCCGGGCCACGTCCTCGAGCTCGAGCTCGAGGTCATACTCCCGCTCGATGATCTCGGCGGCCTCCTCGAACAGGTCGCGGCGACGGGCAATCGTGGTTGGGCGGCTGGCCACGCTGGTAATACGGACGGGCGAAGCCGACGGATCGCATCAGCGGCGGGTCGTACCGGGTGGCGGGTGCCCCTCCGGGCGCTCGCGCCTGCGTGAAGTCGCGGTACGCCCGGCGATTACCGGTGCTCGAGCGGCAGCTCGGCTATCTCCTCGCGCGCCGAGCGGATCCAGAGCACCACAGCGACGACCCACGTCACCATGCCGAGCAGGAAGGCGACGAAGTTGAGGAGGACCCCCACGAGGGCGAGAGCGATGCCCCCGGCGACCATGATCGGGAGGTAGGTCGGGCCCGGGAGGTGGATGTCCTCCGAGGCGAGGGGCGGCGCCTGCGCGCGCAGGCTGCTCTGCTCCGGGGCCGGCTCGGCCACGGTCAGCTGTAAACGAGCGCCGCGACGAAGGCGGCGGCGAAGACGAGCAGCGAGATCGCGCCGGCCATCAGTCCGGTGCGCACGTTCTTGAGGGCGAGGCGACGGTCCATGACCGGCGGCAGTCTAACCGCGGGAAAGGGTCGACGTCGCCGCAGCGGCTCCGAGCCCTTAGAGCCGCGCGTCAACCACGGTGGCCGCGAACAGCACCGCCAGGTAGGTCAACGAGAAGAGGTAGACCCGCAGCGCCGAGGGGCGATCGGCGCGCCGGCGTAGCCGCTCGGCGAGCACGACGAACGCCACTCCCAGGATCGCCGCCGCGACCAGGTATACCGGCCCGAAACCCAGCGCGGGCACGAGCACCGGCAGGAGGGTCCAGGCCAGAAGGATGACGGTGTAGAGGAGGACGTGCCAGCGGGTCTCGACCTCGCCGCGGACCACGGGCAGCATCGGGACCCCCGCGCGCGCGTACTCTTCCTTCATCAGCAGCGACAGCGCCCAGAAGTGTGGTGGCGTCCAGAAGAAGACCACGGCGAACAGGTAGATCGCCTCCGCTCCGACCGCCCCGGTGGTCGCGGCCCAGGCCACGAGCGGGGGAACCGCACCCGCCGCGCCGCCGATGACGATGTTATGGGGAGTGCGGCGCTTGAGCCACAGCGTGTAGACCCCGACGTAGCCGACGAGTCCCCCGAGCGCGAGGGTCGCGGCGAGCGTGTTGACGGTCAGCGCCAACAGGGTGAACGAGGCCGCCCCGAGCAACATCCCGTAGGCCAGGGCGGCGCGCCCGGGGATCCGGCCCGAGGGGACCGGCCGGTCGCTCGTCCGGGACATGACCGCGTCGATGTCGCGATCGAGGTAGTGGTTGATCGCCCCGGCCCCGCCGGCAGAAAGGGCGCCGCCCAGGCACGTGAGCACGATCAGCCCGAGGGAGGGATCTCCGGCCACGAGCATCGTCGTCACCGTGGTGAAGAGCAGGAGCGACTGGACCTTGGGCTTGGTGAGCGTGAGCAGGTCGGCTGCGAGCACGCGCGCGCGGGCCGGTCTCGCGGTCGCCGCCCCTCCGGCTGCGCTGGTAACCGCCGCTCTGGCCTCCATCACGCCGTCACCGGCTCGCCGGCGGGCCGGGCGCCGCTGCGATCTTCCCCGGCGGCCTCGGTCCTACCGGCCCGGGCGGGACTCAGCTCGAGCGCGAGCCCGGCCACCGACATCCACAGCAGGGTGGCGACGGTGAGATGGGCGAGGATCAAGAGCTCGAGCTGATCGGAAATCCACACGTTGAGCGCGCCGAGCAGCACTTGGAGCAGGAGCAGGGCGATCGACCCAGTGGCCAGGCGCGCCTCGCGGCCCCGCGGGCGCCGCCGCAGCGTCCCGATGGCCAGGGCGATCACGAGCGCCGCGGCCAGGTACATGAAGCCCCGGTGGGTGAGCTGCACGTCGGCCAGGCTCGACTGCCCGAAAGGCATGAAGCCGCCGTTGCACGCCGGGAAGTCGGTGCCGCAGGCGTAGTGGGCTCCCGCGCTCTCGCCCCGGTCGGTGCGGCCGTACTTCTCGGTGCCGGCCACGTATCCGCCCGCCACGATCGTGCAGAGGACCACGGTCGAGGCGGCGAAGCCGAGGCGCCGCAGGGCGGGTCCGCCGCCGGGCCCGCTACCGCCACCACGGCCGCTCTGCGGGCGCACTCCCCGCCACACGTACAGCAGCAGCCCTAGCAGCAGCATCGCGAGCCCGAGGTGGGCGGCGACGAGCGCTGCGTCCAGGTTGAGCTCCACCGTCACCGCGCCGAGCAGCCCTTGGGCGACGACGAGCGCCACGCCGGTGAAGGTCGCCCACACGACGCCGCGGTGCGAGTTGCGCAGCCGCCGCCACGCCACCACGGCGAGCGCGATCATCAGCAGCCCGACGGCCGAGGCAAGCGCCCGGTGGCTGTACTCGATGATCGCGTTCAGCTCGAGGCCGGGCAGGAGGTCGCCGCGGCAGAGGGGCCAGCCCTGAAGCCCGCTCCCCGCGGGCCCGCACCCGAGCCCCGAGTCCGACAGGCGCACGACGCCCCCGACGACGACCAGCGCGAAGGTCGCCCCGAGGGTGACGAGCACGAGCCGGCGCAGACCCGCGCCCGGGCCCGTCCGCATCACGTCACTCTTCGCCGCGGCCATCTAGCTCGCGCGCGAGGCCACGGGTTGAGCGACCGAGCCCGCCGGTCGTGCCTCTCGCTCCACGATCTCGCGGCGGATGTCCTTCATAGGCTCGACCGATCGCACGCGCGGGACGACGTCGAAGTTGTTCTCGGGCGGCGGCGACTGGGTGAACCACTCGAGCGTGTTTCCCTTCCACGGGTCGTTGCCCGCGCGCTTGCCACCCCGAAGGCTCAGGCCCACGTTCACGAGCGTGATCATCACTCCGATCCCGAGTGTAAACGAGCCGATCGTCGAGATCAGGTTGAACACCTCCCAGCCGGCTTCCTGCGGATACCAGTAGATGCGTCGCGGCATACCCGACAGGCCGGCCGAGTGCTGGATCAGGAAGGTCAGGTTGAAGCCGACGAACATGACCCAGAAGGAGAGCTTCCCGATTCCCTCCGAGAGCAGGCGCCCCGTCATCTTGGGGAACCAGTAGTAGAGCCCGGCGAAGATGCCGAACACCGAGCCGCCGAAGAGCACGTAGTGCAGGTGGGCGACCACGAAGTAGGTGTCGTGGAGCTGCCAGTTGACCGGGAAGACCGCGAGCTGGATGCCCGAGATGCCGCCGATCACGAAGAGAGCGGGCACGGCCGCCGCGAAGTAGACCGGCGTCCTGAACATGATCGTCCCGCGCCACAGCGTCGCGAGCCAGTTGAAGATCTTGATCCCGGTCGGGACGGCGATCGCGAACGACGACAGCATGAAGAAGGCCAGCACAACCGTCGCCGTCGGCGTCGTGAACATGTGGTGTGCCCACACGAGCAACCCGAGGAAGGCGATCGCCGCGGTCGCCCCCGCGATCGCCTTGTAGCCGAAGATCGGCTTGCGGGCGAACACCGGCAGGACCTCCGAGACGATCCCAAAGGCGGGCAGGACCATGATGTAGACCTCGGGGTGGCCGAAGAACCAGAACAGGTGCTGCCACAGCATCGGATCGCCGCCCGCCGTCGGGTCGAAGAACCCGGTGCCGAAGTGGCGATCGGTGAGCAGCATGGTCACCGCCGCGGCGACCGACGGCAGCGCGACGATAAGCAGGTACGCGTAGATAAGTATCGTCCACACGAACAGGGGCATGCGGCCGAAGCCCATCCCCTTTGCCCGCATGTTGTGGATCGTGGCCACGAAGTTGATCGCGCCGATGAGCGACGAGAGGCCGGTGAGGTGGACCAGGAAGATCCACGCGTCGATTCCCCCGGTCGGCAGATAGGCGTCGTCCGACAGCGGCGCGTAGGAGGTCCAGCCCGCCTCCGGAGGCTGGAAGAAGAGGCTCATGTAGAAGACGATGCCGCCGAACACGAACAGCCACAGGGAGAGCGCGTTCAGGCGCGGGAAGGCCATGTCGCGCGCGCCGATCATGAGCGGCACCAGGTAGTTGCCGAAGCCCGCGAGCACGGGGACCACGAACAGGAAGACCATCGTGGTCCCGTGCAGGGAGACGAGGCCGTTGTAGGTCTGGCCGTCCATGATCGTGTTCTGGGCGGCGCCGAGCTGGAGGCGCATCATCAGCGCCTCGACGCCGCCGACGACGAAGAACAGGAAGGTCGCGACCAGGTACATGATCCCGATCTTCTTGTGATCGGTGGTCGTGATCCAGGCAAGCCACCCCCCCGGCCGCGCCCTCAGACCGCGTTCAACGACCTGGGGACGCGGGCGCTGGGCCAGCCGCCCCGGGTCGACGGTTCCCTCCTGCGCTCTGTGGTCGGCTGTCGACATGCTCCCTGAGTCTCCTTGGTTCTACTGGCGCAGGAGGGATCCGGCCCCGGCTCCCTGCTGCGCCTGCATGCGCCGGCGCTGGTCGGCGAGTGCGCGGGTCGCGGCGCGGATGTCTGAGCGCTGGCGGTCGGCCCAGGCCCGGTAGCGCTCCGGCGACATGGCCTCGACCTCGCCGATCATCTGGGCGTGGTTCTCGCCGCAGAGCTCGGCGCAGTTGCCGCGGTAGACGCCCTCCTCGGTCACCTTGAACCACATGTCGTTGATGTGCCCGGGAACGGCGTCGGCCTTGCCGAAGAGCTCGGGGATCCAGAACGAGTGCTGTACGTCCTGCGAGGTGATGTCGAGGGTGATCGTGGTGTTGGTGGGGACGACCATGCGGTGATAGGCAAAGAGCCGCCCGGGGCCCGGGTAGTCGTAGCGCCAGATGTACTGCTGGCCGACGACGCGGACGTTGAGTGACGGGCCGCCGGGGGGAACGTCCGGCTGGTCGGTGGCCGCGACCGCGACCGCCTCCGCTCGCTGCGCCCCTCCAGCCTCGGGGTCGCGAATGCCCGGCAGGAACAGCAGGGTGATGACGGTGAGCACGACCAGGATCGCCGCGGCGCCGATCGTCCACCCGATCTCGAGGCGGGTGTTGCCGCGCACCTGGGCTGGCTCTGGGGCGCCGCGGCGGAAGCGGTGCTTGACCAGCGAGTAGATCAGCACCCCCTCGACGAGCAGGAAGATCGGCAGCGCCATCCACAGGGTGATCTCGTAGAGGACGTCGATGCGCTCGGCTTGAGGGGAGCCGCCGCCGTCCTCGGGGGTGAGGATGTCGGCGAAGGCGGCCGGGGCGGCGGCGAGCAGCAGCCCGAGGAACGCTCCCACCACGAGCAGGCCCGCCAGGAGGCGGCGATCGATCCGGCGGGGCGAAGCCAAGGCGCGTGGATCATAACCGTGGGGATCGGCGATCTGGAGCCACCCGGTCTTACCGGCGCAGGAGCCGCCCACGGCGCTCCCAGAGCTATGCGCCCTCGAACGCGGCCGGCCGTTTCTCGACGAAGGCCGCAACCCCTTCGATGAAGTCGCGCGTGCGCGCCATGTCGTGCTGGAGCTCGGCCTCGAGCTCGAGCTGGTCGTCGAGGTGGGCGAACAGCGAGTGGTTGAGTGCCCGCTTGGCCGCGGCGTAGGCCCGCGTGGGGCCGGCGGCGAGCCGGTCGGCGAGCGCGCCGGCCTCGTCGAGCAGGCGGTCGTCTGGGTGGACGGCGTTGACGAGGCCCCACGCGAGCGCGCGCTCTGCGGGCAGGCGCTCGGCGAGCAGGGAGAGCTCGAAGGCGCGCGCCTTGCCCACCGCGGCCGGCACGAGCGCGGTCGAGCCCCCGTCGGGCAGCAGGCCGACGTTGGCAAAGGCGAGCTGGAAGTAGGCCGACTCGGCGGCGAGTACGAGGTCACACGCGAGGGCGAGGGAGCAGCCGATCCCCGCCGCCGGCCCGTTCACCGCTGCGACCACCGGCTTCTCGAGCGCCCGCACCGCCGCGATGATCGGGTGGTAGACCTCCCCGAGCCGGCGGCGCACGTCGGGCAGGCCGTCGTCGGCAGCATCGAAACCGGCTCGCAGGTCGACGCCGGAGGAGAAGGCCCGCCCCGCCCCGGTCACCAGAACCGCCCTCACCTCGGGATGCGCCGCCTGCTCGGTGGTGGTCGCCGCCAGCAGGTCCTGGCCGAGCTCCTTGGTCCACGCGTTGAGCGAAGCCGGCCGGTTGAGCGTGATCCGGCCGACCGCTCCGGTCTGTTCCCACAGCAGCGGACTCTCATCTGTCTGGGTCATCTCGTTCCCCTCGTCCCTCGCGGTCGGCTCGATCCGGAGCGCCGTATCCTCGCGCGATGCTGATCGACGCGCTCGAGTGGCTCGGGCACGCGAGCTTTCGGGTCCAGGCCGGCGCGGCTCGGGGCCCGACGATCTACATCGACCCCTATCGGGTCGCCGGCGGGCCGAAGGCCGACCTGATCCTCGTCACCCACGGCCACTACGACCACTTCTCGCCCCAGGACGTCGAGCGCCTGGCCCACGAGCGCACGTGGCTCGTGGCCCCGCCCGCGGTGGCCGAGCGCCTGTCCGGGCGGGTGCTGTCGATCGCGCCGGGCGAGGCCGTGCGCCCCGACGGCGTCCAGGGGGTAGAGGTCAGCGCCGTGGCCGCCTACAACACCTCGAAGCGCGACGGAGACGGGCGCCCGTTCCACCCTCGCGAGGCCGGCGGGGTGGGCTACGAGCTCAACCTGCGCGGTGAGCGCCTCTATCACTGCGGCGACACCGACGTGATTCCCGAGATGGACGCCGTGGCGGGCTGCGACGTCGCCCTGCTCGCGGTCAGCGGGAGGTACGTGATGACCGCCGCCGAGGCCGCCGAGGCCGCGCGGCGAATCGGCCCGCGCCTCGCCGTGCCGATGCACTGGGGAGAGCACATCGGCACGCGCACCGACGCCGATGAGTTCGCCCGCCTGGCCCCGGTCGCGGTGCGCATCCTCGACCCGGCGGGAGGCTGAGCCGCTCGTCCGCCGCCGCCTGCCGGGGTACCGCAGGCGGTCCGGTCTACGATGCATGGAGACGATCCGACTCGCGGCCATGACATCCTCCTCCCTCGTCACTTCGCTCGCGACGGTTCTCGACCGTGCGGACGCCGGTCCCGACCCCGCGTGGCGGCATCCGCGGGCGGGCGGGCGTACGGGCGAGACGCTCTTGCTCTTGCACATGGGGGCGGGGCGATGAGCTCCCCCGACGCGGCCTCGGACCGCCGCGGTCCCGGGACGGTCGCCGACCCGGACGGCGACGACGCCACCCCGACCTTCCTCCACGACCGTCGGCGCCTCGCCTTGGTCGGCGCCGGGATGCTGCTCGCGGTCGGGGCCATATACGTCCTCCTGCCCCAGCTCGTGGGACTCGACGAGGCTTACGACCGGCTCGGCAAGGCGGTCTGGTACTGGCTCGTGATCGCGGTTGCGTTCATGGTCGCCTCGTTCGCCGCCTACGTCGCGCTGTTTCGCGGCGTGCTCGGGGGCACGCGCGCCGACGAGGTGCGCCGGCGGCTCGACCTCTCCGCCTCCTACCAGATTACGGTCGCCGGGTTCGCGGCCGCGCGCATCTTCTCGGCGGGCGGCGCGGCGGGGATCGCGCTCACCTACTGGGCACTGCGCAAGGCGGGCATGGAGCGCCGCCAGGGGGCCTGCCGGATGGTCGCGTTCATCGTCCTCCTCTACACGCTCTACCTGCTCGCGCTGCTGATCTTCGGCGTCCTCCTGCGGACCGGGGTGCTGCCCGGACCCGCTCCGTTCGGCGGAACGATCGTTCCGGCGTCGATCGCCGGCATCCTGCTCGCGGCCGTCGGCCTGATCGCGTTCATCCCCGGCGACGTCGAGCGGCGCCTCCGCCGGCTGAGCGGCGACCACCGCCGCATCGGCCGCCTGCTCGGCCGTCTCGCCACCGGCCCGGCGACCATGGCCACCGGCGTCCGCACGGCGATCGACTACCTGCGCCATCCCCGCCGCGGCGCGCTCGCCGTGGCCGGGGCGATCGGCTACTGGGCCGCCCAGGTCGGCATCCTGTGGGCGAGCTTCGAGGCCTTCGACGGCGACGTCGCCTTCGCCGTGCTCGTGCAGGGGTTCTTCGTCGGCATGATCGCGAACCTGCTCCCCTCGCCGGCCGGTGGAGTGGGGACGATCGACGCGGGCATGATCGGCGCCTTCCTGCTGTTCGGACAGCCGGCCGAGATCGTGTTCCCGGCCGTCCTCGCCTACCGCACGATCGCCTTCTGGCTGCCGATCCCGCCCGGCGTCGTGGCTACCTTCCAGCTCCGGCGGACGGTCGCGGAGTGGGAGCGCGAGCGCGACGAGCGCGAGCCCGACGGCGGCTATACTTCAGAAAGTAAAGTGACCGTGGAGGCCACATGAGCCAGAGCGACCAGGACATCGAAGACGTCATCATCGTGGGGAGCGGGCCCGCGGGTTACACCGCCGCCCTGTACACCTCCCGTGCCGACCTCAAGCCGCTCGTGGTCGAGGGCTTCCTGTGGGGCGGCCTGCTCCAGCAGACGACCGAGGTCGAGAACTATCCCGGCTTCCGCGACGGGATCATGGGCCCGGCGCTCATGACCGAGCTGCGCGGGCAGGCGGAGCGCTTCGGCACCCGCTTCATCACCGACGAGGCGAGCCGCATCGAGCTCGCGCGCGACGGTGGCCTGCACCGGGTCTGGGTCGGGGGCCGCGAGCTGCACGCCCGCTCGGTCATCCTCGCCATGGGCGCCGAGCCGCGCAAGCTCGGCGTGCCCGGAGAGCAGGAGCTGTCGGCCCGCGGCGTCTCCTACTGCGCGACCTGCGACGCCGCCTTCTTCCGCGACAAGCCGACCCTGATCGTGGGCGGAGGCGACAGCGCCATGGAGGAGGCGATCTTCCTGTCGAAGTTCGCCAGCGAGGTCAAGCTCGTCCACCGCCGCGACGACTTCCGCGCCTCGCAGATCATGCTCGACCGCGCGCGGGGAGTGGAGAACATCGAGTTCCTCACCCCGTACCTCGTCGATCGCTTCGAGGAGGACGGAGGTGGCTCGCTGGCCCGGGCGGTGCTGCGGGACGTCAACGGGGCGAGCAACGGCGAGGGCGATCTGCGCGAGCTCGATATCCAGGGAGCCTTCATCGCCGTCGGGCACCGCCCGAACTCGGGCCTCGTCGAGGGCCAGGTCGAGACCGACGAGGACGGCTACGTGCTCACCGAGGGCAAGGCCACCCGTACGAACCTCGAGGGGGTTTTCGCCGCCGGCGATCTCGTCGACCACACCTACCGGCAGGCGGTCACGGCCGCCGGCACCGGCTGCCAGGCCGCACTCGACGCCGAGCGCTGGCTACGGGACACCCCGTACAGCATCGAGGCCCATTGGGTCTCGCACGACGAGGTCGACGCCGCGACCGCGGGCGCAGGAGCCGAGGCTGCGGGGTAAGAGGATGCGGCAGCCCGGCGGCGGTCCCCTCGGTCCTCTGTAGCCTCCGCCGCCGGCCATGACCCTCACCCACCACGAGCTCTGCTTCGGTTGCGGCATCGCCAACCTGTTCGGCCTTCAGATGGAGGTCGAACCGGCGGAGCGGGGCGAGGGAGTGACCGGTCGCTTCTTCGTCAAGCAGGACCACCAGGGCCCGCCGGGCCACGCCCACGGCGGGGTGCTCGCCTGCGCGCTCGACGAGGCGATGGCTCTGTGCGTCCTGAACGAGGGCGAGAGCGTCCGCACCGGGCGCCTCGAGGTCGATTATCTCGCACCGGCGCCCGTGGGCACCTTCGTGCGCGTCGACGCCCGCGTCGAGCGGCGCGAGGGAGGGCAGCTCGAGGTCAGCGCCGAGGCCTGCGGCGTGGGCGGCGAGCGGCTCCCGATCGCCGAGGGGCGAGCGCGCTTCGTGCGCGTCGAGGGGGACCCCGGCCAAGCGCGCTAGGTTTCATACCGAGCCACGAACCGCGGGAAGCAGAGGTCCGATGCCCGAGAACCTGACGCGCCAGATCCTCAAGGAGCACCTCGTCGAAGGCGAGCTCAAGCCGGGCTCGCCGATCTCGCTCAGGATCGACCAGACGCTGCTTCAGGACGCGACCGGGACGATGGCGCTGATGCAGTTCGAGCAGCTCGGGGCGTCGCGGGTGGCGGTCGACCGCGCGGTCCAGTACATCGACCACAACGTCGTCCAGCTCGACTTCAAGAATCCTGACGACCATCGCATGCTCCAGGCGCTGGCGCGCAAGTACGGGATCCACTTCTCGCGCGCAGGTAACGGCATCAGCCACTACATCTCGATCGAGCGCTTCGCCAAGCCCGGCCAGATCATGGTCGGCGCCGATTCGCACACGACGACGAGCGGGGCGCTCGGGATGATCGCCATCGGCGCCGGCGGACTCGACGTGGCCGTGGCCATGGGCGGATATCCCTACGCGATCGCCTGTCCTGCCGTGGTTCAGGTTCAACTGGAGGGTGGGCTCCAGCCGTGGGTGCAGTCGAAGGACATCATTCTCGAGCTCCTGCGCCGGCTCTCGGCCAGCGGCGGCAATGGCAAGGTCTTCGAGTTCACCGGCCCGGGCACGGCCAGCCTGTCGATCCCCGAACGCTCCACGATCGCCAACATGATCGCCGAGCTCGGCGCGACCTCGGCGGTCTTCCCACCCGACGAGAACACGCGCGAGTGGCTGCGGACCCAGGACCGCGAGGGCGACTTCTCGGAGATGGGGCCCGAGGGCGGCTGCTCCTACGAGGAGCGCGTCGACGTCGACCTGAACGAGCTCGGGCCGCTCGTGGCCAAGCCCTCGAACCCCGACAACGTCGTCGGAATCGAGGAGGTCGCGGGAACGGATCTGGCCCAGGTTTGCTTCGGGTCCTCGGTCAACTCGTCCTATCGAGATCTCGCGCTACCGGCCGCGGTGCTGGCCGACAAGGGCGGCCAGATCGTGCATCCCTCGCTGGCCGCCACCGCCACTCCGGGCTCACGCCAGATCCTCGCCGCGATCGCCGAGTCGGGCGTCTATCGCCAACTCGTCGAGGGCGGCGTGCGGATGCTCGAGCCGGTCTGCGGACCGTGCGTGGGGATGGGCATGGCGCCGCCCTCGAACGCGAACTCGCTGCGGACCTTCAACCGCAACTTCCCCGGCCGATCGGGCACGGCCGAGGACTCCGTCTTTCTGTGCTCGCCCGCGGTGGCCGCGGTCTCGATGCTCTCCGGCCGGATCTCGGACCCGCGCGAGTCCGGCGAGGCGCCCGAGCTGCTGCCCATGCCGGAGCTCAAGCCCTACCTCGACGACATCCACATCTTCCCGCCCGCGGAGGAGGAGGAGGCCGAGCGGATCGAGATCCCGCGCGGGCCGAACATCAAGACCCCGCCCGAGCACACCCCCATCGAGGACTCGATCGAGGCGAAGATAGCGACAATCCAGCCCGACGACATCTCGACCGGCGATCTCGCGCCCGACGGCGTCGAGGTGATGAGCTATCGCTCGAACATCCCCGCCATCGCCGAGTTCACGTTCCGCCACCGCGACCCCGAGTTCCGCGGCCGGCTCAAGGAGTGGGGGGAGGGCTTCATCGTCGGCGGCCACAACTACGGCCAGGGCTCCTCGCGCGAGCACGCGGCGCTCGCACCGCTGCAGCTCGGCGTGAAGGCGGTGTTCGCCAAGTCGTTCGCCCGCATCCATCGGCGCAATCTCGTGGCCCAGGGGATCCTCGCGCTGCTGTTCAAGGACGAGTCGGGCTACGACCGCGCCGAGGTGGGGGAGAGCTGGTCGCTCCCCAACATCAAGGCGGAGCTCGAGCAGGGCTTCGAGGACATCACGGTGCGGGTCGATGAGTCGGGCGACGAGTTCAAGGTCACCCACGACCTCGCGCCGACCGAGCGCGAGATGCTCGTGCTCGGGGGACTGCTCAACTTCCTCAAGGAGAAGGGGCAGCAGGCAGCGGGGAACGGGGCGGGGGCCAACGGCGCGAGGGCCGGCGGCACCGGCCAGACCAAGGAGCAGGAGGGCGAGGCCGTCGACCAGGGGGTCGGCGGGCAGTTCGAGTAGGGGCGGCGGGCGAGGCTAGGGGCCCAGCTGCTCCTCCACCGACCGCTCCTTGTCCTCGAGCGTCTGCTCCGGCCGGTCGCGGCGCTCGTCGAGCTTGAGCACCGTGTAGGCCCGCGGCAGGCCAAGCTCGAGGGGGACGGCGTGCATCTCGCCGACCACGGCGAGGATGTCGTCGACCGAGCCCTCGAGCGAGGTGCCCATGGCGTGCATGCGAAAGCCGACGCGGTCCTGGGCCTCGAGGCGGCGGCGGATCTCGGCCAGATACTCGGAGGCACTCGCCTGTGGCCGACCGAGGCCGATGACGGAGAAGTCGGCGGTGGCCACAGCTAGGCGATTGCTCCCTAGGCCCTACGGGCGCAGGATGACCTTGAGCGCCTCGTGGCGGTCGTAGATCGCGTACCCCTCGCCAGCGTCCTCGAGCTGCAGGTCGTGGGTGACCAGCGGCGCCGGGTCGAGGCGCCCGGAGGTCATGAGCGCGAGTACGGAGTCGAGGTGCGCGATCACGTTCGCGTAACCGGTGACGAGGCGCAGAGCCTTCGTCCAAACGAGCCCCATGTGCACGTCGGCGCGCTCGGCGTAGACGCCGACCACCGAGACGGTCCCCGCCTTGCGGGCGAGGCGGCAGGCGAGCTCGAGCGCCTCGGGGTGCCCTACGGCCTCGACGGCGATGTCGACCCCGCGACCGTCGGTTGCCTCCTTGACCACGGCGCGCGCGTCCTCCTCGACGCCGTGCACGGGCTCGGCTCCGAGGTCGCGGGCGATCTCGAGGCGCTCGGGCACGCGGTCGACGGCGACGACCCGCGACGCGCCGGCCGCGCGGGCCGCCATGACCGCGCACAGGCCGACCGGCCCGAGCCCGATCACTGCGCAGGTGTCGCCGAGGCGCAGGCCGGCGGCCTCGATGGCGTGGTAGCCCGTCCCCAGCACGTCGCCCGCGAACAGGGCGGCGTGGTCGGACAGACCGTCGGGCACGCGTCGCAGGGTCATGTCGGCGTTAGGCACCAGCGCGAGCTCGGCCTGGGTGCCCTGGAGCGACCCGAGCGCTGCGCCATGGCCGAACACGCGTGCCTCGTCGCACTTGTGAAAGACCCCCAGCCGGCAGAGATGGCACGTGCCGCAGGCGGTGTGGAAGGTGCCGAGCACGCGGTCGCCGGGACCGACGCGTGAGACCCCGTCGTCGGCGGCGACCACCGTGCCGACGTACTCGTGGCCGAGAGTGAAGCCGGGCTCGATCCTCACGCGGCCGTGGTAGATGTGCAGGTCCGAGCCGCAGATGCCGGTGGCCTCGACGCGGACGACGGCATCGCCGGGCGCGAGTGGCTCGGGCTCGGGACGCTCCTCGAGGCGGACCTCGCCGGGACCTTGGAAGGTGACGGCGCGCATGGCCGCGAGGAATCTACCGATCAGCGGGGGATCGCCGGTTGCGAGCCCGAGCGCCGACGACCCCGAGCCGCTGGGGCGCTCATCGCCCCCGGAACTCCGGCCGCCGGCGCTCGAGAAAAGCGCTCATGCCCTCGACGCGATCCTCGGTCGCGAGCGCAAGCTCGAACAGCCGGCGCTCCTGGGCGAGGCCGGCCGAGAGCGAGGTCTCCTCGGCGGCGAGGACCGCCTGCTTGGCCAGCCGCGCGGCGAGCGGAGGGCGCTCGGCCACGGTACGGGCGAGGTCGAGCGCCTCGTCGAGCCAGCGGCGCTTGGGCGCCACGCGGTTGACGAGGCCCATCCGCTCGGCTTCGGCCGCGCCGATGCGCCGGCCGGTGAGGACGAGCTCCATGGCGCGCTGCTTGCCGACCGCGCGTGCCAGCCGCTGCGTCCCGCCTCCGCCCGGAATGAGTCCGAGCATGATCTCCGGCTGGCCGAGCTCCGAGCCCTCGGCGGCCACCACGAGGTCGCACGCCAGCGCCAGCTCGAGGCCGCCGCCGAGCGCGTAACCCGATACCGCCGCAACGAGCGGGACCCGGCAGGTGGCGAGCCGAGCCCAGAAGCTGTTACCCCCGGGTTGCGCCAGCGCATCGCTCACGTTGCGTGCCCGCAGCGCCTGGATGTCGCCTCCGGCGGCGAACACCTCGTCGCTGCCGGCGATGACCAGGCAGTGGACCTCTGGGTCGGCGTCCCACTCCTCGATCCGCGCCAGCAGCTCGTCCATGAGCTCCGCCGACAGCGCGTTGCGCGCCTCCGGTCGGTTCAGGCGCGCGATCCCGACGGCGCCGTCGCGCTCGGCCAGGACGAGTGACCGCGAGCCGGCTCCGCCGCTCACGTCATCGCGTTGACGCCAGTCATCGCGCGCCCGATGATCAGCTTCTGGACCTGCGAAGTGCCCTCGCTGTCACCCCTGTGGAGGGCGTAGACGAGGACGTTGACGTCGCAGAGGATCAACGTCGCTTCTCGAGCGGGACGTCGAGGCGGATCGTGGTCCGCATAGTCGAAGCATACCCAGCGAGCATCGATATCTCAGTAGCCGGCGGCATGCCGGTCCAGGCGCCGGCGACTCGGGCGGGCGCCTACACTCGCGCCCGGATGGAGCTCGCGCTGTTCGTGATCGGCTCCGTTGCCGCGCTCGCCGTGGATGCGTCGCGCGCCGAGGTCGAGGCCGCGGAGCACGAGCGTCGCGCGCGGCCGGCGCGCTACAGATCCGGCCGCGCGGCGCTCGACGCTCGACGCGGGTCCGGCTGAGCGCCGGGTGGCGCGCGTCCTGATCGTCGGGTGCGGCTGCCGGGGGCGCGAGCTCGCCGCCGGACTCGCCGGCGAGGGCCACGCCGTCCGGGGTACCACGCGCGACCCGGGCAAGCTCGAGGGCATCGAGGCTGCGGGGGCAGAGCCCGCGGTCGCCGATCCCGATCGGCTCTCGACGCTGCTCGGCCACCTCGGCGGAGTGAGCGTCATGTGCTGGCTGATGGGCACCGCGGTCGGCGAGGCGGAGGCGGTCGCGGCCCTCCACGGGCCACGCCTGGAGTCGATGGCCTCGAAGCTCATCGACTCGGGGGTGCGCGGGCTCGTCTACGAGGCCGCGGGGAGCGTCGATGGCCACCTGCTCGCCGAGGGCGCGGAGATCGTGAGCCGGGTGGGGGAAGCCAACCGCATGCCGGTCGCGATCGTCGAGCAGGATCCGACCGATGTGGAGGCCTGGGTCGGAGCTCTGCGGGACGGTGTCGACCGGGTGCTCGGCGCCTGAGCGGGTAGAACCTCACCGAGAGTGGTAGAAAAGGGTCGAATGTCAATCGACTTTGAGCCCTTTTCATCCGAACCAGCGGAGGTGAGCTGACCGTGGCGGACTACGCCAAGGACGTCCTCGTCGAGACCGAGTGGGTCCAGGAGCACCTCGACGACGACTCGATCAGGATCGTCGAGGTCGACGAGAACCCCGGTCTCTATCGCGAGGCTCACATTCCCGGGGCGGTCGGATTCGACTGGAAGCACGATCTCCAGGACCAGGTCAGGCGCGACTTCCTGGGTCCGCGCGAGTTCGGCGACCTCTTCGGCAGCCGCGGGATCTCGAACGACCACACGATCGTCCTCTACGGCGACCGCAACAACTGGTTCGCGGCCTACACCTACTGGTACCTCAAGTACTACGGCCACGACAAGGTCCTGCTCATGAACGGCCCGCGCGAGAAGTGGATCGAGGAGGGCCGCCCGACCACGAAGGATGGGCCCAATCACGCGCCGGCGAGCTTCGAGGCGCGCGGGCCCGACGACACGATCCGCGCCCGCCGCGACGAGGTCCACGACGCCCTCGACTCGCACACGAAGCTCGTCGACGTGCGCTCCCCGCAGGAGTTCTCGGGCGAGCTGATCTCGATGGCCGGCTACGAGCAGGAGGGCGCCCAGCGTGCGGGCCACATCCCGGGCGCGGCCTCGGTCCCGTGGGCTCAGGCGGTGCGCGAGGACGGCTCCTTCAAGTCCGCCGACGAGCTACGCGACCTCTACGGGGCCAAGGGCGTCTCCGATGGCGACGACGTGATCGCGTACTGCCGCATAGGCGAGCGCTCGGCCCACACGTGGTTCGTGCTGCACGAGCTGCTGGGCCAGGACGACGTCAAGAACTACGACGGCTCATGGACGGAGTGGGGGAACCTCGTCGACGTTCCGATCGAAAAGGACGTGTAGAGGCGTCTCCGCGGTCGGGCATCCTTGGCGGCGGCGGAAGCTCTGCGGAGTGCCGGGAAGCTTCGTGGCGGCGTCACAGCACCGGCCCGAGCCGCCCGAGCAGCTCCTCGACGATTCGCGCCGTAGCCCCCCAGACGAAGTGACCGTCGACCGTGTAAGTAGGCGTCCTGAACGGCACGCCCTTGCCCCAGAGGCGCTTGGCCTCGTACCCGCGCACGAGCGCGGGCAGCGACAGCTCGAGCACGGCCTCCACCTCGCTCGCCTGGGGGGTCCACTCGTGTCCCGGCTCGATCACTCCCACGAAGGGATGGATGCGGTAGCTCGTGACGAAGGTCCCGGTCGGCGGCAGCGCGCCGGCGAGCTCGACCGCCTCGGGCGCCAGCCCGATCTCCTCCTCCGCCTCGCGCAGGGCGGTGGCGCGGAGGTCCTCGTCGGGCAGGTCCTGGCGTCCGCCCGGGAAGGAGATCTCGCCACCGTGCCGGCGCAGGTCGGCGCGGCGCTCGGTGAAGACCGCTTGCAGCTCGCCGTCGCGCTCGAAGAGGGGAATGAGCACCGCCGCGTCGGTCGAGCCGGGAGCATCCATCTCGGCGGCGGCCTCTGGAGTGAGCAGGAGCTCGCGGAGCCGGCCGGCGGTCGCCATCTCCGTATTATCGGGTGATCGCCGAAGCGCTCCTGATCGTCGACTTCCAGAACGACTTCACACCGCCCGACGGCGCGCTCGCGGTCCCCGAGGGCGACGAGATCGCCGGCCGCCTGAACGAGCTCGCCGGCTCCGACCGCTTCGAGCTCGTCGTCGCCACGCGCGACTGGCATCCGCCCGACCACTCCTCCTTCACAGACCAGGGTGGCCCGTGGCCGGTCCACTGCGTGCGGGGAACCGAAGGCGCCGAGCTGCACTCGGGCCTCGACCGCGAACGGGTCGACGTGGTCCTCGACAAGGGTCAGGACCGCGAGACCGAGGGCTACTCGGCGTTCGAGCGTCCGGACCTCGGCCGCCTGCTGCGCGAGCACGGCATCGACTCGGTCTACCTCGCGGGGCTCGCCACCAACATCTGCGTGCGCGGCACGGCTCTCGGCGCCCTCGCCGAGGGGAACGCGGTGACCGTCGACACGGGGGCTTCGCGCGGCGTCGACGCCGAGGGAGTCCTCTCGACCGCCGAGGCGGTCTCCGAGCTCCGCGAGGCCGGCGCGACAGTGCTCTGACGGTCTCCCTCGCAGTCCCTCGCTACCTGACCTCGAGCCGCTCCTCGAACATGACCTCGCCCTCGAGCGTCCGGTGGACGGGGCATTTCGCGGCGACCTGCATCAGGCGCGTCCGCTGGTCCTCGGGGAGCTCCTTGGGCAGCTCGACGACCATCTCGAAGCGGGTCGGGCAGCCGCGCTGGGCGGGCTGATAGTCGACGCCGACCACCACCTCGCCGATGTCCCAGCCCTTGCGGTCGGCGTAGATCTGCATGGTGATCGCCGTGCACGACGCGAGGCTGCCCGCGAGCAGCTCGAGCGGGCTCGGGCCCTCGTCCGCCCCGCCCCCGTCGATAGGCTCGTCGGCGACGAGCCGATGGCCGCGGATCTCGACGTTGTTGCGGACCGCGCCGTTCTCGCGGCGCGAGACCGCCTGCATGCGGCGCTGGCGCTCGTCGGACTTGCGCGAGAACGGCCTCACCCGCGTCCCTCGAAGAGCTCGGGCTCGGGCTCGTCGGCGTAGCGCGCGGCCGCGAACAGGAAGTCGGAGGCCCGGTTGACGAAGTGCAGCACGGTGTCGTCCTCGAGGTCTCCGGCGAGCTTGAGCGCCACCACGCGCCGTTCGGCGCGTCGCATAGCCGTGCGCGCGAGGTCGAGGCGGGCCGAGAGCTCGTTGCCGCCGGGGATGACGAACTTCGGCGGCAGGTCGACCCGATCCATATAGCGGTCGATGTCTTCCTCGAGGCGCTCGACCATCGCCTCGGTCACGCGCGAGACGCCCTCTTCGAGGCGCTCGGCGGCCTCCGGCGCGGTCGCGAGCTGGGCGCCGGCGACGAAAAGCTCGCCCTGAAGGCGCAGCAGGTCGTCGTGGAGCTCGGGGTCGTCCTTGGCCGCGGCACGACAGAGACCGAGGGCGGCGCCTGCCTCGTCGACCGACCCGTAAGCTTCGGGGCGCGCTCCCGACTTTTGGACTCGCCCGCCGTACCAGAGCCCGGTCGTGCCGTCGTCCCCTCCGCGCGTGTAGATCTTCACCATCGCCGGGGGCGATTCTACTCCCGCGCGCCGGCGGATCGGGTCGCTCCCGCCCTTAGGGATCGTAGATGAACAAGTAAAGGGTTTTGGTGGGTTTGGGCGAAGCTTGAGAGGTGGTGGTCGACGAGGCGGCGATCGGAGAGCGGTTCAGGGCGCTGGCCGGGGAGCTTGACGAGC
>Ga0136616_10000036_pt1 | contig 51463 bp, 53 predicted proteins | sample AntDrymUQ2992106_2_FD_106648 | JGI IMG/M metagenome (GOLD analysis project Ga0136616, IMG submission 106648) | Polar desert sand microbial communities from Dry Valleys, Antarctica - metaG UQ299 (21.06) | ecosystem: Environmental > Terrestrial > Soil > Desert | place: Antarctica: Dry Valley... | reverse complement strand
GTCGAGCTGTCCCGCGAGAAGTTCGAGCACGACTACGCGAACGTGCGACCGGTGCTCCGTGACCAGCACCCGAAGTCGCACGGCTGCGTCAGGGCCGAGTTCGTCGTCGGGCCCGATGTGCCGAGGGACCTCCGGCACGGGATCTTCGCCCAGCCCCGCACGTACCCCGCGTGGATCCGCTTCTCGTCCAGCTCCTCGCAGCCGCGCCCGGACCCCAAGCGCGACGCGCACGGCATGGCCATCAAGGTCATGGGCGTCGAGGGCGAGAAGATCCTGCCCTTCGAACGCGATGAGACGACCCAGGACTTCATCGTCGCGAACAGCCGGGTCTTCTTCTGCCGCCACGCGTCCGACTACGTCGAGCTGGCATCGAGGATGTTTGAGGGCAGGTTCATGAGATTCTTCTTCGGCGCCGACCCGCGGAAGTGGCGTGTCCGCGAGTTCGTGAACATGATGGTCGCCACCCAGAAGAAGGTCTCTAACACGCTCCAGATCCGCTACTGGAGCCAGACACCGTTCGCACTCGGACCGCACGCCGTGAAGTACTCGGCGAAGCCGCATGGGAGGGGGACGGACACGGAGCCCGTGTCCGCGCGCTCCAACTACCTGGAAGAGGCCATGGCACGACAGCTCGCATCCGGCGAGGCGTCATTCGACTTCATGGTGCAGCTCCAGACCGGTCCGCGCGAGATGCCCGTCGAGGATCCGACGATCCGGTGGAAGGAACGCGCGTCGCCGTTCCGAAAGGTCGCGACCATCCGGATCCCCGCGCAGGACTTCACCACCAAAGCGCGGAAGGACTTCGCCGAGGGCCTGTCCTTCACGCCGTGGCACTCGCTGCCGGACCACCGGCCGCTCGGCGGCATCAACCGGGTCCGCCGGGCTGTCTATGACACGATCTCCAAGCTCCGCCACGCGAAGAACGACGTGCCGCGCCGGGAGCCGACGGGGCACGACGAGACCCCGAGCTTGGGTCGCTGACCAGCCCAAGGTAGGCGTGGGATCAGGGACGTCGCCGAGCGCGGACGCCCTCCTGCGACGAGCTCGGCGCGTGCGTCATTGTGAAGTCGGTCGCGTTCGATCGCGCGGTAGGCTTCGAGCGTCCGATGGTTTTTCGCGGCCGCGGGTGGTGGCGTTAGACCTCAGCCCGTGTCGAGCAGCGCCGCCAGCTCCTCCGGCTCGGTGACCGGTCGCCGGCAGGCGAAGCCCTCGCACACATACGCGGCGGCGTGGCCGTCGACGGGAGTGCGCCCCCGCAGAAGCGGGGGGGCGCCGGCGTCGTCGGGCTCCTCGCCGCCGCCGAGGCTCCCGGCGAGCACGAGGTGCGGCCGAAAGCGCGCCCGCACCGCTCGATCGAGTGGCTCGAGGTCCTCGCCCACCAGCGCGACCTCCCGGACGGGCGCGAGCCGGAAGTCGATGGCCTGTAGCAGGTGGGCGAAGGCCTGCGGATGCTGGGGAGCGACCTGCCCGAGCAGGGGGAAGACGCCCTCGGCGTGGCGCTCGTACCCGGCGTCGCCGGTCAGCGCGGCCAGGCGCAAGAGGCCGTAGGCGGCACTGGAGTTGCCTGCCGGGATGGGATGGTCTTCGAGGTCCTTGCGTCGCGCGACAAGCTGCTCGTGGTCGGTCGACGTCTCGAAGAAGCCGCCGCGCTCGCGATCGGCGAAGCGGTCGATCATGGCCTGAGCGATCTCGCGGGCCGCGACGAACCAACGCGACTCGAAGGTCGCCTCGTAGAGGGACAGGAGGGCCTCGAGCAAGAAGGCGTGGTCCTCGAGGTAGGCGTTGAGGCGGCCCTCGCCATCCTTCCAGGTCCGCAACAGGCGTCCGGTCGGGTCGCGCATCGAGGTCAGCACGAAGTCCGCGCATTCCCGCGCGGCCTCGACGTAGGCGGGCGCACGCAGGATCGCGCCGGCGTCGGCCAGCGCGGAGATCATGAGGGCGTTCCAGGCGCACAGGCGCTTGTCGTCGAGCCCGGGCCAGACCCGCTTCGACCGCACCCCGTAGAGCCGGCAGCGGATCTCGGGGAGCTTGGCCGGGGGCTCGCCCTCGCCGCGGGTGAGAATGTTGCGCCCCTCGAAGTTGCCGCGGTCGCTCGCCCCGAACCAGCGGATCGCGGCCTCGGCGTCCTCGCCGAGGACGTCACGCAGCTCGTCGAGCGTCCAGACGTAGAAGCGCCCCTCCTCGCCTTCGGAGTCGGCGTCGAGGGCCGACATGAAGCCGCCTTCCGAGCCGCGCAGCTCGCGCAGCGCCCAGTCGAGCGTCTCGCGGCACACCTGCTCGAAGAGCGGCTCGCCGGTCACCTGCCAGCCGTGCAGGTAGGCGCGTGCGAGCAGGGCGTTGTCGTAGAGCATCTTCTCGAAGTGGGGGACCAGCCAGCGCTCGTCCACCGAGTAGCGGGAGAAGCCGCCGCCGACCTGGTCGTACATCCCGCCGCTCGCCATGGCTCGAAGCGTGCCCGCGCTCATGTGGGTCTCGCCGCGGCGCAGGAGGAGCTCGATCGCCGAGGCCGGCGGGAACTTCGGTGCGCCGCCGAAGCCGCCGTGACGGACGTCATACGTGGACGCGAGGCCCTCGACCGCGACGTCGAGCATCTGAGGATCGAGCTCATCCTCGGAGGGCTCGAGCAGCGCGCCGGCGGCCAGCCGGCGGGCGATGCGGTCGCTGCTTGCGCGGATCTCGTCGCGCCGGTCGCCCCAGGCCTGGGCCACGGCCTCGAGCACCATCGGCCAGCTCGGCATGCCCTGGCGCTGCTCGGGCGGGAAGTACGTGCCCGCGTAGAAGGGCACCTGCTCGGGCGTCGCGAACACGTTGAGCGGCCAGCCGCCCGAGCCGGTCATGACCTGGCAGGCCTCCATGTAGATGGCGTCGATGTCGGGCCGCTCCTCGCGGTCGACCTTGACGCAAACGAAGCTCTCGTTCATCAGCTGCGCGATCTCGGGGTCCTCGAAGGACTCGCGCTCCATGACGTGGCACCAGTGGCACGCCGAGTAGCCGATCGAGACCAGTAGCGGGCGGTCCTCGTCGCGCGCGCGGGCCAGGGCCTCCTCGCCCCAGGCGTGCCAGTCGACGGGGTTCTCCCGGTGCTGCAGGAGGTAGGGCGAGGTCTCTTGGGCGAGGCGGTTGGGCATATCCTGAAGCTACCCGCCCGCGGGGGTCGACAACCGGGCGATGGCTGAGCTCGCTCGGCGCCTGAAGGGCGGTCAGCCGCCGCGCAGCTCCGCCCGCCTGACCTTCCCGCTCGCAGTCTTCGGCAGCGCCTCCGCGAAGTCGACGATGCGCGGGTACTTGTATGGGGCCGTCTGCTCCTTGACGTGGTCTTGGAGCACCTGCACCAGCTCGTCGCTCGGGCGCTCGCCCTCGCGCAGCACGACCACCGCACGCACCACCGAGCCGCGCACCTCGTCGGGTGCGGCCACGGCCGCGGCCTCGTCCACCGCGGGGTGCGAGCCGAGCGCCGACTCGACCTCGAAGGGCCCGATCCGGTAGCCGGACGAGATGATCACGTCGTCGGTGCGGCCCTCGAACCACAGGTAGCCACCCTTGTCGGCGTGCGCGCGGTCGCCTGTGCGCCAGGGCCGGTCGCGCCGACCGTCGATGAAGAAGGTGGGGACGGTCGCCGGGTCCGCGCACAGCTCGCCGTCCTCGACCCAGACGTCGAAGCCTGGCAGCGGCCTTCCCATCGAGCCGGCACGGACAGGCTCTCCGAGCGGCATGCCGGTGAGCGCGCCGGTCTCGGTCTGCCCGTAGCCGTCGTGGATCTCGACCCCGGTCGCCGCGCGCCAGTCGTGCACGGCACAGGGGTCGAGCGGCTCCCCTGCGGCGACGGCGTGACGTAGGGCCGGCAGGCGTCGCAACTCGGCGCGCTTGGTCACCGCGCGGTACTCGGTCGGGGCCATGCACAGCACGTTCACCTCCTCGCGCTCGGCGGTCGCGACCCGCTCCTGGGGCGCGAACCGCCGATCCTCTACCAGGGCTGCGGCACCGCGCAGCCACGGCGCGATGAACACGTTGCGCGCTGACTTCGACCACCCGCTCGCCGCCGTGCACCACACGAGCTCGCCCGGACGGGCACCGAGCCAGTGCTCGGCCTGGATCCGCTGGCCTGCGAGGTAGCGCTGCCCGTGGCGGATCGGCTTCGGCTCGCCGGCGGTGCCCGAGGTGAAGGTGACCAGCGCCGGCTCCTCGGGGTCGAGCTCGACCGCCGGGGCCGGCGGGGCGTCGCAGAGAGATTCGTCGGGAACGCGCACAAGCGGTCCGTCGAAGCCCGCCTCGGTCACCGTCTCGACGTTGCGCTCCGAGGCCACGACGAGCCGCGGGGGCATGGCCTCGAGCCGGGTCCGCAGGTCGCCGGCGCGCAGCTGCTCGCTGCACGGCAGCGCGACCGCCCCGATGCGAAAGCACGCCACGAGCGTCAGCACCCATTCCGGCGTCGCGCCGATGACGGTCATAACCACGTCGCCGCGCGCCACGCCGCGCGCCGCCAGGGCGCCGGCCATGCGCGCAGAGCGCTCCGCCACCGCGCCGAAGGAGAGCTCGCGGCGAATGCCCGACGCATCGAGCGCGATGAGGGCACGGCCGGCCCGCGGGGCCGCCCCGACCACGTCTCGAGCGAAGTTCATGGCGCCCGATCCTAGGTGGCTCGCGGGTAGACTCGCGGCTTCCGAGTCACCGGAGAGCCCGAAGAGACCCAGGAGGGCCGCATGGCCGTCGCGACCACCCCCACCGCCTACGCCGACAAGACCGAGGACCAGCGCGCGATCACCGAGATGGTGCACCAGTTCGTCGACGAGCAGGTGCTCCCGATCGCCGAGCACCACGACCACGAGGACTCCTTCCCCGCGGCCGTCGTCGAGCAGATGAAGGAGCTCGGCCTGTTCGGCGTGACCATCCCCGAGGAGTACGGCGGGATGGGCCTCGACCTGACGACCTACGCGATGATCGTCGAGGAGCTCTCGCGCGGCTGGATCTCGATCTCGGGAATCGTCAACACGCACTTCATCGGCTCCTACCTGCTGATGAAGTTCGGCACCGATGACCAGAGGGAACGCCTCCTCCCGCGCATGGCGACCGGCGAGATCCGCGCCGCCTTCTCGCTCTCGGAGCCCGGGCTAGGGTCCGACGTGCAGGCGATCTCCACGCGCGCCAGGCGCGACGGGGACGACTGGGTCATCAACGGGCAGAAGATGTGGGTCACGAACGGCCTGCTCTCGGGCGTCGTCTTCCTGCTCGCCAAGACCGACCCGGACGCTAGCCCTCCGTACAAGGGGATGACCTGCTTCATCACCGAGAAGGAGCCCGGCGCCTCCGAGGTGCCGGGTCTGACAATCCCGCCCAAGATCAAGAAGATGGGCTACAAGGGCGTCGAGTCGACCGAGCTCGTCTACGAGGACTACCGCTGCCCGGTCGAGAACGTGCTCGGCGGCGAGGAGCAGGGGCTCGGGAAGGGCTTCGGACAGATGATGGACGCGCTCGAGGTCGGCCGCGTGAACGTGGCGGCTCGCGGCGTCGGCATCGCCCAGCGCGCGCTCGAGCTTGCCCTGCGCTACTCGCAGGAGCGAAAGACGTTCGGCAAGCAGATCGCCGACCACCAGGCGATCCAGTTCAAGCTCGCCGACATGGCCACGAAGGTCGAGGCCGCCCGCCTGCTCATGCTCAAGTCGGCTCGGCTCAAGGACGCCGGCGAGCGCTCGGACCTCGAGGCCGGCATGGCCAAGCTGTACGCCTCCGAGGCCGGCAAGGAGGTGGTCGAGGACTCACTGCGGATCCACGGTGGGTACGGGTACTCCAAGGAGTACGAGATCGAGCGCCTCTACCGCGACGCGCCGCTGCTTCTGATCGGCGAGGGCACGTCGGAGATCCAGCGGATGGTGATCGGGAAGAAGCTGCTGCAGCGGCACAGGATCTAGGCGCCGTTGCGGATCGTGCCGGGTCGTCGACGCTCCTCGGGTTAGGATCAGCTCAGTGGCCCAAGCCGACACCAAGACGCTCATCGAGGGGGCGGTGCAGCGCTTCCAGGAGGACGTTCCGGCGCTCAAGCCGCTGAAGCTCGTGCTGCGCCTCGAGCTGCACGCGCGCGGCGACGTGCCGGTCTGGCGCGTCGTCTTACCCGGCCCGGCCGTGTCCAAGGATCCTGCGCGGGACGCGCGCATCGATCTCTCCATACCGCGCGTCTTCTTCAACGAGCTCGCGCGGGATGGGCGCCTGCCCGACTGGATCGAGGCTTACGAGCACGGGCACGTGCGCGTGTCGGGTGACCGCTCGATCATCCGGCTCGTCGGCAACGTGATCGAGCGTCAGCTCGCGCGTGCGCGCTGAGGGCATTCGCGTGCCACGCTAAAGGTCGGCACTCGGGGACCGATGCAACGATCGATGCACGGGACCGCGACCCGGGGGAGGCTTCTCGACCGCCTCGGCATGTTGGGCGGCGAACCCGCGATCCACATCCCGCGCCTCGCGCTCGTACTCGCGACCGTCTGGTCGGCCTCGGGCTTGGTGCTCGCCGCCGTGGCGGCAGCCGCGAGCGTGACCGGACGCCCGGTCGCTGACTTCACGCGCGAGCCCGTCGCGGCGCTCGAGGAGACCACCTGTGCCGGAGCCGACTGCGCCTACATCGGCTTTCTCTCGAACGCGGGTCTACTGGTCTGGGCCGGCACGGCCGCCGTGTCTCTGCTCGCGGGCTTCCTGAGCCGTAACCCTCAGTCAGACCGCGGGCTCGCGGCACCGTTCTTGGCCTTTGGCCTCTTGACCACCGTTCTCGCGTCCGACGACGCGTTTCAGATCCACGAGCTTGTCGCGCCGGCCCTGATCGACAGGGGCGAGTCGCTCCTGATCGGAGCGTACGCGCTCGTCCTGGCGGGTCTCCTGGTCCGTTACCGTTCGTTTGTCCTGCGCACCGACTTTGGACTCCTGCTCGTGAGCGGTGCGCTCTTCCTCGTGTCGGCGGCGCTCGACCACTGGCTCCCCGGCCTCCACCTGCTCGAGGACGGGTCGAAGTTCGTCGGCATCGCCACATGGGCGACGTGGCTCGTCGGCACCGCGATCGCCGTGCTCCGGGCGAGCGCCGGGCGGGCGGATCCAGCGGCGTAGGCCCTCAGTCGCCCGCCTGCTCCAGCGGGCACCACCACGTCGTCCGGCCTCCCACCTTCCCGCGCTCGAGCGCCGCACCGCAGCGCGGGCAGTGCCCACCTCGGTGACGAGCGCCGATCAGGTCGCCGGTGTGGACGCCGCCCTTGCGAACCGCGGCGCGAGTGGCGGCGCGAAGCGCGCGGCGCAGGCCGTCGAGCTCCGTCGCGGTCAGCTCGCCGGCGGGGCGGCGAGGATCCAGCCGAGCTTTCCAGAGGGTCTCGTCGGCGAGTAGGTTGCCGACGCCGGCGATCGTCGATTGGTCGAGCAGCCGGGCCTTGATCGGGAGTGTGCCGTGACCGACACGCTCGCGAAACTCGGCTCGGCCGGCCTCGGCAGCATCGGGACCGAGGCGCGAGGTGTCGGGATCGAGCACCGCCCGGCTCAAACGGCGCTTGTCGCGCAGGGCGAGCCGACCACCGCCCTCGAAGTCGAGCGCGAACCGGTCCCAGCCCCGGGGAGCCGGCTTCGCGTCCACCACGAAACGGCCCGCCATGCCGAGGTGGAGGCCGAGCACGGGGCCGGTGGTGTCGACCCACAGCATCTTCCCCTGGCGGTGGGCGGCCGTGAGACGGTGACCCTCGAGCGCCGCGGCAATCTCCCCCGGCGCGTGCGGGCGGCAGACGTAGGTGTCGGAGTCGTCGACGGCGATGATCGTCCGTCGCAGGGCGTGCTCCTCGATGACGAGGCGCGCGCGCTCGGCCTCAGGTAGCTCGGGCATCGCGGCGACGGCGTGTCACCGCGCGAACCCTAGATGGCTCAGGCGATCGCCCCGCGGCCGCCGACCTCGTCGCCGGGGTCCGATGGGCGGGTCGGCCCATCCGCGGCTTTCGGATGACCACTCGATGACTCCGCCGCCCCTCGACGGGCGCGCGGGCGCCAACCTGCGTGCTCGGCGCCACCGGACTCAAGTCCCGACGATCGCCGCCGATGTAAGCAGACGAGGCCGAACCCGCGCACCCGCCATGACCACCGCCCAGATCAGCTCCACCAACACCGCCTCGCCCGAGCTCGAGCGCTTCGCGTACGTTGCATCGCACGACATGGCCGAGCCGCTGAGAATGGTCTCAGGCTACCTCGACCTCATCCGGGAGGAGTACGCCGGCCGGCTCGACCCCGACTTCGACGACTTCATCGCGCTGGCCATCGACGGCGCCGAGCGGATGCACGTCTATCTCCAGGACCTGCGCACCTACTCGCGCATAGGCCGGATCGAGGACGGGCCGAGGCCGGTCGACTGCGGCGACCTCCTGCAAGAGGTGCTCGAGGATCTGGCCGATCAGGTCGCGGAGGCGCGCGCCGTCGTCGAGGTCGCGCCGTTGCCTACCTTGACGGTCGAGACCGAGCAACTGAAGCTTGTGTTCCATTCCCTCCTCTCGAACGCGATCAAGTTCCGGGCGCCCGAGCGAGCGCCGCACGTAGTGGTCACGGCGGTGCCGGACGGGGAGTGCTGGCGGATCAGCGTGCGCGACAACGGCATCGGCCTCGAGGCCGGCCAGGAGCAACGGGCCTTCGACACCTTCGAGCGCTTCAACGGCGCTCAGTACCCGGGCACGGGGATGGGCCTCGCCATCGCCCGCAAGGTGATCGAGCGCCACGGCGGGCGCATCTGGCTCGAGCCCGCGCCGGGAGCGGGAAGCATGGTCCACCTGGCGCTCCCCACTCACGGGGCTACGGCCTGACCGGGATGGGCGCGGACGCGGATACCTCCTCCGCTCCTACCGCCGCCGAGGCGGCACGACCTACCACTGGATCGCCTTCAAGGCGGTCGCCGGGGTCATGACGGTCGGCTCCTACACCGGCAACGGCTCGGCGAGCAGGTCGATCACCGGGGTCGGCTACGTGCCCGAGTACGCGGCGGTGCTCCCGGCGGGCGCCCAGCGGGCCAACCACCGCTTCGCGGGAATGACGCGCGGCTTCCAGTTCGACAACGACACGGGGTCGACGACTCGAGTGACCGGGCTCGGCGCCGACGGGTTCACGATCGGAAACAGCGCCGATGTGAACACGAACGGGAGCACCTACCACTACATCACCTTCAACGAGGTCGCCGGCAGCGTCAGGTCGGCGTCCTACACGGGCGACAACACCACCACCCGTAACCTGACCGGCATGGGCTTTCAGCCCGATTACGCGATGATCCGAGCTAACGACACCGGCACGGGCAGGCGCGGCCAGCACCGGCCGGCGTCCCAGGCCGATCCGAACTCACTGTTCTACGAGAACCAGGCGGCGATCAACACCGGCATCAAGTCGCTGCTCGGTGACGGCTTCCAGGTCGGCAACAACACCGCCGTCAACGCCAACGGCACGACCTACCACTACCTGGGCTTCAAGGACAGTCCCTAGCGCGGGAGGGCCGATCGCGGGCCGGCCGCGGTCAGCCGCCGAGCTCCGTCCCGTCGTAGAGCGTCTTGACCCGCACGGTCCCCGGTGGCGCGGCGCGCAGGCACAGCTCGCACAGGACGCACTCGTCGAGGTTCGCCTCGACGATCTCGACGCGGCCGCCCGCGTCGGCGTAGATGTCGACCGGGCAGGCCTCTGTGAGGCGGCGCGCGAGGTCGGCGTCGTCGCGTATCGAGGCGTCGACCCCGACGTCGATGAAGAGGCCGGGCATTAGGCCGCCGCCTCGGCGCCGAGGCGCTGCTTGACCATGTGCGGGATCTCGGCGATCTCCTGCGCCACGGCGATCCCCGCGGCCTCGAGCCGCGCGATCTTCTCGGCCGCGGTGTCGGCCTTGCCCTCGACGATCGTGCCGGCGTGACCGAAGCTCATGCCGGGCATCGCGTCCATGAAGCGGCCGGCCATGAAGGCGACGATCGGCAGGCGCGAGCGGTTCTCGGTCACCCAAGCGGCCAGCTCGGCCTCCATGGGCCCGCCCGGCTCGGAGTAGATGACGATCGCCTCCGTCTGGGGATCGGCCTCGAACAGCGGCATCAGCTCGGCGTAGGTCGAGCCGATGATCGCGTCGCCGCCGATCGAGATCGCCGTCGAGACGCCCAGGCCGGCGGCGGTGAGCGTGGAGGAGATCTCGGTGGTCATGCCCCCCGAGCGCGACATCACGCCGACCGGTCCCGGCTGGTAGGCCTTGGCGGCGTCGCGCGCCGGCCCGCCGATGCCGCCCATCTTGCCCACGCCCGGGCGGATGACCCCGAGACAGTTGGGGCCGATGATGCGGGCGCCGCGCAGTGCGGCGAGCTCGACCATCTGGGCGACGTCGTAGCGGGGGATCCGCTCGGTGACGATGACCATGAGCCTCACGCCGGCCTCGATGGCCTCGAAGACCGCGTCGCGGGTGAAGGCCGGGGGGACGGTGACCACCGAGCCGTCGGGCACCTGGCCGGTGGCCTCGACGAGCTGGGCGACCGAGTCGAACACCGGCACCCCGTGAACCTCGCGGCCGCGCCGGCCGGGGGTGACGCCACCGATGATGGTCGAGCCGTAGTCGAGGCACTCGCGCGTGAGGTTGACCGCCTCGCGCCCGGTGATGCCCTGGACGATGAAGGTCGTCGACTTGTCGATGAGGATCGACATCTAACCCTCCACGACCTCGCCGGTGCCCGAGAGGCGCTCGGCCGGCGGCTTCTCCTCGCCGGCGCGCTCGCCGGGCAGCGGCTTCGCTCCGTCGGGGCCCGTCGAAACCTTCTCGACGGCGATTCGCGCCGCCTCGTGCATCGAGACCGACCGGTCGCAGTACTCGACCCCGTAGCGCTCGAGGATCTTGAAGCCCTCCTCCTCCCAGGCTCCGGGTATGCGGAAGATGGCGATCTTCTCGGCGGGGTCGTGGCCGAGCTCGACGCAGGCCTTGATGACCCCGCGGGCGACGATGTCGACGCGCGTGTTCGAGACGATCGACATCATCACCGCGATCTTCTCGACGCCAGGCTTCTGGAGTACGAGCTTCGTCAGGTTCGCGGCCTTCGAGACGCTCGGGTTGCCGCCGATCTCGCAGTAGTTGGCGGGGTCGCCGCCGTGGCGGCGGACGGCGTCGAACAGGGTCAGCGAGCCGCCGCCCGCGCCGATCACGAGCCCTAGGTTGCCGTCGAACTCGGTGACGTTGCCGGCGACGCCGCGATGGTCGACCGAGTCGATCCGCTCGCCTTCGATCTCGAAGGGCGTCCCCTCGCGAGCCTCACGGGTCTCGTCGTCGCCCACTCCGAGCTCGGCCAGCAGTGCCTTCTGGCGTGGGCGAGCCTCGTTCTCCATGTCCATGTGCGCGTCGACCGCCACGAACGAGCCGTCCTCGAGCTTGACCAGCGGGTTGATCTCGGCGAGGGTCATGTCGTACTTGACGAACAGCCGGGCGAGCGCGGAGAGGATCGCCGTGAGGCGCGTGAGGTCGCGGCCGGTGACGCCGGTCTGGGCGATCGCGTCCTTGGCGCGGAAGTCCATGTGCGGGAGGACGGTCGAGAAATGGCCGCGCCCGATGTGCTCGGGGTGGCGCTCGGCGACCTCCTCGATGTCAATCCCGCCCATGTCCGAGAAGACGAAGGTCGGCAGCTTGCGGACGCCGTCGTAGATCACGCCGGCGTAGTACTCGTGGGCGATCGGCGCTTTCGCGGCGACCAGCACGCCGCGGGGTTCGTGGCCGTTGATCTCGAGCGCGAGGATCTCGCGGGCGTGGGCCTCGCACTCCTCGGGCGTATCGGCGAACTTCACGCCGCCGGCCTTCATGCGCCCGCCGGTGAGGACCTGGGACTTGAGGACCACCGGCCCGCCAACGTCCTCGGCGATCTTGCGGGCCTCCTCGGGCGTTGTTGCGTGCCCCGACCCCGTGATCGGGATTCGCTCGCGCTCGAGGATGCGAAGGGACTCGTACTCGAAGAAGCGCACGGGAGGGGGCGAGAATCTAGCGGGGCGCGGCTTACCCAGTTAGTATGGGTGGCAATATGAAGACGACAATCGATATTGCGGACGGGCTGCTGGAGGAAGCACGGGCACGGGCGAAGGCCGAAGGCACGACAATCCGGGCGCTTGTCGAACGAGGGCTGCGGGACGTTCTGGCCGAGGCGCCGCCGGCAGAGCCGTGGCGGTTCGAGCCAGTGACCGGGAAGCTTCGCCCCAAGCCCGGTGTGGACCTTCGAAACTGGGACCAGATCCGGGAGATCATCTACAGCGACGTGCCGTGATCGCGCTCGACACGAATTTGCTCGTCTACGCCTACGACGAAGACGCAGACGATCACAACCGCGCTCTTGCAGCGGTGACGGAGGTCGCTGAGTCTCCTTCGTGGGCGCTTCCCTGGAGCGTCGTGCACGAGTACCTGAAGGTCTTGACCGACCGCCGGCTCGCGGACTCGGTCTCCTTCGAGGCCGCGCTTCGTTCGGTCGAGGCCTACCTCGCCTCGCCGGGGGTGAACACTCTCGCCGAGCCCGCCGGTTACTGGCGAGCGCTGCGTCCCCTACTCGCTGCGGGAAACGCGAAGGGCAGTCGGGTCTTCGACGCCCGCATCGCCGCGACCTGCCTCGCGCACGGGGTCAGTGAGCTGTGGACCGCCGATCGTCACTTCGGCCGCTTCCCGGGGCTGCGGACGCGGAACCCGCTCGTGGGTTAGGCTGCGCCTCGGCCGGCGCGCCTCAGCTCGCCGTCGGCGCCGCCTCGCCGAGCTCCACGCGCGCCTCCTCGGGGCTCTTGCCCTCGAGCCCGTACTCCTCGGCAAGCGCCGGATCCTTGTGAGCGAGCATCTCCGCCAACGAGACCATCACCTTGCACTGCTTCCAGGTCGCGTCATCCTGGATCTTGCCGTCGATCATGTGCACGCCGCGGCCGTCGGGGATGGCCTCGATCACCTTCTTGGCGAAGCGGACCTCCTCGGGGTCGGGGCTGAACACCCGCCGCGCGACCTCGATCTGGCGGGGGTGGAGCGTCCAGGCGCCGACGCAGCCCATCAGGAAGGCGGCGCGGAACTGGGCCTCGCAGCCGGTGACGTCGGCGATGTCCCCGAACGGGCCGTAGAAGGGGAGGATCCCGGTGGCCGCGCAGGCGTCGACCATGCGGCCGATCGAGTAGTGCCAGAGGTCCTGTTGTGCGGACCGCCGCGGCGCGGCACCGTCGTTGGGATCGGGATCCTCGATCACCCGGTAGCCGGGGTGGCCGCCGCCTACGCGCGTCGTCTTCATGCGCCGCGAGGCGGCGAGGTCGGCGGGGCCGAAGCTCATGCCCTGCATGCGCGGGCTCGCCGCCGCGATCTCCTCGAGGTTGGTCACCCCGAGGGCGGTCTCGAGGATGGCGTGGACGAGGATCGGCCTGGTCAGACCGTGGCGCGCCTCGAGCTGGGCGAGCAGGCGGTCGACGTAGTGGATGTCCCACGCGCCCTCGACCTTGGGGACCATGATCACCTCGAGCCGATCGCCGAGCTCGCCGACGAGGCGCATGAGGTCGTCGAGCACCCAGGGCGACTCGAGCGCGTTGACGCGCGTCCACAGCGCCGCCTCGCCGAGGTCGATCTCGCGGCCGAGCCTGACGAGGCCCTCGCGAGCGGCCTCCTTGCGGTCGACGGGTACCGCGTCCTCGAGGTTGCCGAGCAGGATGTCGCACTGGGCGCCGAGCTCGGGGAGCTTGCCGGCCATCTTCTCGTTCGAGGGATCGAAGAAGTGGATCATCCGCGCCGGGGTGACGGGGATCTCGAGCGGGGGGGAGGGGGCGCCGACGGCGAGGGGGGCGGCGAAGGCTCGGGGGTTGCGCAAGGATGTCTCCTGATACGAGCGGTGTGGGGCTGGGACGAGCCGCCGACCGTCCGAGCCCGACTGTATCGCGGATGGGTCAGCTCGACATCGGCCTTCGACACAAGTAGATCGGCTCGTCGGCCAGACCGTACCGTGCGATCTCCGAGCGATCGAGGTCCCGGAAAAAGTCCTTCACCTCGACCTCGAATCCCGCTGCCGTTAAGCGATCGGTGAAGTCACGGCCATAGATGCGAACGTGATCGCGCTGCCCGTAGACGCGGTCTCGCTCCCGAGGAGAGGTGACTGTAACGTCCTCGAACGTTCGCTCACGGCCCCGGTCGACGGGATGCTGCATGATCGCCACGCCCGTAGGCTTGAGGACACGCACCAGCTCGGTCATCGCCCGGCGGTCGTCGGTGACGTGCTCGAGGACGTGATTGCAGAGGCCAAAATCGACCGTCGCATCTCCGAAAGGTATGTCGGTGATGTCCACGCGTCGCTCCGCAAGCGAGAAAGGGCTCAGATCGGCACTTACATAACGCGTCCCCTCGATAGCGCGAAGATTGTCCTGCAATGATAACTCAGGAGCGAAGTGAAGGATTGACGAGCCTTCGAAGAGAACGTGGTTTGTCTTCAGATAGAGCCACAGCAACCGATGGCGCTCGACGGAAAGACAGCGGGGACAGCGCGCGCCGGATCGCCCCGCGTAGGGTACGAAGCTGCGAAAGCGACCCCCGCAGCATGGACAGGAGACCCGGTCGCCGGCAAACGCCACAGGCAGGAGGCGCCGGGCAACGAGCCGTGCTCGGGGCTTGACGCGCTCCCGGACGGGGTGGAGCAACTCGAAGGCCATCGCGGCTTGTACTCTAGGCGACCGATACGAGCGGGGCCTTTGGCCGCTCGACACAGGGTCAGCCACGGCCCGCCGTCTCTCCAAGCGAACCGAGGAAGTTATGACCGACACAGCGATCAACGCCGTCGAGACGCGCCAGGCTGCGCGCGAGGCATCCGGCGCACGCCAGTACGGGCGCTACCTCGAGGAGTTCGAGGTCGGCGCAGTCTACAAGCACTGGCCGGCTAAGACCGTCACCGAGGCCGACGATCATCTCTTCTGCCTGATCACCATGAACCACCATCCGCTGCACATCAACGACGTCTACGCCGCGCAGTCGCAGCAGGGCCGCAACGTAGTCGTGGGGCCGCTTGTCTACTCGCTCATGCTCGGAATGTCGGTAGCCGACGTCTCCGGCAAGGCGATCGCGAACCTGGCCACCGAGGAGCTCAAGCACCCCGCACCCCTCTTCCACGGTGACACCCTCTTCGTGGAGAGCGAGGTGATCGAGGCTACGCCCTCGCGCTCGAAGCCCGATCGCGGTGTAGTACGAGTGCGAACGGACGCGTACAATCAGGAGGGCACGGTCGTCGCCACCTTCAGGCGCAGCGTCCTCGTTCCCAAACGGGTCGTGGGAAGCCCGGACGTAACGACCTGAGGCCCGCGCGCCGGGTCCGGCTGGTGGTTCGTCCGATGAAGCGACTCGCATCTCCTCGGCCCGCGGCCATCGAGTGCTCTCCGACACCTATCGCCTTCACCCTGTCCCCGCGGCACAGATGATCGGCGGGCTCGAGGAATTCACGGACGCACGCGAGGACTGGAACAGGCTGGCGAGTGCGGCCGGTACGCCCTTCCTCAGCTACGAGTGGCTGCAGGCCTGGTGGACGGCCTTCGGTCGGGGAGAGCCCGCGTGCGTTCTGGTTCGTGCTCCGGATGGCACGTTGTCCGCGGCCGCGCTCTGCCGGCGCGGCACGAACAGCCTCACCAGCACGACCAACCCCGAGAGCGGCGACTGGGACGTGCTCGCGGTCGACGAAGCGGCTCGTGGACGAGCGTGGGACGCGATCGCGTCGCTAGGGGCCACACGGCTTCGGCTCGAGCGGGTCTCCGTCGCGTACGTGCGAACCGCTGCGTCGGCGCTGCGCTCGGCGGGCTATAGCGTGACGGGAGCGCGCGGACCGCTCAGCCCCTGGCGCCGGTTACCGTCGAGCCGGGACGAGCTGCTCGCGTCGATCAGCCCGAACGCGCGGTCGCAGTTCCGCCGCCGCCGCCGGGCCCTCGAGCGGGAGGGGACGCTCGTCCTGCGGCGCGGCGGGCTCGAGCGCGACCTCGACGTGATGCTGGGTCTCGAGGGCTCGGGGTGGAAGCGACGGCAGGGAACCGCGGTGTCGAGTGAGGCCCGGGTTGAGGCTGCGGGGCCGCCTCAGACGGGGTGGGCGGTCGTTCGCCGACTGGCACGCAGAGGGCCTACGGCGGGAGCAAAAGAGCTGCTAAAGGCGCTTCGATCGCTCCAGGCGCCGGCGTCCGTCGGCGAGCCGGTTCCGCGTCCGGACTCCGAGGGCCTCCGCGGTGAGCAGCGCCGCCGGCACGGGATCGTCGGCAGCCCAGAAGCTTCCGGCTCGAGGCTTTGGACCGCGCTCGAAGAGGAGGTCGGGACGCCCGCGCAGGGCCGCCCCTATGTCTGTCTCGGCGCGGTGGTAGCCGATCCCGGGCGGATAGGGGCCAGGCTCGCCGGGATCCTCGCCGATCGCGATCGCATGCCATGCGGCGGGGAGGTTGAGCCCGCAAGCCAGGCTGAGGGGGAGAGGCCCGGAGAAGCGGGGATTGACGTCGATCAAAGCGGGCCCCGACTCGTTGTTGAGGAACTGGAGCCCCGCCAGACCCCAGTAGCCGGCGCGGGCCAGCATGTCAGTCGCCCGAGCCGCGAGCTCCTCGTCGGGTGCGACGCTGACCGAGCGAACCACCGACCCACCTTCGCGGGGAGACGTCCGCAGCACGTGGTGCTGAAAGCGGCGGACCAGGCGCCCGTCCCGGTCGACCACCAGGTCAAGGGACACAAACGTTCCGTGCTCGTACTCCTGCAACAGGACACCCTCGGAGGGGGGGAGAGCATCGAGGCGGTTACGCAGATCTCGGGGCCCATGCACCACCACCGAACGGCCGAGCGCTACCGGGTCGAACGCCTTGAGCACGCACGGGTACGGCAGGTCGGCCACGGGTGCCTCGGCGGCTCTGCCCTCGAAGAGCGTCGCTGGGCTTCGCAGGCCGGCCGCGGCGGCGAGCTTCGGGAGCGTGCGCTTGTTGCGCAGCCGGTCGAGGGGCTCGGGTCCCGGGTACGGGAGTGTGGCCGCACTCCCCAGCGTAGCGCGGTGGTCAAACAACGTCGCGATCGCCTCCTCCGTGCCGGGATAGACGACGAGCGGCCCGTGCCGGGCGGCCAGTCGGCCGACCTCGACGGCGAACCCATCGGGATCCTCCGCGATGGAGGGAACGAGGGCACGTCGGGTGGTGTAGCGGGACCAGAAACCCGGCGCGCTCCTCCGCGGCGCCGTGGCCAGCAGCCGCAGCTCCGCCCGACCGAGGGCACGCAGTCCGGCGATCGGCCAGCGCAGATGGACGTCGGTGAGTAGGGCATCCATGGATTGCGTCCCCCTGGGCATCATGACCGGGCCATTATGTAGGGTGGCTCGGCCTATGGCAATGCGCGGCAGTCTCCTCGCGACTCTCGAGGAACTGGCGCCCTTCCATGGCGAATGGGATGCCCTGGCGGTCAGGAGCTCGAGGCCCTACTGCGCGCCGGCCTGGATGCTCGCGTGGTGGCGGTGGGTCGCCGAGGACGGAGCGCTGCTGCGGGCCGTTGTCGTTACGGACGCAGCGCAGCGCCTGATCGGAGTGGCTCCCTTCTGGGTCACCGGACGGCGGACGCTCCTCCCACGCTACGGACTGCTGGGCGCCGGCCTCGCGGCGCCGATCGAGCCCTTGGCACAGCCCGGCGCGGAAGAAGAGGTGGCCGGCGCGATCGCCTCGGTGCTCGCCGCCGCGAGGCCGCGCGCGGCCGTGGTGGCCCTCGACGGGGTTCCCGAGGACTCCCCGTGGCCGGAGCTGCTGAGGAAGGCGTGGCCGGGCGGCCGCCGCCCTTCGCTATCCTGTGAGAGTTCACGCCCCGTTCCGACGGTCGACCTCGGTCCGGGCGGGTACGACGAGTGGTTCGCGGCCCGGAGCTCCAACTTCCGTCAGCAGATGCGTCGCCGCCGGCGACGAATCGAAGAGCGCGGGGCCGAGCTCAGGTTGCCGCGCACCCCCGAGGAGGTCGAGGCGAGGCTAGACGCCTTCGCCCGGCTCCACGAGGCACGCTGGGTCGGGCGAGGCGGCTCGGCCGCGCTCGATGCGCGCGTCGAGAAGATGCTCGCGGATGCCGCGCGCGAGCTCTCGGCCCAGGGTCGCTTCCGGCTGTGGTGCATCAACAGCGGAGACCGGACTGTATCCGCGCATATCTTCCTCGCCGCGGGGGAGGAGGCGTCCTACTGGCTTGGCGGCTTCGACAGCGAGTGGGGGTCGCACAGCCCCGCCCTACAGACCCTCCTCGCCGCCATAGAGGACGCGTTCGCACGCGGCGAGCGGCGCCTCGACCTCGGCCCGGGCGGCCAAGACTACAAGTATCGACTCGCCGACGGAGAGTCGCGACTCGACTGGCTGCTCCTCTTGCCCAGCGGGCCTCTCCACCCCATCGCCCGAGGAAGGCTCGCCGCGCTCCGGCTCGTCCGCTCGCTGTTCGGCAGCTTGCCGCCGCCCGTGCGCGAGCGCACACGCCGGTGGTTGCAGCACGAGTAGGCCGTCCGATCCTGCTGCGAGCCTCAGCCCGGTCGCTGTCGAAGCCTTCGCAGCCTGCCCCGACGCGGTCGAGCCGGGGGGTCTGCGGGCGGTGCGGGCAGCGGCTCCCCGGCTAGGACGGCGGCGGGCGCCTCGGTGACCATCCACTGAGCGCGGGCGGAGACGAGGTCGGCAGCCGCCGCTACTCCGGAGGTCAGATCGGCCGAGCGCCACGAAGCCGTGGTGTGGGCATCGGACGCGATGACGTGGGCGAGCCCGTCGCGAACCATGTCGCGTGCCAGCTTTCGTGCCGGCCGTCGCCCCCCGCCGCTCAGGGTCGATGCAGTGATCTGCATCAGCACGCCGGCCGCCACCATGGCGGCGACGCGCTCAGGATGTTGCTGAAAGGTGGGACTGCGCTCCGGATGGGCGAGTAGCAGGCGAAACCCCCGTGCCGCGACCGCCAGGAGGATGTCCTCGAAGCGCGGCGGCAGCCGGCCATAGGGAGTCTCGATCAGGAGGTCGCGCCCGGCTTGGCGGTAGGAGACGAGGCGCAGCTCCTCGTCGGTGGCCTCCTGGGCCCAGATCAGGTCGACCTCCCCGCCGGGAACGATCTCGAGCCCGACACCCTGCGCGGCCACCCGGCCGGCGATCTCGCGGCACCGGCCGAGGAGCTCCTCGGGGCGGACGCGGGGATGGTCGGCGCGCAGATGCGGGGTCGCGGCCATGACGGTGGTGCCGGTCTCGACGGCGGCCTCGGCGAGTGCCAGGCTCGCCTCGATGTCGCCCGGCCCGTCGTCGATGCCGGGAAGGATGTGGGAGTGGAGATCGATCATCGGGCGGGCGCTTCTCCAGTCACCCCTTACCTTCGGTTGCCGGCTCGGCCCGGCGTCCGAGGACGGCGAGCAGGAGCCGGCGGTCCTCGGGCCCGAAGGCCCGCAGGATGGCCAGGCAGCCGACGAAGACGAACGCGCCCACACCGATCGGGACCACCAGGACGAGGTCGCGCAGCGGCCAGATGGCAGTGCACATGACCGCTCCGGCGGCGAGCGGCTTCCCGAAGGTCCGGACCACGTCCGCGCGCACGTTGAAACGTCGCAGAAGCAGCGTCATGAGCACCATCGCGAAGGCCTCGGCACCGAGCGTCGCCGCGGCGGCGCCCTCGATTCCGAAGGCTGGAATCGCATACAGGTTGACGAGCGCATTTCCGGCCAGGGCGATCGCCCAGATGATGGCGACCCGGTTTTGGAGGTTGAGGGAGTAACACGTCATCGCCGTCACCCAGACCGGGACGGCGAAGATGGCGCTCGCGAGGAGAATCGCGAGGGCACCGCTCGCCCTGGCGTACGACTCGTCGTAGAGCACGTCGAGGATCGGCCCCGCGAGGATCGCACCGCCCGCCCCGAGCGCGACCCCGACCATGCTCAGGTGGGCGACCACACTAGCGTAGACCTCGGTCATGCGCTCCCGGTCGGTGGCGGCCAGGCGCGAGATCATCCTAGTAGTGGCGTCGACGTAGATGGCCGGTACGAGGGTCAGCCCGAGCAACACCCGGTAGGCCGCGCCGTAGAGGCCGGTCTCGACGTTGCCGAGGAAGGCGTGGACCATGACCGAGTCGAGGTAGGTGAGGATCCGGTGCAGGCCCGAGGACGCGGCGAAGGCTGCGGATACTGCCAGCGTCGTGCGCACGCCCGAAAGCCGCAGTCCGGGACGGCCGCCCCAGCGCCGCCGCAGGCGCCGCCAGGCCCAGGGCACGGTCAGCAGTGCCACCGCCAGCACGGCGATCGAGACGCCGATCACGCTGTAGCCGAGCAGCACCGCGAGGGCCGCCGCCAGCGCGAGGCCGATATCCCGTCCCGCCTTGATCACCGCGGCATCGCGCGCGCGCTCGAGCGCGAGCAGAACCGCCTCGAACGAGGCCGCTAGCACGCTCAGGACGCCCGCCAGGGTGAGCACGGCGACGACCACGAGCGTGGTTCGGTCGTAGCCGGATAGCAGTCCGAAGCCGATCGCCACCGCGACGGCGACGGCCCCGAGGCCTGCTCGCAGAATCAGGACGTGCCCGAGGATGCGGCCCAGCGCCTCGGGCGCGCGAGCGCCCTCTCGCACGATGTAACCGCCCATCCCGAGCTGGATCAGCAGGCCGAGGATCGCAGCCACTCCGACGCCGACGGTGTATCGGCCGAAGTCCGCTCGCCCGAGCTCGCGCGCGAGCAGGATGACGACGGCGAAGCCGGCAACGCGTGACGCCACCCCCGCGAGGCCGAGCGAGCGAAGATTGGCCGCGAGCACTCGGGCGAACCCGCCCTCGCGGTACTCATTGTCATCGCTCGCTTGGGCCTGGCCATCGGCCTCCCGCTCTGAGCGCTCGGGCGGCGCGCCGTCTGCGACGCCCCGGCGGCTCTTGAGCCTCACCGGTCGATCCAGGCGACGGCCTCGCCGCCGCGCATGGCCTCATGTAGCGCGATCCGCAGAAAAGGTCGGCGGCGCAGGCGCGGAAGCTGAGATACGTAGCGCGCCAGGGCTCGCCGCTTTTTCGCCCAGTCACCGACTTCGCCCCCGGCCCGGATCCAGATAGGTGGGGTCGCGACCAGCCCGGCGAGCGACGGCGGGGTGTCGGGACGCAGGGACTGCCACCAGCTCCTCAGGGGTCCGGAGCTTCGCGACAGGCTGCGCCAGGCCGCGTACGGCTGCTCGACGTAGAGGGCAGCTCGCACACCCGCGAGCGCGCCATACCGAAGCAGTATGCCGGTCAATCGCCGGTGCGCTTCGTGAGTGAGGGGATAGCCGGGGACGAGCACGGTGTCCGCCGCGGCGGCCTCACGCGCGACCGCCTGGACGATGGCTGGGTCGTCGCCCGCTCCGCGCTCGTCGCGATCGGGAAAGGGTAGCCATACCGGCGTGGCGCCGAGCACCGCGAGCGCATCGCGATCCTCGATCCGCCGACGGCGCGCCGCTTCCCCGGCGGTCGCGAAGCCGCACGCGCGATCGTGCGCGCTCGCGCCGATCTCAGCCTTCGGATCGCCGGCGAAGACGGTGAGCACGCGGACGTCGGCACCGTCGCGTACCGCGCCCGCGATCGTCGCCCCGAGCGACAGCACCGCGTCGTCGAGATGGGGGGAGATCACGACGACTCGCCGCCCAAGGTCTTCGCTGCGAAGGCGCTCCGACCGGCTAGCTTGCATCTCGCCGATGAGGATCCTCGTGGCCACGCATCAATGGTTCCCCGACTACACGGGTGGGTCGGCTCGCGTCGCGACCGAGACCGCGCGCGCCCTCGCCCGCCGGGGCCATGAGCTGGTCGTGCTCGCCCCGCACGGGAGGAGGCCGGCCGGAGAGTCGGAGCGGGCGCTGAGGGTCGACCGCGTCCTCCCACGGGGACCGTTCCCCCGAACGCTGACCGACGTCCTCTGGACGACCGGGCATGCCCGGCGTTTCGACAGGTCCTCCTTCGATGTGCTCGTCGCTCACCATCCCACCACGGCTATCGGCCTGGTGGGCGCGGGACTCGATGCCCCGCTCGTCTTCGTCTACCACGCCTCTGTCGTACGTGAACTGGAGATGCTTGTGGCCACTCTTCCGTCCCGAAGGGGCCGGCTTGCCACCCGTGCGATCGGGCTTGCCCTGGCGAAGCTCGAGCGCGGGACCGTGGCCCGGGCAGCGCGTGTGGTCACTCTGAGCGACTACAGCCGGTCGCTGGTCACCACGGACCACCGTAGCGCGTCGGCGCGGGTCTGCGTCGCCCCGGGTGGGATCGATCCGGAGTCGTTTGCCCCAGCATCCGAGCGCCTGACGGTCCGGCGCTCGCTCGGTCTGGACGGAGAGGGTCCGCTCATCCTCGGCGTACGGCGGCTCGAGCCCTGCCTTGGGCTCGAGACGCTGCTCGAGGCTGCTTCGCTGCTGCGGCTCCCGCGTGCGCCGACCGTCGCCCTCGCCGGCGGGGGATCGCTGGCCCCGAAGCTGAGTCGTCTCGGCGCCCAGCTCGGCTTGGGAGGCCGTCTTCGACTTCTCGGCACCCCCACGCCCGAGTCCCTCCGCGCGGTGTACGCGGCGGCCGACGTCTTCGTCATGTCGCCCGCCCCGCGGGAGGGTTTTGGTCTCGCCACCCTTGAGGCGCTTGCCAGCGGCACCCCTGCTGTCGGGGCTCCCGTCGGGGCGACGCCGGAGCTGCTCGAGCCGCTCGAGCCGCGACTCGTAGCCACCGAATCGAGTGCGCCGGCACTGGCGGAGGCGATCGAGCACACCCTCGAGCACGCGGACCCGAGCTTTCGCCGACGCTGTCACGAGTATGCCGTGAATCGCTACGGCTGGGATCGGGTCGCCGAGCGATGGGAGCAGGTGCTCGCGGACGCGACAGAGCGCCGTCCTCGGGCCGGTGTTACGAAGCCGGGTCCGGCGGGCCGCTGCGTGATTCAAGGCCCGCAAGGTTCCGTGCGATAAGACCGTGAGCCCGTAAGCTTTCGGAGCCGCTCTATGACCGCCGCCGACCTCTATCGCGCCCTGTGGGGAAAGAAGGTGTTGATCGCCGCGCTCACCGCGCTGTGCGTCGGCGCCACGCTGTTCTTCTCGCTGCGTCAGACGCCAGTCTACGAGGCCGAGACCTTGGTCCGGATGCAGCAGCGAATCGACGAGCCCGGTCAGGCCTTCGAGTCGCTGGAGGCGTCGCAGCGGCTAACCGAGACCTACGCGGAGATCATCCGTTCCGGCGCCCTGGGAGACCGGGTCGAGCGGCTGCTCGCGCCGCGGCTTCCGGGCATCGTCGTGTCCGACCGCGACCTCACCGCCCAGCCGGTACAGGATCTCGAGCTGCTCACGATCGGGGCGCGCGACCCCGATCCACTCCGCGCCGCCTTGATCGCCAGCGCCGTGCCCCCGGCGCTGCGCAACTTCATTCGCGAGACCGGAACCCTGCGAGATTCGATCGCGACGGTCGCGCCCCCGGAGCGACCCACCTCGCCGGCCTCACCGAACATCCTCCTGAACGTCGCTCTCGCGCTAGTGCTCGGGCTGCTCGTCAACGGCGCCATCGCCTTGCTGCTCGAGCTGCTCGCGGATCGCCTGCCCGAGCCCGACGAGCTCGAGGACTCGATCGGCGTCCCGGTGCTGGCGACCGTTCCGACGCTCGAGTTCCCGCACGCCCCGCGCTCGTTCGCGCGACCCGCACGCGGCGATCGTCCCGAAGGAGGCCTCGACGTGATGGACCCGGAGGGATCGCGAGTTGGCTAATCCGGCCGCCTCCCCGACGCCGGGGCTCGTCGACCTCGAGAGCGCTTCGTCCGAGCCGTTTCGCACGCTGCGCCTGGCGATCGATCTTCGCCCGCAGCCGTCGAAGGGAAACGCGGTCCTGTTCACGAGCCCGTCGGCGGGAGACGGCAAGTCGGTGACGGCGGCCAACTACGCGCTCGTCGCCGCCTACGGCGGCAATAGGGTCCTGCTGCTCGACGGTGATCTGCGCCGTCCAACCGTCCATCGGACCTTCGACCGGGCGCGCTCGCCGGGGCTATCGGAGATGCTCAGTCGAGGACTCGAGCTGGAGAACGTTGCCAGTCAGGTCTCGTTTGCTCCCGGCCTGTCCATCGTCCCGGCCGGTAGCCCGCTGCCGCGCTCCAGCGACTTCCTCGAGTCGCCCGCGATGGCCCGCGCGCTCGGACGCTTCCAGCGCGACTACGACCTCGTCGTGATCGACTCCCCTCCGGTGGTGGGCCTCGCCGACGCGGCCAGCCTCGCGTCGCATCCCGGCGTGGAGGTCGCGGTGGTGACCGACGCCAAGGGCAAGCGTCGTCAGCTCGGGCGGGCGCTTCGCACGCTGGAGTACATCGGCGCCACCGTCGTCGGCATCGTCGTGAACCGAACCGGCGACCTGACCCCCTACGAGTACGAGACTTAGCCCGGGGTGACCGGGGCAACCTGGGCACGCCGCTTCCCCGGCCACCGCCGCGGCAGTGGGGGTCGGACGCCAGACGGCTGGAGCGCTGGGTCGAGCATGGTGCGCCTCGCCGCCATAGCCGGGGCCGCATCCCTCAACGTCGCCGTCGGTGTCGGGCTCGCCGCGGGGCGCACTGCGCTGGCCGCCGCCGTAGTGGCCGTCCCTGCCCTGGTCGTGGGCCTGGGCGCGCTCGCCGCGTCGACCCGAGGGGTGCTCGTGTTCGCCGCCCTGGCGCTCGAGTTCACCGCCGACCCCGTGAACAACGGGCTCGAGCTGCCCGGCGGCGGCGACGTTACGATCTTCGCCGCCGACGTGCTCGCCCTACTCGCCGTGGTGTCCTGGGCGGCGGCGCGGCTCGTGACCCCCCAGGAGAGGCGCCCGGGGACGCTGCACACGGGGGTGCTCGGCTGGCCGCTGGTCCTCCTTGCCGTCGGACTCGTCATCGGGCTGGTTCGAGGTGGGGACCTCTACGGCGCGAGCCTGCTCGGTATGCCTCTTCGGCTGGCCATCTACGCGGGGATCGCCTGCGCCATGACGGACCTCACCCCGCGCGACGCCTATCGCGGCATCGTCGCGGTCTTCTACGTCGGAACGGTGTGGCAGTCGCTCGTCGGGGCCTATTACCTGGCGACGGGGACGTCCGCCACGTCCTCCCTGGAGTTGTCGACGGGGGGCACGCGCTTCCTCGGCATCACCATCGCCACCTATCTCGCCGGGGCCCTGGTCCTCGCTCTGCTCAACCTCCGGCTCGATCGGCGCGTGCGCTGGCGCGCGTTGCATCTGTTCATCGCCGCCCTCGCGACGTTCGGGGTGACCATCGCCTTCACACGCGCCGTGTTCCTGGCGCTGGCGATCATCGTCCCGGTCCTTCTGCTCGGGTCGCGTCGCCTTCGTGGCGCCCTGCTCGCCTACGTCCCCGTGCTCGTGCCGCTGGTCGTGTTAGCGGCTCTCGTGGTGCCCCTCGTCGCGCCGGAGCTCGTCTCGACCCTGGAATCGCGCCTCACGAGCTCACCGGGCACGGATTCGAGCGTTGACTGGAGGGACCGCGCCTACGAGGTGGCTCTGCGCGGCGTCGACGAGCAGCCTGTGCTGGGCGTAGGCTTCGGGCGGCAGTCGACGTTCTACGTCGACGGGCAGCGGAACCTGATCGAGGGAGATCCCCACAACGGCTTCCTGTACCTGCTGGCGGGCGGAGGTGTGCTGACCCTCGGGGCTTTCTTGATCCTGATCGCCTTCTACCTGCGAGACGCGTGGCGACGGCTGCTCTCCGCTCGCGACCGTACGGAGCGAAGTCTTGTGGTCTGGGCGGTGTCGACATGGTTCATCTTCCTGCTGCACGCCGTGGTCGAGCCGGTGCTGACCTACCCGAGCATGATCCTGACCATCTGGATCCTCATGCTGCTGCCGGCTCTCGTCCCGCTCCGAGAACGCCGGAGCGGGAGCTCAAGGCCTGTGGGCGAGCAGGTCCCGGTAGATGGCGCGGACCCGCTCCCGGCCGCATACCGCCCGCGCATCGGCGGCCGCTCGGCCGCCTAGCGAGCTACTCCGCTCCGGGTCGTCGAGGAGTCCCGCCGCCAGCCGCACGAGCGCATCGACGTCGCCGACCCCGAACAGGTGGCCGTTGTCGCCCTCGCGGACGAGGTCTCGTACCTCTCCGACATCGGTCACCACGACGGGCAGGCCGCTCGCCATGGCCTCCGCGATCGCGATCGAGAGTCCTTCCGAGCGCGACGTGAGGACGAACACGCGCGAGCGGGCGTAGAGCTCCTCCACGTCGGCCCGGAAGCCCAGGAAGTCGATCGCGTCGCCGACTCCCAAGCGCTCGGCGAGGGCGCGCAGGTCGGCTTCGACGGGACCCCGGCCTACGATGGCGGCGCGTACCCCCGGCCGGATCTCGCGCAGCGCTGCGACCGCTTGCACGAAGTCGTCGAGACGCTTGCGCGGGATGAGCTGTGACACCGTGACCAGGTCGTAGTCCTGTCCGTCGGTGGCTCGATGATGAAAGCGGCGCTCGTCGACGCTTGCGGGGATCGGGATCACGCGGTCGGCCGCCATGCCGCGCTCGATCAGCAGCCGCCTCGCCTCGGTCCCCATGACCGCCACGAAGTCACAGGCGCGCACGAGCCTGACCAGGAGGCGCTCGAGCGCTGGAACGGGGCGTGGGAGTCGACCAAGCACGGCGTTGTCCGAGCACCAGCCACCGCCCAGGACCTCACGTGGGCCACCGATCATGTGGAAGAGGCTCCGGCCGCCCGCCAGCTTTGCGGCGAGCATCGCGTTGATCCCGTGGGGCACGAGGTTGAGCCCGACCGTCCAGTGAGGCCGCTCGCGCCGGGCGAGCACCAGGCAGACGAGCAGCTTCGCGCCGGCCCGCCCCGCGACGCGAACCAAGGCGGGTGGCGGCACGACGCAGCGGAGCTTGGCGATCTGGGGAGCCGGGCGATCGGCCACGAGCACCACCGAGCCCACCTCCTCGAGCGCCACGAGCGGCTCGAGGTGGGCCCGGAGCTGATTCTCGTTGAGCGTGACGGTGACGAGGACGCGGAGCGGGCGGCGCTCCGCGTCCTCGTCGGCGTTGGTCAGCGTTGCTGGAAAGAGACCTTGTCGGCCCAGAGCTTGCCGATCCCGTCGTAGTGGCCGACACCGAAGACCCAGCCCGTGGGCCGTGACTTCGAGAAGCCTACGGGATACTTGCTCGCGTACGAGGTATCGAAGCGCTCACCGTCGAGGTACCATTCGATGCGGTCGCCGGGGTACACCTCCGCCTTGATCTCGAACCAGCGCCCGAGCGGCAGGGCGACCAGCTTCGGACGGTAGTTCGAGTAGTCGGTGTGCCAGTTGTTGGCGTGGACGACCGGATGATCGGACCGCAGCCCGTCGGGCGCGGCCGACCCCCACTTCCCGGCCTGGCTGATGTTCAGCCACCACTGGGGGTCCTGGTGCCACTTGCCGGACGAGTCGTAGTAGGCCTCCTTGAACTGGAGGATGTTGGTCCAGCGCTCGGGGCTCTTGCGATAGTTCGAGGGCAGGTAGAAGTTGGCTCGGTAGGTACCGGCTGGAGAGTTGCCCGGTAGGCGCTCGAGCTGGCGGCCGGCGTCGTCGCGCCAGGTCGTCGTCTCGGGCGGTGCGTAGCCCCAATCCTTCATCACCTTGGAGTGCTGACGCCCGGCCCGCAACTGCTCCTCGGTCACCGAGAACTCGGCGACCTGACCCCCGTCCAGGGACGGGATCCCGGCCTCGCGGGTCGAGACCACCGAGTGGCCGTCGTAGCGAGAGTCGCCCTTACCCCACCACGACCACTCCGAGAAGGAGCTCTGCTCGAAGCTCGAGCGCCACGTGGCGCGGTCGGTGGCGCTGGCGGACCTTACCTGGATCTCGACCGAGTCCCTCCTCAGCGACCCGTTCCTGAAGCGCGCGGAGACGGCGAGGCGGTGGCGGCCCGAACGCATCCCCGTCGTGTCGAGGAGTCCACGGTCCCGGTACATCCACCGCGGCGCGCGGTCGAGGAAGCGCTCACGGCCGTCGACGTAGAAACGGGCGCGGACGGCGGTTCCTCCGCTGGTCTGCGCTGTGAAGGGGATCTTCCCCGAGACCGTCTTCTGCACCGGCCGGTCGATGCTCAGGCCAGTCGCAGCCTGCGCTTCGGCGGCGATGCCCGAGGCGAGCGCCGCGGACATCCCGGCGGCGACGGCGAGTCGCCGAAGGCCGAGGGCGGGACGCCGGTTGATCAAAGGGAGGACGAGCTTCATGGTTGCGGTCACCTCGAGGGGTCTCTAGGGCGGTTGCCCTCTCTTTCGACCGGTCGGGGTGGTCGCCTCCATCACCAGGGCTCGTCCGTACGACATCCGTCTAGCCCGCAGGGGTGGAAGCGACGAGCGTGTCCGCGTCGGAGGCCGCCGCCCGCTCGGCGTAAGCTGCGGCGGGCATGGGTTGGCTCGAAGCTCGCGTGCTGGACGTCGATGACCCGTCCTCGCTGAGCGGGCGGGCGCGAGCCCGTCGGTGGGCCGAGCTCGAACGCCGCTTCAGGGGCATCGAGGACATGCGGGTGATCGACCTCGGCGGCACGCCCCGTAGCTGGCAAGTGGCGCCTGTACGGCCGCTCGAGGTGGTCTGCGTCAACACCAACCCGGATGAGGCGGTGTCAGTCGATGACCGTGCTGTCCGGTCGGTGGTCGGCGACGCGTGCGACCTACCCGCCGGTCTTAGACGCGAGCGCTTCGATCTCGTGTACTCGAACTCGGTACTCGAGCACGTGGGCGGCCACTGGCGGCGCGCCGCCTTCGCCGAGGCGGTGCGGACCTTGAGTGAACGGCACTGGGTGCAGACTCCCTACCGCTACTTTCCGCTCGAGCCGCACTTCCTGTTCCCGGCGCTACAGCACCTCCCGGTGCACGCCCGGGCGGGTGTCGTTCGACGCTGGCCGTTCGGACACTACGGAGCGGTCGACCGCCGCGACGACGCCGTCGCGTGTGTGCTCGCCGTCGAGCTCCTGTCGGTCGCGGACATGGCGCACTACTTCCCAGACTCTGAGCTCGAGCGCGAGCGGGTGGCCGGGCTGACGAAGTCCCTGATCGCGGTCAAGGGCGGGCTGTCCCCGGGGGCCGGCGCGTGAGGGGCGCGGCTCGGCCTGCACCAACGCCGTGAAGGACCCCCGTTCACGGGCCGGCGGCCCGACGCAGTCGAGCGGTCCGGTTCGTCGCGGCGGTGCGAAGCGAATCCTGCTCGTCTGCTCCCCCGGCGGGCACCTCGTGCAGTTGCTGGCGCTCGAGCCTGCATGGCGGGGGTTCGAGGCGACTTGGGTGACGCTCGACAGCCCCGACGCGAGATCTCTGCTCGCCGGCCGGCGCGTCGTCGTGGGCTTCGGCCCGACGAACCGCAGTCTCCTCAACCTGGTGCGCAACCTCCGCCTCGCCTGGCGGGTGGTCGGCGACCACGACCCAGAGGCGATCCTCTCCACCGGTGCGGGGCTCGCAGTCGCGTTCCTGGCGGTCGGAAAGCTTCGCGGACGACGTTGCGTCTACGTCGAGAGCCTGACCCGGATCGAGTCGCTCTCCCTCAGCGGCAGGCTCGTACGCCCGTTTGCAGACGCCTTCTTCGTCCAGTGGCCGACGGCCGCCCGAAAGTGCGGCGTGCGCTACGCCGGAAGCATCCTCGGTTGATCTTCGCGACCCTGGGGACGCATCGCGACCCGATGTCGCGATTGATCGGAGCGCTCGAGTCGCTCCCCTTCGATGAGCTCGTCGTCCAGCACGGGTTCTCTCCGCGGCCCCAGCGCGCCCGGCGCGCGGTCGCGTTCATGCCGTTCGACGAGATGGTGGCCTGCTTCGAAGCGGCGAACGTGGTCATCACCCACGCCGGTGTGGGCAGCGTGCTCTCCGCGGTCCGGGCCGGTCACACCCCGATCGTGGTCCCGCGCCTTCGCCGCCTCGGCGAGCACGTCGACGACCATCAGGTCGAGCTCACTCGGGCACTGGCCGAGCACCGGGCGGTCACGCCCGTCTGGGACGTTCGCGAGCTGCCCGAGGCCGTGGCCTCGTATCCGGTTCGCCGGGACCCGTACACCCATGACGGCGAGCTCGCGATTCACTACGCTGTAGGGGCCGCTCTTCGCGGCGAGTCCGCTCGGAGAGATTGAGCGAGAGCAGCGCTCGATACGCCGCTCAGTACGCCCCCCGTCGCGAGAGGACCGCGGGCACGGTCGCCAGCAGGATCTCGACGTCGCGCGCCAGCGACCACCCGGCCACGTATTGGTAGTCGAAGCGAATCATCTCGTGGAAGGGAATCTGGGAGCGACCCGAGATTTGCCAAAGCCCCGTCATACCGGGCCGCAGATCCAGTCGGCGCTCGTGCCAGTCGTGTTCGAGCGCGGCGGTCTCCTCGAAGATGAGGGGGCGGGGGCCGACCAGGCTCATCTCGCCGCGGAGCACGTTGAAGAGCTGGGGCAGCTCGTCCAGCGAGAGCGTGCGCAGGAGCATGCCTACGCGGGTGATCCTCGGATCGTCCTTGATCTTGAACATGACGCCGTCGTCCAGGTCGTTGTCCTTGGCGTACTCGAGCTTGCGCTGGTCGGCGTCGCGGTACATCGAGCGAAACTTGAGCACTTCGATCGTCCTGCGGTTGCGGCCCGAGCGGCGCTGGCGGAAGAACGCCGGACCGGGGGACTCGAGCTTGATGGCGATGGCCAGGGCGGCAAAGAGTGGCGCAAGCACGATCAGGGCCGCGCCTGAGCCGGTTATGTCGAGCACTCGCTTGGCCACACGCGAGGCCGGTGTGAGCCTCGGAGCACCGATCGAGAGGAGCGGCAGCCCGCCGATCTGATCGAGCGCGCGCGCTCCGCCGATGAACTCGAACAGCCGCGGGACGATGTCGACGGCCACCTGGCGATCGCGGCAGGCTCGGATGCTCTCGAGCAGCTGCTCGTGCGTCGCGCGCGAGAAGGCGATGATCACCCGGTCGACGCTCTGCTCACTGAGAACGTCGACGAGGTCATCGAGCCGGCCGAGGTGGGGCAGGTCGGTCATCTGCGGCTCGTGGACCTCATCGTCCACGAGCCCGAGGGGGATCAGCCCGTAGTGGCTCGAGCTCGTGAGCTTCCGCGCGACCTGCCCCGCGACGAGACCGGAGCCGACGATCAGCGTCCTCTGCTGAAGGGCGGTCAGCCGGTGAGCGAGCGCTCGCGCCCCCGCGCGACCGATCCCGCTGAGCAGTCCGACGGCGGGAACCGAGAGGAGACCGGCCGTCGGGGCGCTGGTCGCGTCGAGGGCGACCGCGACGCCGAAGATCGGCCAGGATGTGACGACCGAGGCCGTGAGGAGGCGTGGGGCCTCCGGGACGCCGCTTACCCACGAGCGCAGGTCGTCGCCGGTGTAGAGACCGCAGGCGAACGCGACCGCCGGCCACAGTACGGTGACGACGGCTACAAGCCCCAGCGCCGCGCCGGGCGGCACGCCGGCGGCGAGGGCGACGAGCGCTCCGGCGCCCAGTCCGGCGAGCAGGTCGGCGACGAGGAGCAGACGGCGCAGGACGCTCCAGCGCTCGGCCCCTCGGGTCCGCTCGGTCGCCTGGCCGGCCTCGAGGACCTCGAGGCCCTCGAACTCGTCGGTGGGAGGGGGGCGCAGCCGGCCCCGGAAGATGGTTCGCGTGTCTTCCGTGACTTTGCCGATCAAGGTGGTGGGCGCCTTCTCGCCGCTAGTTCCATCCGGTCCGCCCTCCGCAGCGGGTGTCTGCGGGGTGGCAGAGGTGGACATTACCCGGTTTGGTGGTGGGGAAGTCGCAGTTGACGAGGCCGACAGCTTCGGTAGCGCCGGCGCCGACTCGATCCGTATGGGGCTCCCTGTAGGGTCTTCAATACCGACTCGCGTTGCCTCCGCGGGGGAAGCCGGGTTTCGCGCTTCGAACATGTTCTCTCCGTTATCGGCACGAGACCCGCGGGATAAAGGTAAGTTGCGGACGAACCGCTCGGTGGTCGGGGCGCTCGCGGCGGTGCCCGCGGTGCTCAGTCTCTATCTCAGCTTCAACTCGGGAGGGTTCTTCCCGGACGCGACGGGATGGGCGGTGGTCGCGGTTTCGCTCGTCCTCGTCGTCCGGATCACGCTCGCCGAGAGACCGTTCGCCGGAGTCTCCGGACCCGTGCTGGCCGCCGGAGGCGCGCTGGCCCTCCTCGCCGTCTGGACGCTCCTGTCGGCGCTCTGGTCGGGCTCATCCGCTCGGGCCGTGCTCGAGTTCGATCGGACGCTCCTGTACCTGCTCGCCCTCGTGACCATGGCCACCCTGCCGGTGACCGGGGCTCGGCTCGAGTGGGCCCTGCGCGCCTTCGCTGCCGCGGTGACCTTCGTCTGCCTGGCCGGTCTGACGAGTCGGCTGCTACCCGACTTCCTGCCCGCGGAGCCATCCGAGCTCGTCGAGCGCCTGAGCTATCCGGTCTCCTACTGGAACGCGCTGGGCCTACTGGCCGCCGTCGGCGCGGTCGCCTGCCTGCACCTGACGAGCGGCCCGCGCCAGTCGCGCGCGGTCCGGGCTCTGAGCGCGGCAGCGATTCCGCTCCTCGCGGCGACCCTGCTCCTGACCTTCTCGCGCGGGGCGATCGTCGCGGCCATCCTCGGGGTGGTCGCGTACGTCGTGCTCGGACGGCCCTGGGGCCTGCTCGGCGCAGCCTTGGCCGCAGCGCCGACCACGGCGCTTGCCCTCGTCGAGGCCTACGGGGCGGAGCTGCTCAGCAGTGAGGCTCCGACCGCGCCCGCGGCGATCGCCCAGGGCCACGAGCTCGCGCCGGTGCTGCTTGCGTGCGCGCTCGGAGCTGGCCTTGTCCGGTTGGCGCTTACCCCGGTCGACGATCTCATCGAGCGCAGCTCCGAGCGCAGCGCGACGGCGAGGGCGGGCGTTGGGAGTGGAGCGAGGCTGGCGGCGGGGGCGGTGGTGGTCGCACTGGCTCTCGTCACCGTCCTGCTGGCACTCGACGTGCCGGACCGGGTCGAGCGCCAGTACGCCCGCTTCGTCGAGGGCGACAGCCTCCCGACCACCGACACGCGCGACCGGTTGACGAGCCCCGCAAACAACGGTCGGCTCGAACACTGGAAGGTCGCGGTCGATGCGTTCCGCGCCGCGCCGTTCCGGGGTCAGGGGGCGGGCACGTATCAGGTCCTCTGGGCTCGAGACCGTGAGTCCGACTTCAACGTCGTGGACGGCCACTCGCTGTACCTCGAGTCGCTCGCCGAGCTCGGGGTGGTCGGCCTCGCCCTGCTCAGCATCGCGCTGCTCACCCTCGCCGGGGCCCTCGCGGTCCGCGCCCGCGGCCCCAACCGCAGCCTCTATGCCGCCATACTCGCCGCCGTCCTCGCCTGGGCCGTCCACGCAGGGGTCGACTGGCACTGGGAGATGCCCGCGGTCACCGCGTGGGTCTTCGGCCTCGGCGGCCTGGCGATCGCGGCGCCTGCGGGTGGGCCCAGCCGCTCACGCGGCCCGGCGCCACTCACGCGCATCGTGGCCGCGCTCGGATGCCTCCTGCTCGCGGTCACGCCCGCGCTCGCGGCGCTCTCCCAGCAGGCGCTCGACGAGAGTGTCGCGGCCTTCCGTCGCGGCGACTGCACGGAGAGCGCCGCCGCCGCTCTCGCCTCGATCTCGTATCTCAGCGTTCGCCCGCAGCCCTTCGAGCTGCTCGCCTACTGCGATGTCCGCGCCGGCCTATCCGAGCTCGCGGTGAGAAGCATGCGCAAGGCCCTGGCCCGCGATCCCGCGAATTGGGAGTACCACTACGCGCTGGCGCTCGTCCGGGGCGCGGCCGGGCTCGATCCTCGGCCTCAGGCCGCCGCCGCGCTCGCCCTCAATCCGCTCAACCCGCTGACCCGGGAGGCCGCCATCGAGCTCGGGACGGCGGACAGGCCCCGAGAATGGCGAAGGCGGGCCGTCGAGGCCCGCCTTCCCCTTGCGCCTTGAGTGCCGCCCCGTGGCCCGGGACGACCGCTACCGATCCCTACTCGCGGGCACTGCGGCGCCGAAGCACGAAGCCCGAGCAGAGCAGCCCGAGGCCGCCGATGAGAACCGGGATGGCCGCGAAGCCCGTGAAGGGAAGCTCCTTGCCGTTGCCCGAGTCGCCGCTGCCCGAGGACTCCTGGGCCGCCGGCTGCACATTGGCCGAATCGCTCGTGTCGCTAAGCCTGCTCGAGCTGCTGGAATCGCTGGGGTTGCCGGGATTGTCGAAGTACTGCGCGGTCGAGGCGTCGCCCGACTCCCCGAGCCCGGAGACGGCCAGCCCGGCCCCGCTGAGGGACATCAGGATCCCAAGCGCCAGAATCATCGTGATCGCGATACGTGACCTCAAGAAAGCTCCTTTACCGTGGGTGACCGCTCGTCGCTCCGTGGCGGCCGCCCGCGCGCGCGCGCGGGTCTTGGCGCGGTCTAGCGCGAGCCCGTCGAGCGACGGCCGCTCCTCGCGCAGCCACTCGGCCACGGGGAGGAGGTCGTCGGGAAGCGGGCGCTCGCCTCGATCGCTCATCACTCCCTTATACGGATGAGTCGCCCCGTTCCTGACCGAGGCTCCCGAGAAGATGCGCGACGCTGACTTCGAGCGCCTCTACGCCGAGCACGCGGACGCGCTGTTCGGCTTTCTCGCCTACCGCACGGCCGACCGGGCCCTCGCCGAGGACCTGCTCGCCGACACCTTCGAGCGCGTCCTGCGAGCCCGCCGGCGCTTCGACCGCCGCCGTGGCAGTGCCAAGACATGGATCTACTCGATCGCCCTCAACCTCCTGCGCGACCAAGCGCGCCGGCGGACCGCCGAGGCGCGCGCGGTTGAGCGCACGCGGTCGGTCGCCGTCCCGGCCGAGGGTGAGAGCGCTCCGGCGCAGGCCCTCGAGGAGGTCGAGCACCGCGATACCGTAGGGCGAGCGCTCGCCGGACTGAGCGAGGAGGAGCGCGAGGCGATCGCCCTGCGCTTCGGCGCCGACCTGACCGTTCCCGAGATCGCCAAGGTGATCGGCGAGCGGCTCACCACCGTCGAGGGGCGCGTGTACCGGGCGCTCGGGAAGCTGCGCGATGAGCTCTCCTGAGCGCCGGGCGCCGAGTGAGGGGAGCCGGCGCTCTCGAGCCGTGCGGGTGCTGGGCTCGGTGGTTTACTGGCTGGCGGTGCTCGTCATCTCGCTCGCGCTGGTGGTCGGCCTGGTTCTGCTGCTCGAGTCGCGCGATGAGTCGGAGATCGAGGGCGAGGGAGGCGCGCGGGCGGCGCCGACTCGGACCTACGCCTAAGTCGGCTCCGCCCGGTGCAGCCGCCCGAAGACCACGATCCGCTGCGCGGCGCTGTAAAGCGGGTGGCAGGCGGTGAGCACCAGCCGGTCGTGACCGACGCGCCGCGTGACCTCGGTGGCGGTCGGCGGCACGATCCTCCGCTTCTCGACCCGATACGTAAAGCGCCCGTAGGGCATCTCGAGGACCAGCGGCTGACCGCGCCGCAGCCGGTCGATCGCACGAAAGGGGGCGAGATAGGTGGTGCGGTGGCCCGCGACGGCGACCGTCCCGCGCTGGCCCGGCAGCGGCGTGTCGGAGTAGTGGCCGGGTCCCTTGCGCAGCGCCGACGTGCCGACGCCCTGAACCATGACGAAGCTGCGACGCAGGGTCGGCATCGAGATCCGCCCGATCGCGCGTCCGCGCTCGGCGCGGTCGCCAAGGCGTGCCGCGGCCGCCGCGAGATCGCCGCCGTCGCCCGCGAGGCCGGCGAGCTCCCGCTCGAGGTCCGACTGCCGACTCTTGGCGATCCCCCAGGAAATCGGCTCCTGCCAGAGCAGGGTGGTCGTCGCGTCGAGGACCAGCAGGGCGCCGCTCACCATGAGCACCGAGGCCACGAAGCGCAGTGCCTTGCGGACGGGGCTCATCGCGACCAGTCTAGGCTTGGTTCGGCGTCCCGCGACACCGTCTTCTCCGGCTCCGCTCGACGCTCTTCCTTCGCTCGGCCTCCGACTGGCGTGCGATCCGCGGAAGTCGGGTACGCTCCTGAGGCGCGGATGGCAACGACCTCGAAGCAGCCGACGGATCGGTAGCGGTATGGGGAAGCTCACGGCTTCGCTGCATCGGCTCTCTCACCGCGAGAAAATCGCGGCACTCGGGCTTGCCGTGCTTCTGCTGCTGCTGCTTGCCGTGGGCGTCGGGAGCGCCGTCGGCGGCGGCCTTCCGTTCGCCGGGGACGAGGACGAGGCGCGCGAGGCCTCGCGCCTTCCCTCCAACTGGGTGGGACTCGAGCCGCTGCTGCCGCTCGCGCCGAGCCTCAAGGACATGGCGACCCTCAAGAGCACCGCCGCGGGGGAGGGCTCGGGGGTGCTGGCGGCCGAGTCTGGCGGCGGCGGGGCACTCCGCCTTCGTGCCCTTCCTGAAGGCGCCGGCGCTGCGAGCCTCGGCGAGGGAGCCCGGGTCGCTACGGAGAGGGCTCCGATCGGGCGACCGCGCCCGGCGGTCGTGCGCGCACCCGCGGGCCTGCGGCTGCCGACGGTCGTGCGGGTGCCCTCGGTGCGACGGATCCTCGCCACCCGCCTACGCATGGTCCTGGGCGGGACGAACGATCTGCGGGAGATCATCGAGAGGGATCTGCGGAACCTCCCCCGCCTTCCGATCGACATCGACATCGACATCCCGCGCATCGACTTGTCCCCAGGCGGTCCCTCGATTCCGCCGATCGGCGGAATCCCGCTGCCGGGCGGCAATCCGCTGCCGGTGGGCAACCCGCTGCCGGGCGGCGTCCCCGGTATTGGGGGCCGCCTGCCGCTCAACCTGACAGTGGTCGACTCGCAGGCCAATTCCAGCTTCGACGTCCTGCTGGTCGCCCGCGGGCGACGCCTCCTCGAGGCCTATCGCTTCCGCGATCGCGACACCGCCGGGCTCGCCGCCCAGGTCAACCTTCGCTCGAGCGTGCTGGTCGCCGACCTGCTGCGCGACCGCACGCGCTTGGCGCGAGTGAGCGCGGCTCCCCTTCGTTCCGCCGACGCCGCCGGCCCTGAGGTGGGCTCGGGTGCCGCCGGGCTCGCGTCGCTCGCCGCGGGCGCGTCGCGGGGCGGCGGAGGGATCGGTGCCGGCCGAGTCAGCCTGGCAAGCGCAGGCTCGGGTGCGAAGGGGGCCTCGAGCGGTCCCTCCGGCCGCAAGAGTCGTCGTGCCGGCGGAGGATCGGCCGGCGGGGGCAAATCCTCGTCGCCGCGCTTCTCGTCGCGCGGGGGCTCGAGCACCCGGCGGTTGACTCCGAGGCGCCGGTCGGCCACTCGGCGCGCGAAGCCGATGCGTCACCAGCGGTCGTCGCACAAGCTCAAGAAGCCCAAGTCGCGCCGGGGCGGCCGCTCGAAGTCGTCGCGGCCGAGGGGCGGGAGAAGGTCGTCCGGCCACGGCCACCGACACGGCCCTTGGCGTCGCGGCCGTGGCCATCACCGCGGTCAAGGCCACGGCCACGGCCAGCATGACGACGACGACGATGATGATGACGACGACGACTAGGTCGCGCTCGCTCCGCCGGTTCAGCCCTTCCTCAGCGTGCCGCGCGCCGGCGGGTGGGCCGAGCGCGACGCCCGGGTAGTGCGGCGCTGTCGAGTTTGCCGGCGGACGGGGGTCGAGGAGGCCTCGCCGGGTCCCTTCTCTCGCTCGAGGTTGAAGCGAACGTCGCAAGGCCGGCTACTCTCGCCGTGAGGGGATGAGGAACCGCTCGAAGCAGCTGGGGGAGCAGCCCCCTGGGGCGGACGATAATCATCCGTCTGGCTCAGAGAACCGTCGTGGCCGTCCGGCCATAGTCGCCCTCAGCGTTCTCTCGGCCTTTTTCCTCGTCGCCGCGCTGGCGAGCGCCCTGGGCGTCGACCTGCCCTTCGGCGATGATCGGTCCGCGGAGAATGAGCCCGCGGAGATCGGGTCGCCCGCCGTGCTGCCCCCCGAGTGGAGGGACATTGAGCCACTTCGGCCGCTAAGGCCGCAGCGGGAGGGGTCCGGGGTCGCGTCGGCGGATCGGACGGGCGGACGGGCCCGAGAGCCGGCCAACGCGTCCGGGCCCGACGCTGACCAGCTCGTCGGGGTCCGGAGGGGCGTACCGAGGGGAGCGCGCCCAGCGCGCCCCAGCCGTCGATCGCAGCCGGTCGCGGCCGCTCCGCGCACCCCGCGCCGTCTGCTCGCGGTGAGACCCGTATCAATCGATCGTCTGCTCGGCCTCAAGTTAAGGGTCAGCCTCCCGGATGCCTCCGGTTCGATCGACCTCGATCCTCCAGGTCTGCCCGGCTTCTCCTTGGGAAGCGGGGGTCTTTTCGGGCGCGGGGGTCTATTCGGGCGCGGGGGTCTCGACATCGACGTCGATGTCCCGCCACTCGGCATCGATCCGCCCGGCCTGCCCCCCGGCCGTCCTTTTCCCGACCTGCCCGGCCTGCCCGGCCTGCCCGGCCCGATCAGGTCTCCGGGACCCCCGCTTCCGACCCTCCCGGTCCGCCCCCGCCTCACTCGCGCGGGCGACACGTACCCCGTGGTGGCCCAGCTCCGCGGTCGCGTGAACAGCGCGGACCGCCCCGGCTCGGCGGGCGCGAGCGAGGGATCGCTCGGCTATCGATCGCGTGACCCTGAGCGCCAGCCTTCGAAGGAAGCAGAACGCTCGGGCGACCGGGGCGAGAATGGCTCGCGCGCCCCCGAGCGCCGTTTCGCACGCCAAGGTGCGCTCGATGCGTCGACGGGGAGCCCAGCCCTCGGTCCGCGCGAGTCTCCGATTGGGTCTGTGCTAGCCGGCGATCGCGTCAGGGATTGCCGGCGCGCCTCAGAGGCCCGGGAGGATCTCGACTGCGAGCAGGAGGACCGGGACCGCGACCGACGCAGAGAGCGGAAGGATGAGGACGACGACCGCTCGCGCGAGGAAAACGACCGCTCGCGCGAGGAAGACGACACGGGCACCGATCCCGACGACCCTTAGGCCGGGCTTCGGAGCGTCCGGCTAAGCAGACACCTGCGCCGATAAGGACAGCTGCTCGGGCGGGTAGCCTTCCCCGGCCGTAACAGTGCCGAACATCGTCAGGAGTCCCTCTAGCCCATGCCCAAGCAGATGTCCCCGCTGCCCGACGCGAAGACCGTCAGGGCCAACCCCTCCGCCTGCGAGCTCAAGGATCTCGCCGCGGCCATGCCGAACGCGCGCCGCACCCATTACGACAACCTGAACGTCCAGACCCGGGCGCTCGCCCGCTCGAAGGCATCGACCTTCATCGTCGTGGACGACCCCGAGGCGAGCTCACAGCAGGCGATCTCGCGCGAGGAGGGGGACCGCATCGCCCGGCTCCAGGACGAGTACATCGCCGGTCGGGACATGATCATCGTCGACGGCTACATCGGCGACGACCCCGACTTCCGCACCCCGGCGCGCCTCTACATCGAGGAGGCGAATGCCAACATCGCCGGAATGCAGAAGCAGCTCTTCTTCGAAGTCGACGCCGACGAGGGCTTCGAGCCCGAGCTCACTGTCACCTATACACCTAACCTTGCGGTCGAGGGTTACCCGAACGACCGCGTGATCACGGTCGACCTCGAGCGCGGCGTCACTCGCGCCTGCCACTCCGACTACTTCGGCGAGTCGAAGAAGGGCGGCCTGCGGATGTGGAACAAGCTCGTCTACGAGCGCGGCGGGCTCCCCCTCCACGCCGGCTGCAAGGTCATCCCGACCGATTCCGGTGACAAGGTAGGCCTGATCGTCGGTCTCTCGGGGACCGGCAAGACCACGACCACGTTCACCCGCCAGAACGGTTCCCTGCCCGTCCAGGACGACTTCGTGGCCATGATGCCGGGGGGCAAGGTCTACGCCACCGAGGCCGGCTGCTTCGCTAAGACCTTCGCTCTCCGCGCGGAGGACGAGCCGACGATTCACGGCGCGGTCACCAAGCCTGAGGCCTACCTGGAGAACGTCTCCCAGAACGAGTCCGGCGAGCTCGACTTCTTCGACCAGAGCTACACCCAGAACGGCCGCGCGACCTTCTCTTTCTCGGCCATCGAGTCGGCGCCTGCCGGCGATCTCCAGGAGGCCGACTTCCTGCTGATCCTCAACCGCAACGAGAACATCATTCCGGCCGTGGCCAAGCTCGACGCCCGCCAGGCCGCCGCGTACTTCATGCTCGGCGAGACCCAGGGCACCAGCGCCGGCGGCGCCGAGGAAGCCGGCAAGAACCTGCGTGTCCCCGGGACCAACCCCTTCTGGCCCGACGACCACGACCTCCAGGGCAACCGCTTCCTCGAGCTCATGGGCGAGCACGAGCTCGACGTCTACCTGCTCAACACCGGCAGCGTAGGTGGTCCCGTGGGCGCCGAGCGCTCCCGCAAGGTCCGCATCTCGCATTCGTCGGCGATCGTCAGGGGCATCGCCGAGGGGACGATCGCGTGGCAGCCCGACCCTGACTTCGGCTACCGGGTGGCGACCCACGTGCAGGGCATCGAGGGGGACGACGAGGCCGTCCTGCGCCCGCGCGATCTCTACGAGGATCAGGGACGGACCGACCAGTACGAGCGCATCGTCGAGCAGCTCAAGCGCGAGCGTGAGGTGTTCCTGCGGGGCTTCCCGGCGCTATCGGATGAGATCGTGGCGGCGGTGCGGGGATAGCCGTGACGTCCGGCCTAGGAGGGGCGAGCTAGTGCGGCGGCTCGCCCCCGGTCGAAGCCGGCGGCCGTGACTCCTCCGCCAGTGACGTGATCGCGAGGTTTCCCCGGGAGGCGGACTCGAGCACGTCGTTTGCCTCCTCGCCCGAGCGCGCGTAGAGCTCTACGAGCATGTGGACGACGATCTGCTCGCCGTCGTGCTTGTGGAAGCGCACGTGGGTGAAGAACTCGCGCGTGCCGGCGTCGCCGAAGGCCGCGTGGGTCAGATGCTCGGCCGCTTCGGGCCCGGAGCAGCTCTCGACCTGGTCGGCATCCACGCCGACAGTGCAGGATGCCACCCAGGGCGTGCCGACGACCATCCGCTCCCAGCGGTCCTCGATCGCCTCGACCCGGCTCACCCGGCGGCCGTCCTCCTCGTAGAGCGTGAGACTCAGGTGGGGCTGGTCGTGCAGGCAGTCGAGGCACTGGACGACCGCCTCCTGCACCTCCTCGACCGGGTCGACGGCCTCGCCGGTCTGGGGGTCGACCTTGAGGATCCCCTCGTAGTGGACCTGAACCTCGAGGTTCTGCGACCAGCAGCGATAGCAACGCAGCCAGCTCGCCGAGCTCGCGACGGAGTCGCGCGGGGAGCCTTCCATGCCCCTCATTATGCTGCCTGCGGTGAGGAGCGCCCCCGCTGTGGCCATTCTGGCCTCCATCCTGGCGTTACCGGCCTGCGGCGAGGAAGAATTCGGGGCCCCGGACCGCGGCTCGCTCGAGCGCATCGAGGAGACGATCGACGCCTTCGAGGAGGCGCTCGAGGATCGTGATCTCGAGGGGGTGTGCGAGCGGATCTTCTCGCCGGAGGGACGCCGGCGCGCCGGGGGTGAGGAGTGTCCACGCCGCCTCGCACGCACCGTCGCCCGCGTCCGGGACCCCGACCTCGAGCTCCTCGGGGTGACGCTCGGTCGCGGCGCCGCGATCGCCCGCGTGCGCGCCAGCTCGGCCGGGGCGGAGCCGGCGATCGACACGATCCGGCTCGTGGTCGTCGAGGGCCGCTACCGCATCGAGTCGCTTTCGGGACGATAAGCTCTGTCACGCATGATCGGCTTCATCGTCGCCGGCCTGATCATCGGCGCCCTGGCGCGGCTGTTGCTCCCGGGCCGCCAGCGGATCGGTCTCGCCCTCACTCTCCTGCTCGGCGTGCTCGGCTCGGTCATCGGCGGCGTCGTGGCGAGTGCCCTCGGCACCGGCGACATCTTCGAGCTCAACATCTTCGGCTTCGTGGTCGCCGTGCTCGCGTCGGTCGGCCTGCTCGCGGTCGCCGAGGCGTCAGGCATCGGCCGGGACAGGGAACGGCGCTCGCTCGAACGCGATCGCGGCCGGCTCGGGCGCTGAGAGGAGGAAGAGGATGGATCGGATCGAGGTGGGAGAGACTGCGCTGGTCGGCTGGCGGGTCAAGGTCGCGGACGCGTTAGCCGGACCGCTCGCGGAGCGCACACCGCTGTCGGCCGACACCGTGCGCGCGATCCTGGGTGTCACTTTCTTCGCGCTGTCGGTCTACTACGTCGCCGGCACGGTCGCTCGCGTGGCGCGAGCGGCACGTTCCTCCTGAGCGAGGCCGGCGGGGCGGCCCGCCCACCGGTCGGAGCGGTGCTCGCGGGCGGTGCCGGGCGGCGGCTCGGCTCGGCCGGCGCCTCGGGCGGTCCGGGTGCGGGAGCGCCCTCGAAGGCGGTCGCCAAGCTCGCCGGTCGCCCGCTCGTCGCCTACCCGCTCGCCGCGCTCGCCGAGGTGTGCGCTCGCCTTGCCGTGATATGCAAGCGCGCGACCGTACTGCCCGCGATCGGCGCGGCTGAGCGCTGGGAGGAGCCGGACGAGCCGCGCCATCCACTCACCGGAATCGTCCACGCGCTCGAGCACGCGCAGGCTCCCGTCCTCGTCTGTGCGGCCGACATGCCCTTCGTCACGCCCGATGTCCTGCGCGCCCTGGTGGACGCCCCGGCGGATCCGCCTGCGGTCGTCGCCGCGACCGAGCGCGGCCTCGAGCCGCTGCTCGCCCTGTACCGCCCCGCGGCGCTGCCCTGCCTCCATGCCGCGCCGCAACGAGAGTCCCTGAGGGCGACGGTGGCCGGGCTCGATCCCGTGCTCGTCCCGGTGGCCGAGCGCGTGGCCCGCAGCGTCAACACCCCGGCCGACCTGGCCACGGCCGAGGCCGAGCTGGGCGCTCGCGCCACCGCCGGCGAGCGCGCCTAGCCCCGGTCGTCGGGCGGCGGCGCGGCGCGGAGCAACACCGCCACGGCCGTCGCGGCAAAGGCGAGGACACCGAAGGTGGCGGCGACGCCGAGGCTGGCCGCCCCGACGACCCGGGCCAGCCCGCTGACAATCACGAAGACCCCCAACGGGACGGCGAGCATGACGGCGAGGCTCAAGTCGGATCGGTTCGCCGCGGGGCGATGGGAGAAGCGGACCACTTCCGCTAACGCTACCGGCCCCCGCGGCCCGGGCTCTCGAGCGCGGCGACGAGCGCAGGTATCTCGAGCGCCGGGTCGAGCTCGGCGAGCATCCGCTCCGCGGCTCGTCTTCCGCCGAGCTCGCGCACCCCGCGCTCGCCGCGCTCGGCGGCGAACTCCGAGAGGGCCGCCAGGCGCCGTGCGCGGGTGCGGGTCGAGTGGACGTCGAGCTCGGCACGGTGGGCGTCGATCCCCGCGACGAGCTCGTCGATGCCCTGTGTGGGCGACAGCGAAGACACGGCCAGCACGGGCGTCCGGCCTGCGCCCAGCGAGCGGAGCGCTCCCTCGAGGTCGCGACGGGCGTGCCGAGCAACGTCGCCGAAATCCGACTTGGTGACGACGAGCATGTCGGGCACCTCCATGATCCCCGCCTTGAGGAACTGGAGCGTGTCGCCCGATCCCGGCTGGACCACCACGGCGACCGTGTCGCACAGCTCCTCGACCTCGGTCTCCGACTGGCCGACCCCGACGGTCTCGACGACCACGACGTCGAAGGCCGAGGCGAGGGCCTGGGCCGCGGCGCGCGTCGGCGCGGCGAGGCCCCCGAGCCGTCCCGCCGTGGCCGTCGAGCGGATGAGGACGCCGCCGTCTGCGGGATCGTGATCGATGCGCGCTCGGTCGCCCAGCAGCGAGCCTCCCGAGCGCTTCGACGACGGGTCGACGGCGAGCACCGCGACCGTACGCCCCCCGGCGCGCCAGACGGAGACGAGCTCCGAGAGCAGCGACGACTTGCCGGCCCCGGGAGGCCCGGTCACGCCCACCAGGTGAGCGGGCGCCTCGCCTCCGAGGGCGGCGGGAGACACCTCGGCGAGGAGCGCCGCCGCGGCCGCGCGCCCCGCGAGAGAGCGGTCCTCGATCAGGTTGAGCGCCGCCGGAGCGGCGGCAAGGTCGCGCTCCCGCAGCCGTCGGCCAAGCGCAGCGGCCAAGCCCTCTGCAGTTTCCCCGCCGCCGACGCTCAAGCCGGCGTGTCCGACCTCACTGACGAGGGGCTCCCTGAGCGAGCGAAGCGAGCGTACCCGAGGCAGAGACGTCGGACACGGCGGCACAGCCGGCCACCAGCTCCACGATGTCGGCCATGATCCGCGTGATCTCGAAGTCCTTCGGCGTGTAGATCCGCGCCACGCCGGCCGCGAGCAGCTCGCGGGCGTCGGACTCGGGGATGATCCCGCCGACCACCACCGGCACGGACGGCGCGCCGCTCCCGTTACCGGCTCCGCTCGCCTCGCGCAGGGAACGCAGCACGTCGGGGATCAGCTCGCGGTGCGACCCCGAGAGGATCGAGAGACCGACGACGTGCACGCCCTCCTGGACCGCCGCCTGGGCGATCCTCTGGGGGGTAAGCCGGATGCCCTCGTAGACGACGTCCATGCCGGCGTCGCGGGCCCGCACGGCGATCTGCTCGGCGCCGTTGGAATGGCCGTCGAGGCCGGGCTTGCCGACGAGGATCTTGAGCCGGCGCCCGAGCGTCTCGGAGACCTCCTCGACGCGCTCGCGCAACGCCACCAGTGACTCGTCCTCGGAGGTGGGCGCCGCATCGGAGACCCCGGTCGGCGCGCGATACTCGCCGAAGGCGTCGCGCAGCGAGCCCGCCCACTCGCCGGTCGTGACCCCGGCGTGGGCGCAGGCGATCGTCGCGGGCATCAGATTCGTGCTCGCCCCGCGGGCGGCCGAGCGCAGGTCCTCGAGAGCGGTCGCGACCGCGCCGGGGTCACGCTCGGAGGAGCGCCACCGGCGGACGGCCTCGATCTGCCCCCGCTCGACCTCGGGGTCGACGCGCATGATCCCGCCGTCCTCGCCCTCCTGGAGCGGCGAGGGCTCGGCACCGGTGAACACGTTCTGTCCGACCACCTTGAGCTCTCCCCGCTCGATGCGCCCGACGCGCTCTCGATGGGACTCGACGAGCTGGGTCTTCATGTAAGGAACGGCCTCGACTGCGCCGCCGTGCTCGGCGACGATCGCCATCTCGGCCTTGGTGCCCTCGACCAGCTCTTCGACCAACCCGTCCATGACCTTCGAGCCCTCGAAGATGTCCGGATACTCGAGCAGGTCGGTCTCGAGGGCGAGGATCTGCTGGATGCGCAGCGACCACTGCTGATCCCACGGGCGCGGCAGCCCGAGGGCCTCGTTCCAGGCCGGGAGCTGGATCGCCCGAGCGCGCGCGTCGCGGCCGAGGGTCACCGCGAGCGCCTCGAGCACGATGCGGATCACGTTGTTCTCCGGCTGGGCCTCGGTGAGCCCGAGCGAGTTGACCTGGACGCCGTAGCGCAGGCGCAGGTACTTCTCGTCGGTGACCCCGTAGCGCTCGCGGCCGAGCTCCTCCCAAAGCTCTGCGAGGGCGCGCAGCTTGGCGTGCTCCTCCAGGAAGCGGATGCCGGCGTTGACGAAGAACGAGATGCGTCCGAAGACCCGCGGGAAGGCGTCGGGTTCGACGCGCTCGCGGACGGCATCGAGCACCGCCTGGGCCGTGGACATCGCGTAGGCGATCTCCTGCACCGGGGTCGCCCCGGCCTCCTGGAGGTGATACGAGCAGACGTTGATGGGGTTCCACCTCGGCACCTCGTCGACCGTGAAGGCGATCGTGTCGGCGATCAGCCGCATCGACGGGCCGGGCGGGAAGGCGTAGGTCCCGCGCGAGAGGAACTCCTTGATGATGTCGTTCTGGGTCGTGCCCTGGAGGGTGCCCCGATCGACGCCGTTCTCCTCGGCGGTGACGAGGTATAGCGCGAGCAGCCAGGCCGCGGTGGCGTTGATGGTCATCGACGTGTTCATCTCGTCGAGCGGGATGCCGTCGAGCAGGTCGTGCATGTCGCCCTTGTGGGCGATCGAGACCCCCGTCTTTCCGACCTCGCCCCTCGACAGCTCGTGGTCGGGGTCGTAGCCGGTCTGGGTCGGCAGGTCGAAGGCGATCGACAGGCCGGTCTGGCCCTTGGCGAGGTTGCGGCGGTAGAGCGCGTTCGAATCGCGCGCCGTCGAGTGGCCCGCGTAGGTGCGCATCACCCACGGGGGGTCGGCCTCGGGCAGGCGGTGTGGAGGGGTCTCGCCCACGCCTGGATTGTAAGGGCCGAGTGGCTCGCGCCTCGGTCACCGCCCGGCTCAGGGGCGCCGAATCGATACGTGGGCGTGCGGCGAAAAGCTCTAAGGTCCGAGGCGATGAGCCGGGTCATCGACGTCATGCACATGGGCCTCGACCGGGTGATCTGCGCCCATGAGATCGACGGCCTGATCGTCGACCCGGGGCCCACCACGGGACTGGACACCCTGCTCGAGGAACTCGGCGGGGTCGAGCCGCGGGCGCTCCTGCTCACCCACATCCATCTCGACCACGCCGGGGCGTCGGGCAAGCTCGTCGAGCGCTTTCCCGAGCTCGCGGTCTACGTGCACGAGGTGGGCGCGCCGCACCTCGTCGACCCCGAAGTGCTCCTGGCCAGCGCCCGCCAGCTCTACGGGGAGGACATGGACCGGCTGTGGGGTGAGGTCGTGCCGGTGCCCGAGCGAAACGTGCGCGCCCTTGCCGGAGGCGAGACCGTCGAGGGCGACTTCCGGGTCGAGTACACGCCGGGGCACGCCTCGCACCACGTCACCTACCTCTCGCAGAGCAGCGGGGAGGCCTTCGTCGGCGATGTCGCCGGCGTGCGCATCCCGCCGGTCGATCACGTGCTGCCGCCCACGCCACCGCCCGACGTCGACCTCGAGGCGTGGGAGAAGTCGCTGCAAACCCTCGAGCGGCTCCGGCCGCGGGCGCTGTGCATGACGCACTTCGGGCGGGTCGACGACGTGGGGGGGCACCTCGCGCGCCTGCGCGAGGGCCTGGCGCGCCAGGGCGAGCGCGCCCGTGCGCACGGGGAGGAGGCTTTCGTCGCGGCCGTCGAGGCCGATATCCGCGCGGCGGCCGGGGGCGACGAGGAGATGCCCGAGCGCTTCCTCCAGGCGGCCCCACCGAAACAGCTCTACCTCGGCCTCGAGCGCTACTGGCGCAAGCAGGCCGAGCGGGAGGGAGCGGCCGTCGGAGAGGGCCAGGGCGTGCGGGCGCCCGCGACGCGCCCATGACCATCGTCGAGACCGAGACGGGCGAGCGCTCCGAGGCCGCCGGCCCCGACGCCGGCCTCGGCGGCAACTGGCGCGTGATCGTGCTCAACGACAACCACAACACCTTCGACGGGGTCGCCGGGGCGCTGTCGCGCACGCTTCCCGGCGTCTCGCTCGACGAGGGGCACCAGCTCGCCGAGCGGATCCACAGCACCGGCCAGGCGATCGTCTGGACCGGGCCGAGGGAGACGGCGGAGCACTACTGGGAGCAGCTCAACGAAGCCGGCCTGACGATGGCGCCGCTCGAGCGGGAGTAGGCGGAGTCGGACCGGGACGTTGGCGGAGCGCAGCTCCAGCCGGCGACGTCGCGCGGCGGTCGCCCACTTAGGACGCTTCGGTCGGTCCGCTCGCCCACTCGGCGACCGGGACCAGGGCGCGGGACCCGAACCCGATCAGCCGCTGCCACTCGGGGATGATCGGCACCTGGAAGAGACCGGTCGCCCGCTCGCGCGCCGCGACCACCTCGTCGGAGTACCAGTAGCGCTCCCAGTCGAGCTTCGTGTCGAACCCGAAGGCGAGCTGGGTGAAGCGAGCCCGCTCCTCCTTATCGCGGTAGAAGGCGTAGGCCGTGGCGCCGTAGTCGAGTGCGGCCTCGGCCACCGGCGCCCAGGCCTCCTCGAAGCGGTCGCCGCGCCAGGGATTGGCCATCCAGGTCACGAGGACGAGATTGTCGCCGAGCTGCCCGATCATCCACCCACCTCCGCTCGGATCGCCCCGGGTCCCTCCTCGGTCTTGCCGAGCCCCTCGGACGCGGCGCCGACCAGGATCGAGATCTTGCCGAGGTGGAGGTTCTCACGCATGAGCTGGTGCGCCTCGGCCACCTGCTCGAAGCCCATGGTCCGCCACAGGACGGGCCGGACGAGCCCCCGCTCGATCAGCTCGTTGGCCTTGGTGGCCTCCCAGGCGTTGGCGAAGTGCGAGCCGATGATCTGCTTCTGGCGCATCCACAGGTAGCGCACGTCGAAGTCGAGGTTGAAGCCCGAGGTCGCGCCGCAGATGACGACCTTGCCGAACGGCTTGACGCACAGGACGGAGGTCGGGAAGGTCGCCTGGCCGACGTGCTCGAAGACGATGTCGGGCGGCCCTCCGAGCGCCTCGGCGACCGCCTTCGAGAACCGCCGCGACTCCTTGAAGCGCGCCTTCTCCTCGTCGGCCGACTCGCCGCCGCGGCGCATCATGCCGGCGTATTCGTTGCGGTCGATCGCCTCCACGGCCCCGAGCTGCCTGACGAGCTCGGCCTTCTGTGCGGATGACACGACGCCGACCGCCTCCGCTCCCGCCCCCCGGCACAGCTGGGTGGCGAACACCCCCAGGCCTCCGGCCGCACCCCAGATCAGCACACGGTGGCCGGCCTGGAGCTTGCACTGGTCGATCAGCATGCGGTAGGCCGTGAAGTACGTGAGCCCGTAGGAGGCCGACTCCTCCCACGTCAGGTTCTGAGGCTTGCGGATGAGCTGCTGAGCCTGGACCTTGGTGAACTGGGCGAACGAGCCCCACGAGGTCTCATAGCCCCAGATCTTCTGCGACGGGGCGGCAAGCGGGTCGAGCCCGTGAACCTCGACGTCCTCGTAGGAGGCTTGGTTGCAGTGGACCACGACCTCGTCGCCCGGTCGCCACTTGGTCACACCCTCGCCGCACTTCCAGACCACGCCGGAGGCGTCGGAGCCGCCGATGTGGTGGTCCTCGTCGGGGTGGTAGCGAAAGACCGACACCGGCTCGCCGAGCGCTGCCCACACGTTGTTGAAGTTGACCCCCGCGGCCATCACCCGCACGACCACCTCGAAGGCGCCCGGCTCGGGGACCTCGATCTCCTCGAGTTGGAAGGCGTCGCGCGGCTCGCCCTCGCGCTCCCGGCGGATCACCCAAGCCGACATGGCCTCGGGCAGGTTCCCGGGCTCGGTGCCCACCTCGGTCACTCGGGTCAGATCGACGTGGGCCATGCTCTCTTCTGGGTCCTCCGCGGGTTCGGCCGTTCGGGAGGCCGGGATCGTATCGACCGTCGCGGAGCGGCCCGAGCGTCGAGCGCCCCGAGAGATCCCCGCCGACCCTACGGCCGCGGCTGGTCGTACACGCCGGTCGAGGGCCGCTGACCGACGACCAGCCGGGCAGGCTCGATCTGCTCCGAGGGGTTCACGGCGTGCTCGGAGCCGGCCCGGACGGCGTAGGAGCCCTGCGTGAGCTCGGCCGTGATCGTGGCCGTGTCCTGGGGGTTGATCGGACCGACCTGGTCGCGAGTGCGCACGCCCTCGAGGATCACGGTGTGCGAGTCCTCGTTCTTGTTCGAGACGATCAGGACGGTCGGCCCGCCTCCGATCCGGCTCGGCGACACGGTTACCTTCTGGGCGGTGATCACGCCGGTGACCCGGATGACGTCGGGGGGTCGCGGGGGGTCGCGGTCGGAGTCGCTCTGCCCGCAGCCGCCGAGCATCGAGACGACTCCCACTCCGGCAACGAAGGCTGTGCGCCGCATCCGCCGGCTCTCCACCGCACAGCTCATCCCCGCCGCCGACCTAGCCGAACCATACGGACGTGCGGGAGGCCACCAGGCGATCAAGCTCGCGCTGGATGCGCCCGCGTACGGTCTCGGCCAGCGCCTGCACGAGCTCGAGGTCGTCGGCGTCCTCGGGCGCGTAGCCGTCGAGCGAGATCGGCTCGAGGAAGCGAAGCTTGAACTTCGCCGGCAGGTACATGAGCCCGGCCGCGAGTCCGAAGTGGGGGAAGGCGTGGTTGACCGGGAAGTAGATGAGGCCGCTGAGCCTCTGCAGCAGGCGAAGATGGGCGAAGATCGGCATCGCCTCCTCGGCGCCGACGACGGCGATCGGGACGATCGGCACCTGGGCGCGCAGTGCGGTCTTTATGAAGCCCCCGCGGCCGAAGCGCCGCAGCCGGTAGCGCTGCCAGTACAGCTTGCCCGAGCCCTTTGCGCCCTCGGGGAAGACGAGCGCGAGGCGGCGCTCGTCGCCGAGCAGGCGTTGGGCGTTGGCCGGGTGCGCCGCGACGAGGCCGATCTTGTTGGTCAGCATGCCGACGCCGGGGTAGCCCTTGAACCAGTGCTCGCCGAGCACGTACAGCGGGCGCGGCGCCGAATGCTCGTTTCGGATCGCCTGCATGATCATCGGAGCGTCGGGGGGGAGCGCGCCTGAGTGGTTGGCCACGAGCAGCGCGCCACCTTCCGCGGGGACGTGCTCGACCCCCTCCTGCTCGACCCGGAACCAGTACCGGTAATAGAAGTTGAGCAGCGGCTCGATGAGCGCGAACGTACGCTCCGACCGCCCCCAGTCGTCGAGCTCGCGGCCGGGGTCTGGGGCGGGGATGAGCTCGCGCAGGGCGCGCGGATCGGGGGCCGGGATGGCGCGTCCGCCGACGTGGCCGCGGGGACCGACGGTGGGAAACGCGAGCACATCGGCGCGGGGGTCGTAGCCCGCGGGACGGGGGCGCGGCTCCTCCGCACCGGCCTCGGCCGCGAGGGGACCGCCCAGCAGCGGGCTCTCCTGACTCAGGCGCCCGCGCGCGCGGGCGGTCTCGTGGGCGCTGGCCCGCCGCCGGGATGCTCGTGTGGTTTCGTCGGTCGATGAGGACAAGCTTGCGCTCCGCCGCGTCCCTGCCACGGCGCGCGGGGCACCAAAGTAAATCGCATCGGCCAGCCGGCCCGGGCGGTGGCGGCTCGGCTCAGCCGCCGGAGAAGGGGAGCTCGACGACCTCGGCGGACACCGCGCCGACGCCGACCAAGACGACCTCGCCCGGCGCGGCCTCGCGGCGCAGGAGGGCGAGCGCGATCGGTCCATACTGTGGAGACACGCACGCTGATCCGATGTTTCCCACCGTCCGCTCGCCCAGGTGGACGACGTCGCCGTGGGCGGCGGGCTCAGCCAGGCGAAGCCCGCGCAGGTGGCGGTTCGGCCTGCCCTTGTAGTGCAGGCGCGCGACCGTCTCCTGGCCGACGTAGCAGCCCTTGGTGAAGCTCACCGCGCGCTCGTTGAGGCCGGCCTCCTGGGGAATCGTGTCGGCGTCGGTGTCGAGCCCGTAGCGCGGGCGCCCCGACTCGATGCGCCGGCATTCGGATGCGGCCTCCGATGCCTCCTCGGTGCCGAGCGCGGCGCGGACGCCGGCGGCGTCCTCGGCTTGGCATATGACGTCGATGCCGAGGTCGGTGGCCACGTAGAGGCCGTGCCTCCCTGCGACGAAGGCGTGCTCTCGGGGCGGCGGCTCGACCTCGAGGCCCGCGCGCGCGGCGGGACCGACCAGCGAGAGAATGGCTCGCTCGCCGGTTACGTCGGTATGGCGCACGTCGCGGCCGATCGAGTACATCTGGACCGTGCGGGAGAGCGCGGCGAGCACCGCGGGCTCGGTGTCGATCCAGATCCAGTCCTCGCCGCGCAGGACCCGCAGGTCGCCGCGCATCTTGCCCTTGTGGGTGAGGAAGGCCGCGTAGCAGCCCTCGCCGGGCTCGAGCGCCTCGATGTCG
>Ga0136616_10000035_pt1 | contig 51508 bp, 48 predicted proteins | sample AntDrymUQ2992106_2_FD_106648 | JGI IMG/M metagenome (GOLD analysis project Ga0136616, IMG submission 106648) | Polar desert sand microbial communities from Dry Valleys, Antarctica - metaG UQ299 (21.06) | ecosystem: Environmental > Terrestrial > Soil > Desert | place: Antarctica: Dry Valley... | reverse complement strand
TCAGCGAGCACCGAACGACGCGAGGAGGGTGGGCAGCGATGCCTTGAATGCCCGCTCCCAGTACGGCCAGCTGTGCGTACCGGGGCCGTACGCGTCGTACACGACAGGAATGTCGAGTTCCTCGAGTCGATTCACGAATTCCTCGCTCTCCAGAGCAAGATCTCGCTCGATGGACTGCGCCAGGGCTGCAGTCGCCGGCCCGTCGAACGGTCCCAGCTCGCCGTTGCCGGTCGAGACGAACAGCGCGATCCCTTCCAGCTTCGGCGCAAGGTCATACGGGTTGTGCGCCGCCCACACGTCGGCCTGTCTCTGCGGGTCGCCCCAGAGGGCCTTCGGGTCCTCGCCGAAGGCGGCGAGCAGATCCTGGATGTCCTGCGCCCGTCCGGGATAGCCGGTGTGCAGGTCGCCGCTGTACGACGCAGCGGCCTGGAACATGCCAGGGTGACGGGCTGCGTACGACATCGCCCCGAGCCCTCCCATGGACAGTCCGGCGATGGCCTGATCGTCAGCTGCCCGCCACTGGCTTCGCAGCAACACGGGAAGCTCGGCGGTGTGGAAGGCTTCCCAGTCGGCCCCGCCACTGAACCAGTCGGAGTAGAAGCCGACCGGCCCAGCCTCGGGCATGACCACCAGGACATCGGCAAGTTCGGGCATGTCCTCGATGCCGGTGGACCGTGTCCAGCTGTCGTACGTATCGCAGCATCCGTGCAGCAGCCACAGGACGGGCCACTGCCGGTCGGGTTCCGCATCGAAAGCCACCGGCAACTGCAGCCGGACCTGAACCGAGCGGCCCACGGCGGGCGAGTCAATTGTCAGATCGCGCAGCCGCGCACCGGGTGACTGCGTAGCCACAACGGACGCGGTGGGTTCTGGCTCGTCGGGCATCGTCGCCGATGTGCATGCGCTCAACACCATGACGACCGCAGCCAGCCCGGACGCCAGGCACCGTCGGCGGGTACTGATGATCAATCCCGGCGGACCAAGAGAGCCGCGCCCTGGCCGACGCCTACGCACATGGTCGCCAGTCCGGTTCTCGTGCCGGCTCGCTCCAATCGGCCGAGCAGGGTGACCAGGATGCGCGTACCGCTGCAGCCCAGCGGATGGCCCAGCGCGATCGCCCCGCCGTCGGCGTTCACGACCTCCTCGGCCAGCCCGAGCCGACGGATGCAGGCGATCGACTGCGCGGCGAAGGCCTCGTTCAGCTCGACCGCGTCGATCTCGCCCAGCCCGACGCCGGTCCGGGCCAGCAACCTCTCCGTCGCCGGCACCGGGCCGAGCCCCATCAGGTGCGGTGCGACGCCCGCAGCCGCGGAACCGAGGACGCGCGCCCTGACTGTCAGCCCGAACTTCTCCACCGCCGCACCGCTGGCGACGAGGACGGCCGCGGCGCCGTCGTTGAGCGAGCTGGAGTTGCCCGCCGTCACGATCCCGTCCGGCCGAAACGCCGGCTTGAGCCGGCCGAGTCGCTCCAGGTCGGTGTCCGCCCGCGGGCCCTCGTCGACCTTGACCGTCCCGGCGGGCGTCTCGACGGGTACGAGTTCGGCGTCGAAGTGACCGGAGTTGATCGCGGCAACGGCCCGTTGATGCGAGCGCAGCGCATAGGCGTCGCAGTCGGCCCGGCTGATCCCGTCGAGGCTGGCCACCTCCTCGGCCGTCTCGCCCATCGAGATCGTCGCCTGGCCGCCGTCCAGCTCACGCATCCGCGGGTTGACGAACCGCCAGCCGAGCGAGGTGTCGACGAGTTCACCGGGGCGGCCCCAAGCCTTGGCCGGCTTGGCCAGCACCCACGGCGCCCTGGTCATCGATTCCACGCCGCCCGCGACTACCACGTCGGCCTGTCCGGCGCTGACCATCGCGGCGGCCGTTCCCACCGCGGTCAACCCGCTGGCGCAGAGCCGGTTGAGAGTGAACCCCGGGACCGAGTCAGGCAGTCCGGCGAGCAGGGCGGCCATCCGCGCGACGTTGCGGTTGTCCTCGCCGGCCTGGTTGGCCGCACCGAGGATGACGTCGTCCACGGCATCAGCCAGTACGCCGGAGCGCTCCACCACCGCTCGGACCACCAGGGCGGCGAGGTCGTCCGGGCGCATGCTGCTGAGCGCGCCGCCGTACCGGCCGATGGGGGTCCGTACGCCGTCGACCAGGAACGCGTCAGTCATGATCGCCGGGCCGGGGTGGTGGAATCAGAGTCCGGGTGTTCGGCGAGCCAGGCCAGGCCGGCTTCGGTGACCACCCGATGGTCTCCCTCGGCCTGCATCAGCGGCGGGTCGGACTTGTACAGCCGGGCCACCGACCGCGGCGTGGCGCCGACCTCACGCGCTCGCTGGTGCACCTCCAACTTGTGCAGCTGCCGGTCCGGGGCCTCGGCCACCCACGCCAGCAACTGCCGCTCAGCAGCCCCCGGCGCCGACTGCGAATCGTCCTCCTCCGAGCCGAGCAGATAGTCGATCTCGCGGACGAACGTGTGCACCAGGTCGCGGATCCGCGAGGCCTGAGTCGCCTCGGCCACCGTCTCGGAGGCCGGAGCGTCATCGGGACCGCTGCCCTGCCAGGTGCGTTGCGGGTGCCGGTGCAGGTACTCCTGCTCCAACTCCAGCATCCGATTCGTGTGCGTGCGGAACTGCTCGGCCGTACCGTGCAAGAAGACCCAGTGTCTGGTCGCATGCGCGTGCAGGCCCTGCCGCTCCAGCTCCTCGTCGGTCAGCTCACGCGCGGGGACGCCGTGTTCCATCAGACCCCCTTCCCGAGGTAGATCCGCAGTGCGTTCCCACTCAACACCAGGTCGGCGGTCTCGTCGTCCGGGCACAGCGCCGCCACGGCTCGGGCGTTGCCGGCAATGCTCGGAACGCCCGGCCAGTCGGTCCCGAAGATGAACCGCCGGGACAGCCGGGCGAAGTTCGACCGGGAGTAGTACTGCGGCAGCCGGGCCGGCGGCAGACCGGACAGCTCGATCCACACGAACGGGTTCGACAACGCGAGGAACGCCGCTGCGTCGTACCACCAGCCCCGCCCACCGTGGGCCAGTACGACGTCAAGCCCGGGAAAGTCCCTGAGTACGTCGTCGAGCAGCACCGGGTCGGCGAGTGAGTTCATGGAGCCGGGAAAGCTGCTGGTGCCGCAGTGCACGACGAGCGGCCGGCCGGCCGACCGGCACAGCTCGTACGCCGGGTACAGCGCCCGGTCGTTGACGGCGAAGCCGCCGTGCACGGGGTGGACCTTGAGCGCGACCGCCCCGAGGTCCAGCTGGCGCTGCAGCTCCTCGGCGACCGGGAAGTGCAGGTGTGGGTTGAGGTTGGCCAGCAGGTGCACCCGGCCAGGGTCGTGTTCGGCAAGGGGCAACAGGTCCTCGATCGGCTGGATGCCGGTCGCCTTGGGGCTGTACTCGCACAGCAGGAACGCGTGGTCGACGCCGTGGGAGTCGAGCAGTGCGCTGAACCCGGCCGGGTCGACGTACCCGTCCTCGCGGTAGACGAGGTCGAGTTCGGCGGCGTCGCCGAAGTCCTGCGCCCACTGCCGCCAGGCCAGCTTGAGCGTCGGCAGGGCCGCCGCGTGAATGTGGGCATCGACGAGGACGCGACCGTCGAGCATCAGGGTTCGTACCCGGTGACCAGTTCGGTGTCGGCGCCGACCGGGCCGAGCGCGATGGCTCCGCCGGGATTGCCCAGCGGCTGGTCGTGGTCCGGCAGCGTCGTGGTGAAGAACGCAGCGTTGTCCTCGACGAACTCCCCGTACTCGGTGGCCACCCGGCGGTCCTGCGAGATCGCCTCGACCGGGCAGACCGGCTCGCATGCACCGCAGTCGATGCACTCCTTGGGGTTGATGTAGAGCTTGCGCGCACCCTCGTAGATGCAGTCGACCGGGCACTCCTCGATGCAGGACTTGTCGGTGACGTCGATGCACGGGGCGGCGATCACGTACGGCACAAGCGCTCCAACCTCAGGCGGGGACGGCTTCGGAGGAGTGCCCGGGGAACAGGTGGGCGGACGGGTCGATGAGCACGGCCGCGTTGTTCACCGCGGTGGCGACCTCGCCGAAGCCGGTCGCGATCAGCCGCACCTTGCCCGGGTATTCGGCGATGTCGCCGGCGGCGAACACCCCGGACAGGTCGGTGAGCATCGTGGTGTCAACCGGGATGTGCCGGTGCGCGACCACCGTCATCCCCCACTCCTTGAGCGGCCCGAGATTGGCGACGAAGCCGAGCGCGGCGATCAGCGTCTGGGCGGGCAGGATGCGCGACTCGCCGTCGACGCTGATCTCCACCTCCTCGACCCGGTCCTGTCCTCGCACCGCGGTGACCTGGGCCGGGGTGATGATCTCGGTGCGGGAGGCGCGGACCTGGCCGACGGTGTGCGCATGCGCACGGAAGGCCGGCCTGCGGTGCACGAGCGTCACGCTGCGGGCGATCGGCTCCAGGTTCAGCGCCCAGTCGAAGGCCGAGTCGCCGCCACCGACGATGACCACATCGCGGTCGGTGTGCTCGACCAGAGACGGCACGAAGTAGCACAGCCCACGGTTCTCGTACTCGCTGCCGGCCGGCAGCGGCCGAGGCGTGAAGGTGCCGATTCCACCGCTGATGATCACCGCCCGGCAGCTCACCAGGGTGCCATCGTCTGCCGTCACGACCATCGCGCCGTCCGGCTCGTGCCGCAAGGCAATCGCCTGCCGTCCGAGCAGGTAGCTGGGCTGGAACGCTGCGGCCTGGGCGACCAGGCCGGCCACCAGCTCGCGGCCCTTGATTGCCGGAAAGCCGGCGACGTCGAAGATCAGCTTCTCCGGGTACATCGCGGTGACCTGACCGCCGGCCTCGGGCAGTGAATCGATCAGCGCTACCGACAGGCCGCGGAAACCGGCGTAGTAGGCGCCGTACAGGCCGACCGGACCGGCGCCGACGATCAGTACGTCGACCTCGACCCCGCTCATGCATTACGTCCGTACGAATGAGCGCTATGGCGACCAGACGTACGGACGCAAGGCGATGCCGGACCGCTCACGCTGGATAGAGCCTTCACACCAGATGAACGTAGTCGTAGTCGAACGGCTTGCCGTTGATGCCATTTCGCGGTGGGGCGATCCAGCTGGCGATCTTGCCGCGCTCATACACCGGGCGCATCAGCGAGCGGACATAGGTCTTGTCCTCCGCTGTCGGCAGCCACTTGCCCTGCTGGGCGTCCCACTCCTCTCCGGTCACGACCGTGCCATCGGGGGTGGCGTGCAGGCCGGCGAAGACGCCCACCTTGCGGTTGAACGCACGGTGCGGGAGAACCAGTCGCTGCGGCAATCCAGACCGTTCAAGGATTGAGTTCCACCGGGTGAGGCCGTTCTCGCAGTCGGCGACGTACTCCCCCCTGAGGTCCTGGTTCAGCCCGAGCAGGGCCGGGATCTCGATCTGGCTGACCTGCCCGTCCTGTACGGCGTCGACCATCGCCGAGTCGTCCAGCAGGGTGTGGTCGTCCTTGCGCCGCTCCTCCATCCAGCGGCCCTTGATCCCGGCGGTGAAGTAGTTGGCGACATTCGTCGACTGCTCGCCGCCGAACAGGTCGAGGGACACCGTGTAGTGAAAGTTGATGTACTTCTGGAGGGTCGACAGTGGGATCGCGCCGTGCGGCCCGGCGTCGTCGGTGTCGTGTTCAACCATGATCTGCACGGTCCGCTCGACCACCCGGTCGATGCCCGTCGTACCGACGAACATGTGGTGCGACTCCTCCTTGAGCATGAATTCGCAGGTCCGCGAAAGCGGGTCAAAGGCCGACTCCTTCAACGTGCCGAGCTGGTACTTGCCGTCGCGGTCGGTGAAGTAGGTGAACATGAAGAAGCTCAGCCAGTCCGGCGTCTCCTCGTTGAACGCGCCGAGGATGCGCGGGGCGTCGTCACTGCCGGAGTTGCGCAGGAGCAGCGCCTCGGCCTCCTCCCGTCCGTCCCGGCCGAAGTAGGCATGCAGCAGGTACACCATCGCCCACAGGTGCCGGCCCTCCTCGACGTTGACCTGGAAGAGGTTGCGCAGGTCGTACAGGCTCGGCGCGGTGGCCCCGAGGTTGCGCTGTTGCTCGACCGAGGCGGGTTCGGTGTCGCCCTGGATCACGATCAGCCTGCGCAGGTCCGAGCGGTACTCCCCCGGCACCTTCTGCCAGGCCGGCTCGCCCTTGTGCTGCCCGAAGGCGATCTTCCGCTCGCCGTCGCGCTCGGCCAGGAAGATGCCCCAGCGGTAGTCCTGCATCGCCACGTGGCCGAAGTGCGCCCAGCCCTCGCGGCCGACGTTCACCGCCGTACGCAGGTAGACGTCCTCTGTGGGCAGCGTCGGTCCCATGTTCTGCCACCAACCGAGGAAGCTCGGCTGCCACGACTCCAGCGCGCGCTGCAGCCGGCGGTCCTCGTGCAGGTCGACGTTGTTCGGAATCCGGTCGGCGTAATCGATACTCACGGTCAGACCCGCTTCCGGTCGAAGGTGGCGCGCTGTCCGGTGCCGAACCTGCGCAGGGCGCCGTCCGTGCCGGAGGCGTTGGGCCGGTTGAAGATCCAGTTCTGCCAGGCGGTGAGACGGCCGAAGATCTTCGTCTCGATCGTCTCCGGACCGGCGAAGCGGTAGTTCGCCTCGAGCCCGGTCAGGGCGTCCGGGCTGAAGCTGGCCCGCTCCTCGACGGCCAGGCGCACCTCGTCCTCCCAGTCCAGATCATCGGGGCCGAACGTGACGAGTCCGAGGTCGAGGGCGTCGTCGGCCTGGATCGGCTTGCCGACCCGGTCCCTGACCTGCTGTACGGCGGCGTCGTCGTCCAGGAACCGCGTACCGAGCCGGCTCAGGCCGTTGCCCATCGGCAGGGCGCCGAGGTTCAGTTCGCCGGCGGTGAGGGCAGCCGGACTCGCCGCTGCGTCCTCGTCCTCGAAGACGCCCGCCAGCATGTACGACCGGTCCGCCGCGAGCGCGAGTTCCAGCAGGGAGCCGGCGAAGCAGCTCCCCGGCTCGATCAGCGCGATCATGCTGCGGCTGGTCACATCCAGCCGCTTGAGCGTGCGCTTGAGGTAGTGCAGCACCTCGTTGGCCAGCCAATCGCCGGGGTTGTCGATCAGCACCCGATCGTGCGCCAGCACCTGCTCGGCGTCACCCTCGGTGCGCAGCAGCCAGGTTCCGAGCTCCAGCTCGTTCGTGCGCAGGTGCAGGATCAGGTCGTCCAGCTCGCGGGTCATCGCCAGCGTCCAGTACGCCGCTCCCTGCTCGTGCAGACCCTCGATACTCGGACTCGTGTCCCCCGGCCCGGTCACCGTGATCGCCACCGTGCCCTCGTCGCGATCGAGGACGGCTCGCACGTACTGATAGCGGATCTCGTCGGCCGCGTCTTGGCGCTGCAGCGGCGGCAGGTCGATGCCAGCACCGTCAATCGGGCGGGACGACGTGGCCGCGGCCGCCTCGGCGCACTCCCGGACCCGGTGCGCAAAGGAATTGCGCGGGACGGACTCGTCAATCAGCCGCCAGCGTGCAGCGGTGTCACCGCGCACGCCCTCGGGAAGGGTTGCGAAGACGTCGGCGAGGTCGCGGCGTACGCGCCTCTTGTCGACGATCCGGGTCAGCCCACCGGTTCCCGGCAGTACGCCGAGCAGCGGCAACTCGGGCAGCGACACCGCCGATGAGCCGTCGTCGACCAGCAAGATCTGCTCGCAGGCCAGGGCCAACTCGTATCCGCCGCCGGAGGCTGTGCCGTTCACCGCCGCCAGGTAGGTCTGCCCGCTGTTCGCGGTGGCGTCCTCGATGCCGTTGCGGGTCTCGTTCGTGAACTTGCAGAAGTTCACCTTCCAGGAGTGCGAGGAGGAGGCCAGCATCCGAATGTTGGCTCCGGCACAGAACACCTTGTCCAGCCCGCCGGTGATCACCACGGCCCGAACCTCAGGGTGCTCGAAGCGCAGTCGCTGGACGGCGTCGTACAGCTCGATGTCCACGCCGAGGTCGTAGGAGTTCAGCTTCAGCGCGTAGCCGGAGACGAGTCCCCCGTCCTCCTGGACGGCCATCGTGAGCGTGGCGACCGGCCCGTCGATGTCGATTCGCCAGTGGCGGTATTGTTCCGGCGCGGTCTGGAAGGACACCGGGACGGCCTCGGCGGCTGCCTGTTCGGCGGCCTCCGGAGCATCCTCCTCGTCCGCCTGCGCCTGAACATTGACCATCGTCACGGCTGACTCCTCAGGATCCGACCCCGCACCCTCATTCTACAATTGACTGCAGGTTGGTCAAGTATTCGTAGCATGACCTCGGTAGGCTGACCCGATGCAGGAAGCACAGGCGCCACCTGTCCTGTCCCGGCGGCACGGCCTCGGCTCGCCGAGTGCCCGGTCACTGTTGCTGACTGTACTGGGCGAATGCCTGCTCCCAGCGGAGCGCGACGGCGTACCGGCGTGGACGTCTGCGTTCATCGAGACGCTCGGGCTGCTCGATGTCGAGGAGAAGTCGGCGCGGCAGGCCCTTGCTCGAACGGCCGCCGACGGCTGGATCGTCTCGGTTCGCCACGGCCGCCGTGCCGCCTGGCAGCTGACCGGCGCTGGCCGGCAGCTGCTCAGCGACGGCGCGGCGCGGATCTACGGCTTTCACGGAGTCGCCCGGGACTGGGACGGGCGCTGGCTGCTCGTACTGGTCAGCGTGCCGGAGACCGACCGACGGCGCCGGCACCTGCTGCGCAGCCGGCTCGGCTGGGTCGGACTCGGCAGCCCGTCACCGGGCCTCTGGGTCAGCCCGTATCCCGACCGGCAGAACGAGGTGCGGCAGATCCTGGCCGAGGCGGGTGTGGAGGGAACCGCCAGCTCCTTTGTGGCGCGGGACGGCGCGATCGGCGACCCGATCCGGATGGCGCAGCAGGCCTGGGACGTCACTGCCCTGGAGCGTCGCTACGACCAGTTCCGGTCCACCTTCGGGCGGATGGTGCCGAGATCAACGGAGACGACGCTGCGCGCACAGGTCCAGCTCGTTCATGAGTGGCGGCGCTTCCCGCTGCTGGATCCCGCGCTGCCGGCAACGCTGCTGCCACCGGACTGGTCCGGCGTACCGGCCGGTGCGCTGTTCCGCCGTCGGCACGACCAGTGGGCGGCCGCGGCGCAAACGCACTGGCAGACGCTCGTCTCGGCGGGTTGACTCGCCGTATCCATGCCGCAGAGCACGGTCAGCCGGCCCGGCAAGATCGAAACCAGGGCACACAGTGCAGCGCGACACGCCGACGAAGTCGTGTGACACGCCGCCCAACCGGGGCCTGGACGGCCCGACTGTGTGCACCGGTTGCGATCATGGCGACCCGACCTGCGCGCAGGACTACAGCGGTGTGACGTACGCCGCCGAGATGCCCCCGTCGACCAGGAAGGTCGAGGCCGTGATGAACGACGAGTCGTCGCTGGCGAGGAAGGCGACCGCGGCGGCGATCTCCTCGGGTTCGGCGAAGCGACCCATCGGCACATGCACGAGGCGCCGAGCAGCCCGGTCGGGATCGGCGGCGAACAACTCACGCAGCAGCGGGGTGTTCACCGGCCCGGGACACAGCGCGTTGACCCGGATGCGCTCGCGAGCGAACTGCACGCCCAGCTCCCGGGACATCGCCAGCACTCCTCCCTTTGACGCGGAGTAGGAGATCTGTGACGTCGCCGCGCCCATCACCGCCACGAACGACGCCGTGTTGATGATCGAACCGCCGCCGCGGCGCTGCAGGTACGGGATGGCCGTCTGGCAGCACAGGAACACCGACGTCAGGTTGACCTCCTGCACGCGTCGCCACGTCGCCAGGTCGGTACTCAGAATAGAGTCATCCTCCGGCGGTGAGATGCCTGCGTTGTTGAACGCGACGTCCAGCCCGCCGTACGTGCGCTCGGCATGGTCGAACAGGGCCTGGACGGCCGGCGGGTCGCTGACGTCTACAGGGACGAACTCGGCCTGCAGTTCCTCGGCCGCCGCCTCGCCGGCTGCGACATCGACGTCTCCGATGACCACCTTGGCGCCCTCGCTCACGAGTCGACGAGCCGAGGCCAGCCCGATCCCGCTCCCCCCGCCGGTGACAACGGCGACCCGATCGGTCAAGCGCCCGGTCACGAGCGGTGCTGGGTGTTGATGTACACGTTCTTGACCTCGGAAAAGGCCGCCAACGCCTCTGGACCGAGTTCTCGACCCAACCCGGACTGTTTGAAGCCCCCGAACGGCGTGCTGTAACGCACCGAGGCGTGCGAATTGACCGACAGGTTGCCGGCCCGGATTCCCCGGGAGACGCGGATCGCGCGGCCCAGATCGCGGGTCCAGATCGATCCGGACAGCCCGTAGTCGCTGTCGTTGGCCATCCGGACCGCGTCCTGCTCGTCCTCGAACGGAAGTACGACGACGACCGGCCCGAAAATCTCCTCCCGCGCGGCTCGGTCCCCCGCGGACACTGGGGCCAGGACGGTCGGCGGATACCAGAAGCCCGGCCCGTCCGGCGCCGTCCCCCGGAAGGCCACCGGGGCGTTCTCCGGCACGTACGACGCAACGCTGTCCCGCTGACCGGCGGAGATCAGCGGGCCCATCTCGGTTCTCTCCTCCATCGGATCGCCCACGACCACACCCCGGACGGCCGGCTCCAGCAGCTCCATGAAGCGTTCGTACGCCGGACGCTGCACCAGGATCCGTGACCTCGCGCAGCAGTCCTGGCCGGCGTTGTCGAAGACGCCATACGGCGCGGTGGCTGCAGCCTGCTCCAGATCGGCGTCGGCGAAGACGACGTTGGCGCTCTTGCCGCCCAGCTCCAGGGTCACCGGCTTGACGCGGGCGGCACAGCCGGCCATCACCGCGCGGCCGACCGCGGTCGACCCGGTGAACACGAGCTTGTCGACCTCCGGATGGTCGACGAGGCGCTGGCCGATCACCGATCCTTTGCCCGGAAGCACCTGGAACACGCCCTCGGGCAGTCCTGCCTGCAGCGCCAGCTCGGCCAGGCGGATCGCCGTCAGCGGCGTCAACTCGGCGGGCTTGAGTACGACGGTGTTGCCCGCGGCCAGCGCCGGCGCGAATCCCCAGCTGGCGATCATCATCGGGAAGTTCCACGGCACGATGACGCCGACCAAGCCGAGCGGCTCGCGGAACGTGATGTCGATGCCGTCAGCGACGGGGATCTGCTGGCCGAACAGCCGTTCCGGTGCGGCGGCGTAGTAGTGCAGGACGTCACGGACATCGCCGGCCTCCCACCGCGCACTCGTGATGGTGTGCCCAGAGTTGGCGACCTCGAGTTGGGCCAGCTCCTCGATCGCACCGTCAACCGCCTCGGCGAAGGCGCGCAGCAGCCGGCCGCGATCGGCCGGCGCGACCGACTGCCACCGGGGGCCAGCGGCGACTGCACGGGCGACCGCCTCGTCGGCCTCGTGCACCCCGACCTGGTCGATGCCGCAAACGAGCTGCTCCGTCGCCGGGTTAAGAATCTGCACGGCCGTCACAATCGCTCGAATCCTCGGTACCGCTCCCAGTCGGTCACTGCCGCGTCATACGCGTTCACCTCGACTCGAGCCATGTTCAGGTAGTGCTCGACCACCTCGTCGCCAAAGGCGAGCCGGGCCAGCTTGCTCTCGGCGAACAGCTCTGCAGCCTCGCGCAACGAGGTTGGCACGCGGGGCTTGTCCGAGCGGTAGGCGTTGCCCGCGAACGCCTCCTCCAGCGGCAGCTCCGCCGCGATCCCGTGCAGGCCGGCAGCGATCATGGCGGCGCAGGCGAGGTATGGGTTCACGTCGCCGCCCGGGACCCGGTTCTCCAGCCGCAGGCTCGATCCGTGACCGACGACGCGGATGGCGCAGGTTCGGTTGTCGCGGCCCCAGGCGACCGCGGTCGGGGCGAACGAGCCCTCGGCGAAACGCTTGTAGGCGTTGATGGTCGGGGCGAAGAACAGAGTCAGCTCGCGCATCGCCGCCAGCTGCCCGGCGAGGAACTGCTCGAACATCGGCGCGAAGCCGTCCCCGGCCGCGAACACCGGCTCTCCCTCCGCGGAGAGCAGGGACAGATGGATGTGGCATGAGTTGCCTTCTCGCTCGTCGTACTTGGCCATGAAAGTGAGACTCATGCCCTCCTGTGCGGCGATCTCCTTCGCGGCGTTCTTGTAGACGACGTGCTGGTCGCAGGTCCGCAGTGCGTCGGCGTACTTGAAGGCGATCTCGTGCTGCCCGAGGTTGCACTCCCCCTTGACCGACTCGACCTGCAGGCCGGCGGCTCGCATCGCCAACCGGATCCGGCGCAACAACGGCTCGACCCGTGAGGTGCCCAGCAACGAGTAGTCGACGTTGTACTGGTTCGCCGGCGTCATGCCTTGATAGCCACTGGTCCAGGCTTCCTCGTAGCTGTCCCGGAAGAGCAGGACCTCCAACTCGGTCGCGGCGTACGCCATCAGACCCTGCTCGGCGAGCCGCTCGCACTGCCGGCGGAGGATCTGTCGAGGCGAGGCGACAACCGCGGCGCCGTCCTCCCACTCCAGGTCGCAGAGCACGGCGACCGTCCCGGGATGCCAGGTCACCCAGTGCAGAGTCGACAGATCCGGCCGGAGGACGAAGTCGCCGTAGCCGGTGTCCCATGAGGACATCGCGTAACCGTCCACTGTGGACATTTCTACGTCGACGGCGAGTAGGTAGTTGCAGCCCTCGGCGGCATGGTCGAGGACGTCCTCGAGGAAGAAATCGGCGTCCAGGCGCTTGCCCTGCAGCCGGCCCTGCATGTCGGTGAAGCCGATCAGCACCGTGTCGACGGTCCCGTCCGCGACCTGTCGTCGTACCTCCTCCAGGGTCAGCCGGTCTGGCACGTCAGATTGCTTCCAGCTCGCGCTCGATCGCAGCCAGCTCATCGGCGCTGCCCTGGACCTTGGGGCCTTTGAACCAGTGCCGCGCGGACACCAGCCACCAGATCCCGGCGAACCCGAGCACTACGAGTACGGCAAGCGGGGCGTAGTTGAAGGTTGTCCCGGTCAGGTCGAACGTGAACTGCGGCAGCATGAAGAGCACGGTGATGAAGACCACCCAGGCCACCGCGATGATGCCGATCGGCCGGCTCCACCGGCCGAGGTGCCAGGGGCCGCGCTCGAACGAGTCACCCTGCTTCAACCGCAGGAACGTCGGCAGCACGTAGGCGATGTAGAGCCCGATCACGGCGATGGACGTCACCGCGGCGTACGCGGTGAGGTTGATCAGGTACGGCAGGCCGAGCACGAACGCGCCGCCCGCGGCCAGCCAGATCGCGTTGGTGGGTGTCCGCGTGCGGGGGTTCACCTTGTGCCAGATCCGGGAGCCGGGCAGCGCGCCGTCGCGGGAGAACGCGTAGATCATCCGGGAGTTCGCGGTCACCGAGGACATCCCGCAGAACAGCTGTGCGCCGATCACGATGAGCAGCAGGAGCTTCGCGCCGGTGAAGCCGATCGCGTCGACGAAGATCTGCGCCGGTGGTACGCCGGTGTCCGGGGCGGCGACCGCGTTGTCGTAGCTCTGGATGGCGAAGGTCAACCCGATCAGCAGCACCCAGCCGGCCACCAGCGAGACGACGATCGACCCGACGATGCCGCGCGGCCCCGAGCGGGCGGCGTCCCTGGTCTCCTCGGTCATGTGCGCGCTCGCGTCGTACCCGGTGAACGTGTACTGCGCGAGCAGCAGACCGATCAGCGCGACGTAGAAGGTCGAGCTGATCTCGGTGTTGTTGACGAACTCGGAAAAGACGAACTCGGCGGACTGGTGCTCGTCCGGTACGACGACCAGGACGCCGACGATGACGAGCACGCCGAGGACGTGCCACCACACGCTGACGTCGTTGAGCTTGGCGACGAGGCTCACGCCAAAGGTGTTCAGCGCGCCATGGACGACCAGGATGATGCCGAACAGCAGGATCGTGTGCCACGGGCGGGTGTCGAAGCCGAACTGCAGGTCCAGCAGCGCGTTGAGGAAGAACGCCGCGCCGAAGTCGATGCCCGCGGTGACGGCGACCTGGCCGAGGAAGTTGAACCAGCCGGTGAACCATGACCAGGCCGGGCCGTTGCTCGCGGCGAGCTTGGCCGACCAGTAGTACAAGCCGCCGGCGGTGGGGAAGCTGGAGCAGACCTCGGCCATCGCCAACCCGACGAACAGGGTCATGATGCCGACGAACGGCCACCCCCAGACGATGACGGCGGGACCGCCGGTGTTGAGCCCGAAGCCGTAGAGGGTCAGGCAGCCGGACAGGATCGAGATGATCGTGAAGGACACCGCGAAGTTGGAAAAGCCGGACATGGTGCGCCGAAGCTCCTGGGCATAGCCCATCTCGTGCAGGCGACGCTCGTCGTCGTCGAGCGCGCGGGGCGGCTGCCCTTCGGAGCGGGGATGGGTACCGGTGGCCATCGCGTGGTCCTTTCCGGGTGCGGTCGGTGCGCGACCGGTTGCCGAGAACGTAGGAGCGACGCGGCTGTCCCGTCAAGAGGTCTATTTCTAGTCCATTGATGGGGGAAGGCTAGGGAAGCAGACCTCGCAGCAGCGCGGACGTTGCCGCGCAGTGCTCTTCCATGACGGCTCGGGCACCGGTCGGGTCGCCGCTGACGATGGCTGCGACGATCGCTCGATGCTGGGCGTGGGAGTGCTCGATGTTGCGCGGCAGCACCGGGATCTCGCCGAGCAGCTCCCCGAGCTGCGACTGCACGTCGGCGACGGCGGTGACAAGGGGACTGCACCCGGTGACGCCGGCGATGGCCAGGTGCAGCCGGCTGTCCGCGATCCGGTGCGAGCCGTCCAGGGCAGCGTCCTCGCATTCGCCCAGGCAGGCGACCAGGTACCCGCGGTCGGCCGGGGAAACCGGACGCTCGGCTGCCAGCGCCGCGGTCCCCGGCTCCACCACCCGGCGAAAATCCAGGACGCTGGCCACCCGTGCCCGGCTGCGGACCCCGGCTCGTGGCCCGACTGCCCCCGCACCCTGCGCCGGTCGATACGTCACGATGGTGCCGCCACCGCGGCCCCGACGCACCAGGACGAATCCGGCCTCGGACAGCGCTCTGATCGCCTCCCGCAGCGTCATCCGGCTCACCTGGAGCGCCTCGGCCAGCTCTCGTTCAGGAGCCAACCTGTCGCCGTGCGGGACGACGCCGAGCTTGATCGCCTGCGCCAACCGCTCAACCGTGGCTTCGAAGGCGTTGCCATCGCGTACCGGCCGGAACAGTGACTCCGACCAGACAGCGGGCGCGGTACCGGAGTCCACCCCCGTCACGGGAAGGGGCCTAGTCACGCGCGAGCCCCGCGATCACCGCGTCGGACAACTCCCCCAGCGTCTTGACCTGCGCAGGGGTCAACCGGTCGAACAGGTGCTTACGGACCGAGCCCACGTGCCCCGGCGCCGCCGCCGCGAGGGCGTCGTACCCGGCGTCGGTGAGGACCGCAAAGGAGCCGCGACGGTCGGTCGGGCAAACCTCCCTGCGGGCCAACCCACCCATCTCCATGCGGGTCATCTGATGTGATAGCCGGCTCTTGGAGATCATCGCGCCTTGGGCCAGTTCGGTCATCCGCAGCCGCCGTCCCGGCGCTTCCGACAGCCGAACCAGGATCTCGTAGTCGGCAACGGTCAGTCCGGACTGCTCCTGCAGGTCGCGGTTGAGGCGGTCGTCCAACAACCGGACCAGACCGAGGTAGCCGCGCCACGCGCGCATCTCCTCCGCGCCCAGCCACCGCGGTGCTCCCATGGCCCGGAGTCTAGTGCCGATCGCGCGGATTGGTTGACCTCTCAACTTCCCTGAGCTACTGTCTGATTGACTATTCAACCACTTGGGAGAGTCATATGACCACAGCCATCGCCCCCGCGCAGGGCCTGCGGGCCGGCACCTGGACCATCGACCCGGTGCACTCCGAGGTGTCTTTCACGGTCCGCCACCTCATGCTGAGCAAGGTCCGCGGCACGTTCCGCACCTTCAGTGGCCAACTCACCGTGAACGAGGACCTGCAGGCATCGTCGGTCACGGCCGAGATCGAGATGGACTCGATCGACACCCGTGATCAGACCCGCGACAACCACCTGCGGACCAAGGACTTCTTCGAGGTCGAGAAGTACCCGACGATGACGTACCGCTCGACCGGAGTACGCGCCGATGGCGAGGACTACGTAGTCGACGGCGAGCTGACCCTGCACGGCGTGACCCGCCCGGTGTCTCTCGGGTTGGAGTTCGGCGGCGTCGGACCCGACCCGTACGGCGGCACGCGGGCCGGTTTCAGTGCCAGCACGGTCATCAACCGCAACGACTACGGCGTCGACATCAAGATGTTGATGGACGGCGGCGGCGTGGTCGTCGGCGACAAGATCAACATTCACCTGGAGATCGAGGCAGTGCTCGACCAGAGCTGAGCTCCACCCCGCTATGTGCCGGTGCGGGGACAATGCCAGCCATGACGGAGGTGACAGTCGGGGTCGGTGACGCTGCGCCCGGACTCGGCGGCGTACCCACCGACGTGGTCCTCAACATCGGCCCGCAGCACCCGTCCACGCACGGGGTGCTGCGACTACGGCTGGTCCTCGACGGAGAGCGGATCCGCTCGGCCGAACCCGTCGTCGGCTACCTGCATCGAGGGGCGGAGAAGCTCTTCGAGGTCCGGGACTACCGGCAGATCCTGGTGCTGGCCAACCGGCATGACTGGCTGTCGGCGTTCTCGAACGAACTCGGCGTCGTCCTCGCCGTCGAGCGAATGCTCGGCCTGCAGGTGCCGGAGCGGGCTACCTGGCTGCGCACGTTGCTCGCCGAGCTCAACCGCGTCCTCAACCACCTGATGTTCCTGGGCAGCTACCCGGTGGAGATCGGCGATGTCACGCCGGCCCGCCACGCCTTTCGCGAGCGTGAGGCGATCCAGGCGGTCATGGAGGAGGCCTCCGGCGGGCGGATGCACTTCATGTTCAACCGGGTCGGGGGAATCAAGGAGGAGGTGCCGGCGGGGTGGACCGGGCGGGCCGGCCAAGCCGTCGCCGACGTACGCCGTCGGATGCCCGACATCGACGGACTCATCCGTGACAACTACACGTTTCTGGCCCGGACCACAGGTGTCGGGGTTCTCAGCCGGGAAACCGCCGTGCAGTACGGGGTCAGCGGACCGGTCGCGAGAGCGAGTGGGCTCGACCTCGATCTGCGCCGTGATGAGCCCTACCTCGCGTACGGCGAACTGGGCGGCGTCCTGCGGGTGGTGACCCGCACAGCGGGGGACAGTCGCGCCCGCTTCGAATGCCTGCTCGACCAGGTCTACGTCTCCCTCGACCTCGCCGACGCCTGCCTTGATCGCCTTGCCACGGTGCGCGGTCCGGTCAACGTGCGGCTGCCCAAGACCGTCAAGGCGCCGGAGGGGCACACCTATGCCTGGACCGAGAACCCGCTCGGCATCAACGGGTACTACCTGGTGTCCCGCGGCGAGAAGACCCCGTGGCGGCTGAAGCTCCGCTCCGCGTCGTACAACAACGTGCAGGTCCTCACCGATCTGCTTCCCGGCACACTGGTCCCGGACCTCGTCACGATCCTTGGCTCGATGTTCTTCGTCGTCGGCGACATCGACAAGTGAGTCGTGCGCTACCCAGCCGTGCCGGCTACCGCCCAAGCAGGCGGGCCAGCACATCGTTCGTCTCATCGTCGCCACGGTGGCGGCGACGGCGAGGGACAGGCTCGTGAGGGGGAGATGCCGCGGCTTCTGATTCGATGCGTCGGAACAGGGCCGCCGCATCGACGGACGCTTGCTCGTCTGCCACCTCGTGACGCGCCCGCCGACCGGGATCGCCAGGAGTGGGCAGCGGGTCCCCCGCGCTTGTGGACGCCGGCACGGACGGGTCGTGATCGGCGGAGATGATCGGCTCGGTCGGCGGGCCAGGCTCGGAGGGCGCTCGCGTCGCTGCCACGACCTCGTCAACCGTCGGAGGCGGTGGTACGACGCTGAACTCCACGGTGCTCACCGTGTCCAGCTCGTCGCGATGCGGCTTCGCGATCTCCACCTCGAAGGGCGGGCGACCTTCGTCGTGCAACCGGCGCGCCTCGTCCTTGAGCGCATGGAACGTCGCACCGAAGCCGCTGACCCGCGTCGACTCCGCCCGCACCGCGATCCGCTCGACCCGCAGCTCGCCATCCCACCGTTCCAGGATGTCGTGCCGCAGCTGAGTCAGATCTCTCCGCACTGCGGACATGTCTTCGCGCAGCACCCCTTCGATCTCCCGGCGCAGCCGCACTTCTGTGCGCAGTTCACACTCGCGGCGCTTGGCGACCTCGCGCTCCAGCTCCAGCTCGTGGCTCTGGCGCAGCGCGACCTCCGCCCCCGATGCGGCGGCCTCGGTGGCGTCGACGCCAGGGCGGCGTTGGCCGGCGACGACGAAGGCAGCGATGAGAAAGGCCCAGAGCGCGGCGATGACGGCAAGCCGTAAGAGCTGCAGATCCTCGGTCAGCACCAGCGCGGCGGTAGCGGCGGCGGCCAAGCCCAGCCCCACCAACAAGGCAACCGTGCGAACGATCCGCACCGATCGCCGCAGCGCCACGGCGCTCAGCGTACGGCGTCGCGACCGCACGTTCCGAACCGAATCGGCTGGTCACGCGGGGTCACCGCAAGTACGACGCACCGTTGACGTCTACCACCGCGCCGGCGGCCCACTCGGCCTCCGGCGAGGCCAGGAAGTGCACGGTGGCCGCGATCTCCTCCGGCTCCGCGACCCGACCGAAGGGACTCTGCGCACGTACCCGCTCGCCCTCCGGCCCGGATAGGACTTGGGTCGCCATATCCGTCGCCACGAAACCCGGGGCCACCGACGTGACCGCGATGCCCTGTCTCCCGAGGGCGAGGGCCAGCGACTGGCCCATCGAATGCACACCGGCCTTGCTGGCGCCGTACGCCGGGACCTCCGGTTCACCGCGATATGCGCCGCGAGAGCCGACATTGACGATCCGACCGCGCGGCAGCCCGTCGCCAGGGTCAACGGCCAGCATGTGCCGAGCGACGCACCACGTCACGTTCGCCGTTCCCAGCAGGTTGACGTCGACCGTACGGCGCCACACCGCCACCCAGTCCTCGTACGACGTCTCTGCCACCGGATGACCGACCCGCCGGCTGCCGGCGACCGGCTGGTCAACGAACAGCGCAGCATTGTTGACGAGGACGTCGATCCGGCCGAGCCCCTCGATGGCCGCCTGCACCATGTCGTCGACAGCGGCCGGATCGGCGATGTCGGCCTGGACAAGCCGGTGCCCGTCGCCGGGCAGCGAGTCCAACACTGCTCGGGCCAGGTCCGTCGCCACGCGGTGGTGCACCGCGACCCGGTCGCCGCGCTCGGCGAACAGCCGGGCAATCGCTGCTCCGATCCCCCGCGAGGCGCCCGTTACGAGGATCCCCCTACTCATGCACGCCGACCCTAGGGGAGGCTGCCGTGGCAATGCCGCTCATCGGATGCGGATCGGGTCGCTATGGGACCCGATCCGCATCCGATGTGGGTATTCGGGCAAGCTGGGCGAGTGAGCCTGACCCTGCTCGGCTGGCGCCGCGAGGTGGCTCGCCTGTATGCAGAAGTACGCGCAGCCACCGATCCGGCCACTGGCTGGGAGAGCTGGCGGGCGGGCCGCGATCGACTGTTCGCCGAGCATCCAGACTCCCCGCTGGACCGGGTAGCCAGGGCGAACTTCCGCGGCCTGCCCTTCCCGCAGTACGACCCGGCCCTTCGCGTCCTCGCAGAGGTGGAGGCCGCCGAGCGCAGCCGCATCCAGGTGGCCACCGCAGGTGACGGCGTGGTCCCGTTCGTCCGTATCGGCCGGGTCGCGCTCGGTGACCTGGGCGACCTCGACGTGTGGTGGCTGGACTCCTACGGCGGCGGGATCTTTCTCCCGCTGCGCGACGGCTCGGCTGGGGCCACCGAGGGATCAGCACAGTCCTACGGCGGCGGCCGTTACCTGCTGGACACGGTGAAGGGCGCCGACCTCGGCGCGACCGACGGCCGGCTCGTCGTCGACCTCAACTTCGCCTATCACCCGTCCTGCGCGTACAACCCGGAGTGGAGCTGCCCGCTGGCACCGGAAGGCAATCGGCTCGCGGCGACCATCACCGCCGGGGAGCAACTGCCCCCCGGCGGCTGGTACTAGCCGACGCGGCGGCTAGCCCTGGGCGAGGCTGCCGTCGGAGGAGAACACCAGGCCGACGCTGATCTGACCGGTCGTGATCGCGGTCTTGGTCAGCGGGCCGCCGGCGTCCAGTGCCGTGAACGAGTCGAACGTCAATCCATAGGTCTCCTCCAGCCCCAGCTGGCAGAACGGACGCTCCGGGCACTCCGGCGGGCCGCCGAGGACCAGCCCGCTGGAGCAGGCCTCGGCCAACTCGGAGAGCGTCGTCACGCTGTACTCGTCGGCGAATGCCTGGGTCACCGCGAAAGCATTCTGATCGGCCGCTTCGGACGGCTCGCCGAAGACCAGCCCGACCGGCTCACCCAGTGCGGTCAGCGCCTGCACCGTCGCGTCCAGGTCGCCGCTGGCCTGCGGCTCGGCGTCCTCGCCGTTGGCCGCGACGTTCAGGAACTCCGTCAGCGTTCCGACGTACTCCGGGAAGACCTGGATCTCCTCGCCGCTCTGCAGCGCGGGGAGGTACAGCTCGCGGTTGCCGACTGACTGGATGGAGGGGTCGAAGCCGGCCGCACCCAGCGCGAGGGAGTAGATGTTGGCCATCAGCTCGGTCTCGGGGAAGGTGCTGGACCCGATCGTGATCGCGCCGCTGCCCTGTTCGAGGCCGTCGGCGATACCGGCTTCGTCGAAGAAGTCCGCGGCCACGTCGGCCGGTGACAGCCGTTCGTTGGCGATCCGGCCGTTCAGCTCGACCAGGATGTCGGTGTCCATGGCCGCGGAGACGGCGTTCAGGGCCGCCAGCAGTTCCGGCGTGGAAGCGGCGGCGGACACCGCCGGGATGAGGTTGTCGACGGTCTGCAGCTCCTGATCGTCTTCCAGGACGACCAGTTCGTCACCGGGGACGGGTACACACTCGGCGCCCCCCTCGGTCGCGCCGCTGCCGGATGCCGAGCCCGTGGTCGTGTCGCCACCGGTGTTCGGGTTGGAGGAACCCGACTCGCCGCAGCCGGTCGCCACGAGCGCCAAGGAGATCAATCCGGCGGCTAGGGAAAGGGGGCGAATGCGCATCGCGGTCCCGCCTTCTGTGTCCCGTCGTCACCGTTGAGGCGCGACGCGTGTCTGGGCGGGAGGGCTCCCGCTGGATCAAGCAAACCCCAGCGGCGCCGAACGCGCAAACGCCTCAGACCGTTTCGGTGCGCAATTGCAACCGGCGAGGAAGTCGCCGCGCCACGGGGCCCGGCGTGACCAAACGCGCGGCCAGCACCAGCACCGCTTCGGTAACCAGCGCCAGGACGGCCACGAGGAAGCCTGCTGCCAGCGCCAGCCCGTCATTCTGCTGGGCGACGGCAAGGACGATCGGCTGACCCAGCCCGCCGCCGCCCACCAGCGCGGCAAGAGTCGCAGTGGCCACCACCTGGACGGCTGCCGTCCGCAGGCCGGTCATGATGGCCGGTACGGCGAGCGGCAGCTCCACCCTCGCGATGATCTGCAACGGCGACATCCCCATCGCCCCCGCGGATTCCACGATGTCCCGATCGACCTCCCGGAACCCGACGTAGGCATTGGTCAGGATCGGTGGAATCGCGAACAGGGCGAGGGCAATCGTTGTAGCTCTGTTACCGAATCCGATCGGTGTCACGGCGAACACGATGAGCAGGGCTAGCGTGGGTACGGCCCGCGAGACGTTCGACAGCGCGACGGTGAAGCCTCCGCCGCGGCCGGTGTGACCGAACCAGATTGCCAACGGCAGCGCGATCGCCGCGGCAGCCGCGGTGGCGGCCGCGCTGATCGTGATGTGCTCGACCAGCCGGTCCAGCAGGCCGTTCGTCCGAGTCCAGTTCAGCGGGTCATTGAGGTAGACAACGGCATCGCGCAGAACACTCACTGCCGACCTCGCGACCATGGGGTCAACAGGCGAGCCGACAGCGCCAGCAGGAGGTCGAAGGCGAGCGCCAAGAGCACGCAGAGCACGGCTGCGGTCGCGATCGGCGCCCGGAAGAAGTTGTTGTTGAAGCCGGAGATCAGGACGTTGCCCAGGCCGCCGAAGCCGACGAGGACCCCGACGGTGGCCAGCGCGACCGTCGACACGGTCGCGATCCGCAGCCCGGCGAAAAAGGTCGGGAGCGCCAAGGGGATCTCGACAAGCACCAGCATCCGAGCCGGTCCGTAGCCCATGCCCAGCGCCGCCTCGCGGACTTCGGCCGGCACCGCCTGCAGCCCGGCCAGGAAGTTGCGGACAAGAATCACCAGCGAGTACAGGACCAATCCGATGATGACCGTCTCGATGGTCAACCCGGTGAACGGAAAGAGGAACGCAAACATCGCCAGCGATGGAATCGTGTAGATGATCGTGCTGCCGCTGAGGATCGCCGCGGAGAGGGTCCTGAAGCGTCGCGCGAGCACGGCGAGGGGCAGCGCCAGGAGCGCTCCGATCCCCACAGCGGTCACGGTGAGAATGAAATGCTGGCGCAGGGCAGCAAGAATGGTGTCGGCGTTGTCCTGAATGTAGTTCGGGTTGAACCAGGGGTTGGGCGCATCGACGGCAAGTACGGTGGCAGCAGACGACGCGAGGAGAGCCACACGTGGACGCTACCGCCACGAGTCCTATCCGGCTCGAGCAAGTAACCAAGAAGTACCCCGACGGCAGCGTTGCCGTGAACGCGCTCGACCTCGACATCCAGGCCGGCGAGCTGTGCGTCCTGGTCGGCCCCTCTGGTTGCGGCAAGACGACGACCATGAAGATGATCAACCGGGTGATCGAACCGACGAGCGGGCGGATCTTCCTCGGGGACGAGGACGTGACGAAGGTCGACCCGGTCCAGCTCCGGCGGCGGATCGGCTACGTGATCCAGCAGGTCGGGCTGTTCCCGCACCAGAGCATCCGCGGGAACGTCACCACCGTCCCCAGGCTGCTCGGCTGGAACAAGTCCAAGGCGGCTGCGCGGACCGACGAGTTGCTGGAACTCGTCGGGTTGCCCCCCAAGACGTTCGGTGACCGGTATCCGCATCAGCTCTCCGGCGGGCAGCGGCAACGGGTCGGGGTGGCCAGGGCATTGGCCGCGGACCCCGTCGTACTGCTGATGGACGAGCCGTTCAGCGCGGTCGACCCGATCGTGCGGGAACGGCTGCAGACGGAGTTCCTTCGGCTGCAGGAGGCGGTCCGCAAGACGATCGTGTTCGTCACGCACGACATCGAGGAGGCGGTGCGACTCGGCGACCGGATCGCCGTACTCAGCGACGGCGCCAAGCTCGAGCAGTACGACACCCCGGCCAATCTGCTGGGCGCGCCGGTGAGCGACTTCGTCGCCGACTTCGTCGGCGCCGACCGAGGTTTGAAGCGGCTGGCCGTCACCACCATCGGTGCCGACGATCTGGAGCACCCCCCGATCGTGCACGTCAGCGACGACCTGTCCGACGTGCGCGCGGCGATGGAGCGCGAGGATGCGCGGTGGGCGGTGGTCCTCGCCGAGAACGAGGAACTGCACGGCTGGATCTCCCGCGATGCCGCCAACGGCGCCGGCGACGTCATCAGTCGGGGGAACCGGATGGAGGCTTGGGTCCCGGCCGACGCATCGCTCAAGACGGCGTTCTCGACGATGCTGCAGCTCGAGGCCGGCTGGGTCGCCGTGCTCGACGGCTCGCGGTTCCTCGGCGTGCTCACTCCAGAGTCGCTGCACGCGGCGCTGCGCCGTTCGGTCGACGGAGTGGAGCCGGAGACAGCGGGAGCGGTCTGATCGGTACGACGGAGCAGCTGGCCGCTGTGGCCGGACGCCTTCCCGGCTGACGAGGTGCGCTCGGTCGAGACCGCGTACTTCCGCGACCCAGCCCGGCTTCGAGCGCCCTTACGGCTGGTCGCCGCAAGCCGACATCGGCATCATTGGATGCGCATCTGGCCAGCCAGGGACCAGATCCGCATCCGATGTCGCCAGAATCGCACGGAGAGCCGCCGGTATCGCGCTGGGCTAGGCCGGGCGGGCGGGTGCGTCGTCCTCGGGCCGGTCCGGGGTACGGCAGGAGTGCTCCAACCACAGCCCGGCCGCGGCGAGCGCCATCGCGCAGAGCAGGCCGATGACTCCGGTACGTGCGTCCGCGCCCGCGACTGTCAGGAAATTGATGTTCGGAATCACGTGCAGGAGCAGGCCGGCCCAGAAGCCCGCCGCCGCCGCCCCCACCAACGACGACGCCTTGGCCAGGGCCACAGCGCGAGCGGCGACCAGCGGCTGAACCGGGGTCGTGCCCGGCCGGCGGGCGATGCGTGATCGCAGTTGCGAGCCCAGCACGACCTCGACCACGGCCAGGACCGCGAGCGACAACGGCACGAACGCCGGAAACGGCGGCAGGTCGCCGTAGAGCTGCCTGATGACCAGCCAGGACACAAGCGCGACGGTGAGGGCCAACCCGAGGAGATCTCGAACTCTGGTGAATCTCATTGTCGGACCACCACGTCATCGCGGCGGCGGATGCCGCCACTGTCCACAGTGGACAACCAGTCCGCCACGGGCCGGCCCGACAACTCCGCCGCCGGATCGACATCGAGCCAGGGCAGCAGGACGAACGCGCGCTCATGGGCGAACGGGTGCGGCAGCTGCAACTCCGGATCCACGCTGACAAGCCCGTCGATGTGGACGATGTCGACATCCAGGGTGCGCGGTCCCCAGTGGACGTCCCGTTTCCGGCTCGCAGCGGCCTCGACGCGGTGGGCACGGGCCAACCACTCCATGGGCGTCAGGTCCCCCACGACGACGAGGACGGCGTTCAGGTACGGCTCCTGGGGTACGTCGCCCCAAGGTGGCGTCTCGTAGACCGGAGACACCGCGACCAGCACGTCGGCGAACTCAGCGACCGCCGTATGCAGATGCGCTGCCCGGTCGCCCACGTTGGAGCCGATCGACAGCACCACCCGCGTCACTGACGCGTCCGGCGGATCGTCACGGCGACGTCGGTGAACGACAGCGGTATGGGCGCGGACGGCTTGTGCACCGTAACCGCGACCGCAGCCACCCGGGTGTCGGACAGACAGACCGTGGCGAGCCGATCGGCCAGCGATTCGAGGAGATTCACCGGGTCGCCCGCCACGACCGACGCCAACCGCTCGGCAAGTACGCCGTAGTGCACCGTGTCGGCGACGTCGTCCGAACGGGCAGCCGCGGACAGGTCCAGTTCGAGGCGCACGTCGACGACGAAATCCTGTCCGTCGCGGCGTTCCTCCGGGTAGACGCCGTGAAAGCCGCGCACCCGCAGGCCGGTCAACGAGATCGCGTCACTCACGGCTTGATCCGGCCGAACGCCAGGCGGCAGCGACCCGCACGGCGTCCAGGCTCGCCCGGACGTCATGCACCCGGACCCCCCACACCCCCGCTCCCGCGGCGAGCGCCGACAGCGCTGCCGTTGCATCGTCCCGATCTTCAGCCGGCCGATCAACACCGTCCTGCCCTGCCAGCAGCAGGCCGAGGAAGGATTTGCGGGAAGCGCCCAGGAGGAGCGGGAAGCCGAGATCCTGCAGCCGATCGAGGCAGCGCAGCAGCTGCCAGTTGTGCACGGGCTTCTTCGCGAAGCCGAGCCCCGGATCGAGGATCAGCTGCCCGGCGTCGACACCGGCCGCCAGAGCCGCGTCGACCCGCTCGGACAGCTCATGCCCGACTTCCGCCACGACGTCGTCGTAGCACGCCAGCAGGTGCATGTCCCGGCTCTGCCCGCGCCCGTGCATCAACACCCACGGCACGGCAGCGGCCCGGACGACAGCCGGCATGTCCGGGTCTGCCTGCCCACCGCTCACGTCGTTGACGAGCACCGCCCCGGCGGCCAGCGCCCGCTCGGCGACGACGGCTCGGGTGGTGTCGATGCTCACCGGTACGCCGGCAGCGCACAGCTCAGTGACAACGGGGAGGACGCGGCGCAGTTCCTCCGCTGCCTCGACCCGGTGGGCCCCCGGCCGAGTGGACTCGCCGCCGATGTCCACCAGATCGGCACCCTCGGCGTGCATGTCCGCCCCGTGCCGCACCGCCGCCTCCAGGTCGGCGTACCGGCCCCCGTCGGAGAACGAGTCGGGGGTGACGTTCAGGACGCCCATGACCAGGGTGCGCTCGAGTGCGGGTAGGCCGCGGAGAAAGTCAGCCATCGCTCAGCGGCCGAGGATCAGGCTCATCGCCTCGGCGCGGGTCGTCGCATTCTTCCGCAGACTGCCGCGCACGGCGGAGGTGACCGTACGCGAGCCGGGCTTGCGGACGCCTCGCATGGAGATGCACAGGTGCTCCGCGTCGATCACCACGATCGCCCCACGGGGTTCGAGCCGGCGCACCAGGGCATCGGCGATCTGGCTGGTCAGTCGCTCCTGCACCTGTGGCCGACGCGCATACAGGTCGACGAGCCGGGCCAGTTTGGACAGGCCGGTGATCTTTCCGGCGGTGTTGGGGATGTAGCCGACGTGCGCCGCCCCGTGGAACGGGACCAAATGGTGCTCACAGGTCGAGAACAGCGCGATGTCCTTCACGATGACCAGCTCCTCGTGGTCCTCGTCGAAGACGGTCTGCAGAACGTTCTCCGGGTCGACGTACAGGCCGGCGAACATCTCGTTGTACGCGCGGGCCACCCGTGAGGGGGTGTCCCGGAGGCCCGGCCGGTCCGGGTCCTCACCGACGGCGAACAGCAGTTCGCGTACCGCCGCCTCGGCCCGCGGGATGTCCACCCCGCCGCCCACGGTTATGGGGACTTCTGCAACGACGGCGCCGGCTGTTGCTCGGGGACGGGCTGCCGATGCCCGTTGCTGGCCGCGCCGGTGTCCTCCGCTCGTTGGGACGGCGTCCGGACCGGAGGCTTTTCCGACGGAGTGCGCTTGCCGAATCCGTTGAACGGGGCCAGCGGCGGCCGCTTGTCCACGCGGCCGGCGATCCTCCGCATGTCCTCCTTGTTGAGGGTCTCCTTCTCCATCAGCTCCAGGACCATCTCGTCGAGGACGTCGCGGTACTCGACCAGGATCTCCCAGGCCTCGTCGTGCGCGGCCTCGATCAACGCGCGAATCTCCCCGTCGATGTCGGCGGCGACGGCGTCGGAGTAGGTCAGCTGATGGCCCATGTCGCGGCCGAGGAACGGCTGCGCGTCGGACGAGCCGTACTTGACCGCACCGAGCTTGGCGCTCATGCCGTACTCGGTCACCATCGAGCGGGCCAGCGCGGTCGCCTTTTCGATGTCGTCGCCGGCGCCGGTGGTCGGCTCGTGGAAGACCAACTCCTCCGCCGCTCGGCCGCCGAGTGCATACGCGAGGGTGTCGATCATCTCCGACCGGGTCTGGGTGTAGCGGTCCTCGGTCGGCAGCACCAGCGTGTGCCCGAGCGAGCGTCCCCTCGGCAGGATCGTCACCTTGTGCACCGGCGCGAGCTTGGGCAGCGCGTAACCAACGAGGGCGTGGCCACCCTCGTGATAGGCGGTGACCTTCTTCTCGTCCTCGCTCATCGCCCGGGTCTTGCGCTCCGGTCCGGCGATGACCCGGTCGATCGCCTCTTCCAGCGCGGCATCGTCGATCATCGTGCGGTTGAACCGAGCGGTGAGCAGGGCCGCCTCGTTGATCACGTTGGCGAGGTCGGCGCCGGTGAAGCCCGGCGTACGACGGGCCACGGTGTCCAGATCCAGGCCGGGCGCGAACGGCTTTCCCTTGGCGTGCACCCGCAGGATCGCCTTGCGGCCTTCGAGGTCGGGCCGGTCCACGGCGATCTGCCGGTCGAAGCGCCCGGGACGCAGCAGCGCCGGGTCGAGGATGTCCGGCCGGTTCGTGGCGGCGATCAGGATGACGCCGCTCTTGACGTCGAAGCCGTCCATCTCCACCAGCATCTGGTTCAGCGTCTGCTCGCGCTCGTCATGGCCGCCGCCCATGCCGGCGCCACGGTGGCGACCGACTGCATCGATCTCGTCGACGAAGATGATCGCCGGTGCATTGGCCTTCGCCTGCTCAAAGAGATCCCTGACCCTCGAGGCGCCGACTCCTACGAACATCTCGACGAAGTCCGAGCCGGAGATCGAGTAGAACGGGACACCGGCCTCACCGGCCACGGCGCGGGCGAGCAGCGTCTTGCCGGTCCCCGGCGGGCCGAACAGGAGCACGCCCTTGGGGATCTTCGCCCCGATCGCCTGAAACTTGGCCGGGCTCTGCAGGAAGTCTTTGATCTCGTACAGTTCCTCGATCGCCTCGTCGACGCCGGCGACGTCGGCGAAGGTCGTCTTGGGGGTGTCCTTGGTGACGAGCTTGGCCTTGCTCTTCCCGAAGTTCATGACGCCGCGGCCACCGCCCTGCATCGAACTCATCAGCCAGAACAGCAGGAGCAGCAAGATGATGAACGGGACGACGCTGATCAGGATGGACACCAGGATGTTGTCCTGGCTGACCTCGGTGTCGAAGGCCCCGGCGGAGCCGCCCTCGGTCTCCCGGATCAGTCCGAATATCTCGCTGGCGGCCTCCGCCGGGTAAGCGGCGGTGACCTTCGTGTTGCCGTCGACAGCGTTCTGCAGGGTGACGTCGAGGGTCTGTTCCTTGTCGTTGATGACGATCGACTCGACGTTGCCGTCCTCGATCTGCTGGAGGACAACGGAGGTCTTGACCTCCTCGAATCCGCCGTTGCCCTGGAACAGGGAGGGCAGCAGCAGCGCCAGCAGTACGGCGGTCACCACCCAGAACCACGGGGAGCGGAAGATGCGCTTTCGATCCATCGACGGTGCGGGAGCCTGCTGCCCCCGGTCCTCCTACCTGGCTGGTGCGCGCGGGTGGCACGCGCGAGGGACCTGCGGACTACCCCGAAGTGAGGTCTCCCGGCACCAGAACGGTACACCGGGAGGCCGCGCGATAGCTGTCTTACACAACGGCCACGCGGACTCACACGTTCCGGTCAGCCGCTGTAGACCGCCGGCTTGAGCAGGCCGATGTAGGGCAGGTCGCGATAGCGCTCGGCGTAGTCCAGGCCGTACCCCACAACGAACTCGGGCGGGATGTCGAAGCCGACGTACTTCACCGGCACCTGCACCTTGATCGCGTCGGGCTTGCGGAGCAGCGCGCAGACCTCGAGGGACAATGGCCGGCGGCTGCGCAGGTTCTTCAGCAGCCAAGACAGCGTCAGACCGGAGTCGATGATGTCCTCGACGACGAGGACGTGTTTGTCGGAGATGTCGCGGTCCAGGTCCTTGAGGATTCGCACGATCCCCGACGATGAGGTCGAGGAGCCGTACGACGAGACCGCCATGAAGTCCAACTCGGTCGGCCGGGACAGCGCCCGGGCGAGGTCCGACATGAACATGACCGCGCCCTTGAGCACCCCGACCAGCAGGATTTCGCGATCGGCGTAGTCGGCTGAGACCTGGGCTGCCAGTTCGATGGTCTTGGCGGCGATCTGGCGCTCGTCGATCAGTACTTTTTCGATCTCGCCGTCGTACACAGGTGCAGCCTGCCAGATGACCTACGGACCTCCCATCCGCCCGGGAGGGTGACCGCCCGCTGCCCGTGCCAGTCGACGAGCAGGGCGTCGACCGCGGCCAGGTGTGCGGCGGTCAGCCCGCCGACGCCGCTCAGCCAACTGCGGAGCAGCCGGCGCCGCAGGGCCGGAGCGAGCCCCTCGAACACGCCCACCGCAGGTGCCGTCTCGGCCAGCCGGTCGGCCGCCAGCTCGGCGGCGATCGCGTCGAGGGCGTCGCAGTCCGCCCGAAGCAGGTCGGCCGTGCGGGCGAGGGCTTCGGCCACTCCACCGGCAAGCACGTCCTCCATCAGCGGCAGGACCTCGTGACGGACCCGGACCCGGGTGTACGCCGGATCACTGTTGTGCGGGTCGTCCCAGACCGGCAGGCCCTCGGCCGCGCAGGCCGCCCGCGTGGTCGCCCGGCGGACGGACAGGAGCGGACGCAACCAGGGATACCGGGCCGGTGACATCCCGGCCAGCGAACGGGGGCCGGAACCCCGGCCCAGCCCGAGCAGCACGGTTTCGGCTTGGTCGTCCAAGGTGTGTCCGAGCGCGACCCAGCCGCCCCGGCCGGACTGCGCTGACTCCAGCGCGGCGTACCGGGCCCGCCGTGCGGCTGCCTCCGGTCCCCCTGGCCCGTCGACGGCGACGGTGGCGACGCTGACCGGGTCCAGTCCCAGACCCCGGAGCTGCGCGGTCAGGGTGCTGGCGCGCTCAGCCGAGCCGGGCTGCAGACCGTGGTCGATGGTGATCGCCCCCGCGGCGATGCCCGCTCGGGGCGCCTCGAAGGCCACGGCGGCGGCGAGCGCCATGCTGTCCGCGCCACCGCTGCATGCCACGGTCACCGGTTTGCCGGGCTCGGCCGGGGCGAGCGCGGCGCGGACCGCCACCCGGACCTCGGCGACGGCCGGATCGAGCGCCCTCACGGGTCAGGCGTTGATGGCGTGCGGGCGGCCGTGCACCCGGCGTACCCAGTCCTCGGGCGCGGCCAGCTCGTCCTTGCGCGGCAGGGTGTCCGGCGCGGCCCAGACCGCGTTGAACCCGTCCATCCCGACCTCGGCCACGACACCGGAGACGAAGCGGCGGCCGTCGGCGTACTGCTTCATCTTCTGGTCCAGACCGAGCAGGCGGCGCAGCAGCCGGTCCAGCGGGCTGGTGCCTTCGCGGCGCTTGCTGAATCGGCGCCGGATCGTCGCCACCGACGGGACGACCGCCGGCCCGACCTCGTCCATGACGTATTCCGCATGCCCCTCGACAAGGCTCATCATCGCCGTGAGCCGGTCGAGCACGGCCCGTTGCTCGGGGTTCTGCACGAGGGCCAGGATTCCCTCGCCGGCGGCATCACCGGCCTCCGCCCCGCTGCCGCGCACGGAGGAGACGACACCCTTGAGCAGGGTCTGCAGCCGGTCCCGGAGGACATCGGGGTCCAGGTCCGTGGCCTCGACGAATTCGCCGATCTGCGCGCGCATGTACTCGGCCAGCCACGGTACGGCGGTGAACTGCAGGCGGTGCGTGACCTCGTGCAGGCACACCCACAGCCGGAAATCCGACGGGTTGACGTCCATCCGCCGCTCGGCCTCGACGATGTTCGGCGCCACCAGCAGCAACTGGCCACCGCTCGGGCCGAACACGTCGTACTGGCCGAGAACCCGGGCGGCCACAAACGCGAGAACCGCACCGGCCTGTACGCCGGTCGCCCGCGAACCGAGCGCCAACGCAAGCGGGCCAGGTGCCTTGTCCTGCCGCTCCTGCAGCCGCTCCACGAGGGGTGACAACACGGCGGACATCCCGGCGCAGTTGACGTCGATCCAGTCCAGTCGGTCAACGACTCGTACCGGCTTCGGCGGGGCATCGGAGTGCATCCGGGTCAGCGCACGGACGGGCTCCTCTGCCCGTTCGGCGGCCACGCGCAACTCGGCAACCGCCGCGGCAGCCTCGTCAAGGGAAGTCGCCGGACCGGGCCGGACCAGCCGCCGGCCGGTCACGGCGGCCAGCTCCCAGTCCACCATCGAACTCATGGCGCCACCGTACGCCGGAGACCCGGGCGTGGCCGCCGGGCGAGCGCCGCTGATGACGCGGCGCCGGGTATCACGACGGACGTTCTCCGCCTAGTGACAGCCGCAGGCGGCGAGGGCGCTCGCCAGCTCGTCCAAGGCCGCCTCCGCCGGAAACCGCCCCCCCAGCGGCACCTGATCGGCCACGAACGCGAACACCAGCAGCCGGCCGTCGGCTGTCTCGACGATGCCGGCCAGGGCGCTGACGCCGTTCAGCGTGCCGGTCTTGGCGCGGACCACGCCGCCGGCCGGGCTTGCCCCGAACCGCTCGAACAGCGTGCCGTCGTACGCCGCGACCGGAAGTCCGGCCAGCAGCGCCCGGCCCGGTGATTGCGGATCGCCGGCGGCGGTCCGCAGGATCTCGCTGATCAGTCCGGGGCTCAGCCGGTTGGCGGTCGACAGCCCGCTGCCGTCGACCAGGACCGCGCCGGACAGCTCGAAACCGGCCCGCTCGAGCGTGGAACGGACGGCGGCGGCGGCCCCGTCGAAGGTGGCCGGCCGACCGACGGCCAACGCGACCTGGCGGGCCAACGCCTCGGCCAGCACGTTGTCGCTCAGGCTCAGCATCTGCTCGACGAGCCGTTCGACCGCCGCCGAGGAGACCTCACCGAGCAGCCGTTCCCCGGGCCGCGCCGTACCCGCGCTGACGGCCGCATCCGGTACGCCGAGGGCCGCGGCCAGCGCCCTCCCCGCGTCGAGATCCGGCACGCCGCTGCGCGGCCCGTCGTCCAGCGGCCCGAACCGGCCGGCGTCGACCATCGTGGCGGTGATCGGGGCGGCGTACCGGCTCGGCGCGTCCGCCTCACCCCAACCCGGTCCGGTCGCCGGGCCGGCGAACAGGGACGAGTCGACGATGACGGCGGTGACCGGCACACCGACCGCCGCGGTCACCTGTGCGGCCAGGTCGGCCAGGGTGGCCGCGCCTGGGTACACGTTCCCGCCAGGCGCGCTGCTGAGCGTCGGATCGCCACCACCCACGAGGACGACTTCACCGGGGTTCGGCCCGCTGACTACCGTCGTGGTGAGGCGCCGGCCAGGCTCGACAGCGATCTCGACTGCCATCGCGGTGGCGAGCTTGGCCATTGAGGCCGGTACGACGGCGCGACCGGCGGACTGCTCGAACAGCACGCCACCGGTGGCCACATCCACTACCTGGCCATTGACCCGGCCGCCCAGCCGGGGATCGGACAGCTCTGGGGCAAGTACGCCGGCCAGCACCTGCGGATCCGGCACCGGCTCGCCGCCGATGTCAGCCGGCAGGATCGGGGCGGGCTCCAGCAGTTCGGGCAGCTGGGGGGTGAGCGCCGCCGAGGTCGTCGACGCCCGGTCGCCCCTGTCTGCATCGCCATCGACGAGCCCCACGACCGCGAACGTCAGCCCGGCCGCGATGGCGGCAACCAGGCTGCCCACGGCGAACCGACGACGCCGGTGCACCATGGCGGTCACCGGCCGCCGATCGACGCCAGGGCTCACCGGCCGCCGGCCGCCGGCATAGGCGAAGCGTCGCCCGCGAGCACATCACTGGAGCGCAGCTGAGGAAGCCGAGCGGGGTACTGGTGCACCCCGGCAATGTACGCAGTCCCTCGATGACAGCCTCGCGGCGACCAGCAGCCGCGGACGTAGGCTTGGCCGCTCAGGCGGCGCGGCTGGCAGGCAGGAGCACCGGTGGAGTTCGACGTCCTCATCGAGATCCCCAAGGGGCAGCGGAACAAGTACGAGCTGGACCACCGCACCGGCCGGATGCGGCTGGACCGGATGCTGTTCACCTCGACCCGCTATCCGGCCGACTACGGCTTCATCGAGGGCACCCTGGGCCAAGACGGCGATCCCCTGGACGCCCTCGTGCTGCTGGACGAACCGACCTTTCCCGGCTGCCTGATCTCCTGCCGCGCGATCGGAATGTTTCGGATGAGCGACGAGAAGGGCAAGGACGACAAGGTGCTGTGCGTCCCTGCCACCGATCCACGAATGGAACACCTGCGCGACATCCATCACCTGGCCGAATTCGACCGGCTGGAAATTCAGCACTTCTTCGCGGTATACAAAGACCTCGAACCGGGTAAGTCGGTCGAAGGTGCGTCCTGGGTCGGCCGGACGGAGGCCGAGAACGAGGTAGTCGCATCCACTCGACGGTTACAGATCGAACAGGTTCATGGACGCACGGTCACCCATACTGGTGATGTGCCTACTCTGCCGGGTACGCTGACCCCGTAGTGCAATCTAATTACGCCGATCGGGGGCGTGCAAAGGCGATGTCGGAGCCGCAGATGCGGGGCAATGGACGGGACAGGTCGGCGCCTCCGCCGACGCCTCCGCCCGGCGCAATCGGTCATGACTGGTTTCACCGGCTCTCGCGCGATCCGACCTGCATCTTCGGGTTCGACGGGGTGGTGCGCTGGGTGTCCGGGAGCTGGCAGGACGAACTCGGTCTGCCGGCAAGCGCATTGCTCGGGCGGCATTTCGCGGATCTGGTCCATCCGGAGGACGTCGACGTGTCCTCGGCGGCATTGCAGCTTGCCCTGCGCGGGGAGGACCGGACGAATCACCTCGAGAATCGGTGTCGAGCCGCGGACGGTGAATACCGCTGGTTGCACTGGAGCTGGGCTGCCGACCCGGAGGTGCAGCTGCTCTACGCCGTGGCGAGGGACGTGACCGACCGCAAGCTGGCCGACATGCGCCTGGCCAACTCCGAGGCGCGCTACCGGTTGATGGCCGAGCACTCCTCCGATGCCATCACCGTGTCCAGCCGCGAGGGGATCTTCGACTACGTATCACCGGCGGGAAAGAGCGTATTCGGCTGGCGGCCGGAGGAGATGGTCGGGCGGGAGGTCTACCAGTTCATCCACCCCGACGACGTCGAGGGTTTGCGCACCAGCTTCAAGCACATCCTGTTCGATCCCAATGTCAGCACTATCTCCGCCCGCTTCCGCCGCGCCGACGGGTCCTACCGCTGGCTGGAGAGCACCGCCCGGCAGATCAGGGACCGGCACACCGGAGAGCTGCTCGCCGTCATCGGGAATACCCGTGACGTCACCGAACGTCGCACCGCGCAGGACGCGCTGGAGGTTCAGGCGCAGACCGATCCGTTGACCGGTACGGCGAACCGCACGTTGCTGACGGACCGCATGCGCGGAGCATTGCTCCGGTTGGAGCGCACACCAGGAACGGTCGCCGTACTGCTGCTGGACCTCGACCGGTTCAAGGATGTCAACGACTCCCTCGGTCACCGGGCCGGCGACGAGGTGCTGGTCGCCGCTGCCGAACGGCTGGTGGCGGCCTGCCGCCCGACAGACAGCGTCGCCCGGTACGGCGGGGACGAGTTCGTCGTACTGGCCGAGGGTCTGTCCAGCGCCGAGGACGTGCACGAGCTTGCCGACCGCCTCGTCGCCGTACTCCGAGAGCCGTTCCAGGTCAGCGGGCCGATGCCTGGAGACGAGCAGCGCCTGCTGCTGACGGTGAGCGTGGGGGTCGCGGTGACCACCCGGTCCGAGCACCTCATCGACGACCTGATGCAGGAGGCCGACCTCGCGCTGTACCGGGCCAAGGACCGCGGGCGGGACCGGCACGAACTGTTCGACAGCGACTTGCAGGCGCGCGCCCAGCGCCGCCTCGACACCCGACGCAACCTGCGGCGGGCGCTGGTCGAGCAGGACATGTACCTGCTCTACCAGCCGATCGTGCGGATCGGAGACGGGCGCGTGCTCGGAGCGGAGGGACTGCTTCGGATCCGCGACGGGGGGGGCGGCGAACTCGTCCCGGCCGAATTCTTGACCGTGGCCGAGGACACCGGCCTGATCCACCAGCTCGATGCGTGGGTGCTGCAGCAGATCCTGCTCGACCAGAAGAGCTTCCGCGCCGCGGATCCGTCGGTGTTTGTGGGAATCAACCTCAGCTACCGCAACGTCGCCGACGGCCGTTTCGCGGAGGCGATCACCACCGGGCTGATCAACGCCGGCCTGCCTGGAACGTCGTTGCGCGTCGAACTCACCGAACGTGCGCTGCTCGATACGGCCGGCCCGTCGGTGGCAGGCGTGCAACGACTGCGCAACGCCGGTGTCCGGGTCGGCCTGGACGATTTCGGCACCGGACACTCCAGCCTGTCCACGCTGCAGCGGCTGCCACTGGACTTCCTCAAGGTCGATCGCAGCATCGTCCAGAACGCCGTGCCGGGAAGCCGGCAGGCGGCGATCATGCGGGCCATCATCGGACTCGCCCACGCGTTGGACCTGGAGGTCGTCGCGGAGGGGATCGAGTCCGCCGAACAGCTCACCGCGGTGCAGCAGACCGGGTGCGACACCGGACAGGGATGGCTGTTCAGCCACCCGCTCAAGGCTGCGGACTACCGCGGCTTACTGCTCAGCCAACGCGGCCGTCCGCTGGCCCGGGCCACCGGATATCACAAGCGCTTGGAGCCGCCTGTCGGAATCGAACCGACGACCTATTCATTACGAGTGAATCGCTCTACCGACTGAGCTAAGGCGGCGCTGTTCGCGGCTGCGCGAGTCTAGCCGAGCCACCCGAGCCGCAGATCGGTCCGCTCCGGTTGGTGTGCTCACGATCGGCGGCGCGCTCTAGGGCAGGCCGCCTCCGACGGGTCCGTCGGCCGCGGTGCTGGCGGCGTACTCGGCACGGGAACCGCAGACGCTGGCCTTGCTGCACGCGCAGCGCCGGCCGCCGTCGTCGAGCCTGACAGTCACGGTGTCCGACGGAACATTCCGCCCCACGACCCGCCCGGAACCCTCCGGGGTGTCGACGTGGTCGCCGATCGCGGGCGCGGTCTCCAGAAAGTCGGTGTAGAGGGGATGTTCGTACTTCAGGCAGCACATCAAGCGCCCGCACGCACCCGAGATGCGCATCGGGTTGAGCGGCAGGTCCTGGTCCCTGGCCATCCTGATGGATACCGGCTCGAAGTCCTTGAGGAACGTTGCACAGCACAAATCCCGCCCACAGGAGCCGATGCCACCCTGCACCTTCGCCTCGTCCCTGGCCGACAGCTGCCGCAGTTCGACCCGGGTCTTCAGGGTGGCGCCGAGGTCACGAACCAGCGCGCGGAAGTCCACCCGGTGCGCAGCGCTGAAGTAGACCGTCGAGCGGCCCGGCGCACCGGCGGAGTCGAGGACGGCATCGACGGCGACGACCTTCATCGGCAGTCCGTGCTCGCGGACGAGCCGCTTGGCGGCCACCCGGGTGCGGGCCTTGTGCCGCCTCAGTACGTCGTCGCGGGCGATGTCCTGCTCGGTGGCAACCCCCGCAAGCGACGGGAAGCCGGCCACGTCCACGTCGACCCACTGGGTGGACCAGACGCATTCGGCCACCTCGGTGCCGTCGTCGGTCGGGACCAGTACCCGGTCGCCCACCCGCGGTGCGTAGTCGCCAGGATCGAGGTAGTACAGCCGCCCGTGCCGGGTGAAACTCACCGCGCACAGCATGCCCATCGGTACAGGATAGGACCGAGGTGCCTGAACGTGCTCACGGTAACCGAAGCGCGACCGTCATCGCCTCGATCGCCACCCGGGGCTTGACGTTGAGTTCCAGGGCGGTCCGGACCGCCAGCACCGCTTCCAGCCGGCGCAGGATTGCCTCGGCCGTGAGCCCACGCGCCAGCCGTCGGACGTCGGTCTCCCGGTCGCTGTGCCACAACCGGGACTGCGACCCGGTCTGGACGGTCAGCGCGTCACGGTAGAAGCCAGCGAGGTCGACCAGGGCCCGATCCAGCGCGTCACGTTGCGTGCGGGTGGCCCGAGACTTCTGCCGCCGTTCCAGTTCCTTGAGCTGCGCCGCCGAGCCACGGGTCGCCGCGGCCGTTCCCTTGCCGGTACCGCCGGCTCCCAGGGCAGTCCGCAGCGCCTGCGCCTCCGGCTCGTCGCGTTCCCGGGAACGGCTCGCGGCCTCCTCCTCGGCACCTCCGACCAGTTCGTCAGCTGCGGCGAAGCAGTCTGCCAGCGACCGCACAGACAGCGGGATGTCGAGCACCGCGCTGCGGCGGATCCGCGCCTGCTCGTCGCGGGCCAGCCACCGGGCGCGGCCGACGTGCCCCTGCGCGGCGCCGGCCGCCCACGCCGCCTGCGCGGGATCGACGCCGTCCCGGCGAACGAGGACGTCGGCAACGGCGACGTCGTCGGGGACCCGGAGCGGGACCACCCGGCAGCGCGACCGGAGCGTGACCGACACATCGTCGGGATGCGTCGACGGGGCGCAGAGCAGGAACACCGTCCGCTCCGGCGGCTCCTCCACCGCCTTGAGCAGCGCGTTTGCCGCGCCTTCGGTGAGCCGGTCGGCGTCCTCGACGATGACGACCTGCCAGCGCCCGGCCGAGGGCCGCCGAGCTGCCGTCCGGACAAGTTCGCGCATGTCGCGCACCGGGATGGACAGGCCGTCCGGTACGACGATGTGCACGTCGGCATGCGTGCCCGCGCGCGCGGTGTGGCACTGCCTGCACTGGCCGCAGCCGCCGTCCGGGCACTGCAGCGCCGCAGCGAACGCGCGGGCGGCTACTGATCGTCCCGAACCCGGCGGACCGGTGAACAACCAGGAGTGCGTCATCGCTGCGGCGTCACTCGCGGGCCGCTCGTCGACGACCACACTGCGGCCGGCCGCTGCCGTGTCCACGCTGCGGCCGGCGGCGGCCGCGGCGGCACGCAGCGTGGCCACCGTCTCCGGCTGGCCGACCACCTCGTCCCACACGTGGCCCTGCGCCGGACCGCCCCCGTCGGAGCGGGCGCTGCGCTCGCTCACTTTTCCGCCGCGTCATGATCGATTCGGGGAAGTGGTCGCTGCAACGGCCGTCCAGACGACCATTCCCCCGAGTTGATCTTCGTCAGCCGGTCGACTGTCGGGGCCAGGCGGTCACGGACCGCACAGGCGAGCTCGTCGGGGTCGCGCGAGGCGTCGAGGACGAGGTAGCGCGCCGGGTCGGCCGCGGCAAGCTGGCAGAACCCGGCTCGCACGCGCCCGTGGAAGGCGACGGACTCCTGCTCGATCCGGTCGGGGCTGCGCTGTCCGGCTGCCCGTGCCAGCCCTACCGCGGGATCGATGTCCAGGACGACGGTGAGGTGCGGGCGTAGGCCGCCGGTGGCCCAGTCCGAGACCCGCCGGACCTCCGTCATCGTCAGCGCCCGCCCGGCGCCCTGATAGGCAAGGGAGCTGTCGACGTACCGGTCGCTGATGACAACCCCTCCGGCGGACAGCACGGGACGGAGCACGGTCTCCACGTGATGCGCCCGGTCCGCGGCGTACAGGAGCGCCTCGGCGCGCGGGGTCAACGACGATCCCGGGTCGAGAAGGATCGCCCGGATCCGCTCACCGGCTGGCGTCCCGCCCGGTTCGCGGGTCAGGCAGGCGGCAATGCCGTTGTCCTGCAACCAGCTGTCGAGCCGGGCCACCTGGGTGGATTTCCCGGCTCCCTCGCCACCCTCGAAGGCGACGAACAGCCCGCTCACGGATCGTCCGGGAGCCGCCGGGCGACGCCGACCAGGGAATCGAGCCGGCCGAAGTTGGCCACGCTGAGCGGGTTGCGCAGGATCCGCGTGACGACGAGGCCGGCCCGGGCAAAGACGAGTTGGTGGCTGCGGGGGGTGAAGTGCCAGATGTGCTCGGTCGGTTTCAGCGTCCACCACCGGGTGCGCAGCAGCCGAGCGGGCAGTGAGGAAATGTATGGCGTGGAGAATACGAGCACGCCGTCGTCCTCGAGCAGAGTGCGGGCGGCCCGCAGGAATGCCACCGGGTCCGGCACGTGCTCCAAGGTGTCCCACGCAGCGATGACGTCGAACCGCCGGTCGAGCCGCGCTCCGCCGAGTTGACCCTGGTGGACCGGCAGGTTCAGGACGTCACGCGCGTGCATGGACGCCGAACGGGACAGCTCGACCCCAGTGACGTCGTACCCACGCTCTCGGGCGACGGCGAGGAACCGACCGTATCCACACCCGACCTCCAGGAGACGAGCCCCTACCTCGGCGCGGCCCAACGATGAACGGAGGAGTCCCAACCGGCCGCTGGTCCAGATCCGCTGCAACACCGTGCCGGGAGACCGTTCGGCGGCGTACACCCTCCCCTCGAAATAGCCGACGTCGTCGTAGACCTCCTGGAGGGCGTGCGCCCGCAGCCGGGGACTGACGAACGACAGCCGGCAGCGGGGGCAGCGGACGACGGCGAAGGGCGGGACGTCGTAGACAGGTTCGCCCGGTCCCTGGCAGATGCAGCAGCTGACCGGCTCGACGTCAGCGGCGGTCCAGTCCCGGGTGTGGGCGCCGCTGGATTCCATGGGAGCTGAATCTACCCAGCGGCGGTGGCAGAACCGGCGGTACCGCGTGGTCCGGCTGCGCCGCCGCTGTGTCCGGCGGACGCGGTCCAGGGCTCGGCCGCGTGGCGGGCCACCCGCTCGGACCGGGTCGTGAGCATCGCCGCCACCTGATCGTTGACGGCCGTCGCGATCGCGTCGGCGTGCAGATCTCCGGGGAGGACGAGGTAACGGTCGGGGTCGGCCTCGGCGAGTTCCAGAAACATGTGCCGGACGGCCGCGTCCTCATCGGGACCTACGGCGGCGTCCAGTACGACGGTCAGGTCAGGGGCGAGGCTGTTCGTCACCCACTGCGAGGTACGCCGGATCCGGCTGGGGTCCAGGCCCCGGCCGGCCCCCTGGTAGGCGACCGAGGAGTCGACGTACCGCTGGCACACCACGATCTGGCGCTGCTGAAGCGCCGGGCGCACCACCCTGGCCACGTGCTCGGCGCGGTCCGCGAGGTAGAGCAGGCACTCGGTGGCCGGGGCCAGCGGCGTGGCCCGACGGTCGGTCAGAATGGCCGCGATCTGCCGGCCGGCCGCGGTGTCGCCCGGCTCGCGGGTGCTGATCACCGGGTAGCCCTGGCGCCGCAGCCGTTCGGCCAGCAGTGTCGCCTGAGCGGTGATCTGGTCCGAGCGAGACCCCTCGAAGGCGATGAACAGCCCGGTGTCGACTTGCTCGTCCCCCAGCAGGTCCGGTCGGGAAACCGTATGCCACAACACGTCGACGAGTCGCTTGCCGCGCCCGCCGACCTGGTGGTAGGCGTACAGCCCGACCGCCGTGGCCATCACGCCGGCCCCCAGCAGCACCGTGCTCGGACCGGAGAAGGCCAGTTCGCTGTCTCGCAGGCGCAGGCTGCGCTGGCCCAGCCAGCCTGCCAGCAGCGGCCCGACTGCCACGGACAGCAGCAGCGCCACCCGGACCGAGGACATGATGAAGGCGAAGACGCGGCCCCGGAGCCGGTCCTCCACCTCGTAGCCGATCATCGTGTAGCCGTTGATCCAGGCGATGCCCCCGAAGACTCCGACCAGCAACGCCAGGACGATGACGAGCACGAAGTCACCCATCAGCGACATGGTCAGCACCGAGGCGCCGGACAGGCCGATGGTAAGACCGAACAGCCGTCGCCGGCTGATTCCGGGGAGGATGCGAGGGCCGACGACCATGCCCAGTGCCAGGCCGGTGAACACGGTCCCGAACAGGATGCTGTAACCGGCGTTTCCGGCGTCCAGCGTGGCGACGTAGAGCTGGGCGACGCCGACGACTACCCCCCCGGCCAGGAACGCGCCGAGAATCCCGACGTACAGGCCGCGCAGGACCGGGTTGCCCCGGATGAAGGAGATCCCTTCCCGGATCGAGGAGAACACGTTCTTGGTGTCGCCGCTGCCCGCCAGGAAGACGGGAATGTCGCGGCGTACGACGTAGACGGTCAACGCCGCGGTGAAGAACGTGAGGGCGTTGAAGACCAGGGCGATCAGGATGGGCACCCGCGCGTTGGTGAACAGCGGATCCTGGAAGAACCGGTTCAACGTCGACAACAACGCGAAGATCACCGCGGCGACCGGAACCGCGCCGTACACCGAGATCAGCGACATCTGGTTGGCGACCACCAACTTCTCCCGCGGCACGATGTTCACCCAGATGGCCTGTTTGGCCGGCATCGTGAACAGGCCGACGGCCTCGATCAGGAACTGCGCCGCGTAGAGCCAGGCCAGGTCGTAGGCGATGGCGATCGACAGAAAGAGCAGCCCGGCGAGGATGTCCCCGATGATGATCGTCCGCCGCCGGTCCAGCTTGTCCGCGAGCGCGCCGGCGATCGGACCCAGGAGCACGTCGGGCAGCAGCCGGGTCAGGATGACCCCGGAGATGGCCAACCCCTGCGCGGCGACCGAGCGGTCGGCCGTCAACTGTTGGGCGAGCGCGGTGTTCGCGAGCAGGCCGAGCCAGTCCCCGAGACTCGAGACGGTGATGGCGGCCCACATCCGGCGGAGCACCGGGATGCGCAACAGCGCGAAGACTGCGTTCTCATGGCGCCTGCTCACCGATCGCGTCGCGTCGATGACTGGGCTCCCAACTCGTTCCCCCACGACTGGCGAGTTCACTCTACTGCCAGCGCCTGGATCGCCAGCGCTCCTCCGCGGGGGGTGCGTCGCCTACGGTCGGATGCATGTGGGACCCGACGCAGTACGGCCGGTACGCCGAAGAGCGGGCTCGACCGTTCCACGACCTGCTGGCCCGCGTAGGTGCGCAGGCGCCCTCGTACGTAGTGGATGTCGGCTGCGGGTCGGGGGAGTTGACGGCACTGCTGGCGCAGCGGTGGCCTGGGGCGATGGTGGAGGGTGTGGACAGCTCCGCGGAGATGCTGGCGCAGGCACCGTCGGCTTCGCCGAGTCTGACCTTCACCCGGGCCGACGTGCGGCACTGGCGACCGGAGCATCCTGCCGACGTGGTGCTCAGCTCAGCGGCGATGCAGTGGGTGGACGAGCACGAGCAGGTGCTGCGTGACCTGGTGAGCTGCCTGGCCCCGAGGGGCTGGCTCGCCCTGCAGGTTCCCGGCAACTTCGAGGCGCCCTCGCACGTCCTGCTGCGCGAGGCGGTAACGCGATGGCTGCCGTCGTCTCCGATCCGGCCCGACCCCGTACTCGACCCGGCCGGCTATATGGAGCTGCTGGCCGGCGCCGGCTGCCGGGTCGACTCGTGGGAGACGACGTACCTGCAGGTGCTGACCGGACCGGATCCGGTGCTGGAGTGGGTCAAGGGCACGGCGCTGCGGCCGGTGCTGGCGGCGCTGCCCGCCGAGCAGCATGCCGCCTTTCTGACCGAGTACGGCGCCGCGTTGCGTGCGGCGTACCCGCCGGGTCGCCTCGGCACGCTCTTCCCGTTTCGGAGGGTGTTCGCGGTGGCTCAGGCATGACAACCACCCCGGTCTCATGACCATCGTTGGGGTTCACCACGTCCAGTTGGCCTGTCCGGCCGGTTCCGAGCCGCTGCTGCGGGCGTTCTACGTCGGCGTACTGGGAATGACCGAGGTGGCCAAGCCCCCGGTTCTGGCCGCCCGAGGTGGAGCGTGGTTCCGGTCCGACGCTGTCGAGTTGCATCTCGGCGTCGAGGCGGAATTCCGGCCGGCCCACAAGGCGCATCCCGGTTTGCTCACCGATGACCTGACCGGCCTTGTCAGCCGCCTGTGCGCGGCCGGCGTCGAGGCGCGCTGGGACGAGGACTTCCCCGGATACCGCCGCTGCTACGTCGACGACCCCGTCGGCAACCGGATCGAGCTGCTCCAGCCGGTCTGACCCAGCCCGCCTTCGTAGTCGAAACGACTACCGGGCTGCAACGGCAGGCGCACTGCCCCACGCCCCGGCTACTGGGGGGTGGACTTGCGCGCAGCCTTCTTCGGGGCCGCTTTCTTGGGGGCGCTCTTCCTTGCCGTCTTGGCCGGCCGCTTCGCTGTGCTGCGCTTCGGGGCCGGGCCGCGTGCCCGCCGGTCGGCGAGCAACTCGGCGGCCCGCTCGATCGTGATCGCCTCGACGGTGTCACCCTTGCGCAGGCTCGCGTTGATCTCGCCGTCGGTGACATAGGGCCCGAACCGGCCCTCGCGGACCACGATCGGCTTGCCGGACGCCGCGTCGTCACCGAGTTCCCGCAGTGGCGCTGCGGCCGTCATGCGCCCGCGCGCCTTTGGTTGGGCCAGCAGCGCCAGGGCCTGCTCCAAATCCACGCCGAACAGCTGCTCCTCGCTTTCCAATGACCGCGATTCCGACCCGCGCTTGACGTATGGCCCATACCGCCCGTTCAACGCTTGGACCTCCTGCCCCTCCGGGTCGACCCCGAGAACTCGCGGCAGGGTAAGCAACCTCAACGCCTCGTCAAGCGTGATCGTGTCCAGTGACATGGACGCGAACAGGCTGGATGTGCGCGGCTCGCCCTTCTCCGCGTCCGGCACCACGGTGGTCACATACGGTCCGTAGCGGCCGGCCTTCGCAAGAATCTGGTAGCCCGACCCTGGCTCGACCCCGAGCTCCCGGTCGCCGGAGGGTGCACTGAGCAGTTCCTGCACCCGCTCCGGGGTGAGCTCGTCCGGGGCCAGGTCCGCTGGGATAGAGGCCCGCTCGCCGTCGTCGCCGCCACGCTGCAGGTAGGGGCCATAGCGGCCGACCCGCACCACGACGTCGTCGTACAGCGAGATCGAGTTGATTCCACGGGCGTCGATGTCGCCGAGTTGCTGGTTGACCACGTTCTTCAGGCCGCCCGCGGATGCCATGCCACCCTTGTGCCCGTCCGCCCCGCCGAAGTAGAAGCGGGTCAGCCAGCCGACGCGGCTGCCCTCGCCGTTGGCGATGGCATCCAGGTCACCTTCCACCGAGGCGGTGAAGCCGTAGTCGACGAGCCGCGCGAAGTGCTGTTCCAGCAGCGCGACCACGGCAAAGGCGACGAACGACGGCACCAGCGCGGCGCCCTTCTTCCAGACGTATCCCCGGTCCTGGATGGTCTGCATGATCGAGGCGTACGTCGACGGTCGGCCGACGCCCAACTCCTCCAACGCCTTGACCAGGCTGGGCTCGGTGTAGCGGGCCGGCGGCGACGTGGTGTGGCCGCCCGGCTCGAGCGACTCGGCGACGAGCTGCTGTCCACGCTGCAACCGGGGCAGCCGGCGCTCGGCGTCATCGGCCTCGATGCCGTCGGCGGCAGCGTCATCGTCCCGGCTCTCCACGTAGGCCCGCAGAAAACCGGGGAACGTGATGGTCGTGCCGGAGGCGGCGAACTCCGCGACCTCGCCGGTGGCTGAGTCCCCGCGCAGCCGGATCGACACGCTCTGACCGACCGCGTCGGCCATCTGGCTGGCTATGGTCCGCTTCCAGATCAGCTCATACAGGCGGAACTCCTCGCTGGACAGCTCCCGGGCGACCTCCCCCGGCGTCCTGAACGAATCTCCGGCCGGGCGGATGGCTTCGTGCGCCTCCTGAGCGTTCTTCACCTTGCGGACGTAGCGGCGGGCCTCGGCCGGGACGTAGGCGTCGCCGTACAGCTCCCGTGCCTGCGTGCGAGCGGCGGTGAGCGCGGTCTCGGACAGGTTCGTCGAGTCGGTCCGCATGTAGGTGATGTAGCCGTTCTCGTACAGCCGCTGGGCCACCCGCATCACCTGCTGGCTGGACAGCCGCAGCTTGCGACCACCCTCCTGCTGCAGCGTCGAGGTCATGAACGGTGGGTAGGGCCGCCGCCGGTACGGTTTCTCCTCCGTGCGGGACACCACGAAATCCGCGCCATGCAGCCGGGCCGCCAAGCCACGGGCACCGGCCTCGTCCAAGTGAACCACCGTGCTGCTCGCCCGGCCGGTGTCCGGGTCGAAGTCGCGACCGGTCGCCACCCGACTGTCGTCGAGTGCGATCAGGGACGCGGTGAGCCTGGTCGGCTCGGACGGGTCCGCGCCCGGTGCTGGCGTAGTGGCCGAACCGGTCGCGAAGACGCCTTCGATACCCCAGTAGTCCGCGGCCCGAAAGCGCATTCGGGCGCGCTCGCGCTCCACCACAATCCGGGTCGCCACGGACTGCACCCGGCCCGCCGACAGCTTCGGCATGACCTTCTTCCACAGCACCGGTGATACCTCGTAGCCGTAGAGCCGGTCCAGGATGCGCCGGGTCTCCTGCGCGTCGACCAGCGAGGAGTCAAGCTCCCGCGGGTTGGCCACGGCGGCGGCGATGGCCGCCGCTGTGATCTCGTGGAAGACCATCCGGTGGACCGGAATCTTCGGCTTGAGGGTCTCGATGAGGTGCCAGGCGATGGCCTCGCCCTCGCGGTCCTCGTCCGTGGCGAGGTAGAGCTCGCTGGCGTCCTTGAGCAGCGACTTGAGCTTGGTGACCTGTTGCCGTCGCTCCGGGCTGACGACGTACAGCGGCTCGAAGCCGTTGTCGACGTCCACGCCCAGCCGGGCCCAGGCGGTGCCCTTGTACGCGGCCGGAACGTCCGCGGCGTTGCGCGGCAGGTCCCGGATGTGGCCGATGCTGGACTCCACGACATAGCCGGGGCCGAGGTACCTGGCGATCGTCTTCGCCTTGGCCGGCGACTCGACAATGACCAGCCGCCGACCGTCCGCGGGCGCGCTGGATCGGCCCGACGTCGCTCGAGGACCGGCGGTTTGCTTCTTTCGCGTGGCGGAATCAACTGCTGACTTGGGTGGCACGAATCTCCTGAAGGGTCACAGCGGCATCGCAGTGTGCGCGACAGCCCCAGCACTCTGTCAAACGCCGAGGGCCGCCGAAGTGTTACCAGGAGCCTCCAGAAAGCCACGACCAGGTCCCACCCGCGACGCGGATCAGTCATCGCAGCCGACCACCGAGCGGTACCGACCCTGCACGATCAACGCCATGTTATGAAGCGCCTGGGAGTCGGGATCGAAGTAGTGGTAGTGGTCGCTGTCCTCGATCTCGGGCATGTCGGCATCGATGCACGTTCCGCCGTACCACCACTCCCAACTGGGATCGACGCCGTGGACCCAGGTGTCGGCGATCCAGTCATCCCCGGCCTCGCCGACAAAGACCCGCTCGTCAGGCAGGTCGAAGTCACCGGCGGTGCCTCGTGTGCCCGGGCTGCCCACGAGAACCACCGCATCGGCCCCGAGCTCACCCGGCTCCTCGCCGGCCTCGGCAGTAGTGACGGTGCCGTAACTGTGCGCGATGATCGTCGTTCGCGGCGAGTTGCCCGGCCGAGCGGTCAGGCCCCCGACGGTGGCGGCCAGCAGGGGCGCGCCTGCCACCGCGTTCCATTGACTCGCCGCTTCCACGTAGTTGGGGGTGTCGTAGCCGATCCAGGCCAGGACCGCAACGTCCTCGGACTCATCGAGTGGCTCCGTCGCCGCCCACACCTCTGCCGCCCGCGCCACCTGCGCCGACATGTCGCCGGTCACATCGACGCCGGTCCCGGGGACGATCACGGCGACGCTGTCGGCGGTGTCCAGGTCGCCGACCGAGATGGCCGCCAGACCCGCCTGCAGGTCGAACAGGTACAGCTGCGCTGGGCGGCCCTGGGCCTCAGCCTGCGCCAGCGCCTCGTGTACGGCGAGTGCGAAGTACAGGTCCTCGTTCATCGGGGTGAACAACGGATCCGGCTGCTGACCGGCCGCCTGCGCGGACAGCTCCCGCAACGCCTCGTCGAGCAGCACCCGGTTGGCCAGATCGCGGGCCCAGGCCGGGACACCGTCGAGATCACCGATGAGTTCGGGCTGCTCTCTGGCCAGCCGAAGTTGGCTGTCAAGGGAGAGGGCGGCCCACCAGGCGGCCACCACCACGGGATCGGCGCCGGCGGGAACAGTGGGAAGCCGGCCGGCCGACTCGACTGTCACGGACAGCGCGGCCATCAGATCGACGAAGGTTGAACCCGCGGCGAAGCCAGGGATCTCCAGCCCGGTGAAGACGCCCACGTCGGAGGCGACCAGCGCGTCGCCGCGGGCCGCGAGCCGGAACGCCTCGTCGAGCTGCGCCTGCACCGCTCTCGCGGCCGCCTCGCGCTCGGCCGCTGCAGCGACCTGCTCGGCGTCCATCCGAGCGGTCGGTCCAGGCGGTTGGCCCACCACACCGTCGGTCCCCACGGTGATGCCGGCATCGGCCGCTGCCCGCAGCGCCGTGGCCGCGGCCTCCTGCGCCTGCGCATACCAGGTAACCGCCTCCGTCAGCCCGGCCGCCAATGCCTCCAGCGCCGGGTTGAGCCGGCCAGCGACGGCGAGCCAGGTATGCAGCGTCGACAGCGCCGCCTCGCTGGCCGGACCGTCCCACGCCTCGGGGGTGGCCAGCGCCGCACCGATCGCGTCGCCGCGCAACACCCAGGCGCGGGTGGACTCGGCGACGTGGGCGAGGTCCGCGCTGCCGCGACGAAGGGCCGGGATGTCCCAAGCGGCCAGTTCCTGGGGTCTCATGAGCCCGGCTCCGTCCGGATAGCCACCCTGGAATCACCCTGACCTGTGCATTCGAGAGCGGACTGGACGGAGGCCGGAGGAGTCACCTGCAGGAGACTCATCGCGGCACCGGCAGGGTGCCGCGCGCGGCGACCATGCCGCTGTGCAGCGCCGCCTCCATGTCGCGATAGGTCTGCGCTCCACCGGCCACCCGCTGCGCGATCTGCCGGCACTGCGCTGACACCGAACCGGCCAGCTGCTCGATCGGAACGGCGGTCAAGTGGGTGCTCACGGCCGACCCGGGAACGGCGCGGGACATCATGCTGATCGCCGCCCGTCCCTCACTGCCCGCCAGGCTGACGGCCGCCGCGACCGCGGACAGCGACTCGGCCGCAGCGTCGAGCACAGCGATCTGGAAGGTCAACGTCGACATGGCGGCTCCGCACGATCGGCCTCAGGTACCGGGTGTACCCGTCCGACAGCGAGGCTACGAAGTCGCGACGACAGGACGCGGCGGTCATCCACAGAACAGAGCGCCGTCCACAGAGTGCGGAGCGGTCTTGCGCCACGCGTCGTTTGTGTGCGCCTGGTCGGGTTCGAGCGTGGCGCCGCCTAGGTCGGCCAACCGCCGTCGTCGCCGTCCTCCGGTGGGCGGCCGACCAGCTCCCGGAGTCGAGCCAGCCGACGAGCACCCACGATCCGGTACGCCGGACCGCCGGCCCGGGCGGCGAAGAAGGCTCCAGGCACGCCGGCCGCGGCCAGGGCGGCCCCGGCGGCCTCCCACAGGTGCTCGTCAGTGGCGCCCAGCCGGAGCTGGTAGCCGGCGTGGTCGGCGTACCCGGCGGCCACCGCCCAAAGCCGAAGCCGCGCCGGACTCAGCCGGAAGCCGTCGGGTACGCGGATCCGGGCTCCTGCTGTCCAACGCCTGGCCACGTCGAGCAGCCGTGGGTGGAAGGCGCTGCGCACGCTGCGGCGGCCGTCGACCGGCGTACCGAGCTCGCCTCCGAGTCCGCGGTTGCCCAACGCGACTCGCAACGCCTCCGCTCGCCAGCCGCAGTCGACGACCACGCTGATCCGAACCGCCTCGGCTCGGCGGACCAGCGCCCCGCCGCCGAGCAGCAGCCCTTCCACGTCGGCGATCGCCGGCGCGTCGTCCTCGACGCTGAACAGCGCCAGCTGACCGGACACGACCGCAGGGTAGTTGCTGAACCGTGCCTGGTGGCCGCCGCCCGCGCACGGACCCTGCGGTCTCTGCACGTTCAGGCGACGGAGTTGGTGCTGACCTCGCCTGCTTCCTCACCGACCACGACCGACCGGCGCTTGGAGACCACTACCGCGGCGCCGATGACCGCCACCGCCACGAGCGCGATGCCGATCCGCAGCCCGTCGTTGGCGTCATCACCGAGCGAAAGCGCCACGACGGCCGGCGCGATCAACAGCGCGACGAGGTTCATGACCTTCAGCAACGGGTTGATGGCGGGGCCCGCAGTGTCCTTGAACGGGTCACCCACCGTGTCGCCGATGACCGTGGCCGCGTGCGCCGGGCTGCCCTTGCCGCCGTACGCGCCGTCCTCGACCATCTTCTTCGCGTTGTCCCAGGCGCCGCCGGAGTTGGCCAGGAACACGGCCATCAGGGTTCCGGTAGCGATCGCACCGACGAGGTACGCCGCCAGCGGCCCGAAGCCGAGGCCGAAGCCGACGGCGACCGGCGCGAGCACGGCCAACAGTCCGGGCGTGGCCAGTTCGCGCAGGCTGTCCTTGGTGCAGATGTCCACGACCCGGCTGTAGTCCGGACGCTCGCTGTAATCCATGATGCCCGGGTGCAGCCGGAACTGCTCACGCACCTCGAAGACGACCCTGCCGGCCGCACGGGAGACCGCGCTGATGGCAAGCCCGCTGAAGAAGAACACCACGGCAGCGCCGATCACGGCACCGACGATGTTCTGGGCGTTGATCAGCTGCAGGGATCGCAAGATGGTTCCGTCCACGTCCTCGCCTTCTCCGAGCGCCTCCGTCACGGCGTCTGTCAGCGAGGTGAAGTAGGACCCGAACAGGGCAGTCGCGGCGAGCACCGCGGTGGCGATGGCGATGCCCTTGGTGATCGCCTTGGTGGTGTTACCGACCGCGTCGAGGTCGGTGAGAATGCGTGAGCCGGCGGCATCGATGTCACCCGACATCTCCGCGATGCCCTGGGCGTTGTCGCTGACCGGGCCGAAGGTGTCCATGGACACGATCACACCGGCCGTGGTCAGCAGCCCGGTGCCGGCCAGTGCGACGGCGTACAGGGCGACCGATCCGCCGACGAGGAACGCACCGTACACGGCCCCGCCGATCAGCAGCGCCGAGTAGACGGCCGACTCTAGGCCGACCGAGATACCGGAGAGGATGACGGTCGCGGCTCCGGTGAGCGAGGACTTGCCGATGTCCTGAACCGGTTTGCGGCTGGTCTCGGTGAAGTAGCCGGTGAGCAGTTGGATCATGGCGGCCAGGACGATGCCGATGAAGACGGACGCGAATGCGATCAGCGCCGGGTTGCCGTCGGAGTCGGTTGCCACGTCGTCGAAGTCCGCGAAGCTGCTGGGCAGCAGGGTGAAAGCGGCCACCGCGACCAGGACGAGGGAGGACGCGGCGGAGATGAAGAAGGTGCGATTGATCGCGACCAACCCGTTCTTGTCGGTTTCCCTGAGGTTGGACACGAGGATGCCGACGACGGAGGCCAGTACGCCGATCGCGGCGACGACCAGGGGGAACACCATGCCGTCGGCGCCGTAGAAGACCTGGCCGAGAATCAGGGCGGCGACCAGCGTGACGGCGTAGGACTCGAACAGGTCGGCGGCCATGCCGGCGCAGTCACCGACGTTGTCGCCCACGTTGTCGGCGATGGTCGCGGCGTTACGCGGGTCGTCCTCGGGGATGGACTGCTCGACCTTGCCCACGAGGTCCGCACCGACGTCGGCCGCCTTGGTGAAGATGCCGCCACCGACACGCATGAACATCGCCAACAGCGCACCGCCGAATCCGAAGCCTTCGAGGACGATCGGGGCGGTGTCATTGAAGATGAGCAACGCGAGCGAGGCCCCGAGCAGTCCGAGGCCGATCGTGATCATCCCGCAGACGCCACCGGTTCGAAACGCAATGCGGAAGGCGACTTTCGCGCCGCCCTCGAAACGGGCAGCGGCGGCGACGCGGACGTTGCCCTGCGTGGCCAGCGTCATCCCGATGAAGCCGACGAGCGCGGAGAACGTCGCGCCGACGAGGAAGAACACCGCCCGTCCGGCGCGCGTCTCGAAACCTCCGTCGGTGACAGGCAGCAGGAAGAGAAGCACGAAGACGATCACCGCGAAGATCGCCAGGGTCTTGAACTGGCGTTGCAGGTAGGCCCGAGCCCCTTCCTGCACCGCCTTGGCGATCTCCTGCATCCCGGTCGTGCCCTGATCGGCGGCCGTGACCTCCTTGACGAGGTAGGCGGCGAAGGCGAGTGCTCCTAGGGCGATCAGCAAAATTATGACGACGAGCGCGTAGTCACCACCGGTAATGCTGGCGGGCATCAGTCCTCCTGTAGACGGGCGCCTGGGGCGACCAGGTGTTGCCGGCGCGCCGCAGCGTCGGACGTGTCCGAACAGCGAACGGCGAGGACAGCACGGAAGAGCGCACGATCGGCGCTCGCTGGGGCGGAAGTCTAGGGGGTAGCGGACACCGCCGTCGCGTCGGGTGTGCGCGTGCCCACAGGATCGGGATCACCGCAGTCCTCCGACGCGGCGCAGCGGAAGTCATGCGAGTGCGGGGCGGGCTGCCCATCCTGCGTGCAGACACCCAGTTGCGGCAACGGGAACGACCCGCTGCAC
>Ga0136616_10000034_pt1 | contig 51978 bp, 52 predicted proteins | sample AntDrymUQ2992106_2_FD_106648 | JGI IMG/M metagenome (GOLD analysis project Ga0136616, IMG submission 106648) | Polar desert sand microbial communities from Dry Valleys, Antarctica - metaG UQ299 (21.06) | ecosystem: Environmental > Terrestrial > Soil > Desert | place: Antarctica: Dry Valley... | reverse complement strand
TGTTCCCGGCTCGACGGCGTAACTCGGGTTCACCCAGTCAAAGTCATCGGCGATAAACGCCAGAGCCGCGTGCCGGCCATTCGGCCCGTTCCACGCCTCGTACAGCGCCCGCACGGCCTCCACATTCTCCTGCGACATCGCCTACTCCGACAGCCCCGCGGCTTCGAGGGCCTGGGTACTAGACCTGAAGACTCGGATGCGATGCACACGGCCCCCATCGAGCTCGAAGAGCTGGAATAGGGCGGCCTCTATCGGGACACCGCTCACCCGGCCGACGAAGACAGAACGCCCGCGCATCAGAACGCGGTCGTGGCCGACGCTCTCAAGGTCGTCAACCTCGACCTGCCACTCGTTCTCAACCATCTCGTCAAAGAAGCGGCGGATTTCTCCCACCCCGTGCTGGACGCCGCCGCCGGGGAGCTCAGCGGGGTCGCACCACTCGACCTCCCGGTGATGATGCGATTCCCACGCTGCCCAGTCGCGGCGATTGAACTCCTCGAGAATCTGTCGCACTACCTCGACGTTCTGCTGCGACATCGGTTGCCGAGTATTCCCCGCCGCACTCCCTGTCCGCTAGGGGCTCGACCCGCGGCGCACGGCGAGGGCGACCGGCTTGCCCGACTTGGGTGTCTAGTTGGCTCGATCACGAGCAGGTTGGCTTAGGGGCAGCCGTTCTGTCCCGCTGGTGCGCAGCGGAAGCTGATTCCGTCGAGCGAGACCCACTGCTGCGCGTTGGCGACGGTCGTCGGATCACCGACTGCGACGGGGCTGTCGACTGTGAGCAGCCCGAGCGCGCTGTTCGTGACTGTCACCTGCACCTCGCGCTTCGCGGGTCGATAGCCGACCGGCAGCGTGAAGATCTCCCTGGTCGGAGGGAGGTTGGTGAAGTTACACAGGCTGGCGTCAACGACGGTGACCTTGACCAGCCCCTTCAGGTGCACGAATCCGGAGCGATCTCGGAGGAAGGCGGCCGAGTTGGCGCTCGGGTCGACGTTCGACCAGACGCAGGCGATGTTGGAGTTGAATGCCGGCTCGCCGGCAGCGCCCACTTCGTGCCACGGCTCTGCCGCCAGGTCGAGGGTGGACTCGTTCACGTCGGCGCCGGTGAGCGAGTTGTCGACGACGTCGACGCCGAGGAAGGAGTGGACGTCGAAGGTGTTGAGGCTGTTGTCCTTGACGTCGCCGGAGCCGATCTCGTTGTTTCCGACGTCGACGGACTTGACTTCGCCGTCGACGATGTCCGTGCTGAACACGGTGTTGGCCGCGTAGGCGCCGCCGGTACTCACCGCGACGAACAGGGCCAGGAGCGCGAACACGTCGTAGACGGAGCGCGGACGAAGCTTGCGAAGCATGAGGCCTCCTCGAGCCCGTGGAGGCGCCATTCCGCAGCGACGACCGTCCCATTCATGGGCCAGAGGACGGCGGGACGCCCCCGGCTATAGGTGGGACCGACTCTACGCCGCTAAGCGCGACGAAGCAACAAGGGAGGGGGGCCACCAAGACCATCCCGAACCCGAACCCGGACACGCCCCGCTACGTCGCCGCACGACGTCGCGGTTTTGGCCGGGAAGGGCGTCTTACGCGGGTCTCATTCCGCGTTTGGCGCTCGGGAGGACAGCCGCCACACGATGAACACGCCGACGAGCGCGATGAGGCATCCGACGGCGACGCCGGTCACCTGCTTCCAGCCGAAGGTGCCGCCGCCGCCGCCGATGCCGAAGGTCTCGGCTAGGCCCGAGATCAGGGCCAGCAGGACCCCGGCGACGATGCAGGCGATGCCCGTCTGCCTCGAGTACCGGTCTGCTTCGTCCATGTCGTCAGTGGGGGTTCTGGGGTGTTAGGGGCGCTTCTCGCCGCCAGTCGCGACGAAGCTTACGCACTGGCCCTGATTCTTGAAGTCTGGGAAGTTGCGCCAGCCGCCGTTCTTGCACTGCGCCTTGGAGGCGGGGAGGGGCTGGGCGTCCACGATCTCGAGGTCGCCTTCGCTCGTCAGCCACTGGAGTCGACGGCGGGGGGGCCAAACAGTCGAAGCCAGCAGGGAAGGGAGGAAAGTCGAAGGCGTACCGGTCGGCGCCGGGGCCATTGTTGTCCTCCACGTAGAAGTGGACGACATTGCCGAGGAAGTCGACGCCCACGGTGGCCCTGGTCCCCGTGACGTCAAGACAATTCACCGGGGAAACTATGTGGCTGGGAGGATCGCCGCCGTCGATAATCAGGTCGACGCTGCCCGTCGGGTTCTCACCGGACGGTCCGCTGTGAGTATCGAACTCGAAGGCGCCTGGGAAGGGTCCGGTCGTGCCGGTTACGGAGGCCTCACCCGAGACTTGAGCGCTGGCTGCGGGCGTTGTGAGAACGGCCGCTACAGCGAATCCACGAGGAGGAGCAGAAACCGCTTTCATCGGGCACCCCTTCCAGTCGAGTCCAGTGCCCTGGCTGGGTGGCCTACCACTCGCGTGGGGGCCGGGTCAGGGCCAGCACAATCGACCAGGCCACGCAGCGACCTGCGGACTGGAGCGCGAGTTCGCTTAGCGCGGTCGAACTTGCCAATCTGGGGGCGACCGGACCGCCGAGCCGACCCCGTACCCTTGATCCGGGTTGTCCAAGGGTTCGCTGCCGATCTGTCGGGCGGACCTGCTCTTCCTCCACCGGACGGTGTAGAGGAACTTGACGCGCCCAACGGTCTGATCCCGGCTACGAAAGAACGCGATCTGCTTGCCGTCCGGCGACCAGACCGGTGATCGGCCGCCGCGATGGGTGATCCGACGCGGCTTCCCGCCCGCAGCGGGGATCGCGTAGAGGTCGCCCTTGCGCACGAAGGCGAGCCAGTGCCCGTGCGGCGACCACGACGGTTCGCTGCCGCCGCGGTAAGTGAGCCGCCGAAACGGGCTCCCGACGCTGCCGACGTAGAGGTTCGAATCGCGCACGATGACGATCCGGCCGTCTGAGGACCAATCGGCTTGCGAGCCCTCCGCCACGAACCGCAGGGAGGCAACATCGTCGAGAGGCGCCACGAACACGCCAACCCCTCCCCCGGTGGTGAGCCGCCTGTCCAGCAGTACCCACTTCGCGTCAGGAGACCAGCGGACTCTATCGACGCCGCTGTAGGGCCCGAGGTCGATCGGGTCGGTCAGCGGCCCGGGCCCGGAGTCGCCGTCCACGGTCAGCACCCGTAGCGCCTCTTCCGCGCTCTCGCACGCTGGCGGCTGAGGGCAGCGCAGCTCGCCTTCGACCAGCACCGCCAGGCTGCCGTCCGGCGAGAGCGCCGCGGGTCCGCTCCCGGTGCAGTACGTGCCGGGGACGCGCATCGCCGAGTCCACCGAGTACTCACACAGCTCAACATTCCCGTTGAACCTGCCGGACCGGGAATCCACAAACGTCAGCCCGGTCGAGCTGCCGTTTCGGTCGTAGGTCACTCGGGTGAGAACGATGGCCCCGTTGCGCCCTGCAAACGTCGCCACCGCAGGCTGTGCAGATGTGGCCGCAACACAAATCAGGGCGATCACCGCAGCGGTACACCAACGCAGCCATGTGCGCGACGGGATCACGCTGCCTGTACGACCGATAGGGGACACTCCTTCCGCAGGAACCCTGCCACCCACTGCCAGTAGCGGTCAAACGCCAACTCTGACGCCGCGCTCCAGCTCTCGCCTGCCCGGCACCAGCTGCCGGTTGACGTTGGTGTAGGGCTCGAAACAACCCGGGCGTCGCAATCCCGCCGCTCGAGGTCGAGCTCGGGCGGACGGAGCGGGCAGAGGGTCCTGCGACCGCTATCGCTACGCGCGAGACGCGAAAGCGGAGCCCGAGAACCGGTCGCTCCTCCTTCCGACCCGAACGAGGAGCCGCCCGCCAGGGTGCCCAGCCGTCGGAAGCAGAAGCGACGGCACCGCCGCACACGTGATTGGTTCGGCGCCAAGGAGTCGCGCTGGCATCGCAGCCCTCGACGATCGGTCCGCGCCGGGAGCGATCGTGCGCGCTGGCGCTGCCGTCGCTTCTGCTTCTCGTCCTTTGGGACGGTGGCGCGCGGACGCTCCGGCGCTGCTGCTCATGCCTCGAAGCGGCATCCGGCCCTCGCGACCTGGGGCACGGACCGCTCGTCGCAACGGGCTATCGATTCAGCCCAAGAGCTCGGCGTCCTCGGCCGTCCGCGAGACAACGACGGCGTCAGCCCGCCGGTCTGCGTAGCTCAGGAACGATCGAAGCACCCCTCGCGCCCAAAGCCCGCTGCGTTGGACGCGACGTTCCCAGGCTCCACCCACGCCTCCACGGTTCGGGACCGGACTGCCCCACCGGGCCCGTCAGCGCGTACTGCCTGCACGCGACTCGGGCACTCTCGCCGAGGCCGAGGTCGGGGCTTCGCCGGAAGCCGTAGCGATGGGTCCGCGTCCGCGTGATCGCTCCCGGAGCGAAGGGGGATACGGCCGGCAAGGAGCCTGCTCAGACGATGTGGACGACGGCATCCGAGACGCTCCTTTCGCCTGACAGCGCGAGCGCGAAGGGGCCCGGCGCGCACTAGTGCTTTCCAATGCCAAGCGACAGCGGGAGCCGAACCACCCAAGGGTAGATCGATCCACGCGTACGGGTCTCCGCCGACCGGCGTTGGTCGTTCGTCATGGAATCTGGCCGCTGCGGGTGCTCTGGGCGGTGAACAGGCACGCACCATTGCCTCCGCGTACCGGCGTGACTGACACCGAGGCCGTAACGACACGGACGCCGTCGCCGTGGCTGCTGGCGATATGCCAGCGGAGCAGTGATGAGGCCGACAGGCGCGTCTGCAGGCGCTGGCCAGGGTCGAGTTTCTGGACTCGCTCGCGGCTTCGGCCACTGTCCACGCCGACCGCTGCGGTCTTCTCCACCACTCTGAACGCGACCCGTGGTCGCTCGCTGCAGCTGACCTCGAACCGTCCGATACCGCCGAACCGCATCAGCGTCCCCCGAGATCGCGCGGAAACGGGCAACGCCACCGTCTGAACGCGGCCGCCTGCAAACGGCTTCGACTGAGCTTTCAGAACGCCGGACGAACCGCCCTCAGACGCCCCACATCCAGCCAGACACACCACCCCAAGCGCCGCCAACAAGCAACCACTTAAGGTCCGTAACCTCATCGCCGTAGAGTACGGTCCGGCGAGGACTCGCGGTCCCAGGGACGTTCGACCCGGCATTCAGTTTGCGGGTGTACGCCCACGCGATGCGCCGCGATCCGGCTGAGAAGGAACGGCTGAAGACGCTCATAGGAGCTGTTGATTGGGCACCAATGGGCACTAACGCGGCCGCGGAGCGGCTAGAAGATGCTTCCGGGGGAATGTCTGACAACTAGAAACCCACTGTTAGCGGGGCTTTCTGTGTGACGCGCCCGGCAGGATTCGAACCTGCGACTTCTGCCTCCGGAGGGCAGCGCTCTATCCACTGAGCTACGGGCGCCGGTAGCGCCAGTCTAGACCGGGCCGGAGGGCGCGAACCTCGATCAGGCGGTTAAGAAACCGTCGATCAAGAGCGTCGTATGGACAGAATGGGAGCGCGGCCACAGCCAGAGGGTGCGAGCCTCGAGGCAATCGAGCGCGTCAACCGCGCGCGGCTGCCTGAGTTCCGCCGGGTGGCCGCCGCCATCAGCGGCGAACGCGAGCTGGGCCGGGACGCCGTCCGGGACGCCTTCGCGCTGGCCGTGAAGGGGCGGGCCGCGTTCCGGGGCACGGGAGCCCCCTCGAGGCCTGGCTGTGGCGCATCGTCGTCAACTCGGCCCGCCGGCGCCGCGAGGCGAAGCCCACCATCTCGTGACGGACGGCGGGCGCCGCGCGATCCTGCGCCGCCACGGCCTGTGGATCGCGGTGAGCGGCTCGAGCGCGGACCTGGTCCGTGCCGGGGTGCGCGCGCTGACACGTTAGGCCGGCTTGGGGAAGCCGCCCGCGCCGTTAGGCGTAGAGTCGGCTCCATGATCCTTGGCCGCGGTGGATGAGGCGCTGGTGGCACAGAGCTCCGTGGGCTGACCGAAACCGGGTCGGTGTGCGGATGGCCTGGGCCAGCGTCGCTGTCTCGGTCGTGGTGGTGCTCTACCTAGTGGTGGCGGAGGTCGTGAAGTAGGGGAGAGGGCACGGAGGCGTGAAAAGCAGACCGGGCTGGCCGCGCCCGGGCACAATCCGGACCCGTGCTGATCGCCGTCATCTCCGACACCCACCTACCGCGCGGGAACCGGCGACTGCCCAGGGGCTGCGTCGAGCGCATCCGGAACGCCGACCTCCTGCTCCACGCCGGCGACGTGATGACCCTCGGAGCGTTCGAAGAGATCGAGGCCATCGGGACACCGCTGGCCGCCGTGCGCGGCAACGTGGACTCCGATGAGCTGCGCCGGCTGCTCCCCGCCGAGCGAGTAGTTGAGGCCGGCGGCGCCCGGATCGCCCTGGTCCACGACGCGGGTCCGCGTAGCGGGCGTCTCGAGCGCATGCGACGGCGCTACGGGGACCGCGCCGACGCCGTCGTGTTCGGCCACTCCCACCTGCCGCTGCACGAGTCGACGCCCGGCTTTCAGATCTTCAATCCCGGCAGCCCCACCGAGCGGCGCCGCGCTCCCGCCCACACCATGGGCCTCGCGCGTGTAGACAAGCGAGGCCTGTCATTCGAGCTCGTGCAGCTCGAATCGCCAAGATAGGCCCGTCATGGACCTCGACGTGCTCTTTCTCGGCACCGCCGGATCGGCGCCCAGCGCTCGCCGCGGCCTGCCCGCCACGCTGTTTCGCCGCGGAGGCGATCGGCTGCTGGTGGACTGCGGCGAGGGCACCCAGCGCCAGCTCACGCGGTCGATCGGCCTGGTCGAGCTGGAGGAGGTCCTGCTGACCCACTACCACGCCGATCACGTGCTCGGCCTGCCCGGGATGCTCAAGACCTTCAGCCTCCGTCAGCGCGAGCGACCGCTCACGGTCTACGGGCCGCCCGGCCTGCGGCGGCTGTTCAAGGCGCTCGAGCCGGTGGTGGGGCGGACCACGTTCCCCGTCGAGCTGGTGGAGATCGAGCCCAACGACGAGCTGCAGCGCGACGGGTACCGGATCGCCGCCTTCGAGGTCGACCATCCGGGCCGGGCGCTGGGCTACGCGTTCGTCGAGGCGCCCCGCCCGGGCCACTTCGATCCGCAGCGCGCGGCCGAGCTGGGCGTTACGCCGGGCCCGGACTTCGGCCGCCTGCAGCGCGGGGAGCAGGTGGGGAACGTCCATCCCGAGCAGGTCATGGGCGAGTCCCGGCGGGGCCGCAAGGTGGTGCTCACCGGCGACACGGTGCCCTGTGAGATGACCCGCCTGGTGGCCTACGAGGCCGACCTGCTGGTACACGAGGCCACGTTCCTCGACGAGGAGGCCGAGAGGGCGGTCGAGACCCGCCACTCCACCGCCCGCGGCGCCGCCGAGCTGGCCGCCGAGGCCGGGGTGGCCCTGTTGGCCCTGACCCATCTGTCGCCGCGCTACGGTGGCGGCGAGCTCAAGCGGGAGGCACGCGAGGCGTTCGAGCAGACCATCGTGCCGCGGGACTTCGACTCCGTCGAGGTCCCCTTCCCCGAGCGCGGCGGGCCGGTGCACCTCCGCGCGGATGTGCGTCCCGTCGCGGCGCCCTGATAGCCTCGCCGAGGTTCCTTTAACCCGGTCCCGAGAGGCCAGGAAGGGGCAGTGACTTGACGGAGAACACGGTCCTGGACCGCGAAGACGTGCGGCGCACCCTGGTGCGCATCGCCCACGAGATCGTCGAGAAGACGGAGGGCGAGGGAGTCGCGGTGGTCGGCATCCACCGGCGCGGGGCCGTACTTGCCGCGCGCCTGCGGGACCTCGTCGCCGAGTTGCTCGGCGAGCCTGTGCCGCTCGGAGATCTGGATATCTCGTTCTACCGGGACGACGTGTCGCTGCGCGGCCCCGGCGCCCAGCCGGTGGTGCACAGCACCCACATCGACTTCGGTGTGGAGGAGACCACGATCGTTCTGGTCGACGACGTGCTCTACACCGGGCGGACCGTGCGCGCGGCCATCGACGCGCTGTTCGACTACGGCCGCCCCCGCCGGGTGCAGCTCGCCGTGCTGGCCGACCGCGGCCATCGGGAGCTGCCCATCAGGCCCGACTACGTCGGCAAGAACCTGCCCACCGCCAGCGCCGAGCGCGTCAACGTGAGGGTGGAGGAGCTGGACGGCGCCGACGAGGTCGTCATCGCCCAGCCCGAGGAGGCCACCACGTGAGACGCCATCTGTTGACCGTCGACGACCTCTCCCGCGCGGACATCGAGCGCATCCTGGGACGCGCGGAGAGCTTCGCCGAGGTGTCCGGCCGCGAGATCAAGAAGGTGCCGACGCTCCGCGGGCGCACGGTGATCAACCTCTTCTACGAGGCGTCCACCCGTACCAGCTCCTCCTTCGAGCTGGCCGCCAAGCGTCTCTCCGCCGACCTGGTGAGCGTCAAGTCCAGCGGCTCCTCGGTCGACAAGGGCGAGTCGCTCAAGGACACGGTGCAGACCCTCTCGGCCTACGACCCCGCAGCGATCGTGATCCGCTCACCGCACGCGGGCGCCGCTGCTCTGGTGGCGCGCTGGACCCCGGCCGCAGTGATCAACGCCGGCGACGGCAAGCACGAGCACCCCACCCAGGCGCTGCTCGACCTCTACACGCTCAAGCGCCGCGCCGGGGCGCTCGAGGGCCTTTCGGTCTGGATCGTCGGGGATGTGCTGCACAGCCGGGTGGCGCGCTCCAACATCCTGGCGTTCACCCGCATGGGCTGCCGCGTCACCGTCTGCGGGCCGCCCACCCTGATCCCCCGCGGCATCGAGTCTCTGGGCTGCGAGGTGCGGTACACCCTCGAGGAGCTCTCGGAGGCCGACGTGGTGTACGCCCTGCGGATGCAGCATGAGCGTATGCAGGGATCCTTCGTCCCCTCATTGCGCGAGTACGCCGCCCAGTACCAGATCGACGGCCGCCGTCTGGGCGCCGGGCAGCTGCTGATGCACCCCGGCCCGGTGAACCGCGGTGTCGAGCTGGCCGCCGAGGTGATCGACTCGCCGCAGGCGCTGATCGCGGATCAGGTGGAGTCCGGGGTGGTCGTGCGGATGGCGGTGCTCTACGAGCTGCTGGCCGGCCGCGGAGCCCCCGCGGACGCCCGGGCCCCGATCGAGACCCCAGCGCCCCAGCCCGCGTGACCGACCTCTCGCTCGACCGGGCACCCGCGCAGCCCGCCACCCTGCTCCTCCGGGGAGCGGTGGTCCTCGACCCCCGCGCGGGCCTCGAGCGCACCGCCGACCTGCTGATCCGCGACGGCTCTGTGGCCGAGCTGGGCGACTCGCTCGTGGCGCCCGAGGACGCCGAGGTGGTGGAGGGCCAGGGTCTTCACGCCCTCCCGGCGTTCGTCGACCCGCACGTGCACCTGCGCACCCCGGGCCGAGAGGATGAGGAGGACGTGGACTCGGGTACGCGAGCCGCGGCGGCGGGCGGCTACTGCGCGATCCTCGCGATGCCCAACACCGATCCGGTGGTGGACTCGGCCTCGGTCCTGCGCTCCCTGCGCGAGCGCGCCCGCGCGCAGGCCCGCATCCCCACGGGCTTCCTGGCCGCGATCACACGTGGGCAGGAGGGCGCCCAGCTGACCGAGATGGCCGAGCTCAGCCAGGTCGGCGCCGCGGGCTTCACCGACGACGGCCTCCCGGTGCGATCCGCCGGGGTCATGCGCCAGGCACTCCAGTACCAGCGCCTGGCCGGGCGCACGCTGGCGCTGCACGAGGAGGACCCCTCGCTGTCGGGGGCGGGCGTCATGCACGAGGGAGAGATCTCCGCGCTGCTCGGCCTGGCCGGCATCCCCTCGGTGTCGGAGTCCACCATGGTGGGCCGCGACTGTGATCTGGCGGTCTACGAGCAGGGATGGATCCACGTGCAGCACGTGTCCGCGCGCGAGACCGTCGAGGCGATCGCCGGAGCCCGGGCGGCCGGCGCCGAGGTGACGTGCGAGGCCACACCGCACCACTTGCTGCTGACCGACGAAGCGGTGCGCGCGCTGGACACCAATGCCAAGATGAACCCGCCGCTCCGCACCGAGCGCGACCGGCGTGCCCTGATCGACGCGCTGCGCGACGGCACCATCGACTGCGTCGCCACCGATCACGCTCCGCACGCGCGCCAGGAGAAGGAGCAGCCCTTCGAGCTCGCGCCCATGGGGGTCACCGGACTGGAGACGTCGTTTGCCGCGCTCCATACCGGGCTGGTGCTGACCGGCGAGCTCAGCCTGTCGGTGCTCGTCGAGCGCATGACCTCAGGCTGCGAGCCCTTCGGCCTGCCCGCGCCCACCCTGGTGCCCGGCTCGGCGGCCAACGTCTGCCTCGTGGACCTGGACGCGGAATGGGAGGTCGGGGAGGCCGGCTACGAGAGCCGCTCGTCCAACTGCGCCTTCGCGGGGCGGCGCGTGACAGGGCGGGTGCGCATGACGGTGGCCGCGGGGACGGTCGCCTACCGGGAACGCAGCTTCGCGCTCGGGGCGGTGGCGTGACCGGCTTCCTGATGCTCGAGGACGGCACGTCCTTCGAGGGTCGCCTCGGCGGCGCCGCGGAGGAGGGGCTCGGCGAGTGCGTGTTCAACACCTCCATGGCGGGCTACCAGGAGGCCGTCACCGACCCGAGCTACGCCGGGCAGATGATCGTGTTCGCCTATCCGCTCGTGGGCAACTACGGGGTTTGCCAGGCCAACATGGAATCCGACCGGATACACGCGCGCGCGGTGGTCATGCGCGAGGGCATCGACCGCGAGGACGCGTCTCACGCCGAGGGTGGATGGCTCACATGGCTCACCGACTGCGGGATCCCGTGGATCGACGGCGTGGATACCCGTGCGCTGGTGCGTCACCTGCGCGACCGCGGCGCCATGCGGGGCGGCCTGTTCGCCACCGGGACGCCGCACGGGGACGCCGTGGAGCGCGTGCGCGCCGAGCCGCCCATGGCGGGCCGTGACCTGGCCCGCGAGGTCACCCCGTCCGAGCCGGTGCTGCTCGACCACGGCGCCTCCGGCCCGTTGGTGGTGGGCATCGACACGGGCATCAAGGACTCGATCGTCAGCAACCTGCGCGACCGCGGGGCCCGCCTGGAGCTGCATCCCTGCACCACCGGCGCCGCCGCTCTGCTGGAGCGCTCCCCCGACGCCGTGTTCCTCGCCAACGGCCCCGGCGACCCCGCGGCCCTGGACTACGTGGTCGAGACCGTCCGCGAGCTCGTCGGGAAGGTGCCGGTGTGGGGCATCTGTCTGGGGCACCAGTTGCTGTGCCGCGCCGTGGGCCTCGAGACGTTCAAGCTTCGCTTCGGCCACCGCGGGGCCAACCACCCGGTAAAGGACCTCGAGTCCGGACGGATCGAGATCACGTCCCAGAACCATGGGTTCGCCGTGGTGGGCCCGAACGGCGAGCGCCAGCTGGACGCCGACCGCCCGGTGCGATGGGACACCGACTTCGGGGTGGCCGAGCTGTCGCGGCTCAACCTCTATGACCGCACCGTCGAGGGCCTGGTGCTACGTGACGTGCCCGGATCCACCGTTCAGTACCACCCAGAGGCGGGACCGGGGCCGCACGACGCGCAGCACCTGTTCGACCGCTTCCTCGAGACCCTCGTCCCCGCCTGATGCCCCGCCGCGACGACATCAAGAAGGTCCTGGTCCTCGGGTCCGGGCCGATCGTGATCGGCCAGGCCGCGGAGTTCGACTACTCGGGCGCCCAGGCCTGCAAGGTGCTGCTGGAGGAGGGCTACGAGGTGGTGCTCGTCAACTCCAACCCGGCCACGATCATGACCGATCCCGAGTTCGCCACGGCGACCTACATCGAGCCGCTGCTGCCGGCCTCGGTCGCGAAGGTGATCGAGCGCGAGCGGCCCGACGCCCTGCTTCCCACTCTCGGCGGCGGCACCGCGCTCAACCTCGCCCGCCAGCTGACCGACGACGGCACGCTCAGCCGCTACCGGGTGGAGCTGATCGGTGCCGACTACGAGGCCATCCGCCGCGCCGAGGACCGCGACCTGTTCCGCGCCACGATGCAGGACGCCGGCCTCCGGGTCCCGCGCAGCGCCGCCGTCAAGTCGATGCGCGAGGCCGAGCGAGCGCTCCCGCACGTCGGGCTGCCCGCCATTCTGCGGCCCGGGTTCACGATGGGCGGCCACGGCGGCGGCATCGCCTACAACGAGACCGAGTACCGCCAGATGGTGGGCGAGGCACTGGCCGCCAGCCCGATCAATCAGGTCCTGGTGGAGGAGTCGGTGATCGGCTGGGGCGAGTTCGAGCTCGAGGTCATGCGCGACTACCGCGACAACGTCGTGGTGGTCTGCTCGATCGAGAACGTAGACCCGATGGGAGTCCACACGGGCGACTCGGTCACCGTGGCGCCGCAGCAGACGCTCTCGGACAAGCAGTATCAGCGTCTGCGCGACCGGGCCCTGGCGGTGATCCGGGCCGTGGGGGTCGAGACCGGCGGCTCGAACATCCAGTTCGCCGTCGACCCGGCCAGCGACGAGATCGTGGTGATCGAGATGAACCCGCGCGTCTCGCGCAGCTCCGCGCTGGCCTCCAAGGCCACGGGCTTCCCGATCGCCAAGATCGCCGCCCGGCTGGCGGTGGGCTACGCCCTGGAGGAGATCGACAACGACATCACGCGCCGCACCCCGGCGAGCTTCGAGCCCACGCTGGACTACGTGGTGGTCAAGTGGCCCCGCTTCGCTTTCGAGAAGTTCCCCGGCGCCGACGGTTCGCTGCACACCTCGATGCAGTCGGTTGGGGAGGTGATGGCGATCGGCCGCACCTTCAAGCAGGCCTTCGTCAAGGCCCAGCGCTCGCGCGAGCTGGACGTGGCACCCGACCTGACGGGCGATCTGCTCGCCCGCCTGGAGACCCCGTCGCACGACCGCTACGAGCTGATCTGGGAGGCGGTGGCCCAGGGCGCCACGGCCGACGAGATCAGCGGGCGCACGGGCATCGACCCTTGGTTCATAGCCGAGATCACCGAGCTGGCGCGGGGCCACGACCCCGAGGCAGGACTCCAGCGCTCATACAAGGCGGTGGACACCTGTGCCGCCGAATTCGAGGCCGAGACGCCGTACTACTACTCGGGCTTCGAGCGGCGCGCGGTCCACGAGGTGCGCCGGGGCACCAGGCCGTCGGTGGTTATCCTGGGCTCGGGCCCCAATCGCATCGGGCAGGGGATCGAGTTCGACTACTGCTGCGTGCACGCCGCGATGACCGTGCGGGCCTCGGGCCGCGACGCGGTGATGATCAACTGCAACCCGGAGACGGTCTCGACCGACTACGACACGTCGGACCGCCTCTACTTCGAGCCGCTGACGCTCGAGGACGTGCTCGGCGTCATCGACGTCGAGCGCCCCGAGGGCGTGATCGTCCAGTTCGGAGGCCAGACGCCGCTCAAGCTCGCCCACGGCCTAGCCGAGGCCGGCGTGCCGCTCCTGGGGACCCCGGTGGAGTCGATCCACCTGGCCGAGGACCGCCCGAGCTTCGGCGCGCTGCTCGACGAGCTGGGCTTGCGAGGCCCTCCGTACGCCACGGCCGCCGGCCCCGAGCAGGCTCTGGAGGCCGCGGATCGGGTGGGCTATCCGCTGCTCGTGCGGCCGTCGTACGTGCTCGGCGGGCGGGCCATGGAGATCTGCTACTCCGGCGACGGCCTGGCCGACTACCTGCGCCGGGCCAGCGGCGAGTTCGCGGGCGATGCGCCGATCTTCCTGGACCGCTTCCTCGAGAACGCGATCGAGGTGGACGTCGACGCGCTCTGCGACGGCGAGAGCGTGAGGATCGGGGCGATCATGCAGCACGTGGAGGAGGCCGGTGTCCACTCCGGGGACTCGGCGTGCGTGATCCCGGCGATGTCGCTCGGTCCGGACATGCTGAGGCAGGTGGAGGAGGCCACCTCCGCGATCGCTCTCCGGCTCGGTGTGATCGGTTTGATCAACATCCAGTTCGCGGTGTTCGGAGACGAGGAGCTCTACGTGATCGAGGCCAACCCGCGCGCCTCGCGCACCGTCCCCTTCGTGTCCAAGGCGGTCGGCATGCCGCTGGCCAAGCTCGCCTGCCGGCTGATGCTCGGCGAGACCATCGCCGAGCTGGACCTGGCGCCCTCGCGGCCCACCCGCCACGTGTCGGTCAAGGAGGCGGTCCTGCCCTTCGAGCGCTTCCCGCGCGCCGACGCCCTGCTCGGCCCGGAGATGAAGTCCACCGGGGAGGTGATGGGCGTGGCGTCGGACTACCCGGCGGCGTTCGGCAAGGCCCAGGCGGCCGCCGGCTCGGCCCTGCCCGCTGCCGGAACGGTCTTCATCTCGGTCACCGACGGTGACAAGCCCGCCGCCACCCAACTGGCCGCGAGCTTCCACGACATGGGCTTCAGCGTGCTCGCCACGGGTGGCACCGCCACCGCGATCCGGCGGATGGGGGTGCCCGTAGAGCGCATCAAGAAGCTGTCGGAAGGATCGCCCAACGTGGTCGAGCGAATCGACGCAGGGCACGTGGACCTCGTGATCAACACCCCGACGGGCTCCGGCGCTCGCGCCGACGGGTACGAGATCCGCCGCGCCGCAATTGCTCGTGGCATCCCCTGCATCACCACGATGTCGGGAGCCAGCGCGGCCCAGCGGGCCATCCGCGCGCGCCGCACCGAGGACGCGGGCGTGATCTCGCTCCAGGAGCTGCACGGCGGCGGCCTGGGGCGCTTCGACCGCGCGCCGGGGTCGCCGGAGGCGGTCGAGGAGACGCGGTGACCGAGGCGGTGGTGGCCACCGAGCCGCGCACGCTGTCGCCGCCCCACAGACACGGCGGGGTCGTGACCCAGGTGCGCGGCCTGGGCGAGTACGTGCTGTTGAGCGTGACCACCCTTGGCGCTCCGGCGCCCTGCCCGGGCCAGTTCTACATGCTCAGCACCGCCGAAGGGTGGGGCGGAGGCGCGGACGAAAGGCCCTACCTCCCGCGGGCCTTCTCCTACGCCCGCGCACGCCCCGAGGACGACGGAGTCGAGCTCGACTTCCTGCTGGAGGACGTGGGGCCGGGCACGCATCGCCTGGCGCTGCTGGCCGAGGGCGAAGCCCTGGCCCTGCTCGGCCCGCTGGGCAAGGGCTGGCGCCCGGCCACCCGCGGCAGGCGTCCGCTGCTCGTGGGCGGCGGGATCGGCGTGGCCCCCCTGCTATGCCTGGAGGAGGCGCTCGGCCGGGACGCCACCGTGCTGCTCGGCTTTCGCTCGGCCGGTCACGCCGCGGCGGCGAGCCTGTTCGCCGGTGCCGCGAAGGTGGCCACCGACGACGGCTCGGCCGGCCGCCGCGGCCTCGTCACCGAGCTGCTGGACGAGCGCCTGGATCGGGATGCGTCCGCCACGGTCTTCGCATGCGGCCCCCCCGCGATGCTCGAAGCCGTGCGGGCGCTGTGCGCCGAGCGGCGGGTGCCGGCCCAGCTGGCCATGGAGTCAGGCATGGCGTGCGGCTTCGGGGCCTGCTTCGGGTGCGTGGTGCCCACCCGGACCGGCTATGTGCGGCTGTGCGTAGACGGCCCCGTCCTCGACGCGGACCGCCTGGACACCGCGGCCGTGCGGGGGGCTGGGCACTGAGCCCGGTCGATCTCTGCGGCGTTGCGCTGCGGGGGCCGGTGCTGAACGGCTCCGGGACCTTCGACGCCATCGCCGCCCGGCGGGCTTTCGGCGACGCGCTGCTGGACGACTTCCCCTTCGACGCGTTCGTGTCCAAGACCATCACCGTCGCCCCGCGGGAGGGCAACCCGCCGCCCCGCCTGTGGGAGACCCCGGCGGGGATGATCAACTCGATCGGCCTGCCTAACAAGGGGCTGGAGGGCTTCCTGCGCCACGACCTCCCGCTCCTGGCCGAGCTGCCGGTGCCACTCGTGGTGTCGGTGATGGGCTTCAGCCGCGATGAGCTGGCCAACCTCGTGGCCCATGTGGCCGAGCGCGCGGAGGTTGCGCTCATAGAGCTGAACGTGTCCTGCCCGAACGTGGAGAGCGGGCTGGTCATGGGCGCCGATCCCGATGAGACGGCCCGGGCGGTCGAGCGTGTCCGGCCCCTGTCCGACCTGCCGCTGATCGTGAAGCTCACGCCGAACGCCACCGACCCGCCGGCGGTGGCGGCGGCGGCCGAGGCCGCGGGAGCCGACGGCATCTCGCTCGTGAACACGCTGAAGGGGATGGCTCTGGAGCCCCTCTCGGGCGAGCCGTGGCTCGGTGGGATCACGGGTGGGGTCTCGGGTCCCGTGGTGCGCGCGGTCGCGCTGGAGCAGGTGCGCGCGGTGGCCGCCCGCGTCGATCTGGACGTGGTGGGCATGGGTGGGATCGCGTCGGGACGCGATGCGCGGGACTTTCTGCGCGCCGGAGCGCGCTGCGTGGCCGTTGGCACCGAGAGCTTTCGTGACCCGGCCGCGGGACGGCGGATCGCCGCTGAGTTGGACTCACTCGTGCCCACGGCCACGGTGCCCGGTTCACTCCATCGGGAGCCCGTCTAACCGATTAGGGTGAACCCAGGCCGCTGTTTTCGCGGAAGGTGCGGAAACTTGCCTCGCCGTGTCCAAGTTGTCACAAAGTCATGGGGTCAAAACTCCTGCAAACGAGCTTAAAACGCTCAAGGAGCCGCAAGCAGCATAAAGCTCAGGTTGAGGTAAAGACGAATTCGCCCTATTTTCGCGTTTCGGCGCTCGACGCCGACGGCCAAGCGTGTACTATCGCCGCCCATGCCGGCCGCCCCGCAGTCGCCCGCCAAGCCCCCGGCGGCGAGCCTTGCTCCCGAGCGCTCGCTGACCCAGAGGATGGACGCCCTGAAGCGGGCGAACGAGATCCGCATCCGCCGGGCGCGGCTCAAGCGGGACCTCAAGGCCGGCCGCGCCCAGGTGCACGGCCTGCTGCTCAGCCCGCCCGACTACCTGCTCACCGCCAAGGTGTTCGACCTCCTGCTGGCGGTGCCAAAGTACGGGCGCGTGAAGGTCAATCGAATCCTCACGCACTGCCGGATCTCGCCGAGCAAGACCATCGGCGGTCTGTCCGAGCGGCAGCGCAACGAGCTGGTCTCGTACCTGCGCCGATAGCGCCGGTCCTTGTCATCACCGGCCCGTCCGGGGTGGGCAAGGGGACGCTGATCAAGCGGCTCCTGGAGCGGGTCGACGGCCTCTCGCTCGCTGTCTCGGCCACCACCCGCACCGCGCGCCCGGGCGAGCGCGAGGGAGTCGACTATCACTTCCTCAGCGTTCAGGACTTCGAGCGCCGGGTGGCAGCGGGCGAGTTCGTGGAGCACGCGGTCTACGCCGGCAACCGCTACGGAACCCTGCGGTCGGAGCTGCAACGCCCCGGGCGGGGCATCGTGCTCGAGATCGACGTGCAGGGAGCGCGCCAGGTCCGCGAGACGCTGCCCGGCGCGGTCCGCATCTTCGTCGAGCCCCCGTCGTTCGCGGAGCTGCGCACGCGCCTGGCGGGCCGCGGCTCGGACTCCCACGAGCAGATCGCCGCCCGCCTCGAGGCCGCGGCTCGCGAGATGGAGGCTCGCGAGGAGTTCCAGCACCGCATCGTCAACGACGATCTGGAGCGGGCCACCGACGAGCTCGTGACGCTGGCCGCTACCATCTGCCCGCAGTGATCAAGCCCAGACTCGACATTCTGTTGGACCAGGTCGATTCCCACTACGCCTGCGTCCTCGTCGCCGCCAAGCGCGCGCGGCAGATCAATTCCTACTACCACAACCTCGGTGAGGGCACGTTCGACGAGTACCCGCCGCCGATGGTGGACACCGGCTCCAAGAACTACCTCAAGATAGCGCTCGAGGAAGTGGCGGCCGGCAAGCTGAAGTACCGCTACCGGTAGGGGAGCGCCTGCCAAACCGCTGGGGAGGAGCGCAGCGCGATCGGTGATCGCGCGAGCACCGCACCGCACCCTGGGGAGGAGCGCAGCGCGATCGGTGATCGCGCGAGCACCGCACCGCACCATCCCGTGCGCGCGTGGGCGCCGCGCGCGACCCGGCGTAGGCTGGTCTCATGGCCAAGGTGCTGATCGGGGTGACGGGTGGGATCGCCGCCTACAAGGCGGTGGAGCTCGTGCGCCTCTGCACCGGCGCCGGGCACTCCGTCCGCGTCGTCCAGACCCCTTCGAGTCTGCGCTTCGTGGGCGCAGCCACCTTCGAGGGAGTGACCGGCGCGCCCGTCCTCGTGCACGAGTTCGACCCCGATCCCGCCCGCGGCGCGTACCCGGGCGAGCCCGAGCCCGATCACGCGCCGATTGCGCACCTCGAGCTGGTCCGCCGCTGTGACGTCCTCTGCGTTGCTCCCGCCTCGGCGAACACGATCGCCAAGCTCGCCCACGGCCTGGCCGACAACCTCCTGACCAGCGCGGCGCTGGCCAACGCCTCTCCGCTCGTGGTGGCCCCGGCGATGAACGACAGGATGTACGCCCATCCGGCCACCGTGGCCAACCTGGCCACGCTGCGGGAGCGCGGCGCGGTGATCGTCCCGGTCGCCACGGGTCGCCTGGCCTCCAAGGGCGAATGGGGGGCGGGGCGCCTGGCCGAACCGGCGGAGATCCTCGCCGCGATTGAAGCGGCAATTGGCCCCGCGACCTACGTCCCGCGGTCGATGGACGGCCTGCGTGTGCTCGTCACCGCCGGTGGCACCCGGGAGCCGATCGACTCGGTCCGCTACGTGGGCAACCGCTCGTCTGGGCGCATGGGCGTGGAGCTGGCCGCCGAGGCGCACCGGCGCGGCGCCTCCGTCACGCTGATCTGCGCCAACGTGTCGCTGGCCGGCCCCACGGGCGCCGACCGGGTCGACGTGACCACGGCGGCGGAGCTCCAGACTGCCGCCACCCAGGCCTTCGGTGAAGCCGACGTCCTATTGATGGCCGCCGCGGTGGCCGACTTCCGGCCTCGCGCCCGCGAACAGAGCAAGATCAGGAAGGAGGGCCGCGACGGGCTCGCGCTGGAGCTGGAGCCCACGACGGACGTGCTGGCCGCCCTCTCGAGTGCCCGCCGCCCCGGCCAGACCCTGGTGGGCTTCGCCGCCGAGCACGGCGAGGGAGCCGTGGAGCGCGGTCGCGGCAAGCTCCAGCGGAAAGCGCTCGACGCCATGGTGGTCAACGACATCTCGCGCGCTGACATCGGGTTCGATGCCGCCGACAACGAGGTGACGATCGTCACGGCGGGCAGCGAGCGAAGGGTTTCCCGGGGCCCGAAGAGCGAGGTGGCCGCGGCGGTGCTCGACGCGGTCGAGACCCTCAGGAGCGAGGCGGGGGCGCCGAGTACCTTTGAGGGAGAGCGATGACCGAGACCGCTTACGACCTCTTCAAGAAAGGCAGCGAGCTGCTGGAGGCCGGCGACTTCATGGCCGCGTCGATCCCGCTGGAGAAGGCCCGCTCGCTGGAACCGGACAAGGGATCGGTGCGCGAGGCGCTCGGTCGCGCCTACTTCCGCTCCGCCCGCTTCCAGGAGGCAGCGCGGGAGTTCGAGGCGCTGGTGGAGCGCTACCCGGTCAACGACTACGCCCACTTTTGCCTCGGCCGCGCCTACGAGAAGACGGGCCGGCGGCTCGAGGCCCGGCGCCATGCCGTGCTGGCCGCCGGTATGCGTCCGGACCGCGCCGACTACCGCGCTCTGCGCGACCGGCTCAGGGCTGCTGCGGCCTGAGGCCGCGCACCGCCAGCGCGCCCTCCACCAGCAGACCCAGCAGGCGGTCCACGCCGCGCTCGTCCGCCGCCGAGACCGGCAGGTCGGCGTGCACCCACACGTCCCGCGAGCGCGTGCACGCGAAGCGGACCAGGCGCGTCTGGCGGTTCCACCAGAGCAGCATCCAGGCGTCCAGGTCGTGGGCGTCCGGTAGCGCCATGGCCTGGGCGCGCAGCAGGCCGTCGGATATGCGCAGCCCCACGTCGAGCCCGTCTCCCCCGAGCGTCTCCCCGGGCACGGTCAGGCCCCACTCGCCGTGTGCCAGCCGCCGAGCGCCGAGCTTCGGCTCGGCCGCCAGGTAGGAGTCGACGGAGTCGGCGGCGGCCATTCGGGCAGAGTACGGGCCGATGCGCGCGCTGGTGCAAAGGGTTAGCGAGGCTGCCGTGGACGCCGGCGGTCACGAGATCGCCCGCATCGGCCCCGGGATGCTGGTCCTGCTCGGGGTACACACCGGGGACGGCCCCGGAGAGGCCGACCGCCTGGCCCGCAAGCTCCGCGCCCTGCGGATCTTCGAGGACGCGGACGGACGCATGAACCTGTCGCTCGAGGACACGGGCGGGCAGTGCCTCTGCGTCAGCCAGTTCACGCTCTACGGCGACGCCCGCAGGGGCAACCGCCCGAGCTTCGTGGCCGCGGCGCGGCCCGAGGATGCCGAGCCGCTGTACGAGCGCGTGCGGTCCCTGCTCGCCGCCGAAGGGGGCTCCTTCGGTGCCCGGATGGCGGTGTCGCTCGTCAACGACGGGCCGGTCACGCTGCTGGTGGAGACCTGACCTCGCCCGTGACACACTTCGCGCCGAGTGATGCGCGGGTGAGAGAGGGAGGATCGCCGTGGGGCTGAACGCCGGACGCCGGGCCGTTCTGGAGGCCATCTGCGACACCGTCGTACCCGAGCTGGCCCACGACGACGACCCGCACGGCCTCTGGGGCACGAGCGCGGGCCAGGCCGGGGTGCCGGCCACGGTGGAGGGCGTCCTCGACGGCCTGCCCTCCGAACAGCAGGAGGGTCTCGGCCAGCTGCTGGACGGCCTGGGCGAGTCGGGCTTCCTCGCCGCCTCACGACGCTCGCGCGAGCAGCTCCTCCGCAACGTCGCCGGAATGGGCCCGGCGGCCGCCGTGGGCGTCGCGTCGCTGACCGGGCTCACGCTCTTCGTGTCCTACGGGGCTCCGGACCCGGCGACCGGCATCAACCCCTTCTGGCCCGCCATGGGCTTCCCCGGACCGGGTCTCGTCGAGCCACCGGCCGAGGCCAAGCCGATCGAGCCGCTCGTGCCCTCCGGCCCGGAGGAGCGGTACGACGCCGACGCTGTCGTGGTGGGCTCCGGCGCCGGGGGCAGCGTGATCGCCGCCTCGCTGGCCGAGGCGGGGCAGAGGGTGATCGTGCTCGAGGCGGGCGGCTACTTCGACGAGTCGGACTTCAACGGCTTCGAGCTCTGGGCCTACCAGAACATGTACTGGCGCGGGGGACCCCAGACCACCGCCGACATGAACATGACGATCCAGGCCGGCGCCTCGCTGGGCGGCGGCACCACGATCAACTGGACCAACTGCCTGCGCACCAAGCCGTGGGTACGCGAGCAGTGGGCACGCGAGCACGGGCTCGACGGCGTCGACGGGCCCGAGTTCGACGCCCATCTCGACGCGGTCTGCCACCGGCTCTCGGTCAACGACCGCTGCTCGCACCTCAACGGCACCCAGACCCGGATGAAGGAGGGCGCCGAGCGCTTGGGCTGGGCCTTCCGCACCGTGCTCCGCAACATCGACGAGAGCCGTTACGACCCCGCCACCGCGGGCTTCATCGGCTTCGGCGATCGATCGGGCGCCAAGCAGTCGACCGGCAGGACCTACCTGGCGGACGCCGCCGCGCACGGCGCCGAGTTCATCGTCCGCTGCACCGCCGAGCGCATCCTGGTCGAGGGTGGCCGGGCCGCCGGCGTGACGGCACGCTACGCCGACCCCGACTCGGGGCGCGAGGCGGCCGTGACCGTGCGCGCCCCGCGCGTGGTGGTGGCGTGCGGGGCGCTGGAGTCGCCGGCGCTGCTCCTGCGCTCGGGGATCGGCGGGCCGGCCACCGGCCAGCACCTACGCCTGCACCCGTGCACGGCCATCTTCGGCAGCTACCACGAGGACCAGCGAGCCTGGTGGGGCGCGCCGCACGCCGGCCTCGTCGACGAGTTCGACGACACGGGCGACGGCTACGGGTTCCTGATCGAAGCCACCCAGTACGCGCCCGGGATCGGCGCCTCGGCGCTGCCGTTCACCTCCGCCGAGGACCACAAGGAGATGATGTCGCGCTACGCGTTCGGAGCGAGCTTCATCGGCCTGGTGCGCGACCGCGGCGGCGGCGCGGTCACGATCGACGCGGCCGGCCAGGCCGTGCCCTGGTACGCGCTGGCCGACGAGACCGATGTGGCCAACACACGGCGTGCCATCGAGGCGCAGATCCGCCTGCATCACGCCGCCGGGGCGGGGGAGATCGTCGCCCTCGCGGGCGGCATGCCGCGCTGGCGGCGCGGCGACGACCTGGGAGCGTTCATCACGCGCTGCCTTCGCGTGCCGCTTCGTGCCGGCGGCTACCGCATGTTCTCCGCCCACCAGATGGGCACCTGCCGGATGGGTCCCGACCCGCGGACCAGCGTGGCCACGCCCGAGGGCCGGCTGCACGACACGCCGGGCGTGTGGATCGGCGACGCGAGCGCCTTTCCCACCAGCTCCGGCACCAATCCGATGATCACGATCATGGCCCTGGCCCGCCGCACGGGCGAGGCAATCCTGGCGTCCAGCCCGGCGCAGGCCGCGGCCGCGCCCTCTCAGGTGGCCTAAGGAGGCTCCACATGGCAGTCGCAACCGAAGCCCTGGTCCGAGACAAGCTCTACATAGGCGGCGAGTGGGTGGATCCCGCCGGCGACGGCACCATCGAGGTGCTCAACCCCGCAACCGAAGAGGTCATCGGCCGCGTACCCGAGGGCACCGCCGAGGACGCGGAGCGCGCCGTGGCCGCCGCCCGCGAGGCGTTCGAGCCGTGGGCGGCGCTGGACCCGTCCGAGCGCGTGCAGCACCTGGCCGCCATCGCGGCGAAGCTGGCCGAGCGCGGTGACGAGATGGCGGCCCTGATCGCCACCGAGATGGGCATGCCGCTCAAGCTCGCCCGCATGATCCAGGTGGGCCTGCCGACGATGACCTTCGGCTCGATGCCCCAGCTCGTGGAGGACCTCGAGTGGGAGGAGACGGTCGGCAACTCCGTGATCGTGCGCGAGCCCGTGGGCGTCGTCGCCGCGATCACGCCGTGGAACTACCCGCTGCACCAGATCGCCAACAAGGTGGCGCCCGCGTTGGCCGCGGGCTGCACGGTGGTCCTCAAGCCGAGCGAGGTGGTCCCGCTCAACGCGTTCGTGCTGGCCGAGATCATGGAGGAGGTCGGCGTGCCGGCGGGCGTCTTCAACCTCGTCACCGGAACCGGGCCGGTGGTGGGGGAGGCCATCGTGGCCAGCGAGGGCACGGACATGGTCTCCTTCACCGGCTCCACCCGCGCCGGGCGTCGCGTGTCCGAGCTGGCCGCCCAGGGGGTCAAGCCCGTGTCGCTGGAGCTGGGCGGCAAGTCGCCCAACGTGATCCTCGACGACGCCGACCTGGAGCGGGCGGTCACCGACGGCGTGGCCAAGTGCCTGCTGAACTCGGGACAGACCTGTAGCGCGCTGACCCGGATGCTCGTGCCGCGCGACAAGCTCGAGGAGGTCGAGCGGATCGCGGCCGCCGCGGCCGAGTCGTTCACCCCGGGTGACCCGTTCGACGAGGCCAGCCGGCTGGGGCCGCTCGTGTCCGACGCGCAGCGCGAGCGCGTGCGCGGCTACATCGAGAAGGGGTCGAGCGAGGGCGCCCGCATCGTCACCGGCGGGGCCGAGCCGCCCGAGGGCCTGGACCACGGCTACTACGTGAGCCCGACGGTGTTCTCCGACGTGAGCAACGACATGACGATCGCCCAGGAGGAGATCTTCGGACCGGTGCTGTCGATCATCCCCTACGACGACGAGGAGGACGCGGTCCGCATAGCCAACGACACCGTCTATGGGCTGGCCGGCGGCGTCTGGTCGGGCGACGAGGACCGCGCACGCCGGGTGGCGGCCCGCATCCGCACGGGCCAGGTGGAGATCAACGGCGGGGCGTTCAACCCGCTCGCGCCCTTCGGCGGCTACAAGCAATCGGGGCACGGCCGGGAGCTCGGGAGGTACGGGCTGGAGGAGTTCCTCGTGGCCAAGTCGTTGCAGCTCTAGACGTCCCGGCGGGCCATGGTCGGCACCCCGGCGCCCGGTCTATACTCACGCTTCGCTAGGACTTTCAGTCGTACGCGGCCCGCGGGTCGCGCCTGGAGGTGGGCTTCGCAGCCCACCTCTCTTTTTGACCAAATGAGCACCGAGCAGCTGCACACCAAGATCGAACAAGAGCTGGCCGCGACCGAGCCGGAGATCGAGCTGATCGCGTGCGAGCGGATCGCCCCCGATCGGCTGCGGCTCGTGATCGACAGCTCGGGCGGCGTGGACCTGGCGCTATGCGAGCGGGTCACCGGTCACCTTCGTCACCTGCTGGTGGACCATGGGATAGAGGTGTCCTCGCCCGGCCCCCGGCGCCCGCTGACCAAGCCCGATCACTTCCAGCGCTTCCTCGGCCGGCGGGCGAAGGTGCGCCTGCGGAACCCGCGCGACGGCCAGCGCAGCGTGACCGGGGAGCTGGTCGGCGCCTCCGACGCCGAGGTGACCGTGGCGTCCGATGGCGGGGTCGTGGCGATTCCCTACTCGGAGATCAACAAGAGCAACCTCCTGGAGGAGCGATGAGCAAGGAGATCATCGAGGCCGTCGGTGTCCTCGAGCGCGAGAAGGGCATCTCTGCTGAGCGCCTCATGGAGGCGCTGGAGGACGCGCTGCTTTCCGCTTACAAGAAGACGCCCGGGGCGGCCAAGTACGCGCGCGTGGAGGTGGACCGCGAGACGGGGGACTTCCGGGTCATCGAGCTGTTGCTGCCCCCCGAGCTCGAGGAGCAGCTCCTGGATGAGGTCGAGGAGGAGCTCGGCGAGGCGCAGGTGGATCCCGAGACCGGCGAGCTGCGCGAGCCCGAGCCGCCCGAGATCGACCAGGAGCGCCTGGCTCAGTACAGCGACCAGATCGGCGAGCGCGACGCCACGCCCCACGACTTCGGGCGCATCGCCGCCCAGACGGCCAAGCAGGTGATCCTCCAGCGGATCCGCGAGGCCGAGCGCGACATGATGTTCGACGAGTACCAGGATCGCGTGGGCGAGCTGATAACGGGCATCGTGCAGCAGTCAGACTCGCGCTACACCCTCGTCCAGCTGCGCGAGCGGGTGGAGGCTCTCCTGCCCCGCGGCGAGCAGGTGCACGGCGAGCGCTACGACCACGGCCAGCGGGTCAAGGCGATCATCACCGACGTCTCCAACCAGGCGAAAGGCCCGAGCATCATCGTCTCGCGCCGGTCGCCGGAGCTGATCAAGTCCCTGTTCGAGCTCGAGGTGCCGGAGATCGCCGACGGCCTCGTGGAGATCCAGAACGTGGCCCGCGAGCCCGGCTACCGATCCAAGATCGCGGTCATATCCCACGCCTCCGGCGTCGACCCCGTCGGCGCGTGCGTGGGCCCGCGCGGCTCGCGGGTGCGGATGGTCGTGTCCGAGCTGCGCGGCGAGAAGATCGACATCATCCCGTTCAACGAGGAGCCCGCGCGGTTCGTCGCCAAGGCGCTGTCGCCCGCACGCGTGCGCGAGGTGCTGGTGGACGACGAAGCCAAGCAGGCCACCGTGATCGTGCCCGACGACCAGCTGTCGCTGGCGATCGGCAAGGACGGCCTCAACGCCCGCCTTGCCGCCCGGCTCACCGGCTGGCGCGTAGACATCCGCTCCGAGACGGAGTTCGCCGAGGAGGAGGCGGAGATGGGCTACGACGACGAGGAGGTGGCCGGTCGCTGTGCGGCGATTCTCGCCAACGGCAAGCGCTGCCCGAACGCGTCGCTGCCCGGTTCGCGCTACTGCGGGCTGCCCGTCCACCAGGCGCTCACCGACCAGGAGGGCGACCACGTGGCGGCGCCCGCCGACGGCGACGGGGACGGCGAGGTGGTGGCCGAGGAGCCCGTCGCGGAGGACACGGCGGTCGAGGAGGCCCCCGTGGTCGAGGAGGCCCCCGTGGTCGAGGAGGCCCCCGTGGTCGAGGAGGACCCCGTCGTGGCTCCTGTGGAGGACGCACCCCTGGACGGCGCGCCCGCTGAGGCCGCTGCCGAGGAGGCGCCCGAGGTGGGCGCCGAGGAACCGCAGGCCGCGGAGGGGGCGGAGGAGCGGTAGCGCCCGCGCGGCGCTGCGTCGGATGCCGGCGATCGCTCCCGCAGGGGGAGATGCTGCGGCTCGTACGTGGCGAGGATGGTGAGGTGCGGCCCGATCCCGAGGGCCGGTCGCAAGGGCGGGGCGCCTACGTATGCGCCCGACCCGAGTGCGGTGAGCGAATGGGCGAGGGCGGCTCGCTCGCACGCTCGTTCAAAGCGCCCGTGACAGTCCAACCGGAGACCATAGACTTAATTCGCCGATGGCAAAGAAGCGCGTCCACGAGATAGCCAAGGAGAAGGGGATCCCGAGCAAGGAGGTCCTCGCGATCCTGCAGAAGGCCGGCTTCAACGTCAAGGCGGCCGCGTCCAGCGTTGACGAGGCAGACATCGAACGCGCCTTCAACGGGGATCCTCGTCCCGCCGATCCGCCGGCCGCGCCGGCCGGCGACGATGCCGCCGCTCCTCCCCGGCGGGCCTCCGGTGCACGCCCGACGCCGAAGACCGATGGCGCCGCCCCCGGCCCGGGCGACTCCCCGCCCGCCGGCAATCAGGGCGGCGCCGGCGCGAGCGGCCGCGATCGCCCGCGCCCGACCCGCTCGACCCGCGGTGGCGAGACCGGTGGTGGCGGCGGCGGCGGCGGGCGCCGGCGCCGGGTGGTCATCGACTCCCAGGCCGCCCGCCGCGATCGCCAGCCACCACCCCCGCAGCAGCCGGCCCGGCGCGGCCGGGGCAGGCGCCGGCGGCCCCAGTGGGTGGAGCCCGACCTGGAGGCGCTGGCCGCCGCGCGCGACGCTCCGAAGGAGGAACCGGCGGTGCCCGTGCGCTCGGGCTCGACGGTCAAGGAGGTGGCGGAGTCGCTGCAGCTCTCCTCCCCCGAAGTGATCAAGAAGCTGATGGAGCTCGGCGAGATGGCCACGCTCACGCAGACACTGTCCGACGAGGCGATTCAGGTGCTGGCCGAGGCTCTGGAGAAGAAGGTCGAGATCGTCAGTGCCGCCGAGGAGATCGAGGAGGCGCCTGCCTACGCGGACGCGGAGGGCGATCTGGTGGAGCGCCCGCCGGTCATAACCGTCATGGGCCACGTGGACCACGGCAAGACCTCGCTGCTGGACGCGATCCGCGAGACCGAGGTGGCGGCGGGTGAGGCGGGCGGCATCACCCAGCACATCGGCGCGTACCAGGTCCACCACAACGACCACACGATCACCTTCCTCGACACGCCGGGCCACGAGGCCTTCACGGCTATGCGCGCCCGGGGCGCCAAGGTCACCGACATCGCGGTGATCGTGGTCGCCGCTGACGACGGCGTGATGCCCCAGACCGTGGAGGCGATCGACCACGCCAAGGCGGCTGAGGTGCCGGTGATGGTGGCGGTCAACAAGATCGACAAGGAGGGGGCCGACCCCAACCGCGTGCGCGGAGAGCTGGCCCAGCGCGGCCTGACCCCGGCCGACTGGGGCGGGGACACGGAGTTCGTGGACGTGTCGGCCAAGACCCACCAGAACCTCGACGACCTGCTCGAGACCCTGGTCACGCTCGCGGAGATCCAGGAGCTGCGGGCCAATCCGGCGGTCGAGGCGTCCGGGTTCGTGATCGAGTCGCGGCTGGACCCGGGCCGGGGGGCGGTGGTCACGCTTCTGATCCACCGCGGCCGCATGGAGGTCGGCGACGCCCTCGTGGCGGGGCAGCACTTCGGGCGTATCCGGGCCATGCATGACTTTCGCGGCCAGCGGATCCAGGAGGTCACCCCGGGCATGCCGGTGGTGGTGCAGGGCTTCGACGGCGTGCCCGAGGCGGGCGAGCAGTTCCGCGTCGTGGACAACGAGCGCGAGGCCCGCCGCGTGGCCAACGAGCGCGCGATCCGCTTCAAACATGAGGCCCTGGCCCGCCAGTCCGGTCGCCGTGTCTCCCTCGAGGACGTGCTCGCCCGCGCCGCGCGCGGTGAGAAGGAGCTCAATCTGGTGGTCAAGGCCGACGTGGCCGGATCGTTGGAGGCGCTGGCCGACGAGGTGGCCCGTCTTCCGCAGGAGCAGGTGACGGTCAACGTCATCCGCGACGGCGTCGTCGGCATCAGCGAGTCCGACGTGATGCTGGCCGCCGCTTCCGACGCGGTCATCATCGGCTTCAACGTCCGCCCGGTGGGCAACGCGGCCCGAGTGGCCGACCGGGAGGGCGTCGAGATCCGCACCTACTCGGTGATCTACAAGATCGTCGAGGAGCTGCGGGCGGCCATGGAGGGCCTGCTCGAGCCCGAGGAGGTCGAGGAGCCCGTCGGCACGGTCGAGGTGCGCGCCACGTTCAAGGCGTCACGAGTGGGAACGATCGCCGGCTCCTACGTTTCCGACGGTCTGGTGAGGCGTGGCGCACAGTGCCGCCTGGTCCGCGACGGCACGGTGATCTACACCGGGCGCATCGGCTCGCTGCGGCGCTTCAAGGAGGACGTCCGCGAGGTGACCGCCAACACCGAGTGCGGCATCGTCCTGGAGAACTACCCGGACGTGAAGGAAGGCGACGTGATCGAGGTCTACGAGACCAAGCAGGTGGAGCAGACCCTGTCGTAGGGCGTTGACCCGCTCTGAGCGTGTCAACGTAACGCGCAGCCGCCGGCGCACCCGGCGCTTCCGCGGAAGCCGCCCCTACGGGTGACGTCGCGCGGAGCACCCAACCCGGCTGGGCACCAGCCCCTCACCCCGCTACCGTTCCTCGGCACCAGCTCCGGGTCGATCCGGCGGCTCGTGCGATAGTCGAGGAGGTGTCCTACGTCTGCCTCCTCGAGATCCATCTCCATCTCCATCACAACGGGAGCCTGAAGGGCAAGCGCAAGGAGCTGTCGTCGATCAAGGCGCAGCTGCAGCGGCGCTTCGGCGCCTCGGTGGCCGAGACCGACCATCACGACCTGTGGCAGCGGGCGACGCTGACCGCCGCCCTCGTCGGACGGGACGCGGGCCCGCTGCGGGCCCTGGGCGCCCGGGCCGCTCGCTTCGTGGAGGCCAACTTCCCGGACGGCTCGAGGGTTGAGTCGCGCCTGTTCTCGACCGAAGAGATGGGGGAGGTCTGAGGCCATGGCCACCGACCGGATGCGACGCGTCAACGAATCGGTCAGAGAGGTGCTGTCCACGCGGATCACCGAGGGCTTCAACGACCCCCGCATAGGATTCGTGACGGTGACTTCCGTCGACACCAGCCCCGACCTGCGCCACGCCCGCGTGTACGTGAGCGTGCTCGGGAACGACGAGGAGCGCGAGCGCACGCTGGCCGGGCTGTCCGCGGCACATGGCTTGCTCCAGCAGGCGATCGCCCGCGAGATGCGAATGAAGCGCACACCGACCCTCGAGTTCGTCTACGACCACACGGTCGACAGGGGAATGCGCATATCGAAGCTGCTGGATGACTGATCGCGAATGACCGTCGCAACGGAACAGAACGAGGTGGTGGCCGAGCTTCGCCAAGCGGAGCGTCTGCTGCTGACCACGCACGAGAACCCCGACGGGGACGCTCTCGGCTCGCTGCTGGCGATGCACTGGATCCTCGAGGAGCTCGGCAAGGACTCCGCGATGTACATGTCGCCCGACGAGTTCCCGCTCCCGTGGGAGTACCGCTCGTGGACGTTCGACGGCCTGGTGGGCGCCCCGCCCGACGACATCGCCGAGCGCACGATCGTCTTCCTCGACTGCGGCAACATCGACCGGATGCCGGTGGACTTCCTGCAACGCGACGGGCTGCGGATCCTCAACATCGATCACCACCACGACAACACCCGCTTCGGGACGGTCAACCTGGTGATGCCGGACGCGTCGTCCACGGCTGAGATCGTGTGGCGCCTGGCCCATCAGCTCGGGGCGACCATCACCCCGCCGATCGCCGACGCGCTCTACACCGGGCTGGTCACGGACACGGGCCGGTTCATGTACGAGAACACCAGCGCCGAGTCCCATCGCATGGCCGCTGAGCTGATCGACGCCGGGGTGGACGCGCACGATGTCTACCGGCGGCTGTACGAGGACCTGCCCTACAGCCGCCTGCTGCTGCTCCAGCGCGCGCTGGCAAAGCTCGAGCGCCACGACCACGGCGGCTTGACCGTCGCCCATCTGGTCAAGTCCGACTACGAGGACACGGGGGCTCTCGAGACCGACTCCGAGGGGGTTATCGACCACCTCCGGGCCGTCCAGGGCACCACCGTCGCCGTGCTCGTGCGCGAGCTGCTCGGAGACGACCGCCAGGGGCTGCGCAAGGTGAGCCTGCGGGCCACCGACGGCCGGGTCGACGTGTCTAAGATCGCCCGCGGCTTCGGCGGCGGCGGTCACCCGCAGGCCGCCGGCTTCTCCACCGAGATGGCGTACCCGGAGCTCGTGGCCGAGCTCCGGAGCCGAGTCGGCGAGCAGATCGGGGAGTAGGACATCACCGCCCCCGACGGGGTGCTGCTGATCGCCAAGCCCGCCGGCGTGAGCTCGCACGACGTCGTGGCGGGCGTGCGCCGGGGTCTGCCGAGGGGCACGAAGGTGGGACACGCCGGGACGCTCGACCCGTTCGCCACCGGGTTGCTGCTCGTACTCGTGGGCCGCGCGACACGAGCGCAGCGCTTCCTGATGGGACTGCCGAAGAGCTACCGGGTCGTGGCCCGGCTCGGATGGTGCTCCGACACCGGCGACCCTGACGGGACGCTGAAGCACACGCGACGCCTGCCGGCGCGGCTGGAGATCCCAACGGGCGAGCTGATGCAGAGTCCCCCGGCGTTCTCCGCCGTCCACGTGGACGGCGAGCGCGCGTACGCCCGCGCGCGGCGTGGCGAGGACGTTCGCATCGAGCCCCGGCCCGTGACCGTTCACCGCGCCGAGCTGCTCGACCACGACCCGGAAAGGGCCACCTTCGAGATCGAGTGCTCCGCGGGCACCTACGTCCGTTCGCTGGTGGACGACCTGCGCGACGCCTACTGCGAGACCCTGGAGCGCACCGCGATCGGGCCGTTCTCCCTCTCGGACGCGGATCCCGACCGTGTCGTCCCGCTGGCCCGCGCCCTGCGCTTCCTGCCCGAGCGCACGCTCGACTCCGCTGAGGCCGTCGACGTGTCCCACGGCCGCCGGGTACCGGGCACGGGCGGCGCGGAAACCGCGGTGCGCCTGACCAGCGGCGAGGAGCTGATCGCCATCGGCGAGCCCCGGGATGGTGAGCTCCAGCCCGTCGTAGTGTTCGCGGCATCATGAAGGTCACCCGCCTCCCCGACGCCCGACCGCGCCCCGAGGGCCGCGCGGTGGCGATTGGGACCTTCGACGGCGTCCACCTCGGTCACCGCGAGGTGATCGGCGACAGCGACACGGTCCTCACCTTTGATCCGCATCCCATGACCGTGATCCGGCCCGAGGCCACGCCCAAGCTGCTCACGCCGTTCGCGATCAAGCGGGATCTGATCGCCGGCCTCGGGGTCGAGGAGCTCGTGATCATTCCCTTCGATCGCGCCTTCGCGGCGCTGACCGCCGAGGAGTTCGTGTCCGGCGTGCTGGTCGAGCGCCTGGGGGCGGGTCGCGTCTCGGTGGGCGAGAACTTCCGCTTCGGGAAGGGGGCCGGTGGCGACGCCGGGCTGCTGGCTGCGCGGCCGGAGTTCGCGACGCGCGTGGTCCCGCTAGTCGAAGTGACCGGCGAGACCGTCTCGTCCAGTCACATCCGGGGGCTGGTCGCCGCAGGGGAGGTGGCCACGGCCGCGCAGTTCCTCGGCGGGCCGTTCCTGTTCGAGGGTGAGGTGGTCTCCGGCGACCGGGTTGGCCGCGAGCTGGGCATGCCGACGGCCAACCTGGTGCCCGACGACGCGCTGGTGTGCCCGGGCCACGGCATCTACGCCGCATGGGCTCACCCGGCTGAGCCGGCTGCTTCGAAGATGCCATCCCCTGCGCACCCGGCCGAGCCGGCTGCTTCGGGCCACCCAAGCGCCGTCAGCGTCGGCGTCCGGCCCACCTTCGAGACGGGTCGCGGCCTGCTGGTGGAGGCCCACCTGATCGGGTTCGAGGGCGACCTCTACGGGCGGCAACTGCGGATAGCGCTCCTGGAGCGGATGCGCGGCGAGAAGCGCTTCGACTCCGTGGACGACCTGGTCGAGCAGATGAAGCGGGACGTGGAGGTGGCGCGCGAGATCTGCGAGCGCACGAGCTTCCGCGCCGCATGAGAGCCCGTTGCGCGGCGGGACTGCTGCTACGGTTTCGCGTCCGATGACGCTCACCGTGGACGCCAAGCGCGACATCGTCGCCCAGTACGGGAAGGGCGACGCGGACACCGGCTCGACCGAGGTCCAGGTGGCGCTGCTCACGGCGCGTATCACCGAGCTCACCGAGCACCTGCGAACGCACACGAAGGACCATCACTCGCGCCGCGGCCTGCTCATGCTGGTCGGCAAGCGCCGCCGGCTGCTCAAGTACCTCCAGAGCTCCGACATCGACCGTTACCGCTCGCTGATCCAGCAGCTCGGCCTGCGCCGGTGATCGAGGCCGGCCGGTCGGCGCCCGAGTTCACGCTTCCCGACCAGGACGGCAACGAGGTCTCGCTGTCCAACTACCGCGGCAAGACCGTGGTGCTGGTCTTCTACCCGCTGGACTTCAGCCCCGCCTGCACCGACCAGCTCAACGTCTATCAGGAGGTCCTGTCCGAGCTCAACGAGCAGGGGACGGACCTGCTCGGCATCTCGGTCGACTCGGCCTTCGCCCACAAGGCCTTTCAGCACCACCTGGGGGCCACCATCCCCCTGCTGTCGGACTTCCAGCCGCGCGGCGCCGTGGCGCAGCGCTACGGGGTCTTCATCGAGGGCCGCGGCCACAACGAGCGCGCGCTCGTGATGGTCGGGCCCGACGGCGAGGTGCTCTGGGCCCACAAGTCGTCCACGCCGCTCGAGATCCCGGGCGCAAACCTGATCTTTGACGCGCTGGACCAGCAGCGCGCCGCCTGAGCCGCGCGCCGACGACCACTCCCGCGGAGGGGGCCTCGTTGTCATCGAGTACGCCGACCTGGAGTGTCCGCACTGTGCCCACGCCCATCTGCTGCTCAAGCAGCTCCGGGTCACCCGGGTCTTCCGGCACTTCCCGGTGACGTCCAAGCACCCGCGGGCGCGGGTGCTGGCTCAGGCCGCTGAGGCGGCCGGCCTGCAGGGCCGCTTCTGGGACATGCACGACTCGCTCCTGGAGGACCAGGGGCACCTGGACCCGCCGCACCTGTGGGCACGTGCGCGCGAACTCGGGCTCGACCTGGATCGCTTCGAGGCTGATCGCCGCTCCGACGGGGTGGCCGAGGTGGTGGATGAGCACTTCCGGTCGGGCATCCGCGCCGGCGTGGTGACCACCCCGACCCAGTTCTTCGAGGGCCGGGCCTATGCGGGGGTGCCGGACCCCGCCCTGATGCTGCGTTTGAGGGGTTAGTTGCCAAGGCCGCTGCTAGCATCGGCCGGGTTCTCAACAGGACGAATAGAAGCCATGCCGCCAACCGGAGGCGGCTGAAAGGACTTACATGACTGACGCCGTGAGCCAGGTCTCCCTCGAGATCGGCGGCACCGAGATCGCCTTCGAGACCGGCAGGCTCGCCAAGCAGGCGAGCGGCTCCGTGGTCGTCACCGCCGGCGACACGATGGTGCTGAGCACCGCTACCGCCGGCAATGACCGCGACGTCGATTTCCTCCCCCTGACCGTCGACGTGGAGGAGCGGATGTACGCCGCGGGCAAGATCCCCGGCAGCTTCTTCCGCCGTGAGGGCCGGTCGGGCGAGAAGGCCACCCTGACCGCCCGCATGATCGACCGGCCGCTGCGCCCGCTCTTCCCCAAGGGCTGGAGGCGCGAGACCCAGCTCGTCTCGATCCCCATGTCGGTGGATCACGAGCACCCCTACGACATCCTCGCCATGAACGGCGCGAGCGCCGCGCTGATGATCTCCGACATCCCCTTCCCGCTGCCTGTGGGCGCGGTGCGGATCGGTCAGGACATGGAGGGCAACTTCGTCGTCAACCCCGATGAGGAGTGGTTGCTGGAGAGCCCGCTCGACCTGGTCGTGGCGGGAACCGAGGAGGCCATCCTCATGGTGGAGGCCGGCGCGAGCGAGATCACCGAGGCCGAGATCCTCGATGCGCTCGACATCGCCCACTCCGAGATCAAGCGCCTGTGCCAGGCGCAGCGCGAGCTGGCCCAGAAGGCCGGCAAGGCGAAGGTGGAGATCACCCCGCCACAGGTGGACGAGGCGATCCTCACCGAGCTGAAGGAGCGCTTCGCCCCCGCGCTGGACGCCGCCACTCAGGTGGTGGACAAGCTCGAGCGCCAGGACGCGACGAAGAGGGTGGAAGCGGAGGCTCTCGAGACCATCGGCGGCGACCCCGAGACGGAGAGCGAGCGCCGAGGGGCTGTTCAGTTCGCATTCGACAAGCTCGAGAAGGACACCATCCGGCGCCGCATCGCCGTGGACAAGAAGCGTCCCGACGGGCGGAGCGCAGACGAGATCCGCGACATCTGGATCGAGGTGGGAGTGGCCCCGCGCACGCACGGGTCCACGATCTTCACCCGCGGCCAGACGCAGGCCTTCTCGGTGGCCGCGCTCGGCACGACCCGCGACGAGATGCGCCTGGACACGCTCGGCCTCCAGACCGAGAAGCAATACTTCCACCACTACAACTTCCCGCCGTTCTCGGTGGGCGAGGCCGGCTTCATGCGCGGGCCCAAGCGCCGGGACATCGGGCACGGCGCGCTGGCCGAGCGTGCCCTCGTGCCGGTCGTCCCGAAGGTGGAGGACTTCCCGTACACCATCCGCATCGTGTCCGACATCCTCGAGTCCAACGGCTCCTCGTCGATGGCCTCGGTCTGCGGCTCGACGCTGTCGCTGATGGACGCCGGCGTGCCTATCAAGGCGCCGGTGGCGGGCATCGCGATGGGCCTGATCAAGGAGGGCGACGACTACGTCGTGCTCACCGACATTGCGGGGGTGGAGGACCATTTGGGCGACATGGACTTCAAGGTCGCCGGGACGTCCGAGGGCATCACCGCGTTGCAAATGGACATCAAGATCACGGGCGTGACGTTCGACATCCTGCGCGATGCGCTCGAGCAGGCGAAGAAGGCCCGGGTGGCGATCCTCGGCAAGATGAACGACGTCATCTCCGAGCCGCGCTCCGAGCTGTCGCCGTACGCCCCGCGGATCTCGCAGATCCAGATCGACACCGAGAAGATCGGCGCCGTGATCGGCAAGGGCGGAGAGACGATTCGCGGCCTGTCGGACGAGTTCGACGCCCAGATCGACATAGACGACGACGGCACGATCCGCATCTACGCCTCGACGGGCGAGCTGAGCGACGCGCTGACCGATCGCATCCGGCAGATGACCAAGGAGGTCGAGGTCGGCGACGAGTTCACCGGCAAGGTGGTCAAGACCACCACGTTCGGCGCGTTCATCGAGCTGGCCAAGGGCACGGATGGGCTGCTGCACATCTCGAACGTCAAGCCCGGCGAGCGGGTCGACACGGTCGAGGACGTGCTCAACCGCGGTGACGAGCTCGAGGTCAAGGTGGTCGAGGTGGACCGCGAGCGAGGCCGCATCGGCCTGCGCCTGGCCGAGGATCCCGACGTGAAGGGCAAGTCGGCGGACGAGCTCGCCTCGGTGGGCACCGGCGACAAGGGCCCGCGCGGCGGCGGCGACCGCGGTGGCCGGGGCAACGGCCGCCGGCGCGACGGCGGTGGCGGGGGCGGCCGCGGAGGCCGCGACCGGGGCGGCGACAGCTACCGCCGGGACGACCGCTGAGCGAGCGCGCGCGACTGTCGACGCTCGACTCGGGCGTCAGGGTCGTATCCGAGGCGATGCCCTCGGTGCGATCGATCGCGCTGGGGTTCTGGATCCGGGCCGGCTCGCGGGACGAGAACCACGAGCAGGCCGGGATCTCCCATTTCCTAGAGCACCTCCTGTTCAAGGGCACGGACCGTTTCAGCTCGCTCGAGATCGACGAAGTCTTCGACGCCATGGGGGCCGAGGTCAACGCCGGTACGGGCAAGGAGACGACCTCGGTCTACTCCCGGTTCCTGGACGGGCACCTGGAGCGCGCCTTCGACGTGCTTCAGGACATGGTCCTGCGGCCGTCGTATCCGGACATCGACTCCGAGCGCCAGGTGGTGATCGAGGAGATCGCGATGTACGAGGACGAGCCCCAGGACAAGGTGCACGACGTGCTCGCGGGGGCGGTCTTCGGCGACCATCCCCTGGGCCGGCCGATCATCGGCCGCGCCGACGTGGTCTCGGCGGTTCCCGTGCCGAGCATCGCCGAATGGCACGACTCGCGTTACGTGCCGTCCGGCATCGTAGTGGCCGCCGCCGGAAACGTCGATCACGACCGGCTCGTCGGGCTGGTCGAGGGGGCCTTCGCCGGCGCCGAGCCGTCGGTGACGCCGTCCGGCGCCCCGTCGCCCAACGGCGCCGAGCTGCGTCTGCGCTTCCACACCAAGGAGACCGAGCAGTACCACCTCTGCCTGGGCGCGCCCGGCATCCCGCGCGGTGACGACCGCCGCTTCGCGCTGCGGGTGCTGGACACGATCCTCGGGGGCTCCACCTCGTCGCGCCTGTTCCAGGAGGTACGCGAGAAGCGCGGCCTGGCCTACTCCGTCTACTCCTACACGAGTCACTACGCGGACTCGGGCCAGGTGGCCATCTACGTGGGCACGCGCCCGGACAACGTCAAGGAGGCGCTCGCGATCATCGGCACCGAGCTCGAGCGCCTCGTCTCCGACGGCGTGACCGCCGTGGAGCTCGACCGCGCCCGCGAGAACGTCAAGGGCCGCACCGTGCTGTCGATGGAGTCCACGTCCACGCGGATGAGCCGCCTGGGCAGCTCGGTGCTGATGGGCGTGCCCGTGCTCACCGTCGACGAGCTGCTGGCCGCCTTCGACGCCGTGACGCTGGACGACGTGACCGACCTCGCTCGCTCGCTCTGGCTGCCGGACGGGATCGTGGCGGCCGGAGTGGGCGCTGACGAGCAGACCTTCCGCGACGCGGTCGCCGGCACCGCCCTTCAACTGGCGGCGTGATCAACGTAGCCGTCTCCGGTGCGGCCGGCCGCATGGGGGAGGCCGTCTGCGCGGCGGTGCAGGGCGCCGATGACATGGCCCTGGTGGGCCGGGCGGACCCGCAGCTGGGCGTCTCCCTGGCCGACGTGCTGGGTGACGCCGACGTGGTGGTGGACTTCAGCGAGCCGTCGGTAGCGCTGGCCAACGCCCGCGAGTGCCTCCAGGCCGGCGTGCACTGCGTGATGGGCACCACCGGAGCGGACTTCTCGTCGCTGGACGGGGTGAGCGATGCCAACCTGTTCGTGGCGCCCAACTTCGCCATCGGTGCGGTGCTGATGATGGTCGTGTCCCAGCAGGTGGCCCCGCACATGCCCGAGTGCGAGATCGTGGAGCTGCATCACGACGGCAAGCTCGACGCGCCGTCGGGTACGGCCAGCCGCACGGCGGAGCTGATCCGTGAGGCCGGGGGAGAGGTTCACGAGCCGATCCACTCGGTCCGCCTGCCGGGGCTGGTGGCTCACCAGGAGGTGCTCTTCGGTGGGGTGGGACAGACGCTCTCAATCCGCCACGACTCGATCTCGCGCGAGTCGTTCATGCCCGGCGTGCTGCTGGCCGTAAGACGCGTGGGATCGCTCGAGACCTCACCGGTGGTGGGGCTCGAGAAGCTGCTGTAGCGCGTCATGCGCGAGGGCCCGGCTGGCCCCGGGCTGGAGCGATTCCTAACGAACTGCTCGAAGGATCAGACCTTCGCGAGGATCGCCTTCGAGTCCCAAGACGACATCTACGTCGTGAGCGCCGGCGGCGGCGAGCCTACAAACTTGAGCGACGGTCCCGGCTTCGACCGTCAGCCAACGTGGTCACCTGACGGCAGCAGGATCGCCTTCACGAGTGAGCGCGGCGGACCCGCGCAGATCTACGTAATGGACGCCGGCGGCAGCGATCAGGTCAACCTGAGCCGGAGCGCCGCAAGCGACAGCTCTCCCGACTGGTCACCCGACGGCAGCTGGATCGCCCTCAGCTCCGCCGGTGTCACGGACAGCATGTTCGACGTCCACGTCATGGGCGCCGATGGCAGCAATCGACTCCGGCTCACCAGCGATCCGGCCCCCCGACACGGACCCGGCCTGGTCGCCGGACGCCATGAAGATCGCCTTCAGCACCCAGCGCGACGGGATCTATGTAATGGACGCGGACTGGAGCGAGCCGGTGAACTTGACCAGGCGCGCCGGATCCGACCTCTTCCCGTCCTGGTCGCCCGCGACGACGCCGGACTAAGCCCGCAGCAGCAGCGCCGTGGCCTGCTCGGCCGGCAGCGGTCGCGACAGGTGGAAGCCCTGAGTGGACCTCCTCGAGCGTCAATGGGCGCGCGCCCGCGTGGGACTCGAGGGGGAGGACTCGTGCTGGGCGCGCCATGGTGGGTCGGCGGGCGCCGCTCAAGCCGGCGCGCGCCCATCCATCGGGTGTTTCGCCCGCCGCTTGAGTCAGGCGGCTGTGCGGCGAAGGGCACGGGGGACCACGAACCGGATCCCCGAACGGTCGTCGTCGATCGAGCAGGTCTTGTTGTCGATCAGGCCGAGGCGCTTGGCTTCAGGTACCAGGCTCATCTGATTGAGGTACCCGTCGTGTCCCCGCTTACGGGTAATCATCCAGAGATAGCCCGTGTCCCGGAGGCGTTCGCGGTAGCGGACGAGTGCGTCCGTGGCCTGGTCGGGGGACTCCACGAGCACGATCGCTCCGTCGAGCTTCCCGGATCGCACCAGGCCGCGGCCCAGGGCCTCCTTGACGTCGCGGCGGAGGCCGGAGCCCACGTCTCCGGTGATCTCAACGCGTTCGTCCGGCTTCACGCCGAGCTTCTGGACCGCCGTCCGGTGGCTGTAGTCACGCTCCCTGTCCATGGAAGGCCAGCCATATTGCCATTTGCAGCGGGTGTTTCGGAAGTCATGACAGCGCGCTATCGTGCCGCTGGGCGAAGGAGGGATACCGCATGGGCTTCATGGACAAGGCAAAGAAGCTGGCCGAGCAAGCTCAGCAGAAGCTCGACGAGGCTCAGGAGCAGTTCAACCAGGGCCAGGGCGCGCGGCCGCAGTCCGGCGCCTCGCGCTTCGACGAGCACGGCAGACCGGTGACCCCGTCCGCCGAGCCTGGCCCCACGGCCGACCCTTCGGCTCCTTTGCCCCCCGCCGACGATCCCGCCGCCCCGCCGCCGGGCCCCGCCGGCGACAAGCAGGCCAACGCGACCCCTGACCCCTTCAAGCCGCTGCAGTGACGCAGCGCTTTGGGCGCTCGAACATGACATTCGGAGGCATCCTCACGGCCATGGTGACGCCGTTCGATCGCGACGGCGCCCTGGACGAGGAAGCCGCCGCGAGGCTGATGCGCCACCTGCTCGAGAACGGGTCGGACGGGCTCGTACTGGCCGGGAGCACCGGCGAGGCCGCCACGCTGACCGACGAGGAGAAGGCGCGCTTGTGGGCGATCGGCGTGGCCGCGAGCGGGGACGCCCCCGTGATTGCCGGGACCGGGACCTACGACACCCGTCACAGCGCAGAGCTGACCGAGCGCGCCACGGAGATCGGCGTGGACGGGGTTCTGGTGGTCACGCCCTACTACAACATGCCGAACCGCCGCGGGCTGGTGGCCCACTTCCGGGCCGTCGCGGGCGCGACCGACCTGCCGGTCGTCGCCTACAACATCCCCTCACGGTGCGTGGTGGACATGCCCAACGACCTGCTCGCCGAGCTCGCGCAGATCGACAACGTGGCGGCGGTCAAGCAGGCCCGTTACGAGGATCTAGCGCTGATCGACGGGCTCGACCTGCTGGCCGGCAACGACGACGTGCTGGCCCGCGTTCTGGAGCTGGGCGGGACGGGCGGGATCCTCGTGGCCTCCCACCTGGTCGGGACCGAGATGCGGCGGATGATCGACGAGCCCCCGCGCGCGGCCGAGATCCACGATTCCCTCACCGACCTGTTCGAGGCGCTCACCGTGACCGTCAACCCGATACCGGTCAAGACGGCGCTCGCCCTCGCGGGCCATGACGTGGGCGGCTTCCGGCTTCCGCTCGTCGACGCATCGGAGGACGAGGCGGCGGTCATTCGCTCGGCGCTGGAGCGCCACGGCCTGTTGGCGCGCGTTTGACCGGCGACAGCACGCTTCGGGTCCTGCCCCTGGGCGGCCTGGGGGAGATCGGCAAGAACATGACCGTGATCGAGTACGGCGGCCGGATCGTGGTCGTGGACACCGGCCTGATGTTCCCCCAGCCGGACCAGCTCGGGATCGATCTGGTGCTGCCGGACTTCGCCTACCTCGTCGAGCGCGCCGAAGACATCGAGGCCATCGTCCTGACCCACGGGCACGAGGACCACGTGGGGGCGCTCCCCTTCCTCCTGCGCCAGCTGGGCCGCACGCCGCCAATCTACGGTGGACCGCTCACCGCCGCGATGGTGCGCTCCAAGCTCGACGAGCACCGCCTGAAGGAGGTCCAGGTGGAGGACGTGCTGGCGGGCGGCACCTTCGGCGCTGGGCCGTTCGCCATCGAGATGCTGAAGATGTCGCATTCGATCCCGGACTGCTTCGCCGTGGCCCTGACCTGCGACCTGGGCACCACGCTCGTGACGGGCGACTACAAGTTCGACCAGACCCCGGTGGACGGCGTGCCGCCCGACATCGCGCGGCTGGCCGAGCTGGGCCGCGAGGGGCTGCTGTTGCTCTGCGGGGATTCCACGAACGCCGACAGGCCGGGCACCTCGCCGTCCGAGTCCAGCGTCGGGCCCCGCCTGGAGGAGGTCTTCGCCCGTTGCGAGGGGCGCATCGTGGTCACGTGCTTCGCGTCCAACATCCACCGCGTTCAGCAGGTGGTGGACGCGGCCGCCGGCCTGGGCCGCAAGGTTTCGCTGGTCGGGCGCTCGATGCGCAAGAACGTGAACATCGGGCGCATGCTCGGCCACATCGACGTGCCCGAGGGCCTGTTGGTGGGCCCGAACGAGATCGAGGACTTTCCCGACGAGAAGGTCGTGATCCTCTCCACCGGCAGCCAGGGTGAGCCGCTTTCGGCCCTGCGGCGGATGGCCCATGACGACCACCCGCAGGTCTCGCTCCACGAGCACGACACCGTGATCTTCTCCGCCACGCCCATCCCGGGGAACGAGCGGGCGGTCAACGAGACGATCGACCGCATCTACAAGCTCGGGGCCGTGGCGATCACCCCCCGCGACGTCCCGGTGCACGCCTCGGGCCATGGGTACGCCGAGGAGCTCAAGCTGATGCTCAACCTCACCCGGCCCCGGAACGTCATGCCGATGCACGGCGACCACCGCCGCCTGCACCTCCACGGCGAGCTGGCCAAGGCGGTGGGGATCCCGCCCAAGTCGGTCTTCCGCGGCGAGAACGGGCTGCCGCTGGAGCTGGATTCAAAGGGCGCCCGCTTCGGCGAGCGCGAGCAGTCCGGGATGATCTTCGTGGACGGAGTCGACGTCGGGGACATCGAGGACGTGGCCCTGCGCGACCGGCGCACGCTCTCGGCTGACGGCATCTTCATCGTGGTGGCCACCATCTCGGCCCAGGACGGCCACGCGGTGGCCGACTCGGAGATCATGTTCCGGGGCGTCCCGTTCATCGACGAGGACGACGGGTTCGTGGACGAGCTGCGGGACGCCGTGGACCAGTCGCTCGAACGCTCGGCGACCATGGAGATCCGCGAGATCGACCTGCTTCAGGATCACCTGCACGACGACGTGGCGGAGTTCGTCTACAAGCGCCTGCGGCGCCGCCCGATGGTCCTGCCCGTGGTGGTAGAGGTTTAGCCGGCCGGGATCGCCAGGCCGGTGAGCGAGAGGTGCCCGTGGAACCGGCAGGACCCCGCGCCCGCCGTGTCGGCCTCGAGCGACATGACGCCGCTGACTGACAGCGTGTTGCCGGCTTCCGCGGCCACGACCGGGGAGGACAGGAGCGCGTCCGAGCCCGCCGCGGCGGTGACGCCCGCGACGGCCAGGGGCCCGTCGCCCGGCCCGAGGCTCGCGTCCGATGCGGTGTCGCCGCCGGCGGAGGCCCCGGCCGCGGTGGTCTGCACGCGCACCTCGGCCCGGGTGCCGCCCGCGTCGTCGACGCAGGCGCCGGCGACGGTGAGCGGGCCCAGGCTAAAAAGCGTGGCCGGCGCTGCGCCCTTGGCCACGTCCACCGGCGCGAGCTGCGGGAGCGAGCCGAGCGTCATGGCCGTGGTGGCCAGGCTGGCGCGGCCGGCCTGTGCGGCGCTGGGTACCTGGCCGAGCCGGGACTCGTTGATGTCGTCGGTGCCCAGTGTGTTGAGCGCCACGTCGCGGCCCTGGATGGTGCTGTTTCGGAGGTCCACGCCGCGCACCTCGTTGTTGCGGAGGTCGAGAGTGCGGATGTCGTTGTTCTTCAGGTCCTTGCTGCGGACGGTGTTGTTCTTGATCTCCCGGCTGTCGATGAAGCCGGTGGCCACTCCGTAGGACACCCCTCCGAGCGAGAGGAAGAGAGCGACGAGGGAGATCACGAGGGCGGCGGAGGGCCGCCTGCGCAGGACCGGCTTCACGGTTGGAGCTCCTAGGGATCGGGATACCTACTCAACGAAGCGAACACGCTACCCGCGCGATCGGCTCGCGATTTCGGCGGCGCCGACACCTACGCCAGATCGCGTGCGGGCGCCTCTGAGCTGTTCGGTGCGGGGGCGGCCGCGCCGGCCAGCGGCAGCCTGACCTGGAACCGGACCCCGCCGCCCTCGGCCTCGAGCAGCTCCGCCCGGCCCCCGTGCGCCTCCGCGACGGCGCGCACGATGGCCAGGCCCAGGCCACTGCCCGGGACAGCCGCGGAGTCGCCGCCCCCGCGGCCGAAGCGCTCGAAGACCCGGGCGCGCAGGTTCTCGGCCACCCCCGGCCCTCGATCGGTCACTTCCAGCACCGCCGAATCCTGCTCGGCCTGGACCGACACCGTGATGGGCGTCCCCGCCGGGGTGTGCACGAGCGCGTTCTCGACCAGGTTGGCCACGAGACGGTGGAGGTCGTCCGCCGTCCCGGTGACCGCGACGGGGTCCGGCGCGTCGATCGACACGGTGTGGCCGGCCGACATCGCGCCCGCCTCCTCGGCGGCTTCCCGGACCACGGCGGAAAGGTCGAGCGACCGCTGGGGAGCGCGGTGCCCCGAGTCGGCGCGAGCCAGAAGGAGCAGGTCGGCCACCAGGCGGCGCATCCGTCGCGAGGAGCGCAGCGCCGAGCCGGCCATCTCACGCGGCTCGCCACGGAGCTCGGACTCCAGCAGCTCCAGGTTGGTCAGGATGCTGGTGAGCGGCGTGCGCAGCTCGTGCGACGCGTCGGCCACGAACGCTCGCTGGCGGGTCAGGGCGGCCTCGGACTCCGCGCGGGCGGCGCTGAGCTCGCCGAGCATCTCCTCGAAGGTGTGGGCCAGGTCGGAGACCTCGTCGTTGGCCTGCGGCTTGGGGAGGGTGATGTCCGGGTTGCGTGTCTTGGCCACCTCGCGGGCGGCCCGGGTGAGCCCCGCGATCGGCCTCATCGCACGGTGGGCCACCCAGAGCCCGCCGAGGAAGGCCAGAAGAGTGCCGCCGATCACGCCGAAGGCGAGGAACAGGCGCACCTTGTTGACAGTGCGCTCGACGCTGCCCTCCGGCTTGCCGAACTGCAGGAAGGCCACGGGCTGGGTCACCGGCCTGGGGATGTTGTTGAAGGCGCTGTCGGGATCGAGCGCAGGCGCCACGAGCTCGCGGGTGGCCACGCGCAGGCCGCCGAAGTGGGACAGCCCCTCGCCGGGGTCGCCGAGGGCCTCGGCCCCGACCGGGTACCTCACCTCACCCCTGAGGTCCAGGATCCGCACCACCGCGCCGCCGGCCGCGGACAGGTCCAGCAGCTGCTGGTCCTCTTCCTCGAGCCGCTGCCTGCCGCGGGCGTCCGGAGTGATGGCGATCTGGTTCTGCAGGTCGGCCGCCGTCGCGCGGATCTCGTCATCGAACCCAGAGCGGATGCGCTGCTCCGCCACCGCTCCGATCACCACGGAGAACAGACACAGGATGGCGAACGTCAGCGCAGCGCTGACCACCGCGAGCTTGAGCCGGACAGGTAGGCGCGTCCTCATGCCGGCCTCAGCACGTAGCCGGCGCCCCGCACGGTGTGCAGCAGCCGGGGCTCCCCGCCCGCCTCGAGCTTGCGGCGAAGGTTGGAGATGAACACGTCGACCGTGTTGGTCTCGGCGAACGGGTGGTAGCCCCATACCTCGTCGAGGAGCGCCTGCCGCGACACCACGATCCGCTCGTTGCGCATCAGGTGCTCCAGCAGCTCGAACTCGCGGGCGGTCAGGTCCAGCTCGCGCTCCCCGCGGCTGACCTGGCGGGTGTCGGGGTTCAGGCGGAGCTCTCCGCTAACGAGGAACGCGCTGCCTCGAGGCGGCCGGCGACGCAGCAGCGCACGCAACCGCGCCAGCAGCTCGGCGCGCTCGAAGGGCTTGACCAGGTAGTCGTCGGCGCCGGTGTCCAGGCCCGCGACACGGGCCTCCAGGGCGTCGCGCGCGGTCAGGATGAGGATGGGAACGTCGCCGTCCTCTCGCAGCCGGCGGCACACCTCGACCCCGTCGAGCTTGGGCAGCCCGAGGTCCAGGACCACGGCGTCGGGGGCGAAGACACCGGACTCGTCGAGCGCCGCCTCGCCGTCCCCGGCCACGCGGACGTCGTAGCCCTCCTTGTCGAGCGACCGGCGCAGCGCACCGGCGATATCCGCGTCGTCCTCCACCACGAGCACTCGGGGCCTGCCGCTCATCGAGCCAATGGTAGGGAGGGTCGGGCCCCCCTCCGTCGAAGTCCCGGTGGATGGCGAGTCGCCGCGCGAAAGGTCGAGGTCGACGCCGGTCCGCCCGGCGCCTTCCGTCCCTGCCCGACGTGCCGGAGCTCGACCAGCGCCAGTGGGACCTCGTGGGGCTCGGGCTGGTCTCCTTCGCGGCCTTCTTTGCCTGCGTCTTCTACCTCGGCTGGGGCGGGGGAGAGGTGGGACAGCAGATGGCGGACGGCATCCTGATTCTCTTCGGCGGCGCCGGCTACGCCGCTCCGGTCGCGTTCTTCGCCGCGGGCGCCGTCGTGATGCTCCGGCCGATGCTCCCGGCCATGCACCCGTGGGGGATGGGGGCCCTCTGCCTGGCCGGCGCGCTGACCCTCGGCCTCGCCGCCGGATCGCTGGGCCTCGGGCCGGGCGACACCCCGCGCGACGGCTTCGTGGACACCGACTACCTCACGCACCATGGCGGCCTCATCGGCGAGTCCCTGCTCTGGGCGTCCAGCAAGCTGTTCTCCCGTGCGGGCGCCCACATCCTCTTCGTGTTCCTCCTGCTGGCGGGCGTGCTGCTCATCACCGGGGCGTCGGTGGCGGGGATCTTCAGCGCCACGCGGCAGAGCGTGGCCACGACCACCGAGCGTGTCCGACTCAGCAAGCAGGAGCTGTCCAACGCCCTAGCCGGGTTGACCGCGACTCCCGAGCCCGCGCCGCGAGTCGAGCCGCCGGAGCCCGACGACGCCGAGCCCGTGGTCCGCGCCACCCACGTCGAGGCGCCCGCGCTGGACGCATCCGAGCGCTACCCCGACCTCTACGGCGAGGACGACGCCCCGGGCGTGGCCGATGTCCAGTCCGAGCCCGAGATGGCAGAGGCCGATCTCCCCTCCGACCCCGAGCCGGAGGAGGCCGAGGCAGCGGACACTGTGGCCCTGACGCCCCAGGGCCACCGCCGGTCGGCCGTCACGGAGTCGGACGACCTGGACTACCGCGCGCCTGAGCCGTCGTTCCTCAAGCGCTCCAGCGGCGCGCAGAAGGTCGACACCAAGGCGATCGACCGCTCGGGCACGCAGCTCGTGGAGGCCCTCAGCCACTTCAACATCGACGCACGCGTGATCGGGACGGTGACCGGCCCCCATGTCACCCGCTACGAGCTGCGCCTGGCGCCCGGGATCAAGGTGTCAAAGGTCGCCCAGCTCAAGGACGACCTGGCCTACGCCCTGGCCGCCGAGCAGGTGCGCATCCTGGCCCCGATCCCGGGCAAGCAGGCGGTGGGCGTCGAGGTGCCCAACCGGGTGCGCAAGATGGTGCACCTGGGCGATGTCTTCCAGGACGCCCCCAAGGGGTGGTCCCCGCTATCGGTGTGGCTCGGCAAGGACATCGCCGGCAAGGCGATCGGTACCGACCTGGCCAAGCAGCCCCACATCCTGATCGCCGGCACCACCGGCTCGGGCAAGTCCGGTTGCGTGAACGCGATGCTGTCGTCGGTGCTGCTGCACGCTTCGCCGAACGACGTCCGCCTGGTGCTGGTGGACCCCAAGCGCGTCGAGCTCAACCACTACGAGGGCATCCCGCACCTGCTTACGCCCGTCGTCACCAGCCCGCGCCTGGCGGCGAACGTGCTCGGCAACCTGATCAAGGAGATGGAGGAGCGCTACGGGGTCATGAGCCGGGCCAAGACGCGCAGCCTGGTGGAGCTGAACCGGGTCCGCGTCAAGCAGGGCGAGGCGCCTTTGCCCTACATCCTCTGCGTGATCGACGAGCTGGCCGACCTGATGATGGTGGCCCCGGCCGACGTGGAGGACTCGATCATCCGTCTGGCCCAGAAGTCCCGCGCGGTGGGGATCCACCTCGTGCTGGCGACCCAGCGGCCCAGCGCGGACGTCATCACGGGGATGATCAAGGCCAACGTGCCGGCCCGGATCGCCTTCGCCGTGTCCTCGCAGACGGATTCCCGCGTGATCCTCGACCAGAACGGGGCCGAGTCCCTGCTCGGCCAGGGCGACATGCTCTTCCGCCCCGCCGGGGAGTCCCGCTCGGCCCGCATCCAAGGTGCATTCATCGCCGAGGCTGAGATCGAGCGTCTCACCGAGCACTGGCGCCGCCAGGGGGAGCCCGAGCTTCACGAGGAGCTGCTGGAGGCGGTCGAGGCGGAGGGGCCAACGGACACCGACGACGACTTCGACCCCGACCAGGACGACCTCTTGGCCGACGCCATCGCCACCGTCGTGCAGATGGGCACGGCGTCGACGTCGATGCTCCAGCGCCGTCTGCGCGTGGGCTACACCCGCGCGGGCCGTCTGGTGGACATGATGGAGCGGCGGGGCGTGATATCGGGCTACGAGGGCTCCAAGGCCCGGCAGGTGCTGATCACCGAGGCCGACCTGCCACGCGTGCTGGAATCACTGGCCGACGCCGCGGTGGGCGCCTCGGCCGACGAGTAGCGCCGCCTGGCCTGCAACTGCCCCTGCGTCACCTGGCCCGCGGGTCAGGACTCGTAACAATGGGGCCGCATGCCCACGATCGGGGAAACCCTGCGCGAGGGGCGGATGCGGCAGCGGCTCGACATCGCCGACGTCGAGCAGCGCACCAAGATCCGCGCCAAGTACCTGCGGGCGCTCGAGAACGAGGAGTTCTCGATGCTCCCGGGGCCGACGTTCGTTAAGACGTTCCTGCGCACCTACGCCGAGCTACTCGGGCTGGACCCGCACCTGCTGGTGGAGGAGTACCGCGCGCACTACGAGCCTCGGGACGACCTGGAGACGCTCAAGCCGCTCGGGCCTCAGACCAGCACCCCGCGTGAGCGGCGGCGCGCCGCGGGCGGCGGCCCCGGCCCATTCCTGGCGGTGGCGCTGATAGCGGCCGCGCTTCTGGTCGGCCTGCTCGTGCTCGGCCTCACCGCCGGCGAGGACGACGGCGACGGCGACGGCGACGGGCGGGCGCAGACCACCGAGACCTCGCGTCCCGACCGGACCACTCCCCGCGAACGGACGCGACGCCGGCGCGCCACCCCCAGTCGCGTGGTCCTGCGGATCGCCCCGAGCACGCCGACCTACGTCTGCGTCGACGGGGGCCCCGGCACCGGGGTGCGTTACGAGGACACGCTGGAGTCGCCGCGGACCTTCCGTGGCCGGCGACTGCGCGTGAACATCGGCAAGAGCGCGGTGGACGTGCGCAAGAACGGCCGGCGGGTGCCGATCGCCCAAGGTCCCGACGCCGTCGGCCTGGATTTCACACCGACCACGACCCGGCCGATCGCGGACGGCGAGCGTCCCTGTGCCTGACCCGAACCTCCGGTGAGCGCCCGCGCCGGGATAGTCGTCACGGGGACGGAGGTCCTCACCGGACGGATCTCCGACCGCAACGGCCCGTGGCTGGCCGACCGCCTGCTCGAGCTCGGTATCGAGCTTGCGCACATCACGATCTGCGGCGACCGGCCCCAGGACATCGAGGCGCAGCTGCGCTTCATGGCCGACCAGGACCTCGACCTGATCGTGACCAGCGGCGGCCTCGGGCCCACCGCCGACGACATGACCGTCGAGGTCGTCGCTCGCTTCTGTGGCCGGGAGCTGCTGCTGGACGAGCCGCTGGAGGAGCGGATCGCCGAGATCCTCCGCGCCCTGCGGCGCCGGTTCAGCACCTGGGACTTCGACGCGGTCCGAGCGGCCAACCGAAAGCAGGCGCTGGTGCCCGAGGGCGCCCACATCATCTATCCGGTGGGCACCGCTCCGGGCCTCGTGGTGCCGGGCAGGCCCGCGGTGGTGGTGCTTCCCGGTCCGCCGCGGGAACTTCAGCCGATGTGGAGGGAGGCCGCCGAGAGCGCGGAGTTCCGCGAGGCGACGTCCGGTCGCACCGAGTACGAGCAGGCGATGCTGCGCCTGTTCGGCCTCCCCGAGTCGAGCATCGCGGACACGCTGCGGGTGGCCGAGGCGGAGCTGGACGGCTTCCAGCGCCTGGAGATCACCACCTGCCTGAGGCGGGCCGAGGTGGAGGTGGTCACGCGCTTCGAGCCGGCGGACGCCGGCGTCTACCAAGCCCTCACGGAGATGATCACCGACCGTCATGCGCGCGAGCTGTTCTCCACCGACGGCTCGCTCGTGGACGACCAGGTGGCCGCGTTGCTGGCCGGGCGCCGGGTCGCGACCGCGGAGTCGTGCAGCTCGGGCCTCGTGGCCGCGCGGCTGACCGAGCGGCCCGGCGCATCCGCGTACTTCGCCGGGGGCGTGGTGGCCTACGCCGACGAGGTCAAGGAGGGCATGCTCGATGTCAGCCGGGAGCTGATCGAGCATCATGGGGCCGTGTCGCCCGAGGTGGCCGAGGCCATGGCCGAGGGTGCCCTGCGGCGATTCGACGCCGACACCGCCGTTTCGGTGACCGGCGTCGCGGGTCCCGACGGAGGCACCGAGGAGAAGCCGGTGGGCACCGTGTGTCTCCACGCTCGCCTGGCCGACGGACGCTCCATGGCGCGGGAGGTGCTGCTGCCCGGCGGCCGGGCCGACGTGCGCGAGCGTTCTGCCACCGTCGCCATGCACATGCTCCGCCGCCTGCTCCGGGGCGAGGCCGAGGGACCTCCCTGACCGGCGGGCGCGCCCGCCTGTTCGTGGCCCTCGATCTCCCGCCGCGGGCGCGGGCCGCTCTCGCACGGTGGCGCGATGCCCTGATCGCGGCCCGCTCCGACCTCCGCGCGGTGCCGGAGGGGCACCTGCACGTGACCGTCGCCTTTCTCGGCTGGCAGGACGAGGGTGGCGTCGAGGCGATCGCCGGCGCGGTCCGCGACACGGCCCGAGGACTGGCGCCGGCGGCGCTCGTCCCGGGCGCCGTGCGCGGCGTGCCGCCTAGGCGGCCGCGGCTCTTCGCCCTCGAGCTGGGCGACCAGGACGGCCGTGCGGCGTCGGCCCACGCCGCCGTCTCGTCCGCGCTCGAGGAGCTGGGCGTCTACCGCCCCGAGCGGCGTCCCTTCTGGCCGCACATCACCCTCATCCGCGCTAGAGGCCGCGAACGCCGGGTGTCGCCGCTCCCCGCCGGCCCGCCACCCCCGGGACAGCCGTTCACGGCAGCCGCGCTCACGCTCTACCGGTCGACTCCTCGCCCCGAGGGCGCCCTCTACGAGCCGCTCACCCGCTCCCGCGTGGGGAAGGCTGGCGTGGCATGAGCCCCATCCACCCGGTCGCCGCGCGGGGCTTCGCCCGCTCTCCCGACGCCTACGAGCGTGCCCGGCCCGGCTATCCGCCCGCGGCCGCGGACTACCTGGCCGCGCAACTCGGTCTGGGGCCGGGCCCCACGGTGCTCGACCTCGCCGCGGGCACCGGCAAGCTGACCCGACTGCTGCTGGCCACGGGCGCCGACGTCATCGCGGTCGAGCCGGTGGCGCAGATGCGAGCCGCGCTACCCGAGGCCGCCCGTGTGCTCGAGGGCACTGCGGAGGCGATCCCGCTCGCCGATGGCGCCTGCGACGCCGCGACCGTTGCGCAGGCCTTCCACTGGTTCGACGGCGACGCGGCGCTGCGCGAGATCCACCGCGTCGTGCGACCCGGCGGCCGGCTCGCCCTGGTCTGGAACCGGCGGCGCATGGAGGATCCGCTTCACCGGGCCATCGAGGACCTGATCGCGCCTCACCGCGGAGACGCGCCCGCTCACGGCAGCGCCGAGTGGCGCAGGGCGTTCTCGAGGACGTCGCTCTTCGGGCCGCTCGAGGAGCGCGAGTTCGCCAACGAGCAGGAGCTCGATGCCGAGGGCCTGGCGGACCGGGTGGGCTCGACCAGCTTCATCGCCGCCCTCGAACCGCCCGAGCGGGACGAGGTGCTCGACGCGGTGCGGGCGCTGGCCGGCGATGGGGCGGTGCGCGTGCGCTACGTCACCGAGGTCCAGGTCTGCCCGCGCCTGGGCACGGCGAGGAGCGGAGCCCGAGCGCCGATCGGCGGAGCACCGCAGCACGAGTGACCTGCGGGCCCCCGTACCCTGAGAGCGTGGAGCAGCGCCTGAGCGTGATCACCCTGGGTGTGGGCGACCTGGCCCGGGCCCGCGGCTTCTACGAGGCGCTCGGCTGGCGGACGCGGGCCGGGCAGGACGACGACGTCGTCTTCTTCCAGGCCGGGGGCATGGTCGTGGCCCTCTGGGATCGCGCCGCGCTCGCCGAGGACAGCGGCGTGGAGGACGCCGGCGGATGGGGCGGAGTGACCCTCGCCCACAACGTGCGCTCGCGCGCCGGCGTCGACGAGGTGGTCGAGGAGGCACGGGCCGCGGGCGCCACGATCGCGCGCGAGCCCGGGGAGACCTTCTGGGGCGGCTATTCAGCGGCCTTCGTCGATCCCGACGGCCATCCCTGGGAGGTGGCCCACAACCCGCGCTGGGCGATCGACGACGACGGCTCGGTGGAGCTGCTGGCATGAGCCTGAGCTGACCCTCCAACCCGCCCGGCAGCAGGGGCGAACCTGTCCGACGCCGCTCTTACCGTGTCGACTTCAGAAAGCTTTCGAGGGGACACTCATGGAAAAGGATCAGGAGAAGGCGGCCAAGGCGCGCGAGTCTGCCCTGGGCGGTGCGCTGACACAGATCGAGCGGCAGTTCGGTCAGGGCTCGATCATGAAGATGGGGTCCGAGGCGGCCGCCGTGCGTGTCGCCGCCATCCCCACGGGCGCGCTCTCGCTCGACCTCGCCCTGGGCGTGGGCGGCGTGCCCCGCGGCCGGATCGTGGAGATCTTCGGCCCCGAGTCCTCGGGCAAGACCACGCTGCTCTACCACCTTCTCGCCAGCGCCCAGAAGATGGGCGGGATCTGCGCGTTCATCGACGCCGAGCACTCGATGGACCCCGCCTACGCCAAGCGCATCGGGGTGGACATCGATGAGCTGCTCGTCTCACAGCCCGACCACGGCGAGCAGGCGCTCGAGATCGCCGACCTGCTGATCCGCTCGGGCGCCGTGGACATCGTGGCCATCGACTCCGTGGCCGCGCTCACGCCCAAGGCGGAGCTCGAGGGCCAGATGGGCGACCAGGCCGTGGGCGTCCAGGCCCGCATGATGAGCCAGGCGATGCGCAAGCTGGCCGGCAACCTCAACCGAGCCAACACCCTGTGCGTGTTCACCAACCAGATTCGCGAGAAGGTGGGCGTGATGTTCGGCTCGCCAGAGACGCAGCCCGGCGGCCGTGCGCTCAAGTTCTACGCCTCGCAGCGCCTCGACATCCGCCGCATCGAGACCCTCAAGGAGGGCACCGAGGCGGT
>Ga0136616_10000033_pt1 | contig 52312 bp, 52 predicted proteins | sample AntDrymUQ2992106_2_FD_106648 | JGI IMG/M metagenome (GOLD analysis project Ga0136616, IMG submission 106648) | Polar desert sand microbial communities from Dry Valleys, Antarctica - metaG UQ299 (21.06) | ecosystem: Environmental > Terrestrial > Soil > Desert | place: Antarctica: Dry Valley... | reverse complement strand
CGGCAGCGACCCGGTCGCGAGTCACGCGGTGATCGAGCATGAGCTGGGCAAGCACGACCCGCGCCTGGCCGCGCTGCCGCGGCTGCTGGCGCTCTCGAAGGCCGATCTGGTGGCGGCGGAGGAGGCCGGCGCGGCCGCGGACGCCTGGCGCGCACGCGTGGACGTGCCGGTGATCGTGACCTCGAGCGCCACCCGGCAGGGCCTCGACGAGCTGGCGCGCGAGCTGCTGCGCCGCGTCCCCGTGGCCGAGCCCGGTCCCCCTGGGGAGGGGAACCCCGCCCACCCGAGCGAGGTCGCCGAGTTCCAGGTCTTCCGGCCCGCTGCGCGGCGGGCGTTCGACGTCGAGCGCGTCGCCCGCGGCGGGTTCCGCGTCACGGGCGACGCCGTCGAGCGGCTGATCGCCCGTCACGACCTCTCCAACGAGGAGGCGCTGGCGCACGTCGAGCACCGGCTGCGGCGCATGGGCGTGATCGCGGCGCTCGAGGGCCAGGGGTTCGAGCCCGGCGACGACGTCGAGATCGCCGGCGTCGTCTTCGAGCTCGATCCCGGCGCGCCCATCTAGCCATGCCCGTCGCCGTCATCAAGCTGGGCTCGTCGATCGTCGCCGAGGACTCGGGGGAGCTGCGGCTCTCCGTCGTCGCGCGCATCTGCGAGGAGGTTGCGGCACTGCACCGCGCGGACGTCGACGTCGTCGTGGTCACCTCGGGCGCGATCGCGCGCGGGATCCACCTGCTCGAGCTGCCCGTGCGCCCGAGCGCGATCGAGGAGCTGCAGGCGGCCAGCGCGGTCGGCCAGGGGCGCCTGTACCGCACCTACGACGAGCTGCTGCGCGAGCGCGGGCTGCAGTCGGCCCAGATGCTGCTCACGTTCTTCGACATGAGCGTGCGCACCCACTACGTCAACGCGCGGCGCACGCTGCGCAAGCTGCTCGAGTGGCGGATCGTGCCGGTGATCAACGAGAACGACACCACGACCACCGACGAGATCTCCTTCGGCGACAACGACTTCCTCGCCGCGCAGGTGGCGGTGCTCGCGGGGGCGGAGCTGCTGCTGCTGCTGACCGACACCGGCGGCGTCTACACCGCCGACCCGCGCGTGGAGGCGGCCGCCGAGCTGGTGGAGGAGATCGAGGACGCCGAGACGCTGGCGGCGCTGGACATCGGGCACAGCGTGTCGCCGCTGGGCTCGGGCGGCATGCGCTCGAAGGTCGTGGCCGCCGAGATGGCCGCGGCGGCGGGCATCCCGACCGTGATCGCCAGCGGGCTCGAGCCCGGCGTGATCGCGCGGGCGTGGGCGGGGGAGCGCGCCGGCACGCGCTTCCGGCCGCAGCCGGTGCGCCACTCGAGCTTCAAGCTGTGGCTCAAGTACGCCAAGCCGACGCGCGGGACGGTCACCGTGGACGACGGCGCGGCGCGCGCGCTGCGCGACGGCGGCACGAGCCTGCTCCCGGTGGGCATCGTCGACGTGCAGGGGGCGTTCGACGCCGGCGAGGCGGTCGAGGTCCGGGCCGGCGGCGCGACGCCGATCGGCAAGGGGATCTGCAACTACTCCGCGGCTGAGCTGCGCCGGGTGATGGGGATGCAGTCGGCCGCGGTCCGGGAGCTGCTCCCGCGCGCCGCCGAGGAGGCGGTGCACCGGGACTACTTCGTGCTGACCTGAGGCCGCGCGCCAAGGAGCCCGTCAAGAGAAACCGACCGTCCGGCGCAACCGATCCGGACGGTCTTCGACGAGCTCCTAGACTTTCCGCATGGCCTCCGTCACCGCGCCTCCGGCCGCCCGCTCGGTCACCGACGTCTGCCTCGCCGCGAAGGCCGCGGCGCGCCCGCTGGCGGCGACCGGCTCGGCCGTCAAGGACGCCGCGCTGCTCGCGATCGCCGACGCGCTCGAGGCGCGCACTCCGGAGATCCTCGAGGCCAACGCGCGCGACCTGGAGGCCGGGCGCGAGGCGCGGCTCTCCCCGGCGCTGATGGACCGCCTGGCACTCGACGGGTCGCGCGTGGCGGCGATGGCCGCCGGCGTGCGCACGATCGTCGCGCTGCCCGACCCCGTCGGCGAGGTCATCGACGGCTTCCGGCTCCCGAACGGGCTCGACGTGCGCAAGGTGCGCGTCCCGCTCGGCGTGGTGGCCGTCGTCTACGAGGCGCGCCCGAACGTGACGATCGACGCGGCGGCGCTGGCGCTGAAGTCCGGCAACGCGGTGGTGCTGCGCGGCTCCTCCTCGGCGGCGCACTCCAACGACGTGCTGGCCCGCGTGGCGGCCGAGGCCGTAGAGGCGGCCGGGCTGCCGGTGGGCTCGCTGGCGCTGGTGAGCGGTGGCGGGCGCGAGGAGCTGGCCGAGCTGGCGGGCCAGGAGGGCGTGGTCGACCTGATCATCCCGCGCGGGGGCGAGGGCCTGAAGCAGGCGCTGAGCGCGGTCGCCAGGGTGCCGGTGATCTACGCCGCCTCGGGCAACTGCCACGTGTTCGTCGACGCGAGCGCCGACCTCGCGCGGGCGGAGGCGATCGTGCTGAACGCCAAGACCCAGCGGCCCGGCGTGTGCAACGCGGCCGAGACGCTGCTCGTGCACGAGGACGTGGCCGGGGTGTTCCTCCCGCGCGTGCTGCGCTCGCTGCGCTCGGCCGGCGTCGAGGTGCGCGGCGACGCGCGCGTGCTCGCGGTCGACCCCGGGGTCGTTGAGGCGACCGATGCGGACTGGGCGCAGGAGTTCCTCGCGCTCGTGCTGGCGGTGAAGGTGGTCGGCTCGGCGGAGGAGGCGATCGAGCACGTCAACGCGTACGGCTCCGGCCATTCGGAGGCGATCGTCACCGCCGACGCGGGGGCGGCGCGGGCGTTCCAGCTCGGCGTCGACGCGGCCTGCGTCTACGTCAACGCCTCGACGCGGTTCACCGACGGCGGCGAGTTCGGGATGGGCGCCGAGATCGGCAACTCCACGCAGAAGCTCCACGCTCGCGGGCCGATCGGCGCGCGCGAGCTCTGCACGTTCAAGTACCTGGTCGAGGGCGACGGCCAGGTCCGCGGCTGAGCGCCGGGTGGCGCGCGTCGGGCTGCTCGGCGGGACGTTCAACCCGCCGCACCTGGGCCACCTGGTGTGCGCGCAGGACGCCTGGGCGCAGCTGGGGCTGGACCGCGTGCTGCTGCTGCCGGTGCACACGCCGCCGCACAAGGCGGTCTCGGACGATCCGGGGGTCGAGCACCGCCTGCGCCTGTGCGTGGCCGCCGTCGGCGACGACGAGCGGCTCGGCGTCTCCCGGGCCGAAGTCGACGTGGAGGGCCGCTCGTACACGGTCGATACCCTCTCCAGGCTCCATGACCAGTGCCCGGAGGATCAGCTGACCTTCATCGTCGGAGGCGACATGGCCCACTCGCTGCCCCAGTGGCGCGAGCCCGAGGCCATCCTCGCGCTCGCCGAGCTTGGCGTGGCCGAGCGCTCGGGGGTGGGTCGCGAGGACGTCCTCGAGAGGGTGTCGGGGATCCCGGGGGCGGACGGGCGGGTGCGCTTCTTCGACATGCCGCGCATCGACGTCTCCTCCACGCTGATCCGCCGCCGCGTCGCCGCGGGCGAGCCGATCCGCTACCTCGTGCCCGACGCGGTCGCCGACTACATTGCGCGCGAGCGGTTGTACGGCGCGGGGGTCGTCGCGTGAGTGCGGGCGGCAGCCACGCCCGGCCCGGGGAGGCCGTCGCACCGAGGCTCGAGGGCGCCGCGCTGGCCACCGTGATCGAGGCCTACGCCTCCGACGTCAAGGCGATCGAGGTCGTCGAGCTCGACCTCCGCGGCGTGCTCGGCTACACGGACTACTTCGTCGTCTGCTCCGGCAACACCGATCGCCAGACCAAGGCGATCCACGACCGCGTCCACCAGGGCCTCAAGAACGAGCACGACCTGCTGCCCCGCCGCGTCGAGGGCCTCGCCGAGGCCCGCTGGATCCTGATGGACTACCTCGACGTCGTCGTCCACGTCTTCACCCCGGACGCCCGCGACTTCTACCGCCTCGAGCAGCTGTGGGGCGAGGCGCCGAAGCGCGCCGTGGGGGAGTAGCCGCCCTCCGCACGTCACGAGGTCGCTCATACGAGCGGCCTCGGAGTGGAGCTAGGGGGACTCGAACCCCCGACCTCAGCCATGCCATGGCCGCGCTCTCCCAACTGAGCTATAGCCCCGGATAGCAAGTGACGCTCGGCGTAGTTTACCGCCAAGTGCTGATTGTTGGCAGTCGGCTGGAGCCGAAGAAGCTCCCTTCAGCGTCGACTCCGACATCCGAACACGGACACTAGTTCGCGTCCCGGACGGAACGGCGCCGCCCCGCGCGAACGCTAACCTGCGCGCCCCATGACCGAGCGCCGCTACGACCCGCATGCCATCGAGCCGAAGTGGCAGGCCGTGTGGGAGCGCGAGCGGACGTGGGAGGTCTCCAACGACGAGGTCTTCGACGCGCCGAAGTCCTACGTGCTCGAGATGCTGCCCTACCCCTCCGGCGAGCCGCACATGGGGCACCTCAAGAACTACGCGGTCGGGGACGCGGTCGCGCACTTCCACCGGCGCACGGGGCGGCGCGTGCTGCATCCCATGGGCTACGACGCCTTCGGCCTGCCCGCGGAGAACCACGCGATCAAGACGGGCGAGCACCCGCGTGACTCGACCGCCGCCTCGATCGAGCAGTTCCAGCGGCAGCTCCGCTCCTGGGGGCTCTCGATCGACTGGTCGCGCGAGTTCGGCACGCACGAGCCGCGCTACTACCGCTGGACGCAATGGATCTTCGTGAAGCTGTTCGAGCGCGGCCTGGCCTATCGCAAGGAGGCGGCGGTCAACTGGTGCCCGGTCGACGCGACCGTCCTCGCCAACGAGCAGGTCATCGACGGCCGCTGCGAGCGCTGTGGGAACCTCGTCGAGGCGCGGCAGCTCGAGCAGTGGTTCTTCCGCATCACCGACTACGCCGACCGCCTGCTCGACGACCTCGCCACGATCGACTGGCCCCAGCACGTCAAGACGATGCAGCGCAACTGGATCGGCCGGTCCGAGGGCGCGGAGGTCACGTTCTCCTGCCCGGAGATGGGCGTCGAGTACCCCGTGTTCACCACGCGCCCGGACACCCTGTTCGGGGCCACGTTCTTCGTGATGGCGCCCGAGCACCCGGACGTGGTGCGGCTCGCCGAGGGCACCGAGCACGAGCGGGCCGTGCGCGACTACGTCAACAGCACGCTCACGGAGAGCAGCGAGGAGCGCAACGACACCGACCGCACGAAGACGGGCGTCCCGCTCGGGCGCACCGTCGTCAACCCGGTCAACGGCGAGCGCATCCCGATGTGGGTCGCCGACTACGTGCTGATGGAGTACGGAACCGGCGCGATCATGGCCGTGCCGGCCCACGACGAGCGCGACTACGACTTCGCGCAGACCTTCGACCTGCCGATCCGCCAGGTCATCGACTGCGGCGAGGCGCTGCCCTGCAGCGACGACGGGCCGCTGGTGAGCTCCCACCCCGACTTCGACGGCCTGCACAACCGGGACGCGCTGGAGCGGATCGTCGACTGGCTCGACGCGCGGGGCAACGGCCACCGCTCGGTCAACTACCGCCTGCGCGACTGGCTGCTCTCCCGCCAGCGCTACTGGGGCTGCCCGATCCCGATCGTCCACTGCCCGCGCTGCGGGCTCGTGCCGGTGCCCGTCGGGGACCTCCCCGTCCTACTGCCCGAGATCGAGGACTACGCGCCCAAGGGCCGCTCCCCGCTCGCGTCGGCCGAGGAGTGGGTGAACGTCGCCTGCCCGCGCTGCGGCGGCGACGCGAAGCGGGAGACCGACACGATGGACACCTTCGTCGACTCCTCCTGGTACTTCCTGCGCTACACCGACGCGCACAACGACCAGGCGCCGTGGGACCCGCGCGTGACCGACCGCTGGGCGCCGGTCGACCAGTACATCGGCGGCGTCGAGCACGCCATCCTGCACCTGATGTACGCGCGCTTCTTCGTGAAGGCGCTGACGGACATGGGGCTGCTGAACGTCCAGGAGCCGTTCAAGGCGCTCTTCACGCAGGGGATGATCACCCGCGACGGCGCGAAGATGTCCAAGTCGAAGGGCAACATGATCAGCCCGGTGCCCTACGTGGAGCGCTACGGAGCCGACACGGCGCGCTGCTACATCCTCTTCATCGGCGCGCCGGACCATGACGCGGACTGGACCGACACGGGCGTCGAGGGCGTGCACCGCTTCCTCGGGCGCCTGTGGCGGCTCGGCGCGGACGTGGCCGAGCAGACCGGCCGGCACGAGCCGCTGGGGCCGCTGGACGAGCCGGCCGGCGCCGACCTCGAGCTGATGCGCAAGGCGCACTGGGCGATCGACAAGGTCACCGAGGACATGGCGGGCCGCTTCGCGTTCAACACCGCGATCGCGGCCGTGATGGAGCTGGTCAACGAGGCCTACCGCCACCGCGCGCACGTGTCGCCCGTGACGCTGCACTTCGCGACGGCCACCGCGGCGTCGCTGATCTTCCCGTTCGCGCCGCACACGGGGACGGACGTCTACGAGCTGCTGACCGGCGAGCGCGTGTGGGAGCAGCCGTGGCCGTCCGCGGACCTGAGCCTGCTCGAGCGCGAGACCGTCGAGGTCGTGCTGCAGGTCAACGGCAAGCTGCGCGACCGCATCCAGGCGCCCGCGACCGCGGCGCGCGAGGAGCTCGAGCAGATGGCCCGCGGGCGCCCGAAGATCGAGGCGCACCTGAACGACCACGAGGTCGTCAAGGTCGTCGTGGTGCCGGCGAAGCTCGTCAACTTCGTCGTGCGCTGACGCGGTCGCGCGCACGGCTGGGGCGGCCGCCGCCGCCCGTTGCGTCGGTCGCGGGCACTTGTAACGGTCTCGGCTCACTTCCGGCACAGCGCGCTGCCCACGCGTGACGCGGCGCCGCCTAGCGTGGCGGCATGCCCGAGCTCACCCCCCGCCAGATCGCGCTCTACGGGCTCGCCGTGCTCGCGCTCATGGTGCTCGCGGCCTGGTATCTCGGCCAGGGCGACGGCACCGCGGCGGCGCCGCCGGCCGCCGCGGCACCGATCGCGGTCGAGGAGGAGGCGAGCGGCGGCGGCGCGCTCGTCGTGCACGTGGCGGGCGCGGTCCGGCAGCCCGGCGTCTACCGGATGCGCGCGGGCTCGCGCGTGGACGAGGCCGTCACCCGCGCGGGCGGCCCGCGCCGCCGCGCCGACCTGAGCGCGCTCAACCTCGCCGCCGAGCTGGAGGACGGCCGCCAGGTGCTCGTCCCGCTGCGCGTGGCGGCCGCGGCCGGCGGCGGCACGGCGACCGCCGGCGCCGCTCCGGCCACCCCGGGCGTCCCGCTCAACTTGAACACCGCGACACCCGAGCAGCTCGACGAGCTCGACGGCATCGGCCCCGCGACGGCAGAGCAGATCGTCGCCTACCGCGAGGCGCACGACGGCTTCGGCTCGATCGAGGAGCTCGACCAGGTCCCCGGCATCGGCGAGATCCGGCTCGCCTCGCTCCGCGACCAGGTCCGCCTGTGACGGTGAGCCGCCGGTCTCTCGGCCGGACGCTCCCGACGACCCCCTCGGCGGCTGCGTGCCGCCGCCGGTCCCCCGGCCGGACGCCCCCGACGGCCCCCTCGGCTGCGGTCGGCCGCCGGCCTCCCCGGGGAGCGGGCGGCGCCGTCGGCGGCCCGCTGCGCTGCCCGCGATGAGGCACCGGGCCGGCGCGGCGGGCGCGGTGCTGCTGGGGCACCCGCGGCACTTCGTGCTCTTCGCCGCCGTGGCGGGGCTGCTCCTGGGCTCGTCGTCCCGTGCGGTGCCGGTGGGCGCCGCGGCGCTGGTCGCGGCGATCGCGCTGGCCGCCGGGGCACTCTGCGCTCCGGCGCGCGGTCTGGGTCCGGCCGTGCGCGTCCCCGCCGTGGCGCTCGGACTCGCCGGTGCGTTGGCCGTCGTCGGCGGCGCCGCGGTGGCCGAGCTGCGGCTGCAGGCCACCTCCGGTGACCGGCTGGCGGCGCTGAGCGGGCGGCCCGTGAACGTGACCGCGACGGTGCTCGAGCCCGTGCGCGAGCGGGCGGCCGGGCCGGCGGTGGCGCGCGTGCGGATCGGGTCGCTCGAGGGCGGGGCGTCTGAAGGGTCGCTCGTGGGTGAGCTGTCGTCCGAAGGGTCGCTCGAGGACGAGGTGTCCGAGGGGTCGCTCGAGGGCGAGGTGGCGGTGATGCGGGTGCGGCCGAGCGCCCATGCGGGCGGGTGGCCCGGCGTCGGCGAGCTGGTGGACCTTGCGGGCCGGGTCGCGCCGCTCGGCCGCTACGACGCCTACCAGCGCCCGCGCGGGGCCGGCGCGGCGATCGACGTCGACGCGCTCCGACGGACGGGCCGCCGCCGCGGAGGCATCGCCGGGGCGCTCGACGCCGTGCGCCGGCGAGCGGAACGCGGGCTCGAGCGCGGCCTGCATCGCCGTGAGGCGGACCTGCTGCGCGGGATGGTGCTCGGTCAAGACGAGCGCCTCGACGAGGAGGTCCGGACCGACTTCCAGCGGTCCGGGCTGGCCCATCTGCTTGCGGTCAGCGGTCAGAACGTGATGCTGCTCGCGATCCTCGTGCTCGTGGTCGCCGGCGTCGCGGGCGTGCCGCTGCGCGCCCGGCTGGTGCTCGCCCTCGCCCTCGTCGCCGCATACGTGCCGCTCGCCGGCGGCGGCCCGTCGATCCAGCGCGCCGGGGTGATGGGCGCCGCCGGGTTGGTGGCGGCGCTGGCGGGCAGGCCGGCCTCGCGCTGGTACGCGCTCGGACTGGCCGCCGTGACCACGCTCGCCCTCAATCCTCGGGCGGCGTCTGAGCCGGGTTGGCAGCTGTCGTTCGCGGCCGTGCTCTCGCTGCTGGTCCTGTGCCCGCGGCTGCGGGATGTCCTGGAGCGCATCGTTCCCCGTCCGGTGGCCGAGGCGGCGGCGATGACGGTCGCCGCGACCGCCGGAACGGCGCCGCTGCTGGCGATGCACTTCGGAGCGGTCTCGCTCGCTTCGCTGCCGGCCAACCTCCTGGCCGCGCCCGCCGTGGCCCCGATCATGTGGCTCGGCATGCTGGCCACCGCAGCGGCGCAGATCTCGCCCGCGCTGTCGGCCCCGCTCAACGCGCTCGACGGTCCGCTGCTCGCGTACCTCGCATGGCTGGCGCGCGCGGCCGGGGAGCCGGAGTCGGCGGTGCTGTCGCTGCGCCCCGGCCCTGGGCTCGCGCTTGCCCTGACGATCCTTGTGCCGTGCGCGTGCCTGGTCGCGCTGCGCGCCCTCGCCGGGCGCCTGCCGCCCGCGCGCGCGTCCCGGCCCCTGCCGCGCTCTCGGCGCGTGCTCCTGGTGACGGCCGCCGCCGTCGCGGGCGCGCTGCTGCTGGCCCCGCGCGTGGTCGAGCCCGGGTTCCGCGCCGGGCCCGGCGAACTGGTCGTCTCCTTCCTGGACGTCGGCCAGGGAGACGCAACGCTGATCCAGGACGGCAGCGGCGCCAGCGTGCTCTTCGACGGCGGCCCGCCGGAGGCTCGCGTGCAGCGCGCGCTGCGCAGCGCCGGGGTGCAGCGCCTGGACCTGGTCGTCGCCACTCACAAGTCGCGCGACCACCACGGCGGCCTGCACGCGGTGCTCGAGCGCGTCCCCACGCGGCTGCTGCTCGAGAACGGCGACGGGACCGGCGACCCGGACTTCCGCCGACTGCTCGCGCGGGCCGACGCGCGTGGCATCCGCCGCCTGGAGGCGCGGGCGGGCCAGGTCCTGCGCGTCGGCGGCCTGGTGATCGAGATCCTCTCCCCGGCGCCGCTGCCACCCGACGTCCCGCCGCCCGAGGAGCCCAACCCGCGCGGCGTTGCCGCGATCGTGAGCGCCGGCGCGCTCGACCTGTGGCTCTCCGCGGATGCAGAGAGCGATGCGATCCTGCCCCTGAAGCTGCGGCCGGTCGAGGTCATGAAGGTCTCTCACCACGGCAGCGCCGACCCGGGACTCGCGCAGGTGCTGGAACGGCTCCGGCCGCAGATCGCGGCGATCGAGGTTGGCACGGGCAACACGTACGGCCACCCGGCGCCCACCACCCTGGCCGCGCTCGACGCCGCGGTGCCGCACGTCTACCGCACCGACCGCGATGGGACGGTCATCGTCAGGGTGGCGGACGGGAGGATGGGCGTCTCGAAAGAGCGGTGATCCCGCGCTCACGCGGCGGTGGGAACGGGAGGGCTAGGAACGCCGTCGGAGCGGTCGGGGGCGGCGACTAGACTCGGCCGCCGTGCCCGCGTTCAAGGCCGCCTACCTGATCCACGGCGACGACCACGGCCGCATCGGCGAGCGCCGGACGCGGCTGCGGTCGATGGCGGAGGCCGAGAGCGGGACCGCCGGCGTGGAGGTCTTCGAGGCCGAGGCCTGCACGCCCGCGGTCGTGACCGCCGCGCTGTCGGCGATGACCTTCGCGATCGGCCGGCGGTTCGTGATCGCCGACGGCGTGGAGCGCTGGAAGGACGCCGAGATCGAGCCGGTCCTGAGCGCGCTGGCGACGCTCGACCCCGAGACGCTGACCGTCGCCTTCTTCGCCCGCGAGGACGGCCGCCTCAAGCTGCCCGCCGGCCTGGCGCAGGCGGTCGAGGCCGTAGGCGGCCAGGTCGCCACCGAGAGCCAGGTCAAGCCGCGCGCGCTGCCCGGGTGGCTCCAGCAGCGCGGCTCGGAGCTCGGGCTCGACCTGGACTCCCAGGGCGCGCGGGCGCTGGTCGCGCAGGTCGGCGACCGCCAGCAGCGGCTGCTGCGCGAGCTGGAGAAGCTGGCGCTGGAGCACGGCCACGGCGCGTCGATCGGCGTCGCGGAGGTGCAGGCGTCCGCCGCCGGCTCGGCCGAGCGCAAGCTGTGGACGCTCGCCGACGCGGTCGTCGCGGGCGACCGCAAGGGCGCCACCCGCGCGCTGCTCGAGCTGCGCCAGCAGGGCGAGCGGCTTCCCGGCCTGCTCTACAACATGGTCCGCCGCGTCCGCGACGCGCTCGCGATCGCCGACGCGCTCGCCGCCGGCCAGGCGCCGGCGCAGATCAAGAAGGACCTGCGAATGCCCGGCTTCGCGGCCGATCGCCTGATCGCCGACGCGGGCCGGCGCGACGTCGAGAGCCTCCGCCGCGCCCTCGTGCTGCTCGCCGACCTCGAGCTGGAGAGCCGCGGCGGAGGCGGCGGCGTGCTCGACGAGGACACGGCCGCGGTCCGAGCGGTGCTCGCCGCGACCGCGTAGCGAACGGCCGCAGGCCGCGGAAAGTCGCGCTCGGAGCTACGCGCCGCGGCGCAGGCGCGCGGCGCGGGACTTCTTGCGCGCGCCGGTGTTGCGGTGCAGCGAGCCGCGCTTGACGGCCTTGTCGATCAGCTTCACCAGGCGGCGGTGGGTCTCGTCGGCCTGTGTGTCCTCGCCGGCCTCGACCGCGGCCGCCAGCCGGCGGAAGTAGGTCTTGACCTGCGACGTGTACTGACGGTTCTCCTGACGCTCACGGAGAGACCGCTGGTTGCGCTTGATCTGTGACGGGATGTTGGCCATGACGCAAAGAGACCGCGGAAAGGCCGCGGCGGCGGCGTACTATAGCGCGCCGCTTGCCTGTCGAACCGCCATCCGAGCCCCCCGGGGACGCCGATCGCCGGCCCGCCCCGAGCGAGGGGCTCGATCCGTCGACGCCACCGGCGGAGACCCCCGACACCCCGCCGCTCCCCGGCCGGCGGATCGCCCTCAACACGGCGATCTTCTCGATCGCCACCGGCTTCTCGCGCGTCGCCGGCCTGGTCCGCGAGATCGTGGCCGCCCGCTACTACGGCACCACCGCAGCGGCGTCCGCGTTCACGCTCGCCTTCCAGGTCCCCAACCTCGTCCGCTCGCTGTTCGCCGACGCCGCCCTGTCGGCCGCCTTCGTGCCCGTCTTCACCGAGATGCTGGAGGAGGGAAGGCGCCGGGAGGCGTTCACCCTCGCGGGCGCGCTGTTCGGGCTGATCCTCGCCGTGCTCGGCGTCATCACCGCCGTCTTCATGGTGCTCGCGGGCGTGATCATCCCGCCGTTCACCGGCCCGGAGTACACGGCGGAGCTGGACGCGCTGGCCGTGGGCCTGAGCCGCGTGCTGTTCCCGATCCTCCTGCTGCTGGGCCTCAACGGGCTGCTCGTCGGGATCCTCAACGCCTACGACCACTTCACGATCCCGGCGCTGTCGCCGCTGGTCTGGAACGTGGTGATCATCGCCGGGATGGTCGGGCTGCGCGGCGTCTTCGACGGCCCGGACGAGCTGTACGCCTACGCGCTCGGCGTGCTGGCGGGAACGCTCGTCCAGCTCGCGCTGGCGATCCCGCCGCTGCGCAAGGTCGGCTTCGCCCTGAAGATCTCGCTCGACTGGCGCGACCCTCGCGTCACCCAGGTCCTGCGGCTGATGCTGCCGGTGACGATCGGGCTCGGCCTGATCAACTTCAACCTGCTCATCAACACGTCGCTCGGCTTCCGCATCTCCGAGGAGGCGCCGGCCGCGATCGAGAAGGCGTTCCGGATCTACATGCTCCCCCAGGGGATGTTCTCCGTCGCCGTGGCGACCGTGCTGTTCCCCGCCATCTCGAGGCTCGCCGCCCGCCGCGACTACGAGGGGCTGCGCCGCACGAGCGCCAACGGCATCCGCCAGATCGCGCTGCTGCTGCTCCCGGCCGCGGCCGCCACGATCGCGCTCGCCACGCCGATCACCCGGCTCGTCTACGAGGGCGGGACGTTCGACGCCGAGTCCACCCGCCAGGTCTCGGAAGCGCTCTTCTGGTTCTCGTTCTCGCTGCCGTTCGCGGGCGCGAACCTGATGCTCACCCGCACCTACTTCTCGCTGCAGCAGCCGTGGACGCCGACCGCCCTGGCCGGCGTCACCCTCGCGATCAACCTCGCGGTCTCGCTCGCGCTCTACGAGCCGCTCGGGATCAAGGGCATCGTGATCGGCACCGCGGCGGGCAGCGCGGCCATGACCGTCGGGCAGGCCTACTTCCTCAGGGGCCGCCTGGGCGGGATCGAGCTGCCCGCCACATTGCGCGCGGTCGCGAGGATGCTGCTCGCCGCCGCCGCGCTCGGCGGTGTGGCCTACGGCGTCTGGCGCCTCCTCGACGACCTGCTCGGGCGCTCCCTGCTCGCCCAGGTCGCGGCGGTCGGCGTCGCGCTCGCCGCCGGCACCGCCGTCTACACCGCGGCGGTGCTCGCGCTGCGCATCCCGGAGGCCCGCCAGATCGTCCAGCTGCTGCGCGGCCGGCTGCGTGGCGGCGCCTCGTAACCTCTGCTGAGACGAATGGCCGATCAGGCGCACATCCGGAACTTCTCGATCATCGCCCACATCGACCATGGGAAGTCGACGCTGGCCGACCGCATCCTGGAGACCACCCACACGGTCGACCCGCGGGCGATGCGCGCGCAGCTGCTGGACGCCATGGACCTCGAGCGCGAGCGCGGGATCACGATCAAGGCCCAGGCCGTGCGCGTCTTCTACGAAGCCGACGACGGCGAGACCTACCAGCTGCACCTGATCGACACGCCCGGGCACGTCGACTTCACCTACGAGGTCAGCCGCTCGCTGGCCGCCTGCGAGGGCGCGCTGCTCGTCGTCGACGCCTCCCAGGGCGTCGAGGCCCAGACCGTCGCCAACACCTACCTGGCGATCGACTCCGGGCTGGAGCTGATCCCGACCATGAACAAGGTCGACCTGCCGGGCGCCGAGCCCGAGCGGGTCGGTCACGAGATCGCGGAGCTGATCGGCGAGTCCGCCGAGGAGGTCCGCCTGATCAGCGCCAAGACCGGCGAGGGCGTCGACGAGCTGCTGGAGGAGATCGTCCGCCGCGTTCCGCCGCCGCACGGCGACCCGGACGCGCCGCCGCGCGCGCTGATCTTCGACTCCGAGTACGACCAGTACCGCGGCGTGATCGCCTACATCCGCGTCGTCGACGGCACCTTCACCAAGGGCGAGGCGATCCGCGCGATGGCCAACGACACGGAGGCCGAGATCGACGACATCGGCTACTTCACGCCCGCCCAGCTGCCCGCCGCGCAGCTCTCGGCCGGCGAGGTCGGCTACCTGATCACCGGCATCAAGGACGTGACGCTGCTGGCGGTCGGCGACACGCTGACGACCAAGCGCAACGGCGCCACGCAGCCGCTGCCCGGCTACCGCGACGTCAAGCCGATGGTGTTCTGCGGTCTGTTCCCGATGAACAACGACGACTACCCGGAGCTGCGCGACGCGCTGGAGAAGCTCACGCTCAACGACGCGGCGCTGTCGTGGGAGCCCGAGACCTCGGACGCGCTGGGGTTCGGCTTCCGCTGCGGCTTCCTCGGCCTGCTGCACATGGACATCGTGCGCGAGCGCCTGGAGCGCGAGTACGACCTCGAGCTGATGGCCACGATGCCCTCCGTCGAGTTCGAGGTCACGCTCACCGACGGCGAGACGCTGCCCGTGCACAACCCGACCGACATGCCCGACCCGGCGCGCATCGCCGAGGTCCGCGAGCCCTACATCCGCGCCTCGATCCTATCGCCCAAGGAGTACATCGGGCAGATCATGGAGCTGTGCCAGGAGCGCCGCGGCGCCCACCAGGGCATGCACTACCTCTCCTCCGAGCGCGTGCAGCTGACCTACGACCTGCCGCTGGCGGAGATCGTGCTGGACTTCTTCGACCAGCTCAAGACCCGCACGCGCGGCTACGCGTCGCTGGACTACGAGCCGATCGGCCTGCGCCCGTCGAACCTCGTCAAGCTCGACGTGCTGCTCGGCGGCGATCCGGTCGACGCGCTGAGCATGGTCGTGCACCGCGACAAGGCCTACGACCAGGGCAAGGTCCTGACCGAGCGGCTGCGCAAGAAGATCCCGCGCCAGCAGTACGACGTGCCGATCCAGGCCGCGGTCGGCGCGAAGATCATCGCCCGCGAGACCGTCAAGGCCTACCGCAAGGACGTCACCGCCAAGTGCTACGGCGGCGACATCTCGCGCAAGCGCAAGCTGCTCGAGCGCCAGAAGGAGGGCAAGCGGCGCATGAAGCAGGTCGGGCGCGTCGAGGTGCCCCAGGAGGCGTTCCTGGCCGTGCTCGAGCTGGGCGACGACGGATGACGCTCTCGCCCCGGCAGGAGCTGCTGCTGAGCAAGGTCGTCGACGAGTTCGCCGCCACCGGCCAGCCGGTGGGCTCGAAGGCGCTGGCCGCCGACGCCGACGTCGCGGCCGGACCGTCCACGATCCGCAACGAGCTGGCCGTGCTCGAGGAGCTGGGACTGCTCGCGCATCCCCACACCTCCGCCGGGCGCGTGCCGACCGACTCCGGCTACCGCTACTACGTCGACCGCCTGCTGCCGGTGCCTGTCGCGCAGCCGGCCGAGATGCGCCTCGAGCTGGTGCGCCGGGAGGTGGACGAGGCGATGCGCGTGACGACCGAGACGCTCTCGCAGGTCACCGACCTGCTGGCGATCGTCTCCGCGCCGCCGATCCAGACCACCACGATCCGCCACATCGAGGTGCTGGTGCTCCAGCCGCAGGTGCTGATGGTCGTGATCATCACCTCCACCGGCGGCGTGTCCAAGCGTGTGTTCGGCCTCGCCAGCCCGGTGGACTCCGGCCTGATCGACTGGGCCGCCTCCTACCTCAACGAGCGCCTCGTCGGGCTCGGGCTCGGCGCGCGCACGCTGCGCTCCCGGCTCGCCGACCAGACGCTGCCGCCGACCGAGCGCGCGTTCCTCGAGCAGCTCGCGCCCGCGTTCACCGAGCTGGTCGAGACGGCCGAGAACACGCTCTACTTCGACGGCGCGGCGCGGCTGCTGTCCGAGTACCGCTTCCAGGACCTCACCCAGCTCAACGCGCTGCTGGAGCTGCTCGAGCGCCGCGTCTCCCTGCTCGGGGTGCTGTCGGCCGCGCTCTCCGAGCGCGACATCTACGTGCGCATCGGCGGCGAGAACGCCATGCCGGCGCTGCAGTCGCTCTCGCTGGTGGCGGCCAACTACGGCCTGCCGCAGCGCAACCTCGGCACGGTGTCGGTGATCGGCCCGACCCGGATGGACTACCGCCTGGCGATCGGCACCGTGCGCGACGCGGCCCACCAGCTCTCGCGCTTCATAGAAGACGTCTACGAGGGCGACTGACGTGGCGCGCGACTACTACGAGGTGCTCGGCGTCGGGCGCGACGCCGACGAGAGCCAGGTCAAGAAGGCCTTTCGCCGGCTGGCACGCGAGCTGCACCCGGACGTCAACGCCCACGACCCCGAGGCCGAGTCCAAGTTCAAGGAGGCGGCGGAGGCCTACGAGGTGCTCTCGGACGCCGAGCGGCGGCGCATGTACGACGCCTACGGCCACGAGGGCCTGCGCACGGGCGGCTACCAGCCGGACTTCGAGGGCTTCGGCTCGATCACCGACCTCTTCTCGGCGTTCTTCGGCAGCGGCGGGTTCGAGTCCGCGTTCGGCGGGAGCCGCGGCGGGGCGATGCAGGGCGGCGACGTCGCGGTGGCCGCCCAGATCGACCTCGCCGAGGCCGCGCACGGCCGGCGTATGGAGGTCGCCTACGACGCGACCGTCCTGTGCGAGACATGCCGCGGCAACGGCGCCGAGCCGGGCACGCCGATCGTCACCTGCCCGACCTGCCGGGGCGCCGGCCAGGTCCAGCGAGTCACCCGCACCCGCCTCGGCCAGCTCGTCCGCACGGCCGCCTGCGACACCTGCGGCGGCGACGGCCGCATCGCCGAGAGCCCGTGTCAGACGTGCGGCGGCCGCGGCATGGAGGTCCGCCGCCAGCGCCTGGAGGTCGACGTGCCCGCCGGCATCTCCGACGGCCAGCGCATCCGCGTGAGCGGGCGCGGCCACGCCGGCGAGCGCGGCGGGCCCGACGGCGACCTCTACGTCGTCGTGCGCGTGCGCGAGGACGAGCGCTTCGTGCGCGATGCCGAGGACCTGGTCACCGTCGTCGACGTCCCCGCCCCGCTGGCGGCGCTGGGCACGACGATCGACGTGCCGACGCTCGACGGCGACGTGCCGGTCGACGTCCCCGCCGGCACCCAGCCGGGCGAGACGATCCTGCTGCGCGGCCGCGGCATGCCGCGCCTGGGGCGGGGGCGCACGGGCGACCTGCGCGTGGTCGTCAACGTCGCCATCCCGCGGCGGCTGACCTCCGAGCAGCGCGACCTCCTCGAGCGGCTCGCCGACACGCTGACGGACGACAACGTGCGCTCCGAGGAGGGCATGTTCGCCAAGCTCAAGCGCGCGCTCGCGGGGTGAGCGGGCCCGGTCGAGGGCGCGTGCGCCGCCCTGGGGCCCGCGCGAGGGGGCCGGCGTGATCCGGCTCGCGATCCGCGTCGCTCGCGCCGAGGCCGACCTCGTGCTCGCCGAGCTGGCCGAGCTGGCGCCCGGCGGGCTGGAGGAGCGCGACGTCGACGCGGGCACGGTCGAGTTCGCCCTCTACGGCGCGCCCGGCGAGCTGCCGCCGCTGCCCGACCTGCGGGCCGCCGCCGGCTCCGCCCTCGTCGACGTCTCGACCACCGAGCTGGCCGACGACTGGGACGTGCGCTGGCGCGCCTGGCACCCGACCGTCGTGGTCGAGGCCGGCGGGCGGTCGCTGTGCGTGCGGCCGACGTGGGAGGCGCCGCGCGCGGGGTCGATCGACGTCGCGATCGAGCCGGCCCAGGCGTTCGGCACCGGCTCGCACGAGACGACGCGGCTGTCGCTGGCGCTGCTGCTGGAGTCCGCGCCCGCCGGTCCGCTGGCCGACTGGGGCTGCGGGTCCGGCGTGCTGGCGATCTCGGCGGCGAAGCTCGGCTTCGCGCCGGTGCTGGCCTGCGACGTCGAGCCGGCCTCGGTGGCGGCCACCCGCGACGGGGCGCGCGCCAACGGCGTCGCCGTCGGGGCCTCCCGCTGCGACCTGCGCCGCGAGGACGGCCCGTGGGCGCCGACCGTCACGGCCAACCTCGTGCGCCCGCTGCTGCTGCAGGTGGCCGAGCGGATGACGCGCCCGCCCGAGCGGCTGATCGCCTCCGGGCTCCTGCGCGCCGAGGCCGACGAGGTGGCCGCCGCCTTCGCACGGCATGAGCTGCGCGAGACCGCGCGGAGAGAGGGGGGCGAGTGGGCCGCGCTGCTGCTCACGAGCCGGTGATCGGGCTCGACGACGTCCTCGCCGCCGCGGCGCGCATCGAGGGCATCGCGCACCGCACGCCGGTGCTGACCTCGCGCACGCTCGACGAGGCCACGGGCGCCCGGGTGTTCCTCAAGGCCGAGAACCTGCAGCGCGCCGGCGCCTTCAAGTTCCGCGGGGCGTGCAACGCGGTCGCCGCGCTTGCCGGCCACCCGCAGACTGGAACGCTTCCAGAACGGGGTCAGACCCCGTTCTTGAACGATTCCAGAACAGGATCAGACCCCTCTCGGGCGGGCGTGGCGACCGTCTCCTCCGGCAACCATGCGCAGGCGCTCGCGCTCGCCGCCCGGCTGCACGGCATGAGCGCGACGATCCTGATGCCCGACGACGCGCCGCCCGGCAAGCTGGCGGCCACGCGCGGCTACGGCGCGGAGGTGATCGGCTTCGACCGCTACGCGGCCGACCGCGAGGCGCTGCTGGCCGAGCTGGTCGCCGAGCGCGGGCTCGTCGGAGTCCATCCCTACGACGACCCGCTCGTGATGGCCGGGCAGGGGACGGTCGCGCTTGAGCTGCTCGAGCAGGCCGGGCCGCTGGACCTGCTGCTGGTGTGCGTCGGCGGGGGCGGGTTGATCGCCGGCTGCGCCACGACGGTCGCGGCGCTGGCGCGGGACACGCGCGTGGTCGGCGTCGAGCCCGAGGCCGGCGACGACACGCGCCGCTCGCTGGCCGCCGGCGAGCGGGTCCGCATCCCCGTCCCGAGGACGATCGCCGACGGCCAGCAGCTGCCGATCCCCGGCGAGCTGACCTTCGAGGTCACGCGCCGGCTGGTCGACGCGATCGCGGTCGCCTCCGACCCCGAGATCGTCGCGGCGATGCGCTTCCTGTTCGAGCGGCTCAAGATCGTCGCCGAGCCGAGCGGCGCGTGCGCGCTGGCGGCCCTGCTCGCCGGGCGCGTGCCGGCGAGCGGCCTGCGGGTGGGCGTGACGCTCTCGGGCGGGAACGTGGCACCCGGGCGTTTCGCGGAGCTGCTGGCCGAGTAGCCTCGCCCCATGGCCTGGAACGTGGTCATCCTCGGCGGAGGCTTCGGCGGCCTCTTCGCCGCCCGCAAGCTGGAGCGAGCCCTGCCGCCCGCCGCGGCGCGGGTCACGCTCATCAACGACGTGAACTACATGCTCTACACGCCGCTGCTGCCGGGCGCGGCGGGGGGGACGCTGGAACCGCGCCACGTCGTGGTGCCGCTGCGCGAGGAGCTGAAGAGCACGCACCTGCGCCTCGCCCGCGTCACGGGCGCCGACCCCACCGCCAGGACCGTGGCGATCCGGTCGCCGGAGGGCGAGCTGGAGACGCTCGACTACGACCAGCTGGTCGTCACGCTCGGCTCGATCTCGCGCTCGCTGCCGATACCGGGCCTCGCGGAGCACGCGATGGGCTTCAAGACGCTCTCGGAGGCGATCGCGCTGCGCAACCGGCTCATGCGCACGCTCGAGCACGCGGAGTCGATCGACGACGACGAGGCCCGCCACTCGCTGCTGACCTACGTGTTCGTCGGCGCGGGCTACGCGGGCGTCGAGGGCCTGGCCGAGCTGCAGGACTTCGCGGCCGACGTGCTCGAGCACTACCCGCGCTGCCGCCTGCACGGCCTGCGCTTCGTGCTCGTCGAGGCGCGCGACCGCCTGATGCCGGAGATCTCGCAGGGCCTGGCCGAGCACGCGGGCGCCGAGCTGCGCCGCCGCGGGATCGAGATCAGGCTCTCGACGACGATCGAGCGCGTCTCCGCCGACTCGACGGAGCTGTCCAGCGGCGAGCTGATCCCGACGCGCACGGTGGCGTGGACCGCGGGCGTCAAGCCGCACCCGATCGTGGCGGAGCTGGGGCTGCCGCTGGACGGCGGCGGCCGGATCAGGGTCGACCGCTACTGCCAGGTCGCGGGCCACGACGACGTGTGGGCGATCGGCGACGCCGCCGCGGTCCCCGATCCCGCGCGGCCAGGTCAGGCGTGCCCGCCGACCTGCCAGCACGCGCTGCGCCAGGGCCGCACGGTCGGCGGCAACGTCGCCGCCGCGCTCGGCGCCGGTCACAAGCGGCCGTTCACGTACAAGACGCTCGGCGTGTTCGTCGACATGGGCCGTCACCAGGCGGTCGCGGAGACGCTGAAGATCCGCTGGCGCGGCTTCCCGGCGTGGTTCCTCGCCCGCTCCTACCACCTCTCGCAGATGCCCGGCTTCCGCCGCCGCGTGCGGCTGATGACGGACTGGACGGTGGGGCTCCTGTTCGGGCGCGACTCGTCCGAGCTGGGCCAGCTCGGCCATCCCCCCTCGCTGGCCGAGACCGGCCTCGAGGAGCACAGCGCGGGCGGGACGGCGGCGGCGGCGCGGCCGGCGGACGCGTTGGGCTGAGCCTGAGCCCGCCTACCCGCTCGCGAGCCCGGCGGCGAGGAACGCGTCCGCCGTGCCGGCGCTCGCCTCCACGACCGAGCGGGCGCGCAGGCAGGTCCTCACCCGCCGCGGCGGCACGGCGCGGTCGACCCGCGCCACGCCGCGGGAGCGGTCGAGCCAGATCAGGTCGAGCGCGAAGCGCATCCCGAAGGTGTGCACGGAGCGGCAGCGCGGGATGTGGAGCGCGACCGCCGGCGGCATGGCGTCGAGGCGCGCGAGGCCCCTCGCGCGCGCGGTCCGGCCGTGCGCCTCGACCACCCGCAGACCGCCGTGGAGCTCACGGCCGGGCAGCGCGTCGAGCCGCGAGCGGCGCCCGCGATCGGTCACGGCGCCGCGGCGCGGACGGGCCGGCTCACGGCACGACGACGAGCTTCGCGCCCGGCCCCGAGCGCAGGCGCTCCCACGCCGCGGGCGCCTCGTCGAGCGGCACGCCCTCGTAGTCGGCGGTCAGCTCGCCCGCCGCGGCGTGGCCGGCCATTCGCTCGTAGGCGGCGCGCCGGTCCTCGAGCGGCACCGCGTAGTTCGTGTGGCCGACGATCGAGATCGCCCGGTTGCGCAGGACGGCCGAGGCGATCGTCGCCTCCGCCCCGGCCGACTGGCCGAGCGCGACGTGGCGCGCGAAGCGGTTGCAGCACTTCAGCGCGGCGACGACCGGCTCGGCCCACAGCGGGTCCACGACCACGTCGAGACCGTCCGGCGCCGCCTCGCGCAGCGCCGCCTCGAGCTCGTCGCCCAGCGGCACGGTCGCGTCGGCGCCCAGCGCCGCCGCGCGGTCCAGCCCCGCGCGGCTGCGCCCGGCGGCGACGATCCGCCCCGCGCCGAGCAGCCGCGCCGCCTGCACGGCGACCTGGCCGACCGTCCCGCTCGCGCCGAGCACGAGCACGGTCTCGCCCGCGCGCAGCCTCGCGCTCCACTCCAGCGCCAGCCAGCCGGCCAGCCCGGCGATGCCCAGCGCGACGGCCACGCCGTCGTCGACGCCGTCGGGGACGTCGAACAGCGCGCCCGGCTCGAGCAGCGTCCGCTCCGCCAGCGCACCGTGCGGCGGCACCGGCCCGTCGAAGTACACGCGCCGCCCGTCGTCGAGCCGCGCCACGCCCTCCCAGCCCGCCACCGAGGGCAGCGGCGGCTTCGGAGCCAGCGGGAAGGCGCCGGCCGCCTTGCGCAGGTCGACCGGGTTCAGCCCAGCCGCCAGCACGTCGGCGGTCACGCTCCCGTCGCTCGCAGCGGGGGCGTCGAAGTCGCCCAGCTCGGGCGTCGCGTCGTACTCGCGCAGGATCGCGGCTCGCACACGGACACCGTACCCACCCGCCCGCCCCCAACCACCCCGACCCGACCGGGGGGCGCGTACACTGGTATGTGGGTGCAGGTCGCCGAACGGATCCGGGCGGACGTGACCGCCGCCATGAAGGCGGGGGACCGGGATCGCGTCACGGCGCTGCGCCTCGTGCTCTCCGAGCTCCAGAAGGAGGCCAAGGACGGCGGGAGCGACGAGCTGGCCGTGCTGCGGCGCGAGCGCAAGCGCCGCCGCGAGTCCGAGGCGGCCTTCCGCGAGGCCGGCCGCGAGGACCTGGCCGCCGGCGAGGCCGCCGAGGCCGTGGCGATCGAGGCCTACCTGCCCGCCGAGCTGCCGGACGCCGAGCTGGACGCGCTGGTCGCCACCGCCGTGGCGGACACCGGAGCCAGCTCCCCGCGCGACATGGGCACGGTGATCAAGCAGGTGATGGCGGCCGCCGGCGGGCGCGCCGACGGCAGGAAGGTCTCCACGAAGGTGAAGGAAGCACTTGGCACGACGACAACTTGAGCTCTCCAACGAGGTGGCGGCCGAGCTGGCCGGCGCCCAGGACTCGATCCTCCGCACGCTCGAGGGGCACCTCGACGCGCAGGTGTTCCTGCGCGGCAACGTGGTGACGCTCGACGGCGAGGCGGAGGCCGTCCACCAGGCCGCGACGGTGATCCGCGAGCTGTCGGCGATGGTCGAGCGCGGGCACGACATCGGGCCCGCCACGATCGAGTCGGTCGCGCGCGTGCTCGACCAGAGCGAGTCGCCCGCGACGGTGCTCGACGACGTCGTCTGGCGCCACCGCAACCTGCGGGTGGCGCCGAAGTCCGTCAACCAGAAGCGCTACGTCGACGCGATCCGCCGCTCGACGGTCACGTTCGGCATCGGCCCCGCCGGCACCGGCAAGACGTTCCTGGCGATCGCGATGGCCGTCGCCGCGCTCTCGCGCCGCGAGGTCAACCGGATCATCCTCACCCGCCCCGCGGTGGAGGCCGGCGAGCGGCTGGGCTTCCTGCCCGGTGACCTGATGGCGAAGGTCGACCCCTACCTGCGCCCGCTGTTCGACGCGCTGCACGACATGCTCGACCCCGAGCGGGTCACGGCGCACCTGGAGAAGGGCGTGATCGAGGTCGCGCCGCTGGCGTTCATGCGCGGGCGTGCGCAGCCCGTGGACCAGCCTGTGCTCACCCCCGACGGCTTCCGCCCGATCGGCAGCCTCCGCGTGGGCGACCTCGTCGTGGCGTCGGACGGTCGACCGACGCCGGTGCTGGGGGTCTTCCCGCAGGGACGCAAGGAGATCTTCCGCCTGGCAACGCAGGACGGGGCCTCGACGCTCGCCTGCCCGGAGCACCTGTGGTCGGTGACCACCCCCGATGACCGAAGGCACGGCACGGAAGGCCGCGTCGTCACGACGCGCGACATGATGGGCGGCCTGCGGCGCGCGCACCAGCACCGCTTCGAGCTTCCGCTCGTCGCGCCGATCGCGTTCCCCGAGCGAGAGGTGCCGCTCGACCCGTACGCGCTCGGGCTTCTCCTCGGGGATGGCTGCCTCACCACGCGCACGACCCCCAGCTTCACGAGCGCCGACACGGAACTCGCGGAGGCGCTGGAGGCGGCGCTAACCGGCATCGCGCTGCACCGAAAGTCGAGCGTCGACTACGTGCTCAAGCGCGTCGGCGGCGGTCGCGGCGGCGTGATCGTCGCCAACCCCGTCACGGCGACGCTGCGCACCCTTGGGCTGGCGGAGACTCGCTCCACGACGAGGTTCGTCCCAGACGACTACCTGTACAACAGCGCCGATGTCCGCCTCGCCGCATTGCAGGGACTGCTGGATGCGGACGGTGGGCCGGTACGCCAGCGAGGGCGCTCGTGCCGGGTGCAGTACACGACCTGCTCGAGCCGGCTCCGCGATGATGTCGTCCACCTCGTTCGTTCACTCGGCGGCGTCGTCTACGTCCGGACTCGAGTGGCGCTGGGACGTAAGCCCGGTGGGACCGTGGATCGACGGGTGCATCACAGCGCCGACGCGCATGTCCTCGACATCCGGCTGCCTGCAGGCGTCGAGCCGTTCCGCCTGACGCGCAAGCGCGAGGCCTACGCGGCTGATGGCGGTGGCCGGCCGATGCGCTTCGTGACGTCGATCGAGCCGGCGGGCGAGGCCGAGTGCGTCTGCATCGCCGTAGGCGCCGCCGATTCGCTGTACGTGACGGACGAGTTCATCGTCACACACAACACCCTCAACGACTCGTTCGTGATCCTCGACGAGGCCCAGAACACGACGCCCGAGCAGATGAAGATGTTCCTCACCCGGCTGGGCTTCGGCTCGCGGATGGTGGTCACCGGCGACGTCACGCAGGTCGACCTCCCGCGCGAGCAGAAGTCCGGCCTGCTCGTGGTCGGCGACATCCTGGACGACGTCGAGGGCGTCGAGTTCGTGCGCTTCGGCGGCGAGGACGTCGTGCGCCACAAACTCGTGCAGCGGATCGTCGCGGCCTACGCCGAGCACTCCGAGCGCGCGGCGCCGGAGCTGCGGCCGGCCGATCACCGCCGCCGCCAGGCCTGAGCGAGTGCTCGAGGTCGAGGTGATCGGGAGCGCGCTCCCGGAGGCGCAGGTGCGCGAGGCGTGCCGGCTCGCGGCCGCCTCGGCGGGCGTGGAGCGAGCCCATGTCGCGGTCGAGTTCGTCGGCGCGGCGCGGATCGCGGAGCTCAACGTCGCCCATCGCGGCCAGGACGGCCCGACCGACGTGCTCTCCTTCCCGGTCGACGACGAGGCCGTCGCCCACGGCCCGCGCGAGCTGGGCGACGTGGTCATCTGCCCCGAGCACACCGACGACCTGCTCGAGGCGGTGGTCCACGGCGTGCTGCACCTGACGGGCATGGACCACGAGACCGACGAGGGCGAGATGCTCGCGCTGCAGGCGGAGATCCGCTCGTGGCTGGGATAGGCCCGACCGCCACGCGCTCGGGCTTCGTGGCGCTCGCGGGGCGCCCGAACGTCGGCAAGTCCACGCTGGTCAACGCGATGGTCGGCCACAAGGTGGCGATCGTCTCGGACAAGCCGCAGACCACGCGGCGGGCGATCCGCGGGGTGATGACGACGGAGGCGTTCCAGCTCGTGCTCACCGACCTGCCGGGCGTGCAGCGCCCGCGCGACGCGCTGACCGTGCGGATGCAGCGCCGGGTCGAGACCGAGTTGGCGGAGTCCGACGCCGCGCTGCTCGTGCTCAACGGCGAGCAGGGCGTCGGCGGCCCGGGGGACCGCTTCATCGCGGAGGCGCTCGCCGCCGCCGGGGTGCCCGTCGTGGTCGCGGTCAACAAGGTCGACGCGATCCGCCGCGACCCGACCGTGGCGGCCCTGCAGGCGGCCGCCGACCTCGGCCTGGACGCCGACGTGTTCCCGATCTCCGCGCGCACGGGGCGGGGGATCGGCCCGCTCGTCGACCACCTCGCTGGGTTGCTGCCCGAGGGCCCGTTCTACTTCCCGGCCGAGGAGTTCTCCGACCAGTCCGAGCGGGTGACGCTCGCCGAGCTGGTGCGCGAGCAGGTGCTGCGGCGCACCCGCCAGGAGGTCCCGCACGCGGTCGAGGTGCAGATCGACGAGCTGGAGGAGCGCGACGACGGGCTGATCGCCGTGCGCGCGCTGCTGTGGGCGGAGACCGAGTCCCAGAAGGGGATCCTGATCGGCTCGCACGGCCGGATGATCAAGGCGATCGGCGTCGCCGCCCGCCAGGAGCTCGAGCGCGAGCTGGGCACCCGCGTCCACCTCGACCTCTCCGTCCGCGTACGCCGGTCCTGGCGCGGCGACGACGCGCTGCTGGACCGGCTCGGCATCACCTGATCTGCACGCTTAGCGAGGCGTCTAACTGCGGCTGGGTAGGGAGGTGAGGGTGCCGGCCGGGGCGACACTTGTCATCTGAACGCCCTCCACGGGCGTTGAGGTGACAACCGATTGTCACCTCCGTCCCTCATGGGCGTACGGAGGTGACAATGGGGCGCCGCGCCCCTTCCGGGCTCCCCCTCGATGCGCAGTTGAAGTTGGTTCCGCTCGCGACAGCGCGGCCCACAGCCCGCGCGCCACGTCGAGGTCGAGGTGGCGGACGCGCGCGCTGGTCCGCTTCCCGAACGCCACCTCCACGTGGGCGAGCCGCGCTCGGCGCTGCAGGGCGGTCTGGGCGAGGTCGTGGGACTCCCGGTCGCGCGCGGGGGCCAGCACGGTGCTGCGGGCCAGCATGCGGCTTCGGACGGCGAGCCGGCCGCCTGCGAGGCGCCAGCCGGCCGCGCGCCAGCGCAGCTCGCCGTACGCGCCGCCGGCGAGGCCGGCGGCGAGCAGCCACGGCAGCTCGAGCGCGATCGCCGCGACCGCTCCGGCGCCCAGCGCCACGGCCGCCGGCGGCAGCAGGTAGCGCCGCCGCGCGCGCGGTGGGGGAGGCTCGAGTCCGCCAGGGTCGTCGGCCAGCTCCGGCAGCAGCTCGGCCAGCAGCGGGCGCACGTCGGCCGCCCGCAGGAGCGGGAACAGCGTCTGGGCGGCGGCCGGCTCCTTCGCGTAGCCGACGACCTCCACGCGCAGCGTGGCCAGGCCGAACGGCTGGCGCAGGACGCCCTCCACCACGCGCACGGCGCGCACGCGGGCGACGCGCAGCGTCACCTCGCGGCGCTGGAGCAGGCCACGGCGCATGCGCAGCGCGTCGTCCTCCCGCCGCACCGCGAAGCCGGCGAACGCCACGACGGTCCCGAGCGCGGCGAGCAGCCACGCCACCGCCAGCAGTCCGCCGGCGGCCAGCGCCCACTCGCCCGCGCTGTCGGGCAGGGCGCCCGCGACCGCCCGACCGCCCTCCTGCGGATCGCCGAAGAGGTCGTCGGCCACCTGGCTGAAGCCGGCCAGCAGCGGCAGGATCACGCCCAGCTGGCCGGACGTCAGCGCGGCCACCAGCAGCATCCGGCGCGAGAGCCGGCGCTCCGGCACGGGCGGGCGCTGCTCCGGCAGGGCCTGCGGGCGGCGGCCGGCGACCAGCTCCTGCAGGCGGACCACGTCCGCCGGTGCGAGCGCCCCGAGCACGATCTCGCCGCCCGCGCCGCCGCCGCCGGTCTGCACGTGCACCGCCTGCACGCCGAACAGTCGCTGGAGGGGGCCCTGCTCGACGTCGAGCGCCTGCACGCGCGTGAACGGGATCTCGACCTCCTTGACCGACAGCCAGCCGGCGCGCAGCCGGATCGCGTCGCCCGCGAGGCCGTAGCGGGTGGTCGCCCAACGGATCGTGCCGATGGCGGCCGCGCCGGCCGTGCCGAGCACCGCCAGGCCGAGCGCCCGCAGCAGCGCGTCGGCGTCCAGCCCGCCGCCGAGGACCGACACACCGAGGATCACCAGTGCGGGCAGCGCGGCGTCGCGCAGCGCCGCCACCGCGAAGACGGCGATCGCCGCCGGGTGCAGCCGCTCACCCATCGTCGGCGTCGCCTCCGGGAGCCTCCCCGCCTTCCGGCTTCGCCGCCTCGCGCGGTCGTTCGCGCTCGTCCTCGTCGCCCATCCGGGCGAGCTCGGCGATCTGCGCGCGCAGCAGGCCCGCGTCATAGTCGGTAAGCAGCGGAATCCGATGGCTGCCGGCCGCGGTGTGGACCTCGACGCTGGCGAGCCCGAGCGACTGCTCGAGCACGCCGCGCTCGCTCTCGACGTGCTGCACCCGACCCATCGGGATCAGCGTCCGGCGCACGACGAGCACGCCTCGCATCAGGTCGATCTCACCCTCGCGGACCTCCCAGCGCCAGCGCCGCCACCGCAGCTCGGGAAGCACCGGCGTCCCGATCACCAGCGAGGCGAGCGGGAGCGCCCACAGCAGCAGGGCCAGCGCCCCCGGGGCCTCGTCGCCGACGAACCTCCCGGCCATCAGCGCAGCCGTGCTGCCGAGCGCCCAGTAGATGCGCCAGACCCAGCGGGCCTGCGGAGCCAGCCGGCGCGTCGGCTCGGGGATCGCGCTCGGCTCGGCCATCCGCGGATTATGGGCTGCGCTAGCGTCCCGGCCCGTGCCCGGCGCGTTCGTCACCGGCGGCTCCGGCTTCGTGGGCGCGGCGCTCGTCCGCCGCCTCGTCGCCGACGGCTGGTCCGTGCGCGCGCTCGCCCGCTCGGCCAGGGCGGAGGCGACCGTCCGCGCGGCGGGCGCCGAGCCGGTGCGCGGCGACCTCGACGACGCGGCCGCGATGGCGTCGGGCGCGCGCGGGGCGGACGTGGCCTTCCACTCCGCGGCCAAGCTCGGAGACTGGGGCCCGTGGGACGAGTTCCGGCGGGTCAACGTGACCGGCACGCGCACCGTGATCGGCGCGTGCCGCTCCGCCGGGGTCCGCCGCCTCGTGCACGTCGGCACCGAGGCGGCACTGCTGCGCGGGCAGCCGCTGGTCGCCGCCGACGAGCGCACCCCGCTGGCGTTCGACTCGCCCGCCCCGTACGCGGCCACGAAGGCGCATGCCGAGGCGGCCGTGATCGAGGCCAACGGCGACGGGCTGGAGACCGTGGTCGTCCGCCCGCGCTTCGTGTGGGGCGCCGGGGACACCACGCTGCTGCCGGCGCTGAGCGCGATGGTCCGCGCCGGGCGCCTCCGCTGGATCGGCGGCGGCCGCCAGCTCACCTCCACCACCCATGTCGACAACACCGTCGAGGGGCTCGTGCTCGCCGCCGAGCGCGGCCGCCCCGGCAACGCGTACTTCGTCACCGACGGGTCGCCCGTCGTCTTCCGCGAGTTCGTCACCGCGCTGCTCGGCACCCAGGGCCTGCAGGCCCCCGAGGGAGAGATCCCGCTCCCGGCCGCGCGAGCGCTCGCCGCGGCCGGCGAGACGGCCTGGCGCGCGCTCCCGCTCCCCGGCGCCCCACCGCTCGCCCGCTTCGCGCTCTGGGTCTCCGCGCTCGAGTGCACGCTCGACGACGCCAAGGCCCGCGAGCAGCTCGGCTACGAGCCGGTCGTCAGCCGCGACCACGGCCTCACCGAGCTGCAGGCCGCCGCGGCGGGCCAGCCCCGAGCGTGAGAGCATCCCGCTGATGGCAGAGATCGACGTGACCGTGAAGGCCTCGGGCGAGGCGTACGTGGCGCTCGTCGTCGGGAGCGCGCCGGAGGTCCGCGACTCGGTGGCGCTCGACGCGCTGGAGGCGGCCGACGCGATCCCCGCGCTCGACGGCATCGTGCTGGACTTCGACCACTACGGCCGGGTCGTCGGGCTGCGAGTCACCGGCGCGGCGGACTCGATCCTGTCCCCGTCCCTGCTCGAGGCGGCCGAAGCCGGCCCCTGAGCCGCGTCACCGCGCGCTGGACGCGTCCGCCTCCAGCCCGTCCAGGAACTCGCTCAGCGCCGCGCGCCACTCGGCGGGGCGGCGGCCGGTGCATCACAGACACTGTGAAACTGTGGTAGCTTGGCAGCGTGAAGAACATCACGCTGTCCGTGCCAGACGACGTCTACCGGGCCGCGAGGATCCGGGCCGCCGAGCGCGGCGGCTCGGTCAGCGCGCTCGTCGCCGCGTACCTCCGCTCGCTGTCCGATCGGGACGCCGAGTTCTCGCGGCTCGAGTCACAGCAGCGACAGGTCCAGCAGGAGATCGAGCACTTCAGCGCCCGCGACCGTCTCGACCGCGACGGGCTCCACGCGCGTGCGCTTCGTTGACACCAACATCCTGCTCTACGCGATCTCACGCGATCCGCAGGAGCGTGCCAAGGCGGAGCGCGCCAACGAGATCCTCGCCGGCAGGGACGTCGCGCTGTCCGTCCAGGTCCTGCAGGAGTTCTACGTCCAGGCGACTCGCGAGAGCCGGAGCAATCCGCTCGGCCACGAGCACGCCGCGAGGCTGGTCGAGGCGTTCCTGCGCTTCCCGGTCCAGGAGATCACGACAGCGGTGCTGCTCGCCGCGATGGCGACGCACCGGCGGTTCGGCATCTCCTACTGGGACGCCGCGATCCTCGAGGCATGCCGCGCCCTCGGGTGCGAGCTCGTGCTCTCGGAGGACCTGGGCGACGGTGCGGACTACGGGGGCGTGCGGGTGGAGAACCCGTTCTGTGCCCGCTGACCCCCGTACCTAGGCGGCGGCTCAGCTCGACTGGTCAACCGCGGCGAACGCCGCAAGGGCTCGGTCGATGTCCTCCGCGCTGTGCGCGGCCGACATCTGCGTGCGGATCCGAGCCTGGCCGCGCGGAACGACAGGGTGCGAGAACGCGACGACGTAGATGCCGTGGGTGAGGAGCCGGTCGGCCGTCGCGGCCGCCACGTTCGCGTCGCCGAACATCGCCGCCAGCATCGAAGCGGGGGTGCGCGACGGGGCGCTCTCACCCGGGAGCAAGCTGCCGCCGGTCCGCCGGCTGGCGAGTCATCTCGGCGTGAGTCCCGTCACCGTCTCCGCCGCGTATCGCACGCTGCGCGGTCGCGGTCTGGTAGCGACCGATGGACGCCGGGGGACCAGCGTGAGCCTCGGTCCCGCGCTGCCCACGCGGGCGCTCGCTCCGGTGCCGGCCGGGGTGCGCAACCTCGCAGACGGCAATCCCGATCAGCGCCTGCTGCCCTCTCTCCGCTCTGCGCTCCGGCAGGTGAGTGTCGTGCCGCGCCTCTACAGCGAGCGGCCGGACCTGAGCGCGCTCGTCGACCTGGCGCGGCGGGGGTTCCTGGCCGACGCCGTCCCCGCCGACGCCGTCACCGTGGTCGCTGGCGCCCACGACGGCTTCGAGCGGGTGCTCAGCGCCCATCTCCGGCAAGGCGACAGGATCGCTGTCGAGGATCCGGGCCACGCCAACCTCCTGGACCTGGTGGGCGCCCTCGGACTGCAGCCCGAGCCGGTCCCGGTGGACGACTCGGGCCTCATCCCGGACCATTTGGAGCGAGCCCTGCGCGCCGGAGCTCACGCCGTCTTCCTCACTCCCCGGGCCCAGAACCCGACGGGCGCCGCGCTCGACGAGCCGCGGACGCGAGACCTGCGTGCCGTCCTGCGTCGATTCCCCGAGACGCTCGTGATCGAGGACGATCACTCCACCACGGTCGCCGGTGCACCGGCTCGCACGCTGGTCGATCGGCGCCTCGCGCGCTGGGCGGTCGTCCGCGGCGTCTCGAAGACGCTCGGGCCGGATCTCCGTCTCGCGGTGCTCGCCGGAGACACCACGACGGTCGCGCGAGTGGAGGGACGCCGCCTGCTCGGAGCCGGCTGGGTCAGCGGCATCGTGCAGATGCTCACCGTCGCGCTGTGGTCCGACACCGACGTCGGTGAGCTCATCGAGCGGGCCGCCGAGACCTACGCCGAGCGCCGAACCGCGCTGGTGGACGCGCTTGCGGCCGAGGGAATCCCCTCACACGGACAGTCGGGCTTCAACGTCTGGATCCCAGTCGCGGCGGAGCGTACGCCGTCGCGTCTCCTGCTCGAGGCGGGATGGGCGGTGAGCCCTGGAGAGCGCTTCCGGCTGGCGAGCCCGCCGGGGCTCCGGGTGACGGCGGCGACCCTGCAGCCCGACGAGGCCCGCCGGTTCGCGAAGGACATGGCGCGGACACTTCAGCCCAGCACCGGTACCTACGGCGCTTGACTCGCGGTCACCCCGCGCGCATCGGGGCCTCTAGAGCCGTGGCACCGTCGGCCGGGCCCGAGGCGGTCGATCGCCCTCGGGCTAGAGGTCGTCGGCCAGCTCGGCGGCGAGCAGCTCGTACTCCGGCAGCCCCAGCTCGGACTCGAACAGGTAGGGGAGGGTGAGCACTCGAGTGCCGCTCTCGCGCTCGAGGCGGTCGAGGTGGGTGCGCTGGAGGACGGCGCGGTCGTGCTCGGTGAGCGCGGCGCGCAGGGCGGCGGTGGCCTCGGGGTCGTGGCCGTCGCGCGAGGCCGCCCGGATCGCCTTGACGTCCTTCGCGCTGAAGCGCACCGGCCAGACGCCGTTGACGATGATCGCCTCCAGGCCGAGGCCGACGGCGTCGGGGAGCCTGCGGCCCAGCTCGAGGGTCTCGACCACCGGCATCTCCTCGGGCAGCGCGACGGCCACGTAGCCGGTTCGCTCCGGGTCGCCGAGCAGGTCCTGGATCTTCCCCGCCTGACGGCGGATCGGCCCCACGCGGGCGATCTCGCCGAAGGTGCGCGGCGTGGTGAGCATCGCGAGCCCGTGGCCCGACGCCGGTGCGTCGACCACGACCAGGTCGTAGGTGCGGTTGCGCGCGTCCCAGCGCGAGAGCTGCGCCAGCTCCCACACCTTGGCGATCGTGATCAGCTCCTTGGCGCCCGGCGCGGCCGCGATGAAGTACTGGAACGCGTGCGAGCGGGTCAGCATCCGCAGCGGCGCGCCGCCGCCGAGCTGCTTGGCGAGCCACTCCTGCAGCGCCTGGCTCGGGTCGATCGTGATCGCCCACAGGTTCTCGGCGAGCTGGACCTCCGTCTCCGCGGTCACGCCCTCGCGCTTGAACGAGCGCGACACCCGGTCCTGCTCGGAGACCTCGCAGACGATCGTCCGGCGCCCGGCTTCCGCCGCGGCCAGGCCGATCGCCGCGGCCACCGTCGTCTTGCCGACGCCGCCCTTGCCGGTGACGTAGAGGAGGCGCCGATCGGCCAGGAGTGCTTCCATCGACTGCAAGCATGACGATCGAGGCAATGGACCCGACGCTCGACACCGCCTACGAGACGTGCCGGCGCATGCACCGCCGCCACGACCCGACGTACTACTGGGCCACTCGCCGCCTGCCCGCCGACGTGCGGCCGGCCACGCACGCGCTCTACGGCTACGTCCGCACGGCCGACCAGCTCGTCGACGGCCCGCGCCGGCCGGCCACGCCGGGGGCCCGCCGCGCGGCACTGGACGCCTGGGAGGCGGAGCTGCGCGCCGGCCTGCACCACGGCGCCTCGCCGCATCCGGTGATCGGCGCGCTGGTCCACGCCGCCCGCCGCCACGAGCTGCCGCTCGACGAGCTGGGCCCCTACATGCGCTCCATGCGCACCGACTGCGAGCCCGTCCGGATCGCCAGCTGGGACGAGCTGTGCGGCTACATGGACGGCTCCGCCGGCTCCGTCGGGCGGATCATGGCGCCGCTGCTGGGCGTCCACGCACGCCATCACGCCGACTACGGGCGGCTCGGCCTGGCGTTCCAGCACGCCAACTTCGTGCGCGACGTCCGCGAGGACTGGCGGCTGGACCGGATCTACCTGCCGCGCGAGGACCGCGAGCGCTTCGGCGTCGCCGAGGAGGACTTCGGGCGCGAGCGCGCGACCCCCGAGCTGCGCGGGCTGATCGCCCACGAGGTGGCACGCGCGCGCCGGCTGTTCGCAGCCGCCGCGCCCGCCGTCGCCGCCGCGCCCGCGGCGGTGCGGCCCGGCGTGCGGCTCGCGTGCGCGGTCTACGAGTCGGTGCTCGACCGGGTCGAGGCGGCCGGCTACGACGTCCTCGGCCGGCGCACGGGCGTGCGCCTCTGGCGGCTCCCGCTGCTCGCGTGGGGAGCGCTGCGGTGACGCGCCGCGCGACGCTGCGCGGCGCCGAGCGGACGCCGCTCGAGGGCGCCGCCGCGCGGGCGGACCTGCTCGTCTGCGGCGCGAGCTTCGCCGGGCTGGCCGTCGCGCGCGAGCTGGCGGGCGGCGGCGCCGACGTCCTGCTGCTCGACCGCTACGAGATCGGCGAGCGGGCGACCTCCGCCTGCGCCGCGCCGACGTCGTGGCTGCACGCCATGGGGGTGCGCCGCGCGATCCGCCAGGAGCTGCCGTGCATGGCCTTCCACACACCCCACGGCTCGGCGCGCTTCCGGCTGCCGTGGAGCTGGAGCGCGTTCGACTACCGCGAGCTGTGCCGCGAGCTGTTCGCCCAGGCCGGGGACGCGCGGTTCGAGATCGCCACGGTCGAGGGTCGCAGCGGCGACACGGTGCACACCGACCGCGGCGACGTCAGCGCGCCGCTGATCGTCGACGCGCTCGGCTGGCGCCGTGTCCTCGGCCCGGGCGCGAACGTCCAGCCGCCGGAGGCGCGCATCTCGCGCGGCCTGGAGGTCCACCCCGAGGGCGGCGGGGTCGACCTCGACTGCTGGATCGATCGCTCGGTGGTCCGCTACGGCTACGCGTGGTCGGTGCCCGCCGGGGGCGAGCAGCGCGTCGGCGTCGGCTCCTACGAGCCACGCCACCACGTCAAGGAGCCGACGCGCGAGCTGGCGCGCCGCCTCGACGTGCCGCCCGTCCGCTACCAGGGCAACTGGTTCCCGCACGAGCTGCGCCTCGCCGCCGAGGACGGCGTCTTCTTCGCCGGGGATTCCGCCGGCCACTGCCTGCCGCTCTCCGGCGAGGGCATCCGCACCGCGTTCTACTTCGGCATCGCCTGCGGGCGCGAGCTGCGCACCGTGCTCGCCGGCGGGCAGACCCGCGAGCAGGCACTGGCCGCCTACGCGGGCTTCTCCGCCGCTCACGCCCCGGCCTTCCGCGTGATGGGCCGCCTGCAGCGGCTGATCCCGGCGCTGCCGCCGCGCGCGCTCACCGCACTGTTGGCGCTCGCGGGCCGCCGCCGTCCGTGCCGGTGGGCGTTCAACCGCTACCTCGAGGCCGCGCACCCGCGCTTCGCGACCCCCGCGTCAGGCCGGCGGGCCGAGCACGCGCAGCCCGCACGCAGCGCGGTCGCATCATGATGCTAAGATACAATGATGGCGAAGGTTCGGACCACGCTCACGATCGACGAGGACGTACTCCGTGAGGTGAAAGTGAGGGCCGCACGCACCGGCGCCGGCGACAGCGAGGTGATCGAGCAGGCGCTGCGGCGGGACCTCGGCATCGATCTCATGGATCGCCTCTGGGCCGTGGCGGACATGGATGAGGACGAGGCGATGGCGCTTGCGGTCGAGGCACAGCACGCGACGCGGTCCCGTCGTGCGTAAGTGCGGGCGGTCCTCGATCCGAATGTCCTCATCTCGGCGGTGATCTCGCGCAACGGTGCGCCTGCGCAGCTGGTGGACCGGTGGCGTACGGGCCAGTTCGAGCTGATCGTCTCGGCGGAACTGCTCGCTGAACTCGCGCGCGCGCTCGCCTACCCCACGCTGGTCGCACGCATCCCGCCGGACAGGGCAGCCGGCTACGTGTCGATGCTCGGACGCCGAGCCGTTCTCGCGCCGGATCCGCCGGATCCGGTGCCACGCTCGACGGATCCGACCGACGACTACCTGCTCGCGCTGGCGGAGGCCCAGCGCGCGGTCCTCGTGTCGGGCGATCGCCATCTCCTCTCGCTCGCCGAGCGGCTGCCGGTCGTCTCACCGCGCGACTTCCTGAACCGGCTGGACGCAGGCCCCACCTAGACTCCCGGCCTCGATGGAGGCGATCGCCTACGACGAGCACGGCCTCGTGCCCTGCGTGATCCAGGACTGGGCCACGGGCGAGGTCCTGACGCTGGCCTACATGAACGCGGACGCGCTCGAGCGCACGCGCGCGACGGGCGAGCTGCACCTGTGGAGCCGCTCGCGCGAGGAGCTGTGGCGCAAGGGCGCGACGTCGGGCCATACGCAGGCGGTGCGCGCGCTGCGCTACGACTGCGACGCCGACGCGCTGCTCGCGCTGGTCGAGCCCGCCGGGCCGGCCTGCCACACCGGCGAGCGCACGTGCTTCCACCGCGGGCAGCTCGACCCGATGCCCCACGAGGCGCTGCCGGCGCTGGAGCGGACGATCGCGTCGCGCGCGGAGGAGCGGCCCGAGGGCTCCTACACCGCCGCGCTGCTGGCCGACCCGCGCCGGGCGGGGGAGAAGGTCACCGAGGAGGCGGAGGAGGTCGTGCGCGCCGCACGCGAGGAGCCCGACGAGCGCGTGGCCGAGGAGGCCGCCGACGTCCTCTACCACCTCGCCGTGCTGTTGCGCTCGCGCGGGCTCGGCCTGGCGGCCGCGGAGAGGGTGCTGCTTGCCCGCCGCCGCTTTGAGTGAGTCATGTCCGTGCTCGCGTCATGGTGACTCTGTCGGACATGACGGATAAGACGACCCTGGAGGTCGCGCCGTCGCTCGAGGAGGCCCGCGCGCTGGCCGGCGAGCACAACCTCGTGCCCGTCACGCACACCTTCGTCGAGGACTGCGAGACGCCGGTCTCGGCGTTCCTGAAGCTGCGCGGGGCCGGCCCGGCGTTCCTGCTCGAGTCCGCCGAGCAGGGCCAGCGCGTCGGGCGCTGGTCGTTCATCGGCTACAAGCCGCGCAGCGTCGTGCGCTGGAGCCTGGCCGACGGCGGCGACCCCTACGAGCTGGCGGCCGCCGCCGTCTCGCGCCACCGCCAGGCGATGATCGGATCCCCGCCCACCCTGCCGCCGTTCGCGGGCGGGGCGGTCGGCTTCTTCGGCTACGACTGCGTGCGCGCCGTCGAGCGCCTCGCCGAGCCCAACCCCGACCCCGTCGGCCTGCCCGACATGGCGCTGATGCTCTCCGACGTCATCCTCGCCTTCGACCACCTGCGCCACACGGTCACGATCCTCGCCAACGCCTACCTCGACGAGGACGGCGGCGTCGAGGCCGCGCACGCGCGCGCCGTGGCGTCGATCCGCGAGGTGCGCGAGCGGCTCGCCGGGCCGCTGCCACGAGCGGCGACGCCCGCCGCGCCGCGCGAGGCGCCCGTCTTTGAGTCCAACATGCCGCGCGCGGCGTTCGAGGCGATGGTCGCGCGCATCGTCGAGTACGTGCACGCGGGCGACGCGTTCCAGGTCGTGCCCTCCCAGCGCTGGTCGGCGCGCGCGCCCGTCCAGCCGTTCTCGATCTACCGCGGCCTGCGCGCCGTCAACCCGTCGCCGTACATGTACTTCCTGGACTTCGAGGACTTCCAGGTCGTCGGCGCCTCGCCCGAGCCGCTCGTCACCGTCGCCGGTCGCAGCGTCTCCACGCGCCCGATCGCCGGCACGCGCCCGCGCGGCGCCAGCGCCGACGAGGACCAGCGGATCGCCGCCGAGCTGCTGGCCGACGAGAAGGAGCGAGCCGAGCACGTGATGCTCGTCGACCTCGGCCGCAACGACCTCGGCCGCGTGTGCGAGTACGGCTCCGTGGAGGTCGAGACGTTCATGAGCGTCGAGACCTACTCGCACGTGATCCACATCGTCTCCTCGGTCGCCGGGCGCCTGCGCGAGGACGTCTCCGCCGTGCAGGCGCTGCGCTCCGTGCTGCCGGCCGGCACCCTCTCGGGCGCCCCGAAGGTGCGCGCGATGGAGATCATCGACGAGCTCGAGCCGGTCAAGCGCGGCGCCTACGGCGGCGCGGTCGGCTGGCTCTCCTACGCCGGCCAGCTCGACACCTGCATCTGCATCCGCACCGTCGTCGTCAAGGACGGGATCGCGCACGTCCAGGCCGGCGGCGGCACGGTGGCCGACGCCAAGCCCGACTACGAGTACGAGGAGTCGCGCGCGAAGGCGCGCGGCGTCGTGCAGGCGGTCGAGCTGGCGGTCGCGCAGGCGGACTGGGAATGAGGCGCGTTCTCGTGATCGACAACTACGACTCGTTCACCTACAACCTCGTGCAGTACCTGGGCGAGCTGGGTGCCGAGGTCGAGACGGTCCGCAACGACGTCGCCTCCACGGAGGACCTGCTGGCCGGCGGCTGGGACCGCGTCGTCGTCTCCCCGGGCCCGTGCACCCCGAAGGAGGCCGGCATCTCGGTGGCGGTGATGCGCCGCTTCCCCGAGGACGGCGTCCCCACGCTCGGCGTCTGCCTCGGCCACCAGTCGCTCGCGCAGGCGTTCGGCGGGCGCGTCGTGCGCCACGTGCCGGTGCACGGCAAGGCCACCGAGGTCACCCACGACGGCGAGGGGCTGTTCGCGGGGCTGCCGGCCCCGCTCGTGGTCGGTCGCTACCACTCGCTCGTGGTGGACCCAGAGCTGCCGGCGTGCCTGCAGGCCACCGCCCACGGCGGCGGCGTGCTGATGGCGATGCGCCACCGCGAGCTGCCCGCCCACGGCGTCCAGTTCCACCCCGAGTCGGTCCTCACCCCGGACGGCAAGCGGCTGCTGGAGAACTTCCTTGCCTAACCCCGTGCTCACGCACGCCCTCGACGCGCTCGCCTCCCGCCGCGACCTCTCCGCCGAGCAGGCCGCCGCGGTGCTGGCCGAGATCATGGACGGCAACGCCTCCGAGGTGGAGACCGCCGGCGTGCTCGTCGCGCTGCGCACGAAGGGTGAGACCGTCGAGGAGATCGAGGGGCTGGCGCAGACGATGCGCCGCTTCGCCACGCCGGTGACGACCGGCCGCGACGACCTGATCGACACCGCCGGCACAGGCGGCGGGCGCCCGACCTTCAACGTCTCCACCACCGCGGCGCTGATCGCCGCCGGCGCGGGCTGCGCCGTGGCCAAGCACGGCAACCGGTCCGCCACGGGGCTGTCCGGCTCGGCCGACCTGCTGGAGGCGCTGGGCGTGCGCATCGACCTGGCGCCCGAGGCGATCGCCCGCTGCATCGCCGAGGTCGGGTTCGGGTTCATGTTCGCCCCGGCCCACCACGGCGCGACCCGCTTCGTGGTCCCCGTGCGCAAGGAGCTGGCGGTGCGCACGATCTTCAACTTCCTCGGGCCGCTCACCAACCCGGCGGGCGCGACGCGCCAGGTGGTCGGCGTGTCCGACCCCGCAGTGCTGGAGACGATCGCCGGGGCCCTGGCGAGGCTGGGGGCCCGCAGGGCGCTGGTAGTGTCCAGCGCCGACGGTCTGGACGAGATGAGCACGTCGGGGACAACGCGCGTCGTCGAGGTCGACGGCAGCCGGCTGCGCCGGTACGAGGTGTCCCCCGAGGACGTCGGGCTGCCCCGTGCCGCGTCGGACGCGCTCGCCAGTGGCCCGCCGGACGTCAACGCGGCCACCACGCGCCGCATCCTCGCCGGCGAGCCCGGCCCCGAGCGCGACGTCGCGCTGCTCAACGCCGGCGCCGCGATCTACGTCTCCGGCCGCGTCGAGGACCTCGCGACGGGCGTCCGCACGGCAGCCGAGGCGGTCGACTCCGGCGCCGCCGCGGCCGCGCTCGAGGCGCTGTCCGAGCTGACCGCCAAGCTGGCGCCCGCCCGATGAACGTCCTCACGACGCAGCTCGCACCCGTCCGATGAACGTCCTGGACCGCATCGTCGACGACACGCGCGACGAGGTCGCCCGCCGCCGGGAGGAGGTGCCGCTGGCGCGCCTGGAGGCCGCCCTCGGCGACCGCCCCGAGGCGCGCCCGTTCCAGGAGGCGCTCACGCGCCCCGGCGTGTCGGTGATCGCCGAGCACAAGCGCCGCTCGCCCTCGGCGGGGCGGATCCGCGAGGGCGCGACGGTGACCGAGGTCGTGCAGGCCTACGAGCGCGGCGGCGCGGCCGCGCTGTCGATCCTCACCGAGCCGTTCCACTTCGGCGGCTCGCTCGGCGACCTGCGCGAGGCGCTCGCCACCACCGAGCTGCCGATCCTGCGCAAGGACTTCATCGTCGACCCCTACCAGCTCTACGAGTCCGCGGCCGTGGGCGCCGACGCGATCCTGCTTATCGTCGCCGTGCTGGACCCCGACCACCTCTACGACCTGCTGCGCGAGGCGCGCGACCTCGACCTCGACGCCGTCGTGGAGGTCCACGACGAGCGCGAGCTGGAGGTCGCGCTCGACGTCGAGGCCGACGTGCTCGGCCTCAACAACCGCGACCTCAACGACTTCTCCGTCGACATCGACCGCACCTACGAGCTGCTGGCCGACGTGCCCGCCGGCAAGACCGTGGTCGCCGAGTCGGGCTACTCCTCGCGCGACCAGCTGGAGGAGCTGGAGCGCGTCGGCGTCGACGCGGTGCTGATCGGCGAGACGCTGATGCGCGCGACCGACGTCGAGGCCGCCTGCCTCGAGCTGACCGACGGCGGCGACCTCGACCGCTGAGCGGTTCCCCAGGGTTTACCTGGCATTCACGCCCTGGGTCGATGTTGGACGTGGTGAAGAGCTCGTTCCTGCCGATGCTGGCCGCCGGCGTCCTGGGCGGCGTCGTGACCGCCGCCGCGCTGCTCGGCGCCGGCGCCATGGACGACCGGATGCCCCGCACGGTCGTCCAGTCTCCGCTGCTGGGCGCCGCGGCGGGCACCGTCGCCGCGGGCGCGTCGGGCCTCACCGTGCGCGACATCTATCGCCGCGCCGCTCCCGGGGTGGTGTTCGTGCGGGCCCGCACGCTGCAGGGCGGGCCGTCGCCGTTCGACCTCGCGCAGCGCTCGGAGAACCTGGCCACCGGCTCGGGCTTCGTGATCGACGGCGATGGGCGCCTGCTGACCAACGCGCACGTCGTGGCGGGGGCCACCGACATCCGCGTGACCTTCTCCGACGACCGGACCGTGCCGGCGCGCGTGATCGGCAAGGACGAGGACACCGACCTCGCGCTGCTCGAGGTCGAGCCCGAGGGGCTCGAGCTGCGCCCGCTCGAGCTGGGCAGCTCGGCCTCGGTGCAGGTCGGTGACCCGACGGTGGCGATCGGCAACCCGTTCGGGCTGGACCGGACGCTGACCACCGGCGTCGTGTCGGCCAAGCAGCGGCGGATCGTGGCGCCGAGCGGCTTCTCGATCGACAACGTGATCCAGACCGACGCGGCCATCAACCCCGGCAACTCCGGCGGCCCGCTGATCGACGCGGCGGGCCGGGTGGTCGGGATCAACTCCCAGATCGCCACCGGCGGCAGCGTGGGCATCGGCTTCGCCGTCCCGGTCGACACCGCGAAGGCGATCATCCCCGAGCTGCAGGCCCATCACACGGTCAGCCACGCCTACCTGGGCATCCGCGGCGGCGAGGGCGATCCGCTGGTCTCGCTCGACGAGGGCGGGGCGCCCGGCGTGGCCGTCCAGGAGGTCGACCCGCGCGGCCCCGCGGCGCGGGCCGGCATCCTCGGCGACGGCGCCGTGGCCGGCGGCGACGTGATCGTCGCCGTCGACGGGCAGCCCGTCCGCTCGATGGCCGACGTCGACGACGTCGTCACCCGCCACCGTCCGGGGGACGGCCTGGCCGTGCGGCTGCTGCGCGACGGCGCCGAGCTGACGGTGCAGGTCGAGCTGACCGAGCGCCCCGCCTCGGTGCCGATCGGCTGAGCCCGGATCCGCCGAGGCCCGCGGGATCGGCGGATCCAGGCTGAGCCGGGCTCCCTGCGCCTACGATGGACCCGTGACCCGGGTCAAGGTCTGCGGCATCACCCGCCTCGAGGACGCCGAGCGCTCCGTCGAGCTGGGCGCCTGGGCGCTCGGGTTCATCCTCTGGGAGCGCTCCCCCCGTGCCGCAGACCCCGCCGTGGCGGCCGGGATCGCCCGTGCGCTGCGCCGCCGGGTCGAGCTGGCCGGCGTGTTCGTCGACCCGACCCTCGACGAGGTCGCGCGCGCAGCCGACACGCTCGGGCTCAGCCTGCTGCAGCTGCACGGCGACGAGGGCCCCGCGTTCTGCGCCGAGGCCGGGCGGCGGACCGGCTGCCGCGTGATCAAGGCCGCGCGCGTCGCCTCCGGGGCGGACCTGCAGGCGCTCGAGCGCTTCCGGACCGACTTCCACCTGCTCGACACGAGGGTCGAGGGCCTGCGCGGCGGCAGCGGCCGGGCGTGGGACTGGGAGCTGGCCGCCCACCGGCGCTCGAAGGTCCCCGCGATCCTCTCCGGCGGCCTGACGCCCGACAACGTCGCCGAGGGGATCGCGGCCGTGCGCCCGTACGCCGTCGACGTGGCCTCGGGAGTGGAGGCCGCGCCCGGCGTCAAGGACCCGGCGAAGCTGGAGGCGTTCCTGGCGGCGGTGAGCCCGGCCGAGGCGCCCGTCCCGTGACCGCCGTCGATCACCGCTTCGGCCCCTACGGCGGCCAGTACGTCCCCGAGACGCTGATGCCGGCGCTGGCCGAGCTGGAGGCCGCGTGGGTGGACGCGCGCGCGGACGCGGGCTTCCTCGAGGAGCTCGGCACGCTGCTGCGCGACTTCGCGGGGCGCCCGACGCCGCTCTACCACGCCAAGCGGCTCTCCGGCGCGGTCGGCCACCCCGTCTACCTCAAGCGCGAGGACCTCCTCCATACGGGCGCGCACAAGATCAACAACGCGCTCGGCCAGTGCCTGCTCGCCGTGCGCATGGGCAAGACGCGGATCATCGCCGAGACCGGCGCGGGCCAGCACGGCGTCGCCACGGCCACCGCGTGCGCGCTGCTCGGCGTCGAGTGCGTCGTCTACATGGGCACGGAGGACATGCGCCGCCAGCGGCCCAACGTCGAGCGCATGGGGCTGATGGGCGCGCGCGTGGAGCCGGTCGACGCCGGCGCCCGCACGCTCAAGGAGGCCGTGTCGGCGGCGATCCGCGACTGGGTGGCCAACGTGGGGGACACGCACTACGTGATCGGTTCCGCGGTCGGGCCGGCTCCGTTCCCCGCGCTCGTTCGCGACCTGCAGCGGGTGATCGGCGACGAGTCCCGCGCCCAGGCGCTCGAGACGCTCGGCCGGCTGCCCTCGCGCGTGGTCGCCTGCGTGGGCGGCGGCTCGAACGCGATCGGGATCTTCGTGCCCTTCGTCGGCGACCCCGAGGTGGCGCTCGTCGGGGTCGAGGCCGCCGGCGACGGGATCGAGACGGGCCGCCACGGAGCCCCGCTCACGCTCGGCGGGCGCGGCGGCGTGCTGCACGGCGCCTACTCGGCGATCATGCAGGACGAGGACGGCCAGATCCTCGAGGCGCACTCGATCTCGGCGGGCCTGGACTATCCGGGGACCGGGCCCGAGCACGCCCACCTGCGCGACTCCGGCCGCGCGCGCTACGTCGCCGTCACCGACGCCGACGCGCTGGCCGCCTTCCGCCGCGTGGCCGAGCTGGAGGGGATCGTGCCGGCGCTGGAGTCCTCGCACGCCGTCGCCTGGGCGCTCGGGCCCGGGGCGGAGGAGGTGCAGGGAGAGCCGGACTTCGTCGAGCTGATCTGCCTCTCCGGCCGCGGCGACAAGGACCTCGCCGAGGCCCTCTCGGCGATCGGGTCCGCCCCGTGACCGCCGCGACGATCGACACCGGGCTGGAGCGGATCGCGGCCGCCTTCGCGGGCGCCGCCGGCGCGGCGGCGCTGATGCCGTACCTGATGGGCGGCTTCCCGACCCTGGAGGCGTCCGTGCGGATCGGCGAGGCCTACGCCGAGGCCGGCGCCGACCTGCTCGAGCTGGGCGTCCCGTTCTCCGACCCGCTGGCCGACGGCCCCGTCATCCACGCCGCGGCGACGCGCGCGCTCGCCGGCGGCGCCACCCTGCATCACGCGCTGGAGGCCGGCGCGCGGCTGGCGCAGCGGATCCCGGTCGTGCTCATGTGCTACGCGAACCCGCTGCTCGCGCGCGGCCTGGAGCGCTTCGTCGACGAGCTGGCGCAGCGCCGCATCAGCGGCCTGATCGTGCCCGACCTGCCGCTCGAGGAGGCGCCGGCGCTGCTGGCGGCCTGCGACGGCGCGGGCGTCGCGCTCGTGCCGCTCGTCGCGCCCACCACGCCCCCCGAGCGCCTGGCCGCGATCGGCGCGCGGGCACGCGGGTTCCTCTACACCGTCGCGGTGACCGGGACCACCGGGGAGCGCGCCGACGGCGACGTGGCCGCGGTGCTGGCGCGCGCCAAGGCCCATGCGAACGTGCCGGTCGCGCTCGGCTTCGGCATCTCCACGCCGCAGCAGGCCGCCGCTGCCGCGGCCGCGGGCGCCGAGGGCGTCATCGTGGGCTCGCGGCTCGTGCGCGCCGCCGCCGAGGCCGACGCCGCCGGCGAGGATCCCGCGGCCGCCGCCGGCGAGATCGTCGCCGCGCTCGCCGCCGCCCTCAGGCTCACCCGGTAGGCTGCGCGCCCACATGGGCATCTACTACACGCTGATCGGCGGCCTCGTCGTCTGGATCGTCCTGTGGGCGATCGGCGTGAAGGGCTTCGACGCGTTCATGGTCACGATCGTGATGCTGGTCGTGGCGGCGACGGTGCACATCGTGGTGCCGTTCCTGCCCGGCAACCGCAGGGCCCGCTAAGCCGCTCGGAGCGGGCCGCCGCGCACCCTCCGGTGCGCCGCGGAACCGCATTCCGCCGGGATTCCTGCCACGATTACGGGCAACCCTCGGACGGCGTGCCTACAATCGCCGCCGCACATACGACTCCTGAGGAGGGGTTCCTTGAATTCACGTTCTCTGGCAGCTTCCGGCTGCCTGGTCGCCGCTCTGGCCTTCGGCGTTGCCGCCTGCGGCGGCGACGACGAAGACAGCGGCAGCGGCGGTGGTGGCGGCGGCGGCGAGGCCGCCACGTCGGTCAACGTCTACTCCTCCCTGCCGCTGCAGGGCGCGTCGCGCCCGCAGACGACGGCGATGGTGAACGGCATCAAGCTGGCGGTCGAGCAGACCGGCGGCAAGGCCGGCAACATCACCGTCAAGTACGAGTCGCTCGACGACTCCACCGCGCAGGCGGGCACCTGGACTCCGGAGGCCGCCTCCGCCAACGCCCGCAAGGTCGCGCAGGACGACAGCGCCGCCGCCTACATCGGCGAGTTCAACTCCGGCGCCTCCGCGGTCTCGATCCCGATCCTCAACGAGGGTGGCGTCCCGCAGATCAGCCCGGCGAACACCGCCGTGGGCCTGACCACCGACGAGCCCGGCGCCGAGCCCGGCGAGCCGGACAAGTACTACCCGACCGGCGAGCGGACCTACGCCCGCATCGTCCCCAAGGACACGATCCAGGGTGCCGCGCTGGCCACGCTCATGAAGGAGGACGGCTGCACCAAGGTCCAGCTGCTCAACGACAAGGAGGTCTACGGCGCCGGCCTGGCCAGCAACATCGAGTCCTCCGCGAAGGAGCAGGGCCTGGCCGTCGTCTCCAACGAGGCGATCGACAAGAACGCGGCGAACTACCGCTCGCTGGCCGCCAAGGCCGAGGGCGCCGGCGCGGACTGCATGGTCTACTCCGGGATCACCGCCAACAACGCGGTGCAGATCTACAAGGACTTCGCGGCGGCGCTGCCGGACGCGAAGCTCTTCGGGCCTGACGGCGTCGCCGAGTCCGGCTTCGCCGATCCGAAGGAGGGCGGCATCCCCGCCGCCGTCGCGAGCCGCGTGAAGGTCACCGTGGCCACCCTCTCACCGGACGAGTACCCGCCGGAGGGCCAGAAGTTCTTCCAGGACTTCGAGGCGAAGTACAGCGAGCCCAACCCCGACCCGTACGCCATCTACGGCTACGAGGCCATGCGCCTCGTGCTCGACGCCATCCAGCGTTCGGGCACCGGCGAGAAGGCGGACGTGCTGAAGGCGATCTTCGAGACGAAGGACCGCCAGAGCGTGCTCGGCACCTACTCGATCGACGAGAACGGCGACACGTCGCTCACCGACTACGGCATCTACTCGATCGACGGCGGCGAGTTGTCGTTCGACAAGACCATCAAGGCAGCGGCCGAGTAAGGACCGCCGCCTGACGGCCGAGCGGGCCGGGGGCGAAGAAACTTTCGCCCCCGGCCCTTGGCTGTTCTGGCATGCTGTCCACCGACACATGGAAGCCGCCTCACTCTCTGCGCGCCCGGCAGTCAAGGGCGACCGCCTGAGGGCGTTCATCGGGACCTACGGCCTGATCGCCGTCCTGCTGGCGCTGCCCGTCTACTTCGCGGCCTACGACCTGGTCAACGACGGGAGCCTCACCCGCATCGGGAACAACCTCGTCGACGGCATCTCCAACGGCGCCATCTGGGCCCTGATCGCCATCGGCTACACCCTGGTCTACGGCATCGTCGAGCTGATCAACTTCGCACACGGCGAGGTGTTCATGATCGGCTCCTTCGTCGCCGCGAGCATGTTCGCCAGCGTTGGCCTCACGGGTGACACGGGCGTCGTCGTGCTCGCCGTCGCGCTGCTGGGGATCCTCGTGCTCTGCATGCTCGCCTCGGGAACGCTGAACGTCATGATCGAGCGTGTCGGCTACCGGCCGCTGCGCAATGCACCCAAGCTCACGGCGCTGATCACGGCGGTCGGCTTCTCCTTCATCCTGCAGAACGTCGGCCTGCTGTGGCGCGGCGGCTCACAGGAGGGCATCACCGACCTGATCCGCTCGCAGCACGAGATCTTCTCGATCAGCGGGATCGACATCACCAACGGCGACCTGCTCTCGATCTTCGTGACGATCCCGCTGCTGCTGCTGATGACCGCGTTCCTCGGTCGCAGCCGGCTCGGCAAGGCGATGCGCGCGACCGCGCAGGACCCCGAGGCCGCGCGGCTGATGGGCATCAACGTCGACACCACGATCTCGCTGACCTTCCTGATCGGCGGCATGCTGGCGGGCGCCGCGGGCCTCATCTACGCGCTCTACCAGACCACGATCTGGTACTTCCAGGGCTTCACGGCCGGCCTGATCGCCTTCACCGCGGCCGTCATGGGGGGCATCGGCAACATCAAGGGCGCGGTGCTGGGAGGCTTCATCATCGGCTTCATCCAGCAGATCTCCGACAACCGCGACGAGCTGTTCGGGTTCTTCCCGCTCGGCTCGGCGTGGACGCCCGCGGTGGTGTTCGCCTACCTGATCATGATCATGACCTTCAAGCCGTCCGGCCTGCTGGGCGAGCAGACGAGGGACGCGGGATGACGACGATCGAGAAGCCGGTCGCCGAGCAGCCTCAGGCGCCCGAGGAGTCGCGCAGGTTCTCGCTGCCGCCGTGGTGGGAGAAGGCGCTCTTCCCGATCGTCATCGGACTCGCTGCGATCTTCCCGTTCTTCGTGGACTCGGGCGGGACCGCGCTCGGCACCGCCGTGCTCGCGCTGGCCTACACGGTCATGGCGCTGGGGCTGAACATCATCGTCGGCTTCGCCGGCCTGCTGGACCTCGGGTTCGTCGCCTTCTTCGCGATCGGCGCGTACGTCATGGGCTGGTTCGGCTCGCTGTTCTTCGCCGAGATCAACGGCGAGAAGGGCATCCACATCCTGGTGAGCGGGCGCGCCGCCGAGCTGCCGGGCATCCACATGAACTTCTTCCTCATCCTTGTCGCGGCGATCATCTTCACGACGATCGCGGGCATGCTGATCGGCCTGCCGACGCTGCGCCTGCGCGGCGATTACATCGCGATAGTGACGCTCGCCTTCGGCGAGATCATCGGCCGCATCGCGATCAACGGCGACGAGCTGAGGATCGGCGGTCAGGAGCTGACCGCCGGACGCCAGGGCATCACGCCGGTGGACAAGATCGACCTGCCGTTCATCGCCCCGTTCACCTCGCTGGAGCTGAAACCGTGGTTCTACACCGCGCTGGCGCTGGTCGCCGTCGCGCTGTTCGTGAACTTCCGGCTGCGCGACTCGCGCCTGGGCCGCGCGTGGGTCGCCCTGCGCGAGGACGAGGTCGCCGCGGTCTCGATGGGCGTCCCGGCGGTGAAGACGAAGCTGCTCGCCTACGGCACCGGCGCAGCCTTCGGCGGCATGGCCGGCGCGTTCCTGGGGTCGTTCAACAACACTGTCAACGCCGACCAGTTCCAGTTCTACTTCTCGATCCTGATCCTGGGCATGGTGATCCTCGGCGGCCTCGGCTCGATCTGGGGCGTCATGCTCGGCGCGATCACGCTGACGGTCATCAACTTCTACCTGATCCCCGAGACGTTCAACACGCTTCCGGGCAAGGTGGGCCTCGAGTTCGACACGACGCAGATCACCTTCGCGATCTACGGCTTCCTGCTGATCATCATGATGATCATGCGTCCGGAGGGGCTGATCCCGGAGCGCCGGCGCAAGCAGGAGCTCCACGAGGGCACAGACAGCGGAGAGCCCCCGATCACGGCGCGGGCCTGAGCACGTGTCATCGCCAGAGACCACTACGCGGCCAGATCGGCCCGAGGGCCCGCTCAGCGGCGCCACCGTGCTCGACGCCGCGAACGTGACGAAGCAGTTCGGCGGCCTGACCGCCGTCAGCGACGTCTCCTTCAAGGTCCCCGAGCGCTCGATCGTGTCGATCATCGGACCAAACGGAGCCGGCAAGACGACGTTCTTCAACATGCTCACCGGCTTCTACAAGCCGACCATGGGCAGGATCGACCTGGGCGAGCGCAACATCACGGGCGACCGGCCGGACGTGATCATGAAGCTCGGCATGGCGCGGACGTTCCAGAACATCCGCCTGTTCGGGACCATGACCGCGATGGAGAACGTGATGGTCGGGGAGAACTCGCGCATGAGCGCGGGCCTGTTCGGCTCGATCATCCGCACGCCGAAGGTGCGTAAGGAGGAGAAGGCCGCGCGCGAGAAGGCCCACGAGGAGCTCTCCTACGTCGGCGTCCGGCCGCTCCACCACGACGGGCTGGCGATCAACCTCTCCTACGGCGAGCAGCGGCGCGTGGAGATCGCCCGCGCGCTGGCCTCGGACCCGAAGATCCTGCTGCTCGACGAGCCGACCGCCGGGATGAACCCGCAGGAGTCCTCCGAGCTGACGGACTTCATGCGCCGGCTGCGCGACGAGCGCGGCATCACGATCGTGCTGATCGAGCACGACATGAAGGTCATCATGGGCGTCTCGGAGCACATCACGGTCCTCGACCACGGCGAGAAGATCGCCGAGGGCGGGCCGGCCGAGGTGCGCGCCAACCCGCGCGTCATCGAGGCCTACCTGGGCAAGAAGGCCGCCGAGGAGGAGCACGCCTAGCCATGGCCTTCCTCGAAGTCGACGACATCAAGACCTACTACGGCAACATCCAGGCGCTCAAGGGCATCACGATCGAGGTCAACGAGGGCGAGTGCGTGACGCTGATCGGCTCCAACGGGGCCGGGAAGTCCACGACGCTGCGCTCGATCTCGGGCCTCACGCCGCCCCGTGAGGGCGCGATCCGGCTCGCCGGCGACCCGATCGAGAACCTGCCGCCGCAGGAGATCGTCCGGCTCGGCATCTGCCAGTCACCCGAGGGGCGCAAGTGCTTCTCGCGCATGACCGTGCGCGAGAACCTGGAGCTGGGCGCGTTCCTGCGCCGCGACCACGACGGCATCGGCGGCGACCTCAAGCGCGTCTTCGAGCTGTTCCCGCGCCTGGACGAGCGCCAGGCGCAGAAGGCCGGCACGATGTCCGGCGGCGAGCAGCAGATGCTCGCGATCGGCCGCGCGCTGATGGGCAGCCCGCAGCTCCTGCTGCTCGACGAGCCCTCGATGGGGATCTCCCCGATCCTGACCGAGCGCATCTACGAGACCATCGCCGAGATCAACCAGCAGGGGACGACGATCCTGCTGGTCGAGCAGAACGCGAACTTCGCGCTCGAGGTCTCCCAGCGCGCCTACGTGCTGGAGACCGGCAAGGTCGTCATGTCCGATCAGTCGTCGGCGCTGCGGACCAACCCCGAAGTCCAGAAGGCCTATCTCGGAACATGATCGGCGCCACCGCACTCTGGCTGATGTACGCGTGGCTGCTGGCCGCGATCGTCGCCTCCTACCTCTCCGGCCGCAAGGGCTACAGCGAGAAGGCGGGGCTGGCCTCGGGCCTGCTCCTGCACTTCGTGGGCGTGCTCGTCTGGCTGGTGATCCCGGCCAAGGAGCACTCGAAGTGGAAGAACGTCGGGCCGTTCGGGCGCCGCAAGGCCTCCGACGTCGCGCCGCGCGCGGCGCAGGCGCAGGCGGCCGAGACGGGCGAGGACGAGCACCCGGGCAGCCGGGCCGCGTCCACCTGAGCTACTGGACGGCGTAGCGCCGGGCCATCAGCTGCGGCTCGACGTCCGTGGAGCCGGGTGAGGCGCAGGGCCGCACGGCGGCGAAGGTCGCTCCCCGTGGCTGGTCGCAGGCGACGGGGCGGTAGACGGTGGCGGCAGTGGTGGCCGCCACCGGTGCGGTCGCGGCCGGGCGCTCGCCGCCCTGCAGCGCCAGGAGCGCCACCACGACCACGGTGGCGGCGCCCGTCGTCGCGATCCGCCCCCGCCGCTCGGCGCGGCGGCGCAGCTCGCGCGTGCGGCGCGCGGTGGCGCGCACGATCTCGTCACCGAGGCGCGACAGGTCGGGGGGCAGGGGCTGGCTCATGGCTCGTCTAACTATGGTCGCAGCGGCGCGGGCGTGTCCCGCGCACCCACCACTTGGTCAGTCCGCCGCCAGGGCGGAGCGCAGCGCCTCGTCCAGATCCGGGTGACGGTACTCATAGCCGAGCTGGAGCGTGCGCTGCGGCACGGCGTTCTGGCCCTTGGTGACGATCTCGGCCATGTCCCCGTAGAGGAGCTTGATCGCGAAGGCCGGGACGGGGGCGAGGGCCGGACGATGCAGCGCGCGGCCCAGCGCCTTCGAGAAGTCGCGGTTGGTGACCGGCTCGGGCGCGGTGGCGTTGACGGCGCCCGACCAGGAGTCGTCGTCGAGCGCGTGCAGGTAGATCCCGACGACGTCGTCGGCGTGCACCCATGGCATCAGCTGCCCGCCGCCGGCCACGGGGCCGCCGACGCCGGCCTTGAAGAACGGCAGCATCTTGCCCAGCGCGCCGCCGTCCTTGTCCAGCACCACGCCGGTCCGCACGCGAACGACGCGCACGCCGTGCTCGGCCGCCTGCTCCGCCTCGCGCTCCCAGATCACGCAGACCTCCGCGAGGAAGTCGTCGCCGGGCGGGGTGTCCTCGGGCAGCGGCTCGGGGCCGTGCGGACCGTAGTAGCCGACGGCGGAGGAGGAGACGAGCGCCTTCGGGCGCGCCTGGGCGGCGCGCAGGCCCTCGACGAGGTGGCGGGTCCCGTGCTCGCGCGAAGCGTGGATGCGGCGCTTGGCGTCGTCGCTCCAGCGCTGGGCGACGTTCTCGCCCGCGAGGTGCACGACGGCGTCGCGGCCCTCGAGCGCCTCCGCGGGGGCAGGGCCGGCGCCCGGGTCCCAGGCGAGCGCGGCCTGCACGCCGTCGAGCGCCGCGCGGGCGCGCTCCGGGCTGCGGCTCAGCACGGTCACCTCGTCGCCGCGGCGCGTCAGCTCGCGCACCAGCCGCGTTCCCAGCAGCCCGGTCGCCCCGGTCACCGTCACTCGCATTCAGCTCGCCTCCGCGATCGCATGGTCGCCGTGGGTACGGGCTGCGCCGGGCCGGTGATCACCCGGCGCTGCGGGGAACCGGCGGCGCGCGGCGTGCAGGGTCGGGAAGGGAGGATCGAGAGGGGAGCGAACGTCGAAGCGCGCCCACGCCAGCCGCCTTGATCGACCTTGGCGACCAGATGCGTCCCGAACGTCGAGCCGCCCCTGCGCGAGCCGACCGGTTCGACGTTGGTCGGGCGGCCGGGCACGCCACCGCTCCACCCAGCCGCGCCCCGGCAGTCGTCACCGGCCCGCGCGGCTAGTAACCGAGGCGGGCGAGGCGCTCGGCCTCGGCCTTGCGCTTGGCCTCGCGCTCCGCGCGGCGCTCTTCCTCGCGCTCGCGGCGCGAGTCCTCCACGTTGACGATCCGCACGGACGAGCGGAAGGAGCCGTCGCGGCCGTGCGCCTCGAGGTCGCCGCGCCCCGCGCCGCGCCCGCCGCGATCGTCGCCGCGGTAGCCGTCACGGCCCCCGCCGCGGTAGCCGCCGCCACCACCGCCGGCGCCTCCGCCGCTGCGGCCCCGCGCGCCTCCGCCGCCGCCGCGACCGCGCCGGCCGCGGTCGTCGGCGCTGCGCGGGCTCACGATCGCCTTGACGTCGCGCACCGGGGTCGCTGCGAGGCGCACCCAGGCGGTGAAGGTCGGGTCGCCGGGCTTGACGCCCTGCGCCTGCTCGCAGCACACCGAGGACCACTTCATCGTCTCGCCGTCGTCACGCCGCTTGGGCTGCAGCGCCGCCAGCACGGCCTCGTGGCCGCCCACCCGGTCGATAGCCGCCACCAGCCGCGCCTGCGCCCGAGCCGAGCGGCTGGGGGAGGTGGCCGGCGGCTGCTGCGGCCGCGGCGGCGCGTCGCGCGCGGGAACGGCGGCGGCGGGAGGGGAAGCGGCGGTCTCCGCCTGAGCGGTCTCGCCGGCGGCGGGGGCGGCGGCCTCGGGCGCGGCGGCCTCGGCCGGAGCGGCTTCGGCTGCGGCGGGAGCGGCGGTCTCGGCGGCGGCGGGAGCGGCGGCCTCGGGCGCGGCGGCCTCGGCCGGAGCGGCTTCGGCTGCGGCGGGAGCGGCGGTCTCGGCGGCGGCGGGAGCGGCGGCCTCGGGCGCGGCAATCTCGGCCGGAGAGGCTTCGGTTGCGGCGGGAGCGGTGGTCTCGGCCTGAGCGGTCTCGGCGTCGGCGGGAGCGGTGGTCTCGACCGGAGCGGCCTCGGTCGGGGCGGGCGCGTCGCCCTCCTCGGCCGCCAGGGCGGCCTGCTCGGTCCGCCGCAACTCGCTCAACTTCGCGAAGAACGTCCGCCGGTGCCGTTCCGCGGCGGTCGGTCGCCGTCGCCGCGGCCGCGGTGGCCGCGACTGGGGCCGCGCAGAGCCATCGCCGGTCGGGGCGGGCGCGTCGGCGGCCGGGGTTTCGCCGGTGGGGGTTGGGGTGTCGGTGGCCGAGGCTTCGGCGGTGGGGGCAGGAGTGCCGGTGGGGGCAGAAGCGTCGGTGGCCAAGACTTCGGCGGTCTCCGGGGCGGGCGTTTCGGTCCCCGCCGGCTCGGCGGTCTCCGGGGTGGGCGTTTCGGTCGCCGCCGGCTCGGCGGTGTCCGGGGTGGGCGTTTCGGTGCCCGCCGGCTCGGTGGCGGCCGGGGGGGGCGTGGTGTCTCCGATGGGTGCGGCGGACACGGGGACTGGGGGTGCGGCGCCCGGCTCCGGTGGGTCGGCCGGG
>Ga0136616_10000032_pt1 | contig 52822 bp, 58 predicted proteins | sample AntDrymUQ2992106_2_FD_106648 | JGI IMG/M metagenome (GOLD analysis project Ga0136616, IMG submission 106648) | Polar desert sand microbial communities from Dry Valleys, Antarctica - metaG UQ299 (21.06) | ecosystem: Environmental > Terrestrial > Soil > Desert | place: Antarctica: Dry Valley... | reverse complement strand
GTCGAGCTGGACGGTGCCGAGCTGCCACGAGCGCCCGATCGAGTCGGTCATGTGGAGGTCGATCTTCGGCCCGTAGAAGGCGCCGTCGCCGGCGTTGAGGTCGTAGTCGAGGCCGCGAGCGCGCAGCGCGCCCTCGAGCGCGGCTTCGGCGCTGTCCCACATCGCGTCTGTGCCGATCCGCCGCTCGGGCCGCGTCGAGAGCTCGAGCCGCGGCTCGAAGCCGAACAGGTCGTACAGGAAGAACCCGAAGTCGAGGCACCCGATCACCTCGTGCTCGACCTGCTCCTCGGTGCAGAAGATGTGGGCGTCGTCCTGGGTGATGTGGCGGACGCGCAGGAGGCCGTGGAGGGTGCCGCTCGGCTCGTGGCGGTGCACGAGGCCGGCTTCCGAGAGCCGTAGCGGCAGGTCGCGGTAGGAGCGGCGGTCGGCCTTGTAGATCTGGATGTGCGCCGGACAGTTCATGGGCTTCAGACCCATCGGGCGCCCCTCGACGTCGGTGAAGTACATGTTCTCGCGGAACTTCTCCCAGTGGCCCGACTGGCGCCAGAGGTCTGAGTCGTAGAGGATCGGCGTCTGGACCTCGCGGTAGCCGCGGCGGCGGTTCTCGGTGCGCCACAGGTCCATCAGCTCGTTGAGGAGCGTCATGCCGGCCGGCTGCCAGAACGGCGACCCCGGAGAGACGTCCGAGAACAGGAACAGGCCGAGCTCGCGCCCGAGCTTTCGGTGGTCGCGGGCGCGGGCCTCCTCGAGACGGGTCAGGTGCTGCTCGAGATCGTCGTTGGTCAGGAACGCCGTCCCGTAGATGCGCGTGAGCATCGGCCGGCTCGAGTCGCCGCGCCAGTACGCGCCCGCCACCGAGAGCAGCTTGAACGCCTTGATGCGCTTGGTGGAGGGAGCGTGCGGGCCGCGGCAGAGGTCGACGAACGGGCCGTTGCGATACAGCGACACGGTTTCGACCCCTTGGTCGCGGACGAGGTCCTCGATCAGCTCGACCTTGTAGTCCTGGTTTTCGGCGCGGAAGCGCTCGAGGGCCTCGTCGATGGAGATGTCGGAACGCTCGAACGGCTCGTCGGCCTTGACGTGCTCGCGCATGTGGGCCTCGATGCGCTCGAGGTCGGCGTCTGAGACCTTGACGCCCTCGGGGAACTCGAAGTCGTAGTAGAAGCCGTCGGCGATCGGCGGGCCGATCGAGACCTTGGTGCCGGGATAGAGCTCGACCACCGCGGTGGCGAGCACGTGCGCGGCGTCGTGGCGGATCAGCTCGAGCGCGTCCTCGTGACGGGCGGTCACGACCTCGATGGTGGCCCCGTCTCGTAGGGGAGCGGCCAGGTCGCGCAGGCCCTCGGCGTCCGCCCCGTCGCCTCCCTGCTTGACCGCAAGGGCCGCGCGCGCGAGGCCCTCCCCCACCGCACGCGCGGCGTCGGCGCCGGTGGCGCCGTCGGCGAGCTCGAGCGGGGTTCCGTCGGGGAGCGTGACCTTCATGGGCGTCGCCGAAGGTTAGGCGGGCTGGAGGTCGTGGGGGCGGGCCCTTCCGGTCGCCAGAACTGTTGGGCGAAATCCTGCACTGTGATGCAGGTCACAGCCGCGCCGGTCCGTTGGGCCTAGCTTGCGCCCTTCGATCGAGCGGCCGCAGGTCCGGCGGGCACCCCAGCCCGCTCCCGCGCGCGCCGCGACGCCTCCTCCGAGTGGGACTCGCCGCGGCCGCATGCCGGCGCGATCTCCCGTGCTCGGCGCGAGCGGACCCGCACCCGAGCCGGAGGTAGTACCCATGTGGAAGCTCACCGCTTCCGTCCTGTCCGTGGCCGCCATCGGCGGTCCCGTCACCGTCGGGCTGGCCGCCGAGGCCGAGCCCGTCGCCCCGACCGCCGCGAACGAGCCCGCTCTCGCGCCCGAGCCGGCGCCGGTCGCGCTCGAGCTCAGGGCGCGCTCGGAGATCGCCGAGCGGCGCTCCGAGCGGCGTGCCAGGGCCAAGCGCCGGCGCGAGCGCGCCAGCCGTCCCTCGCCTGCGCTCGAGGCGATCGCCGCCTGCGAGTCGGGCGGCGACCCGAGCGCGGTCGGAGGCGGCGGCGCCTATCGCGGCAAGTACCAGATGAGCCCCTCGACGTGGGCCTCGGTCGGCGGCGACGGCGACCCTTCCGAAGCCTCGGAAACCGAGCAGGACCGCCGCGCGGCCACCCTGTACGCGCGCTCGGGGTCGAGCTCGTGGCCGGTGTGCGGGTAGGGCGGCCGGGGGCGCCTCCCGGGCTCAGATCGGGCCGCGCCCCCGCGTGCGGTCCTGCCAGGGCGGGGTGACCGGGGGCTCCTGCCTCTCCCCCTCCCGCGCGACGGCGCTTCCGGGGACGATGTCGTCGCGGCCGGTCTCGTCCCAGCGGACCCAGGCCTTGTGCCCGCCGTCGTAGTCGGGTCCCCAGAGCACGAGCGTCGCCGGCTCGTCCCCGACGCGACAGCGCTCGGCACCTTCCTCGTCGAGGCCGCGCCACAGGCGCACGAACGGGTTGTGCTCCCACTCGTCGCCGATCGTGGTCGGTCCCGAGTGGCCCGGATGGACCTCGGTCTCGGGCGGGAGCTTCATCAGGACCTGCATGATCGAGCGCTGGAGGTCGTCGAAGGTGGTCGACCCGGGCGCGCGGACGCCGCCCACCGAGCCCTTGAACAGGGTGTCGCCCGTGAAGAGGTGCTGGTCGCTGACGCGAAGGGCGACCATCCCGTCGGTGTGGCCGGGCGTGTGGAGGGCGTCGATGCGCAGGTCGCCGACGGTCAGGAGCTCGCCCGGCTCGAAGGCCCGGTCGACGTCGACCAGGCGCTCGGCCTCGAGCGGGTGGGCGAGGATCTCCACCCCGAAGCGCTCCTTGTACACGTGGTTCTCGGCTACGTGGTCTGAGTGGTGGTGGGTGAGCAGGAGGTGGGTCGGCGTGACGTCGTGGCGCTCGATCTCGGCGAGCAGCGCCTCGGAGGGACCGCCGGAGTCGACGATCACCGCGTGGCCGCCTGGCTCGTCGGCCACGAGGTAGGCGTTCGAGAGCCACTCGGGGTGCATGGAGCGCTCGACGATCACCGGGTCACCATAGACCGGCGCGGGCGGGGGCGCGACCCGGGCGTAACATCGCCCTCCGTGGCCGACCTGCCCGCCCTTCGCGCCGAGTACCCGGTGCTCGCCGCAAAGGCGTATCTCAACGCGGGAACCCAGGGGCCGATCCCCCGCCGCGCGGTGGCCTTGGCCCAGCAGGAGCTAGAGGCCGAGCTGCGCGACGGACGGGGAACGCGCCGGAGCTTCGAAGCCATCGGCGGGCTGATGGAGCGCGTCCGCGCCGCCGTGGTCCCGCTGCTCGGGTGCGAGGGAGTCGAGGTGGCGCTCACGCGATCGACCACCGACGGGATCAACAGCGCGCTCGGCGCGCTCGACCTCGGGCCCGACGACGAGGTCCTGACCTCAGACGAGGAACACCCGGGACTGCTCGCCCCGATCGCCGCCTCGCGCGCCCGGCGCGGCTTCAGCGTGCGGACCGTCCCGTTCGAGCGGCTCGTGGAGGCTGTCGAGGCCCGTACGAGCCTCGTCGCGTGCTCGCACGTCTCGTGGGTGTCGGGCCAGGTCGTCGATGGAGCCGCGCTCGCGGCCGCGGCTCGGCACGCGGGAGCGCTCGTCCTGCTCGACGGCGCCCAGGGCCTCGGCGCCGTCCCCGTCGACGTGCGGGTGCTCGACTGCGACTTCTACGCCGCCGCAGGTCAGAAATGGCTCTGCGGCCCCGACGGGAGCGGCTACCTGTACGTGCGCGCCGAGCTCGCCGAGCGTCTGCCGTGTCCCTGGCCGAGCTTCCTCTCGCTGTCGGACCCCGGGCGGCCGAGCGACCTTCCGCTCAAGCCCGGCGCCGCCCGCTTCGACCTGGGCGTCTTCGCTCGGGCCCAGACCGCGGCCTCGCTCGGTGCGATCGAGACACTGGCCGAGGCGGGCTGGGAGCGTGTCCTGCGACGCGGTCCAGATCTGGCCGCACGCCTCGCCGACGGTCTCGCCGCCAGCGGCCTCGAGATCGCCGACCGGGGGCCCTCCACGCTCGTCTCGTGGGCGGCCGCCGACGCCGCCGCCGAGGTCGAGCGCCTGGCCGCGGCGGGCTTCGTCGTGCGCGACCTGCCGGGCCGCGGCCTGGTCCGGGCCTCGGTCGGAGCCTGGTCGAATGAGGAGGAGCTCGATCGCCTGGTCGAGCTCGCCGCGGGCGCGTCGACGACGCCGTAGGAGGGCTACGCCCGCTTGACCGCGATCCCCTCGAGGATGTGCGCCACGGTCTCGCACGCGTCGATCGCCTGCTCGAGCCGCTCGAACACGTCCTTCCAGCGGATGATGAGGATCGGGTCGATCCCGCCCGCGAACAGGGAGGCGAGTGCCTCGCGGACGATCCGGTCGCCCTCGTTCTCGAGCCGGTTGACCTCGACCAGGTAGGGACTCAGGGAATCCATGTCGTCGAGCCTGCCGAGCGCCTCGGAGATGTTGCGACAGGCCTCGAGCAGGATCCCGGAGAGCGCCTGGGCCTGGTCCATCGGCGCCTCGATCCCGTAGAGAGCGAGGAAGTCGGCGACCTCCTCGGTCAGGTCGACGACATCGTCGAGGGCGGTGGCGAGCCCGTGTACGTCCTCGCGCTGGATGGGCGGCCGCCCGCGAGAGGTGTTGAGCAGGTGGATCAGGTCGTGGGTGATCCGGTCGCCCTCCTGCTCGGCGATCAGGATCTCTCGGCGAAGGCCCTCGTCCTCCGGCCAGGTGCGCAGGAGCCGCTCGAGCAGCTCGGCCGCGCGCAGGGCGTTCGCGCCCGCTTCTCCGAAGAGGCGGAAGAAGCCGGGATCCCGGCGAGGAAGCAGACGCATGTCGTCGGTCCGCTACCCCGCGGCCACCGGCCGCGCCAGGCGCCAGCCGCGGTCGGCCGAGGTCATGCGCGCGGCGAGCAGCGCCCGCCGGAAGCGTGGATGGCGTGCGCGCTCACTCGACGTCGAAGCGCCCCGACTCGATTCGCCGCGCCACGGTCTCCGCCCAGTCGCCGCCGAAGCGCTCGCGCACGGCGGCCGCCGCGCCCGCGTGGTCGTAGGCGACGCGTCGGTGCTCGAGGTCGCCGCCGTCGTCGGCGAGGAGCGCGTAGGCGGCGCGGGGATCGCCGTCGAAGGGCATTCCCACGCTGCCGGGGTTGACGAGCTCCACTTCCCCCCCGCTGGGCGTCGTCGCGCGCCGCCGAAAGGCGAGGTGCGTGTGGCCGAAGACGAGCCGCGGCTCGGTCACATCCGCGAGCAGCTCGGCCTCGTCGTCGGCCGGCTCCGGCAAGAAGGAGCGCTCGTCGGAGACCGGTGAGCCGTGGCAGTAGCGCACGCCGTCGAGGATCGCCTCCTCGCGAAGGTCGTTCAGCCGCCGCACGCGCTCGTGGCCGAGTGCGTGGGCACAGGCTGCGAGCGCTTCCTGCACGAGCTCGGTGTCGGGGGCCTCGGCGGGGGCGGCCGTCCAGCGCTCGCCGTTGCCACGGATCCACTCGGCGTCAGGCAGGGCCTCGAGGCGGTCGATGGTCTCCTCCGGCCACGGGCCGAACAGGGTGTAGTCGCCCCCGAGCACGTAGCGGCGTGCGCCGGCGCGCTCGGCGTCGGCGAGCACGGCCTCGAGGGCGGGCAGGTTGCCGTGGATGTCGTAGAGGAGCGCGAGCATGGAGCCTGGGCGATGCTCGCGGGTGGCCTAGCGGGCCGTGCTGGGCTCGAACCAGCGACCCCCAAGCTTCTCGAGCTTAGCCGGTCCTTCCCGTGGCTTGATGCAGGTTGAGCGAGGGGGCGTGGCCACGTTCGGTACGTCCCCGCTCGCGCCCCCCTTAAGGTCAGCGGGTACCGGCTACGCCTTGCCCATCGCCCGCGCCCACATCACCGTGTCCGCGTAGTTGGTGAAGTGGACGGCCTTGCCGTCGCGCATCCTCCAGACATGGGCGAAGTGCGCGTCGAGGGTGCCGCCATCCCCCTTCGGTCGCCCCCGGAAGTGGCCGGTGACGACGATGTGCTCGCCAGCGTCGATGAAGTCGTGAGGATCGGCCTCGAACTCCTCCCAGTTCTCAGGAATGGTGGCGAAGACCTGGTTGACGACCGCCTCGGTGCCGCGGAAGGTGCCGGGTGCTTGAGGATTTCCCTCAAGCTCGTGCCACTCGATCTGCGGATCGAAAGCCTCGACCGCCCCCTCCATGTCGCCCCGGTTGAACGCCTCATAGGCCCTGCGCAGCGTGCTGACATCCTCCTCGGACATCCGTCCTCCTTTGGTCGCTTGGAGCGATCCTAGGTGGTCTGACGTATCGGCGCAAGCCTCGCCGAGAGGTCCGGGAGCAGCGCCGTCCGCAGGAGGCCGCAGGGCCTCGGAATGGCGAATAAGCGTGACCTGTCCGCAGCACCAGAGGGTCCCGGGCCGCCGGCCAACAAGGGCCGGCGCATCTCCACCGCTACTGAACACTGAGTTCCTTGCCGCGCTCGCTACGAGCGTTCCGGCGAGCGCGTCTCCCACCGCGAGCTGGAGCACCGCGCCCTTTCCCTCGGGCGTCGAGCGCGCGGCCAGGCGGGCGCCTCGAGGTGCGTGTTCACCGACATCGTTCCGACCGAGGCGCCCCGGGTCGGGAGCTTCGAGTCCCCTACGGCGTGCTCATCAGCCAACGTACGCCGCAACCGAGAAACCGCTCACAAGCTGGTTTTAGAGATGGGCCGTGCTGGGCTCGAACCAGCGACCCCCAGCTTGTCGAGCTGGTGCTCTCCCAACTGAGCTAACGGCCCGGGGCGAGCGAGAATATCAAGGGCCGGGGTCTGCGCGGCGTGGCTGCCGAGGCGCGGCGCCGACCGTCCCGACACCCTCGTACGGCTGGCGACCATCCCACTTGGGCTCAAGGCGACGACCGGAATCGAACCGGTGTAAACGGCTTTGCAGGCCGCCGCGTAACCACTCCGCCACGTCGCCGCGACGAAGTAGGCTAGCGCCGCGCCAGAGATCTCAAGGCGAGGCCCGCCGGGTTTGAGCGACGACACGCCGCGGGAGATCCTAACCATGGCGAAATGGACGGCCGCCGAGATCCCCGACCAGACCGCCCGGGTCGTGGTCGTCACCGGTGCCAACAGCGGGATCGGCCTCGTCGCCGCGCGCGAGCTTGCGGGCTCCGGCGCCCGCGTGGTCATGGCCGTGCGCGACACCGCCCGCGGCGAGCGGGCAGCCCAGAGCGCGCGCAGCGCCGTCCCCGGCGTCGACATCGAGACCATGGAGCTGGATTTGGCCGATCTCGCCTCGGTGCGCGCGTTCGCCGTCGCCTTTGCCGAGCGCCACCATGGCCTGGACCTGCTCATCAACAACGCCGGCGTCATGGCCCTCCCCCACCGCCGGACTGCCGACGGCTTCGAAATGCAGCTCGGCACGAACCACCTCGGGCACTTCGCGCTCACCGGGCTGCTGCTGCCCAGGCTCGTGGCGCGGCCCGAACCGCGCGTCGTCACGGTGTCGAGCGTCGCCCACAAGAGGGGCAAGATCAACTTCGACGACCTCCAGAGCGAACGGCGCTATCAGAAGTGGATGGCCTATGGGCAGTCGAAGCTTGCCAACCTCATGTTCGCTCTCGAGCTCGGGCGTCGCGCCGGCGCCGCCGGGCTCTCGCTGCGCAGCGTGGCCGCCCACCCCGGCTACGCGGCAACCAACCTGCAGTTCGCCGGACCTCGAATGCAGGGCAGCAAGCTCAACGAGACGTTGATGACGCTCGCCAGCGGTGTCGCCCAGAGCGACGAGCGGGGCGCCCTTCCGACCCTCTACGCGGCGACCGTCCCCGACCTGCCGAGCGGCTCCTACGTCGGCCCCGACGGGCCGCTCGAGATGCTCGGCTATCCACAGCTCGTGAGTCCAAACGGACGCGCACGCGACCGGGAGACGGCGCGGCGGCTGTGGGAGGTCTCGGAGGACCTCACCGGCGTCCATTACGACTTCGGCGAGGTGGCCGCCGCCCGTTGAGCACGGGCGTCGCCCCGCGGAGGTCGAGGCGACGATTCGGGAGCTGCTCGAGCGCCGCGACCCGGCTGATGGCAACCGGCGTCTGCGCCTCGGGTAGCTCGGGGACCCCGCGCTAGACTCCGCCGCTCGTCGCGCGGATGTAGCTCAGTTGGCTAGAGCGTCTGCTTGCCATGCAGAAGGTCGTGGGTTCGAGTCCCATCATCCGCTTCCGCGAATTCCCTGCATGCCCCACATTCCGCGACCGGGCTCGGGCGCTTCTTTGCACGCGGAAGCCACTCGCGGGTAACCGAACCCCGGCCGCCGGGCCGGTACGCTGAATGCATGGCGACGGAGCAGCTCGGCCCCCAAAGCGGGACGCTGAAGGTCAACACCTACCGCGAGGGAGCCGCGCAGAAGCTCGGTCACGACCTGGTCATCGAGGTCGAGCGGTGGGACGCGACGGTCGACGCCGGTCCCGACGGCGCGATCCAGTCGGTCCAGCTGAACGCCGACCCGCGCTCGCTCCAGGTCCGCGAGTGGCACAACGGCGTCAAGGCGCTCACGGACAAGGATCTCGAGGACATCCGCTCGTCGATTAACGAGAAGGTCCTGCGCGGCAAGCCGATCGCGTTCGCCTCGACGGCGGTCGAGCCGCGCGACGGCGGGGTGACCGTCCTCGGCGAGCTGACGATGGCCGACACGACACGCCCGGCCGCCTTCGACCTCGACGTCGGCGGGGACGGCCGGGTCGCGGGGATCCTGCCGGTGACCCAGAGCGAGTGGGGCATCAAGCCCTACAAGACGTTCATGGGAGCCCTGAAGGTGCGTGACACCGTCGAGATCGTTCTCGACGTGCGCCTGTCGGCGGCGAGAGGCGGTTCCTGAGCTCCGACCTAGCCGACTGCGGCGTCGAGGGCCGCGTTAACGAGCTCGTCGGCACGGTGGTTCTGCTCGCGGCGAACGTCGCGTACCGACCACCGATCGAAGCGCCCCAGCGCGGCCATCGCCTCCTGGTAGAGCGGTCGCAGCCCGGCGTGCTTGACCCGGTACTGCCCCCCCACCTGCCGCGCGACCAGCTGCGAGTCGCACACGACCTCGACCTCGCGCGCCCCGAGCTCCTCGGCGACCTTGAGCCCGAGCAGCAGCGCGCGGTACTCGGCGACGTTGTTGCTGGCCACGCCGATGTAGGCGCTCTCCTCGCGGAGGGTCTCGCCGCCTACGCCGGCGGCCACGGCCGCGATGCCGGCCGGACCGGGGTTGCCTCGTGCACCGCCATCGACGTGGACGACCACGCTGTCGACCGCCTGCGCCATCCGGGCGCTGCGCTAGGCGCGCGGCCGGTCGCCGCGCGCGAAGGCCCTCAGGACACAGACTCCAGGGCCAGACCGAGCCGCCCCTCTGCGTCGGCCTCCGCGTTCCAGCTCCGCAGATTCTCCTCGAGATCGCCGACCTCGTCACCCCGGTCGAGCAGCAGGACGGCCTCCTCGGCGTCGTCGAGATCGACCCGGTAGCGATACCACGAGAGCTCCCACGCCACGATGATGGCTACCTCGCGGGCGGCGGCGGCCTCGCCGAGCGGCGTGGCGCTCACCCACGGCGGACCCAGCGCGCGGCCGATGCCGGTGATCGTCCGCCGGTGCTCGGAGACGTTGAACAGCTCGAGCGCCAGCTCTAGCTTCCCCTCCCGGCTCGCCGGCACCGCTCGGACGGCGCGCGGCTCGCGCCGGCGGCCGGGCAGCATGTCCCGCAGCGGCGCGCCCCCGCCCGCTCGGGCCGGCCGGTGCGCCCACGCGGCCGTGTCGACGAGCTCGTCGTCCTCGTCGACGTCCGTCTCGAGCTCGGGGCGCCGGCCTCCATTCGATGCCTCGAAGGCGTCCTCAGTGCTCGGACCGGTGGACCGGCGCACGCCCGAAGCCTCGCCGGCGGTCCGCTCCGGGGGCGGGCTCGTCGCGCCGCCGGCGGTCCGCTCCGGGGGCGCGGTCGACTCTGGGCGGTGCGCTTGCTGCTCTGCCGGCGGGCGCGGTACTCCCGCCGCCGGCTGGGTGCCGCTCTCGGGGGACGCACCGGGCGCTCCCCAGAGTCCCTGGTCCTCCGCCCACTGAGCCGCCTTGGCCCACACCGAGCGTCGGGGCGACGGCTGCTCTCGATCGGGCGGCCTTACCTCGACGGCGGAGTCGCGCGGCCACCGGGCGCGCACGGCGCGGAAGGTGCACAGCTCGCACACGCGACGGCGCTCGCCGCCGACCACGAACGTGTCGATGCGCTCGCCCTTGAGGATCGTGCGCTCACATAGGTCGCAGGAGATGAGGTCGTGGACCGGCCGAAGCTCCTTGGACATGACCCGCGGCATAGTAGCGGTGGCTGCGGCGGAAAAACGTCCTTTGGGCCGCTCACTGGGAGAAGTTTTCCGGTCGGCGCCCCAGACTAGACCTAAACCTTAGGGTTATATAGGTCGAGGCTTCTAGAGGCAGTGTTTTGCGCTCTCGAGCGGTCGGAAGGTCGTCGGGCCAAGCATAAGAGCGGAGCGCGCCCCGCTCGCGAACTCCCCACCGGAGTATCCTCAAGCTCGGCTTGAGGTACCGCGAGGCTCAGGCCCGGACGGGCTCCCCACCCTCGCCCACTTGAGCAACAATTTTCTCGGCCAGGTGCACCGGCACCTGCTCGTAGCGCGCGAACTCCATCGTGTACTCGCCGCGCCCGCCCGTGATCGCACGCAGGTCGGGTGCGTACGCGAGCATCTCGGCCATCGGCACCTCCGCCTTGACCTCGGTCATCGATCCCTTGGGCTCCATGCCCAGCGGGCGCCCGCGGCGGCTGTTGAGGTCGCCGATGACGTCGCCCACCGAGTCCTCCGGCACGGACACCGTCGCCGTCATGATCGGCTCGAGCAGCGCCGGGCTGGCCTTCTCCATCGCCTGCTTGAAGGCCATCGACCCGGCGATCTTGAACGCCATCTCCGACGAGTCGACGGTGTGGTACGAGCCGTCGCAGAGGCGCACCCGGACGTTCTTGACCGGATACCCGGCGACCGTCCCGTGGGCCATGGCCTCCCGGATCCCCTTCTCGACGGCAGGGATGAAGCCCGAGGGGATCACCCCGCCCTTGATCTGGTTGACGAACTCGAAGTCACCGCCCTCCGCCATCGGCTCGAGCTCGATGTGGCAGTCGCCGAACTGGCCGCGCCCGCCGGTCTGCTTCTTGTAGCGCCCCTGCGCCTTGGCCGAGCCCTGGATCGTCTCCTGGTAGGGCACCCGAGGCGGGTGCAGGTCGACCTCGGCGCCGAAGCGCTCGCGCATCCGCTCGACGATCACCTCGACATGTACCTGGGACAGGCCCGCGACGATCTGCTCGCCGGTCTGGGGATCGCGATGGAAGTCGATCGTCGGATCCTCCTCCTGCAGTCGCCGCAGGGCGGTCCCAACCTTCTCCTCGTCGCCCTTGGCCTTGGGCTCGATGGCGAACGCCATGACCGGAGCGGGCAGGTCGGGGAGCCTCAGGGCGAAGCTCCCTTCGCTCGCGGCCAGCACGTCGCCGGCGTGGGTCTCCTTGAGCTTGGCCACCGCGCCGATGTCGCCGGGACCGAACTCGTTGGCGTGCTCGCGGTCGGATCCCTGCGGCACGATCAGCTGGCCGAGGCGCTCCTTGTGACGCACACGGCAGTTGACGAGCTGGGAGTCCGAGCGCACGACGCCCTGGTAGACGCGAAACAGGTTGATCCGGCCTGCGAACGGGTCGGCCAGCGTCTTGAACACGAACGCGACGGCGTCGCGATCCTCCTCGGGCGCGAGCGTGACGCCTCCGTCGAGCGCGATCTCGCCCGCGAGCTCCGGCGAGGGCAGGTCCTCGACGAGCGCGTCGAGCAGGCGGTTCGTGCCGAGGTTGCGGGTCGCCACACCACAGGTCACCGGGAAGATCCTTCCCTCGGTGACGCCGGCCTTGAGTGACGTCACCACCTCCTCGTGCGAGATCTCCTCCCCCTCGAGGTAGCGCTCCATGAGCTCGTCGGAGACCTCACAGACCTCATCCATCAGCTTCTCGCGGTACTCCTCGGCCTGGGCGGCGAGCTCGGTCGGGATGTCGATCTCGCGGCAGTTGTCGCGGCCGTCCCCGTCGTACTCGTAGGCCTTCATGTCGACGAGGTCGATCACGCCGCGCACATCGTGCTCGGTTCCGATCGGGATCTCCGTGGCAACGACGTGCGGACCGAACGCCGCCTTCAGCGAGTCGAGCGCGCGGAAGAAGTCGGCGCGCTCGCGGTCGAGCATGTTGACAAAGACGAGTCGGGCGATTCCGAGCTCGTCGGCGCGCTCCCACAGGCGCTCGGTGCCGACCTCGACGCCCATGACCCCGTTGACGACGAAGACCGCGCCCTCGCACACGCGCAGGGCGGCCAGCGTGTCGGCCAGGAAGCTCGACTCACCCGGCGTGTCGACCAGGTTGATCTTTCGGTCCTGCCAGCGAAAGGACGACAGGCTCGCCGCGATCGACATCGAGCGCGCCTTCTCGTCGACCGCCGAGTCCGAGACCGTCGTCCCGTCGGCTACCGATCCGAGCCGGTTGATCGCGCCCGCCTGATAGAGCAGCGCCTCGCTGGTCGAGGTCTTGCCGCAGCCGCGGTGGCCGACCAGGGCCACGTTGCGGATCCTTCCCGCCCCCTCGTGCATGCCGAAGCTCCTCTCTCGGTGTCCCCTGACGGGAATGTACCGGGCGGGCCGCGGCGACCCCCTACACCGCCTCGTCGAGCGCCTCGTCCCCCAGCCGTCCCTTGAGCCCCAGGATCGCCTTGGTGTGCAGCTGGGAGACGCGCGATTTCGTCACGCCGAGCACCTCGCCGATCTCGCGCCGGGTCAGGTTCTCGTAGTAGTAGAGGGCGACGACGAGCTTCTCGCGCTCGGGCAGCCGGGCGATCTCGTCCGAGACCCGCTCGCGCATCTCGCTGGCGTCGAGGACGTGCGCGGGATCAGGGGCGTTCGGGTCCTTGATGGTGTCGAGCAGGGAGACCTGGTCGCCCGAGGCGTCGGACAGCGTCCAGAGCTCGTCGAGGGCGATCACCGAGGAGTTCGAGATCTGGGTCAGCGCGTCCTGGAAGTCCTCGACCGACATGTCGAGCTCCTCGGCCATCTCCGCATCGCTCGGCGCGCGGCGTAGCTCGTGCTCGAGCTTGGTGTTGACGCGCTCGATCTCGCGTGCCCGGGCGCGCACCGAGCGCGGCACCCAGTCGAGCGAGCGCAGCTCGTCGATGATCGATCCCTTGATCCGCGTGATGGCAAAGGTCTCGAACTTGATCTCGCGGGAAAGGTCGAAGCGCTCGACCGCCGCGATCAGGCCGATCAGGCCGTAGGAGATCAGGTCGGCCTCCTCGACGTGCGCGGGCAGCGTCGCGGCCATGCGGCCGGCCACGTACTTGACGAGCGGCGAGTAAGCGAGGACCAGGCGCTCACGGGCCTTGGGGTCATCCTCGCGCTTGTAGCGGCGCCAGAGCTCTTTGAGCTCGATCGCCTTGACGTTCGCTTCCATCTGGGCCTATACGTTGTCCGCGCCCGATCGACTCACGCGCGTGGGTGTGATGCAGCGTAGGCGGTTTTCAAGATCCGCGTGTCAACCCTAGTGTAGATCTGCGTCGTCGAGATGCTCGCATGGCCCAGCAGCTCCTGGATCGCACGCAGGTCGGCGCCCCCCTCGAGCAGGTGAGTGGCGAACGAGTGGCGCAGCGTGTGGGGCGAGACGCCGGCCGCGAGCGCGGCTCGACGCGTCCACACGCCGAGCCGGCGGCGGACGTCCGAGGTCGAGAGGCGGCGCCCGCTCCTCGACACGAGCAGGGCGGACTCGGCGCGATCGGCGGCGTCCGCCGAGGCGAGCGCCGGCCGCCCGCGCGCCAGGTAGCGCTCGAGCGCGCGCCAGCCGGGCTCGCCGAGCGGGACGACCCGCGACCGGCCTCCCTTGCCCTCCACGCGGACCTGCTCGGCGTCGGGGTCCAGGCTCGCGAGATCGAGGTCGACGATCTCCTGGGCGCGCAGCCCGGCCCCGTAGGCGAGCTCGAGCAGCGCCCGGTCGCGCAGCTCGATGGCGGTGGTGGCCGGGACGTGGTCGAGCAGCGCCGCCGCCTCGGTCGCCTTGAGCACGCGCGGGAGCTTCGATCCGCGCTTGGGACTGGAGACGAGGTCGGCCGGGTTGGCGTCGAGCTCGCCGCGCTCGACCAGATGGCGGTAGAAGGTCCGGGCGGCGGCCAGGCGGCGGGCGACCGTGGCCTTCGAGTCACCGCCCTCCGACAGCGACTGGGCGAAGCGGCGCAACTCCCGCGGTCCGAGCTCGTGGGGGCCGAGGCCGAGGGTCTCGTGCGCGAAGGAGGCCAACCGGCCGAGATCGAGGCCGTAGGCGCGCCGGGTGGCCTCGGCGACCGCGCGAGCGCCGAGCGCGCGGTCGAAGGCCGCGAGCGCCGCGGGCCACCTAGGCTGGGGGTCGATGGGATTGTTCTTCGTCAACACGGATGACGGCCGGGTGGCCACGCAGACTCAGCTCATCGAGGCCGGGCTCGACGATTCGGGAGGTAAGCCCGACCCTCCGTGGCACCAGATCCAGGGCCCGCGCGACGCCTCGACCATGTGGTACGGGGTGCTGAGGAAACGGGAGCGGGGAGTGTTCATCGCCGCCCTGTGCTTTCGACAGGCACCCCGCTTCGCCTCCCTGCAGGACTCCGGCTGGGAGGAGGTCCCGGTCGAGGCGATCGGGGTCTGAGGCCGTCGCTCGCCGGCTAGTCGATGTAGACGGGCGCCCCCACCGACACGCGGTCGTAGAGGTCCTTGACATCCGGAATCGCCATGCGTACGCATCCGTGCGAGGCGTTCGTACCGAGTGAGGACGTCTCGTCGGTCCCGTGGATGCCGGCTCCGTCGAAGATGCCCATCCAGCGGGCCTTGAGCGGATTGTCGGCCCGGCCGCCGGGGATGACCTTGCCGGCGAGATCGCCGGCCCACTCACGCTCGGGCACGTTCCAGGCCGGGTCGACGCCCATATTCTGGATGCTGTACAGCCCGGCCGGTGTCTCGAGCCCGGCCTGGCCGACCGCGATCGTGTAGGAGTCGGCGAGCTCGAGGTTGCGATAGAGGCGCAGCTTGAAGCCCGAGCGGTCGATGGTGATGTACGCCGGGTAACGTCGGCGCAGGTCGGCACGAGTGGTCTTCGTGCGCGTGACCTCGACGCGCGGGCGCACCGTGCGGTCGCCGGGACGCACCAGCGCGTCGGCGACCTCCTCGCGCAGCTCTCGCCCGCTGATCTCGTGCCCCCGCCGGCCCTTCGTGAAGCTGAGTCCCGAGCCCGATGCCGAGACGGCCGGCTCGACGGCCGGCCGGTCCACTGTGCGCTTGACCCGGCGCACGAGCCTTGCCACCGCCCGGCGAGAGTAGGTCACGCGTGGGTCGAGATCCGCGCTGACATCGCTCCCGGTCAGATCGCGCGCGGTCCGGGTGACCAGGTTGCCCGCCCGGCTTCGGTCGACGGCCTCGGCCACCACCGCGTCGACGTCGGCGCGCACGCGGGCGCGGCGAGCGGTCAGGCTGAAGGTGCGACCCTTGATCTTGACCTTTACCGGGCGGCGCAGCGGTCGGGCTATGTCGCGCTCGAGCGCCTTGCGGGCCTCGCCGGCCCGCATGCCCCCCACGTTGACGTCGCCGACGGTCACGCCGTCGGCTATCGCATCGTCGCGCGAGGAGTCGTACGCGTACACCGCCGTCGTACCGCCCAGCAGCGCGACGAGGACGATCGCGAGGCCGATGAAGGAGCGGTGGCGCATGGGCATCGTCGCAGTCTAGCCCGCCGACAACCGATCCCACGAGTCGCGCGGGCGGGCCGGCGAGGAGCCCTCGCGGCCCCCGGCCGGCGCCGCTCGCTACCGGCCTGCGAGAGCGGCGTCGATGGCCGCGAGCACCTCGACCCGGGCACCGGTGGCCCGCTCGTGGTCGCGCAGCGCGGCGAGATCGTTGGGCTCGAGCGAGCCGAGCAGCGAGCCGAGCTCGCCGGCCTCGAGGTCCTCGTAGCCGGCGACGGGCGCCGCCCGACCGTCGGCTCCATCGTGGCGGCGACCGCGGTGGCGGTTGACGTGCGGGCTGCGGCGCAGGAACTCCTCGACCTCCCGCTCGTAGCGGTAGGGCTCCCCCGCTCCGCGCAGGATCGGGGCGAGCCGCATCTGCTCGGCGAGCTTCAGCACGGTCTCGCGCGTCGTGTAGCGGTAAGCGAAGCCGGTCGCCTTTAGCAGCCGATTGTCGAGCCCGCGGCCGTAGCGCAGCTGGCCGAGCATCTCGGGGCTCAGCTCGATCCCGACCCGCCGCAGGGTCGCCGCGGCCAGGGCCGTGCCCCAGGGCGGCAGCACGGGGAGAATCCGCTTGCCGAGCAGGTCGACGACCTCGCTGAGGGCGAGCACGCCGTCCGCGCCGACGTTGAACACGCCCGGGAGGTCGGCGTGCACGAGGTGGTCGAGTGCCCCGACCACGTCGTCCTCGTGGACGAACTGGTAGCGCGGATCGAAGCCGAGCACCACCGGCACGGCGGGGAGCTCGAACAGGGCGCGGTGGGAGGTCTCGACGTCGGGGCCGAGCACGTTGGCGAAGCGCAGGATCGACACCGACACGTCGGGGCTCTTCTCGGCGAAGTCGGCCACCGTGGCCTCGGCTTCGACGATGTCACGCTCGAGCGAGGTGCGCGGCGGATGCGGGCGCTCCATGTCCTCGGTGAAGAAGGCGGGGTCGTCCTGTGCGCAGCCGTAGTAGTGCGCCGAGGACTTGAAGACCAGCTTGCGCACGGTCGAATCGGGCCCGCCGCAGGCCGCGAGGACGTTCATCGTCCCGATAACGTTGTTCTCGTGCGCGCGCCCGGGCGAGGCCCAGACGGAGTCGATGATGAGCCGCGTGTCGACGACGGTGTCGATCTCCGCGGCCTCGACGATGCGCCGCAGCAGCGCGTGCTGGGTGCCGACGCGCACGAACTCCGTGCGCTCGAGCTCGCGCGTCGGGTCCCTGGAGTCGACCCCGATGATGGCCTCGACCTCCTCGCTGGCCTCGAGGGCCTCGGCCAGGCGGCCGCCCCAGTAGGTCGAAAGGCCGGTGACGAGGACGCGGCGAGAGCTCATGCCGATCCTAGTACCACACCGAGTAGCGCTCACCCACCATCTCGAACAGAGTCTCCTGGATGCGAGCGCGCACCTCCTCGGCGACGGTCTGGATGGCGGCGCGGTCATCGCCTCCCGAGTCGACCGGGACGGGCTCGAGGAAGCGGATCCGGAACTTGGCCGGCAGGTAGGCGGCCGCGCCGAGCGGGCCGAGGTGCGGAAAGGTAGGCGTGAGCGGGAAGTACTGGAGCCCGATGAGGCGCTTCAGCAGGCGGAGGTGGGCGAAGATCGGCGCCGCCTCCTCGGCTCCGACGACGCACACCGGCACGATCGGCACGCCGGCACGCAGCGCCGAGGCCACGAACCCTCTGCGCCCGAAGCGCCGCAACCGGTAGCGGTCCTTGTAGAGCTTTCGCGTGCCCTCCCGGCCCTCGGGGAAGAGGAGCACGAGCGACTCCTCGTCGTAGAGGAGCCGCTGCAGGTTGGCCGGGTGAGCGGTCACACAGCCGAGCTTCGGTAGCAGCATCGAGAAGCCGGGGTAGTCCTTGAAGGGGTGCTCGACCGTGATGTTGAGGGGTCGGGGGCGGGCGTGCTCCTCGCGGATCGCCTTGGCGATCATGGCCGCGTCGGGTGGCAGCGCGCCGGAGTGGTTGGCCACGAGCAGCGCCCCTCCGGCCGCGGGGACGTTCTCGATCCCCTCGACCTCACAGCGAAACCAGTGGTGGTAGAGGAAGTCGGCCAGCGTGCGGTCGACGAGCCCCTCGATCCGCTCGGAGCGCCCCCAGTCGCTGAGCCGGCGCTCGGGCTCGACTCCGGGCAGGTGGCGCCGGAGGTCCTCCCGCAGCTCGATCGTCGCCGAGGGCACCCGCTCCGAAGAGCGCCCGTTGGCCGGCGCCGGCCTCCGGTCGTCGGCGCGCGGATCGGTCGCCTCCCGAGGAGCTGCCGCTTCCTCGGGCGCGCCGTCGAGCGTTGATCGGCGTCCCCTATCCACCCCGCGATTGTGCCACGGGGCGACCGCCGGGCGCGGGGCGCGACCCCGTCCGCGCTCGTCCGGTACGGTGGGTTGTTATGTCGGTGTTATCCCCTGGGAACCGTCTGCTCGATGAGGCGCTCCAGGCTCTGGCGACCGTCTATCCGTCGAAGGCCCGCCCTGCCGCTCCCTGGGAGGCTCATCGAGCCCCGCAGGGCTACGGCGTGCGGGCCGAACCCGACTGGCGCGAGATCGACTGGCCGCCGCTCCTGCGGCGGGCACGCCTGAGCGCCGGCGAGATGACCTACGTCGACCTCGGCGAGGGCGATCGCCCGCCGATCGTGTTCGTGCACGGCCTCGGCGGCAGCTGGCAGAGCTGGCTCGAGAACCTCCCGCGCGCGGCCCAGGAGCGGCGGGTGATCGCCGTCGACCTGCCCGGATTCGGCATCTCGCCGATGCCGACCGAGGAGATCTCGATCCCGCTCTACGCGCGGCTCGTGGAGGAGCTGCTCGAGCAACTCGGGATCGAGTCCGCGGTCCTCGTCGGCAACTCCATGGGCGGGTTCGTGAGCGCGGAGCTCGCCATCCACCATCCGGAGCGGGTCGAGCGGCTCGTACTGGCCGCGGCGTGTGGCATCTCGACCACGAACCTGCGCCGGCGCCCGACGCTGAGCGTATTCAACGTGGCCGGTTTGATCAGCGCCGTGACGCTCGCTCGCAGCCGCTACATCGTGACGCGGCCGCGCCTGCGCCACCCGGTCCTCGCGACCGTGATCCGCCATCCCTCGCGCCTCCGCCCCGACGTCTTGTTCCAGATCATGCCCGGCTCTAACACCCAGGGGTTCATGCCGGCCCTCAGGTCCCTGCTCGACTACGACATCACCGACCGCCTGGGCGAGATCAGCTGTCCCACGCTCCTCGTCTGGGGCCGTGAGGACATCCTGGTCCCTGTAGGCGACGCCGACGAGTACGAGCGGCTGATTCCCGACGCGCGCAAGGTGGTCTTCGACGAGACCGGCCACATGCCGATGCTCGAGCGCCCCGGTGAGTTCAACGACGGCCTGATGGGCTTCGTCAGCGCGAAATCCGTGGGCGCGCCGACCGCGACCGCGGATGCACGCTCGAACGGCTCGGCTCCGGCCGGAGCCGAGCACGCTCAGCTGGTGAGCGCGCCCTGAGCGGCTGAGCCGACCTGGCGCGCGTACTTGGCGAGCACGCCGGAGCGATAGCGGGCGGGCGGCGGCTCGTAGGCCTCGACGCGGGCGCGGATCTGCTCGCCTGACAGCTCGACGTTGAGCTCGCGGGCGGCGACGTCGAAGACGATCGTGTCGCCGTCGCGAACCGCGGCGATCGGCCCCGAGCGCCCAGCCTCCGGCGCTACGTGGCCCGCCATGAACCCGTGCGTGGCACCCGAGAAGCGTCCGTCCGTGAGGAGGGCCACCGAGTCACCGAGGCCCTCGCCCTGTAGAGCAGCGGTGACCTGGAGCATCTCGCGCATTCCCGGCCCGCCCGCGGGACCCTCGTTGCGGATGACGACGACCTCTCCGGCCTCGATCGAGCGGTCCTTGACCGCCGCGAACGCGTCCTCCTCCGACTCGAACACGCGTGCCCGGCCGCGGTGCTCGAGACGGTCGTGCCCCGCGAGCTTGACCACGCAACCCTCGGGGGCGAGGTTGCCGCGCAGGATCGCGAAGCCACCGTTGGGCTTGATCGGATCCGACAGCGGCCGGATCACGGGCTGACCGTCGGGTTCCTGCGCCGCTCGGGCGATCTCGCCGACCGTCTGCGCGGTGATCGTCGGCGCGTCCTCGTGCAGCAGGCCCGCCTCGCTCAGGCGCTTGAGCACGAGTGGGACTCCTCCCGCGCGGTAGAGGTCGGTGGCCACGTAGCGTCCCCCGGGCTTTAGGTCGGCCAGCAGCGGTGTGCTCCACGCGATGCGGTCGAAGTCGTCGATGCTCAGCTCGACCCCGGCCTCGCGCGCAACGGCGAGCAGGTGGAGGACCACGTTGGTCGAGCCTCCGCTGAGCGCGGCCCCGGCGATGGCGTTCTCGAGCGAGTCACGGGTGATGAAGTGGCTCGGGCGCAGGTCGCGCTCGAGCGCAGCCATCACGGTCCGCCCGCACTCCTCGGCCACCGCCCCCTTCTTGCCGTCCTCGGCCGGGACCATCGAGCTGCCCGTCGGCGAGATCCCGAGCACCTCGAAGGCCATCGCCATGGTGTTGGCGGTGTACTGGCCCCCGCAGGCGCCCGCGCCCGGCGAGGCGCGGTCCTCGAGCTCGGTGAGCTCGTCCCCGGACATCCCCCCCGCCGCGTGCGCCCCGACCGCCTCGAACACGTCCTGGATCGTCACGTCGCGGTCGCGAAACCGCCCGGGCGCGATCGTGCCCCCGTAGAGCATCACGCTAGGGACGTCGACGCGGGCAAGCGCCATCACGCAGCCGGGGATCGTCTTGTCGCAGCCCGACAAGGCGACGAGCGCGTCGAAGCCGTGGCCGCGGGCGACCAACTCGATCGAATCCGCTATAACCTCGCGGCTGACGAGCGAGGTCTTCATGCCCTCTGTGCCCATGGTGATGCCGTCCGAGATCGCGACGGTGTTGAACTCCATCGGGGTCCCGCCCGCAGCGCGCACGCCGTCCTTGACCCGCTCGGCGAGTCGGCGCAGGTGGAAGTTGCACGGCATCGTCTCCGTCCAGGTGTTGGCGATCCCGACGATCGGCCGCGCGAGCGCCTCGTCGTCGAAGCCGATCCCCTTGAGATAGGCGCGGGCGGGAGCGCGCTCAGGCCCCTCGAGGAGGGCTCGGCTGGGGCGACGCTGGGTCGTCGCGCCGTCCCGGGTCGTCACCGGGGGGGCGCGTGGGGGGAGCGCCGGCCCCGGCGCTCCCACTCCTCGAGGCGCCAGAGGTCGCGCCGGACTCGCCCCGGATCGAGCTGGCGGCCAGGCAGGTGCATGTTGGCGTCGCGCAGCAGGCGACCCTCGTCGCCCGTGAGGGCCATCCACTTGGCCAGCACGTCGTCGGAGTCGGGGAGCCGCGAGCCCGTCACGGCATCGCTCAGGTCGGGGAACTCGACGCAGTACTCGGAGAGGAGGCGCCGGCTCCGGGGCTCGTAGGCGAGGATCGGCTTGTGCGGGTACACGAGGTAGGCATAGCGAGGAGCCTCCGCGGCAGGCTCCTCCTGCGGGGACGCTTCGTCTCCGGGCGGGCTGGGAGGTCGGCCACGCAGGAGCGTCGCGCCGGTCTGACGACCCTCGGCGCCCCCTCGTCCGCGCTCGATTCCACCGCGCCCGGGACCGCGCCCGAAGACCCGCACGAACCCCAGGTCGCGGTACATTCCCCACTCCTCTTCGTTGACGCACGAGCGCAGGAGCTCACGCGCACGCTGCTCGGCCCGTCGCTCGCGGCCGGGATCGCCGAGCGCCACGAGCTCTGAGGGTCGGCGGCGCCGCGACCGCGGCCGGCGTGACCGGCGTCGTCGCGCGGCCTCGATCAGAGCCGGAACGACGAGGGCCGCAACGAGCAGAGCGAGCGTCAGCAGGACGAGAAGCATCTCAACTGATCCGGCTCGGCCGCTGCGGACCGTACACCGACGGAGAAGCGCAAGCGCCGCGCAGGCGGCTCCTCATCACTGGCGACCGGGTCAACCTCCGGCTGCCCTGGGGAAGAAGATCACTCGCTCGGCGTCGTGGGGGATCTGGCTGTAGTCCTGGACCATCCGCGCCTGGCGCCGACCGGTCTCGGGATCCTGTGTCGGCACGGCGGCCCACATGCCCTCGTCCAGCTCGCGACGAAAGGCCTCGACGAGCCGTTCCTCGTCCTCCCGCAGGCGAGGGTCGCCCTCCGTGAGAAGGACCTCACCGTGACCGGGCTTCATGCGCAGGAACTTGATCGTGTCTCCTTGGTGAGTTCGACGGCCGGCTTCAATCGAGCCGGACGATTATGTCAAAGAGCCACCGACCGGTCCTCGGTCGAGGCGGTCGCCATCGCCCTCACCGCGCCGAGCGCGTCCACGGGGCCCGCGCCGTCGCCGACCGCGCGCAAGCCGTCGCGGATGGCTTCCGACGCGACCGCTCTGGCGAGCTTCGCCGCCTCGAGCGGAGCGTGCCCCAGCGCGAGGTACGCCGCCAACGCCGAGGAGTGCGTGCATCCCGAGCCGTGAGCGCGGCCCTCGGGATACCTATCGCCGCGAATCGGCTCGACCGCGTCGCCCTCGAAGAACGCGTCCGTGACCTCGGCGGCGTGCCCCCCGGTGACCACCACGCAGCGAGGCCCCAGGTCGTGGACCGCCTCGGCGAGGGACGCCATCTCGGCCAGATCGGGGTCGACGGCGGTTCGTGCGGTCGAGTCTCTCCGTAGCAGGTCGACCCCGCCTGCGAGCACTCGGGCCTCGGCCACGTTGGGAGTGACGACGGTTGCGCGGGGAAGCAGGCGCTCTCGCAGAGCCGACCGCGTCTGCTCGTCGATCAGCGACGCTCCGCTCTCGGCGACCATGACGGGGTCGACCACGACCGCCGCGCCGCCGACGAGGTCGAGCGCCTGCTCCACCGCCTCGGCCGCCTCGATCGATCCGAGCATCCCGACCTTGACCGCGTCAACGCCGATGTCGTCGGCGACCGCGGCCACCTGCGCGACAATGATCTCCGCGGGCACGGGTTGGACGGCCGTCACCCCGACCGTACTCTGCGCCGTGATCGCGGTGACGGCGGTCATCCCGTGCACCCCGCATCGCGCGAACGCCTTGAGATCGGCCTGGATGCCGGCCCCGCCGCCCGAGTCGGAGCCGGCGATCGAGAGCACGCACCGAGGTCGGCGATCGACGGAGGTCACGGACGAGCGGGCGGCCACGAAGGATCGCCAAGGATAGGCGACACCGGGCTCGAATCAGCCCTTCAGCGTGCGGGCGTAGCCCGCGAACCCCTCCCGGGCGACGAGTCCCATCAGCTCGAGTCGACCGAGCGTCGCCCGGGCCCGGCCGGGCGAGAGCCCCGCATCGCGTGCGATCGCGTCGACCGTATCTCCTCCCTCGACGAGGTCGAGGACGCGTCGCTCGAGCGGATCGAGAACGGGCCCGGCCTCGCGTGACCTCGGGCGCCGTCTGCCGGTATCACCGCTCGACAGGTCAAGGGCGGGTGCGCAGTCGTCCGCTCCCGCGTCCGCCCGAGCGGGTGCGCAGTCGTCCGCATTCGCGGGTTCGGGAAGGCGCCATCCCTGCCGGGCGTCGCCAGGCTCCCACGCCCTCTCGCCTCGACCGAAGCGCTCTTCGGTGCCGACCCCGAAGAGCTCGTCGAGCGCATCCTCGGCCGACCTAATCACCGCTGCCCCTTCACGCAGTAGCCGGTTGCTTCCGGCGGCGCGCCGGGAGGTCACGTGCCCGGGCACCGCTCCGACGTCGCGGCCGAGCTGTGCGGCGAACTCGGCGGTGATGAGCGTTCCCGACGACTCAGTAGCCTCGACGACGACGGTCAGGCTCGCGAGCCCGGCCATGATCCGGTTGCGCGCCGGAAAGCTCCACCGAAGCGGGAGCTGGCCGGGCGGCAGCTCCGAGACAACCGCTCCGCCCTGGACCACACGGTCGTACAGCGCCCGATTGGTCTTCGGGTAGGGCACGTCAGCCCCTCCAGCCAGCACCGCGAGCGGGCGCCCCCCTCCGGCGAGCGCCCCACGATGCACGGCGGCGTCGACGCCGAGGGCGAGGCCGCTCACCACGGTCACCCCCGCGACGGCAAGCTCGCGTCCCAGCTCGTGGGCCACCTCGAGGGCGTAGCGCGACGGGGTTCGCGTGCCGACGAGGGTGGCCACCGGCGCCGCGAGCAGTCCCGCCAGAGCGTCTCCCTCGCCGGCGAAGTAGAGGACCGGCGGTGCGTCGGCGAGCGCCAGCAGCGAGCGTGGATACAAGCCGGTGTGCCGGCACGCGGTGCCCTGGCCCAGACGGTCGAGCGCGTGACGCGCGGCTTGCGGCTCGAACTCGGTCAGGAAGGCCCGCGCTTCGTTGGCGCGCCCGCCCGCGACCGCCGCGATCAGCTCCTCCTCCGAGAGACCCAGCACTCCGCCGAGCCGACGGTCGCGCCCTCCGAGGACCGCCGCGAGCCGGCCCCCGAGAAAGCCGATCAGGGCGCTGTGGCGCAGACACGCGGCGCACGCGCGCGTGGTCACGCCGCTACGGCCTCGGCTCCGAGGCGAAAGCCGAGCGCCTCCTCGATGTCCTCGGGTCGAATCGAGTCCCGACCCGCGAGGTCGGCGACCGTGCGCGCGAGTCGCAGAACGCGGTCGTGCCCACGCCCTGTCAACGCGCGCCGGGCGTGGCCCTCGATCAGCCGCGAGCGGGCACGGCCTTCGAGCGGCACGTGGCGGCGAGTCGACCGGGCGTCCATCTCGGAGTTCGACAGTGCGCCGGTCCCGGCGAGGCGCTCGCGCTGGCGGTCTCGCGCGGCCATCACGCGCGCCCGGACACTGGCGCTCGTCTCCGCCGGCGTGCCCGCCTCCACCAGCTCGAGAGGAGCGGTGGCGTCGAGCTCGCAGACGAGGTCGACGCGGTCGAGGAGCGGGCCGCTCAGGCGGCGTGCATAGCGCGCGTGGTCGACCTCGTTGCAGACACACTCGTTTCTCGACCGCGCGCACGGGCAGGGATTGCAGGCTCCGACCATGATCGCCGCGGCCGGAAAGCTGATGGCGCGCTGGCCGCGACTGACCTCGACGCGGCCTGACTCGAGGGGTTGGCGGAGCGCCTCGAGCGCGGAGCGCGAGAACTCGGCGAGCTCATCCAGGAAGAGCACTCCTCGATGGGCGAGGCTGATCTCCCCGGGACGCGGCGTCGAGCCTCCCCCGACCAGTCCCGAGGTCGAGATCGTGTGGTGGGGCGCGCGGAACGGCCGGCGAGGGCTCAGGCCGCTGTCGCACAGTCCGGCGACGCTGTGCACCCGCGTGATCTCGACGGCCTCCTCGAAGCTGGGATCGGGCAGGATCCCGGGGAGCCGCCGGGCGAGCATGGTCTTGCCGGCTCCCGGCGGCCCGATCATCAACAGGTTGTGCCCGCCCGCCGCCGCGAGCTCGAGTGCCCGCTTGGCGTCGGCCTGGCCGCGGACGTCGCCGAGGTCGTCGTCGGCCGCGCGGGCCGTGAACGGCGCCGGAGGTGCGGGCGCCTCAGGGCGCCACTCTCCGCGCAGCATCGCCACCATGCGTGCGAGATCCGGTACGCCGAGCACCTCGAGCCCGCCCACGAGCGCAGCCTCCCCGGCGTTCTCGACGGGGACGATCAGCCGCTCGAAGCCGGCGGCCCGGGCTCCGAGCGCCATCGCGAGGGCTCCACGGATCGGACGCAGGGCACCGCCCAACGACAGCTCGCCGCAGAGGGCATAGGACCCGAGCGCGTCTCGCGGCACCTGGCCGCTCGCGGCCAGAACTGCCGCGCCGAGGGCGAGGTCGAAGCTCGGCCCGGCCTTGCGGACGTCGGCCGGGGCGAGATTCGCGGTCAATCGCTGCAGGGGGAACTCGAGGCCCGAGTTGAGCAGGGCCGCGCGTACGCGCTCGCGTGCCTCGCGCACGGCCGCGTCTGGAAGGCCGACGATCGTGAAGACGGGTAGGCCGCGACGCAGGTCGGCCTCGACGACGACCTCCCGGCTCTCGACGCCCTCGATGGCGAAGGTGGCGACGCTTGCGAGCATGTCGGGACCGTAGGCCGCGCCTCGATACGCGTGGGTGCAGTATGTGACCTCTCGGCACCGTCTTCGTGACGGCGCGGTGAAAGCGGGCTGGGTCGCTCGGCACCGGCGACCGAGGCCTGGTGGAGACGCTCGCCCACCCGCCGATTCGAGCCGAGAAAACGCCCGACCGGCAGAGCACTTGTAACGCACTGGTGCGTCGACGGTCGCCGAGTCTTTGCAGCGGTCACCCACCGCTGTGCGAAGGCGCTCTACCTTGCCTCTCGTGTCCGCAGACTCACGTAGGACCCGAGGCGCGATCGGCGAGAGCCTGGCCGAGGAGCACCTGGTCGCCGCCGGCTACTCCGTCCTCGAACGCAACTTCAGGACGCGCTACGGCGAGCTCGACCTCATCGCCTGCAGCGAGCGTGCGCTCGTCTTCTGCGAGGTGAAGACTCGGGTCTCCGGTTCGCGCGGCGGCCCGCCCGGCCCACTCGACGCGATCGGCCCCAAGAAGCGTCGCCGGCTGCGGCTGATGGCCGCGCAGTGGCTCGCGGCCAGGGCGAGCGAGGAGCGTCCCTCACGCGCGACGCTGCGCTTCGATGCGATCGGGATCACGATCACTACGGGAGGCCGACTCGCCAAGCTCGAGCACGTCGAGGACGCGTTCTGATCCCACGAGCGCACCCGCGCGGCGGGCCGCGGCTGGGCAGCGACCTTTGGCCTGGTCGTCCGGTCGCGCGCGGCCTCAGCTCATGCGGCGATATCGCCACACGCACAGGGGGACGAAGATCGCCAGGATGCCCACTATCCACGCGATCGACTGAAGCAGCGGCTCGCTCACCTCTCCCCCGATCGAGAGCGCCCTCGCGGCGTCGACGCTCACGGTCACCGGGCTCACGGCCGCGAACTGCTCGAGGCCCGCCGGCATCGTCGAGACCGGCACGAACACCGAGCTCGCGAACACGAGCGGGAAGATCGCCACGAAGCCCGCCGACTGGGCGGCCTCGGCTCCGCGCACGGTCAGTCCAACGAAACTGAATATCCAGCTCAGCGCGAAGCCAAAGGCGAGGACCACGAGGATGGCGCCGGCCGCGTCGAGCGGCCCGCTTCGGAAGCGGAAGCCGATCAGGTAGCCCACGGCGGCCATCAGGAGCGTGACGAACACGTTGCGCACGAGGTCGGCCGCGGTGCGACCGATGAGGACCGCGGGGCGGGCGATCGGCATCGCGCGGAAGCGATCGATCACCCCGCGGTCGAGGTCCTCGGCGAGCCCCACGGCGGTCTGGGTCGAGCGGAAGGCCGCCGCCTGGATGAAGATCCCGGGCAGGAGGAAGTCCACGTAGGCGACCCCCGGGGCCAGCGATGACTCGATCGCCCCGCCGAAGACGAAGGCGAAGAGCAGGACGAACATGATCGGCTGGATCGTCGAGAAGATCAGCAGCTGAGGCTGGCGCACGAAGTGGCGCAGGTTGCGGCCCGTGACGACGATGCAGTCCTCGACCGAATAGGCGAAGCGCCTCGGCGCGGAGACCGACCCCGGAATTCGAGCGGCCGCGACCTCGTCGCTCATCGTCATGCCTGCGCCGGCGCCTCGACGGCCGGCTGAGGCTCGGCGGAGCTTTCGCCGTCGACGGCCGCGGTCGTGCCGGTCAGCTCGAGGAAGACGTCGTCCAGAGTCGGCCGACGGAGGCTCAGGTCGCGGACCGAGAGCTCGGCCTCCTCGAGGGCGCGCGCCGCCGCGGCGACCATGCCGACCCCGTCTCGGGGGGCCGCCAGGGTCAGCTCATCGGGACGGTCGGCGGTCTTGGGCTCCTCGCACCCGAGGGTGAGCAGGACGTCGCGCGCCCGCTCCCTCTCCGCCGGCTGCTCGAGGCGAACCTCCACCATCGAGCCGCCGACGTTGTCCTTGAGCTCGTCACCCGTACCCTCGGCGATCACCCGGCCGTGGTCGATGACCGCGATCCGGTCGGCGAGCTGATCGGCCTCCTCGAGGTACTGGGTGGTCAGCAGGAGCGTCATCCCCTCGCCGACGAGCTCTCGCGCGATCGCCCAGATACCGTTGCGGCTGCGGGGATCAAGCCCGGTCGTCGGCTCGTCGAGGAACAGGACGCGCGGCCGCCTGATGAGGCTCGAGGCGAGATCGAGGCGCCGGCGCATGCCGCCCGAGTAGGTCTTGACCGGGCGGTCGCCGGCGTCGGCGAGTCCGAAGCGCTCGAGCAACTCGGACGCCCGCAGCGCGGACTGGCGGCGCGACAAGCGGAATAGCCGCCCGAACATGCGGAGGTTCTCGCGCCCGCTGAGCAGCTCGTCGACGGCAGCGAATTGACCGGTCAGCCCGATCAGCTCGCGGACCGCACCCGCCTCGGTTACGACGTTGCGGCCGAAGACCTCGGCCCGTCCCTCGTCGGGGCGCAGCAGCGTCGCGAGCACCCGGACGAGGGTCGTCTTGCCCGCGCCGTTGGGCCCGAGCAGCCCCACCACCGAGCCCTCGGCGACCTCGAGATCGACGCCTCCAAGCGCCACGGTCTCCCCGAAGCGGCGAACCAGGCCCTGGGTCACAGCCGCCGGCCTCATCGTCTATCCATCGTTTCCGGCACGACCCGAGGGTCGCAGAGTCTCGCCACGAGCCTCCGTTCCGGGCGCTTGAGCGCTCAACCGCCCAGCGAGAGCTGCTGGTAGGCAATCGACGCGAAGGAGCGCCGGTGCAGCGGTGAGATCCCGTGCGCGGCGATCGCCGCGCGGTGCTCGGGCGTCGAGTAGCCGACGTTCGTGGCGAAGTCCCAGCGGGGATCGAGCTCGGCGATCCGGCGCATGTGGCGGTCGCGCGTGACCTTGGCCAGCACCGACGCCGCGGCGATCGCCGCGCTGCGGCCGTCGCCGCCGATCACCGCCCGCTGCTCGCGCCCGAGCTTGGGAAGCGAGAACCCGTCGACGAGGCAGATCGCCTCTTCGCGGGCGACGCGGTCGAGCGCCGCGCAGAGCGCGTCGAGGTTGTTGACGTGCAGGCCGCCGGCGTCGATCGTCCGCGCGCAGCGGGACACGATCGCCACCCGGGCCGCCGCCTGCATGACGAGCGGGTAGAGCTCCTCCCGGGCGGCCTCGGTGTGCTGCTTGGAGTCGTTTAGGCGTGCGAGCGAGCGCCGGTCCGAGAGCTCGAGGCGCTCGAGGTCGAACAGCACCGCCGCGGCGACGAGCGGTCCGGCGAGACAGCCGCGCCCGGCCTCGTCGGCGCCGGCCACGAAGCGCCGCCCAAGCGCCCGGTCGAAGGCGAACAGGCGGCGGCCGGTGCGAGCCGGGCGACGGCCGGCTCGCGGCCCGCGGCGTCCTTCGGGCGCCGGTTGGCCGTTAGAGCGGCCCGATGCGGTCGACGGGCCAATAGGTGAAGAACGCCTTTCCGACGATCCAGTCCTCTGGGACTGGTCCCCACTCGCGGCTGTCGGCGCTCTCCCCACGGTTGTCGCCCATCATAAAAAAGTGATCGGGCGGGATCGTGATCTCGTCGGGCAGGTCGCAGATCGGGCAGTTGGCGTCGGGCCGGACGAACGGCTCGGATTGGCGCTCGCCGTTGACGTAGACGCGCCCGTCGACGACAGCGAGCCGGTCGCCCGGCTCGGCGACAACGCGCTTGATGAAGTTCGTCTCCGACCGCTGGCTGGTCGGCTCGGGGCAGGCTTGGTCGGCGGGGACTCCGAGGTCGCCGCAGGATCCCTCCTCCGCGCCGGCGGGCGGGTTGAAGACCACGACGTCGCCGCGGTCGGGCTCCGAGAACCGGCCGCCGACCCGATCGACGAGCACGCGTTGGCCGACCGCGAGCGTGGGCACCATCGACTCGCTCGGAATCCGGAACGGCTTGACGAGGAAGGCCTGGATGCCGAGCGCGAGGCCGACCGCGACGATGACGATCGAGATCGTCTCGGTGAGCGGATTCTTGGCCCGCCCCCTCTTCGCCGACACCGCCATCTAACGGCGCAGGAGCCTCACGAGGACGAGCCGTCTCCGTCCTCGGGCGCGGACGTGACCGCCTCGGCGCCGTCGGACTCGGCCGCGGGCTGCGGTGGTGACGGCGCCTCGGGGACGACGGTCACGCTCCGGACGTCCCGGCGCTCGCGCACGCGCGCGCGGCGACCGACCCGGCCGCGGAGGTAGTACAGCTTCGCCCGGCGGACGTCGCCGCGCGCCGCGACCTCGATGCGCTCGATCTTCGGCGAGTGCACCGGAAACGTGCGCTCGACGCCGACTCCGAAGGACTGCTTGCGCACGGTGAAGGTCTCGCGCGCGCCCGACCCCTGACGCTTGATGACGGTGCCCTCGAAGACCTGCGTGCGTCGACGGGTCCCCTCGATGACCTGGAAATGGACGCGCAGCCGGTCGCCCGGGTCGAAGGATGGGCGCTCACGCAGCTGCTCCCGCTCGAGGGTGTCGATGATTCCGGTCATCACAGAGAGGGCGCGACCACCTGAACCGAAGCCCGCGCGCAAGGCGAGATGGTAGCGGAGGGAGGGCGGCGGCTCGAGACTCGGGGGCCCCGGCGAGACGAGTGGTCAGGTGCGCCCGTCGGGCTCGGCCGCGCTCGTCAGCGCGCGGCGCTCCCGGCTGCGCTCGCGCCGCCACGCGCGGATCCGGGCGTGATCGCCCGAGACGAGCACCTCCGGCACCCCGTGGCCTCGCCACTGGGCCGGCCGGGTGAAGTGGGGATACTCGGGACCGCCCTCGAGGGCCGGGCTGAATGACTCCTCGAGCGCGCTCTCGGCGTGGCCGAGCGCGCCCGGCAGCTTGCGCAGGACGGCGTCGCAGACCACCATGGCCGCGAGCTCGCCACCGGACACGACGTACGGCCCGATCGAGACGACGTCTGAGGCGAGGTGCTCGTGGACCCGCTCGTCGAAGCCCTCGTAGCGCCCGCAGAGCAGCGTGAGGTCCCTCTCACCCGCGAGCTCGGCGGCGAGGGCGTCATCGAAGCGCCGGCCCCCGGCGGACAGCGCGATCACCCGGCGCTCGGCGGGGAGCTCGACCGGATCGATCCCGTAGCGGGCGCGCAGCGCCGCCTCGACCACGTCGACCCGGATCACCATCCCCGCGCCGCCTCCGTACGGCGTGTCGTCGACCTTGCCGGCCGAGAGCGGCGTGGTGGCGCGCAGGTCGACCGTTCCCAGCTCGTGCCCGAGCTCCTCGGCGTTGCGCACGTGGCGCTGCTCGCGAAGCCACCCGAACCAATGCGGGAAGAGGGTGAAGACGTCGATCCTCAATCAGCCCCCGACCCTCGAGCATCGTCCTCGCCGAGGCCGAGGAAGCGCCGATCGACCTCGATGACGCGCGCCCCGGAGTCGATGCTCAGCACTGCGTCGGACACGAGCGGGATCAGCAGCGCGTCCTTCCCGACCTCGAGCAGGTCGCACGACGGCCCAGCCAGCACCCGGCGAACCTCGCCAAGCCCCTCCACTCGGGAGCCGACCAGATCCTCGACGAGCCACTCGCCGGGGCCGAGCGGGGCGAGCTCCTCGTCGACGAGCACCGCCTCGCCCCGCCGCGCGGCCGCCTCGGCCCGAGTTCCGACGCCTGCGATTCGCACCAGCGGTCGCTCGCGCGTCCCCCCGCGACGCTCGACGCGCGCCCGCCGCCCGGCCACGACGACCTCCCCGCCCGCAGCGAGCGCCTCCTGGACCGCTTCGACCGCTCCCTCGACCCAGAAGCTCCCGTCGCGCCCGTGGGCAGCGCCCACCCGGCCTACGCTCACGAGGCGGCCGCCGGCGCTCAATCCACGACGTCGATGAGCACGCGCCGGCCCTGCTTGACGGCCGCCGCGCGAGCGAGCTGGCGCAGCGCGCCGATCGTCCGACCGCCGCGGCCGATCACCTGGCCGACGTCGTCCTCGGCGACGCTCAGCTCGAGCACCAGCGTGCCGTCGTCCTCCTCGAACTGCTCGACCGACACCGCGTCGGGGTTGTCGACGAGCGCCCGGGCCAAGAAGGCGAGCAGCTCGACCATCGCGATCGCCGCTAGCCGGCGTCGCCGCTGGGCGCGACGGGCTCCTCCGCCGCAGCGGTCTCGTCGGCCGCAACGGGCGGCTCGGCCACGCCTCCTGGGGACTCGGTGGTCTCTGCACCGACAGCCTCGGGCGTCACACCCGGCTCGACCGTCGGCGGGTCCGCTCCCTCGGCCGGCTCGTCCACGACCGGCGGGGCACTTCGCTCGCTGGCGCGCAGCAGGGCGAGCACGGCCTCCGAGGGCTGGGCCCCGCGCGCGCGCCACGCGTCGATGCGCTCGCGGTCGAGCACGATCTCCGAGGGCTGGGGCTGGGGGTTGTAGCGCCCCACGGTCTCGATCACGCGGCCGTCGCGCTTGGAGCGCCCGTCGGCCACCACGACTCGCCATATGGGGTTCTTGCGGTTGCCCACGCGGGTCAACCGGAGGCGTACGGCCACGTCTTCTAGATCACCTCGGTAGGTAAAGCCGGGACGGCAGCGGAGAACCTTAGCCTGATTCAGGCTCAGCGCCCGCCCGCCAGCTGCGACAACGACGGCATCCGCCCCTGCGAGAGCTGGCGCATCATCTTCTGCATCTGAGAGAACTGCTTGACGAGCTGGTTCACCGACTGCACCGACGTGCCCGAGCCGCGTGCGATCCGCCGGCGGCGGGAGCCGTTGAGGATCCCCGGGTTGCGCCGCTCCTCCGGGGTCATCGAGGTGATGATCGCGCCGAGGCGGTCGAGCTCGCGGTCGTCGACGTTCATGTCTCCGAGCCCCGCGCCCGACAGCCCGGGAATCATCTTGAGCAGACCGCTGAGCGGACCCATCTTGCGTACCTGCTGCATCTGCTCGAGGAAGTCCTCGAGCGTGAACTGGTTCTTGCGCAGCTTGTCCTCGAGCTCGGCGGCGCGATCCTCGTCCATCTGCGCCTCGGCCTTCTCGACCAGGGTCATCACGTCGCCCATGCCGAGGATGCGCTGGGCCATGCGGTCGGGGTGGAAGCGCTCGAAGGCGTCGAGCTTCTCGCCCGTCGAGGCGTAGAGGATCGGCTTGCCGGTCACCGCCTTGACCGACAGCGCAGCACCCCCACGGGCGTCGCCGTCGACCTTGGTCAGGACGACGCCGTCGAAGGCCGCGGTCTCGGCGAAGCTCTCGGCCACGTTGACCGCGTCCTGACCGGTCATCGAGTCGACGACGAGCAGCACGTTGTGGGGCTTCGTGCGCTTCTTGATCTTCGCGAGCTCGGCCATCAGCTCCTCGTCGACGTGCAGGCGCCCCGAGGTGTCGACGATCAGCACGTCGCGCTCCTCGGAGCGCGCGCGACCGAGCGCCCACTCGGCGATGTCGACGGGGTCGCGTCCGGTCCCCTGCTCGTAGACGGTCGCGCCGGCCTGGGCGCCGACCTTGACGAGCTGGTCGACCGCGGCCGGGCGGTAGACGTCGCAGGCCGCGAGCGCCACGTCTTGGCCGTGCTCGGTGCGCAGGTGGCGGGCGAGCTTGGCGCAGGCGGTCGTCTTGCCCGACCCCTGCAGGCCGGCCATGAGGATCACGGTCGGCGGCTTCGAAACGAACACGAGGTCGCGGCCCGCGCCGCCCATCAGGTCGGTCAGCTCGTCGCTGACGATCTTCACCACCTGCTGGGCCGGGTTGAGCGACTCCATGACCTCCTGCCCGAGCGCGCGCTCCTTGACCTGAGCGGTGAAGCGCTTGACGACCTGGAAGTTGACGTCGGCCTCGAGCAGCGCCAGGCGGATCTGGCGCATCGCCTTGGATATGTCGTCCTCGGTCAGCTTGCCGCGCGAGCGGACGTCGCCGAGGGCGGTCTGGAGGCGCTCGGAGAGGGCGTCGAACATCTGGTCGAGACTAGCGAGCCTGGACTCAGGTCGCTCCAGGCCTCGCGGCTCGGAATGCGGCTAGCTCGATCCCCTGCCGACGGCTTCTCGGACCTTGGCGATGGGTCCGGTTCCGGACGCGCCGGGAAGGTCCTTGGCGACCTCGTCTACGTTGCTGGAGACCGCGTTCAGGGTGTGCTGCATAGCGTCGAGCTGCCGGCAGAGCCCCTCAACGTGAGCGCACAGCGTGGCCATGTCGGCGTGGAGGGTGCCCACCCCGTCCTGCACGTGCTCGAGCTTCGTGCCGAGCCCGGTCACCGCCTGCTCCAGCTTGCCAATGCCCTCGGGCAGCCGCGAGGTCGAGTCGCGCACCACCGCCAGGTCCGTGCGCAGCGGATGCACATCGGCGGCCAGGGAATCGACGGTCTGCTCAAGCGCGCCGAGGCCGCCGGCGAGCTCCTCTCGTATGCCGCTGAGGTCTTCGACTATTCGGCCCAGGGCATCGAGCGCGCGCTCGGGGAGTCGAAGGGGATAGAGGAGCCCGTCGAGCATCACCGGATCTCTCGCGGGACCGGGCCGGCGATGCGAAGTCCGGAAGATGAGAGCGCACTTCGCGTCCGGGACGCTTCAGTCATCTGCAGAGTCTACCCGGGTCGTGGCTCTCCGTATCGGGGTGAGCCCACGGCTCGCGAGGGGTCAGCGCTCCGCGCGCGCCTCCACGGCGGTATCCGGGTTGTCCGAGAACACTCCGTCGACGCCCAGCCCGTAGAAGGTGGCGTACTCGCCGAACGCGTTGCCGTAGGCGCCTGGATCCTCCGACGAGCGGAGCTCGCGCGGCAGGAAGGTGTTCTCGTTGCGGAAGGTGTAGGGATGGACGAGGAGCCGAGCGCGGTGCGCGTCCCTGACGAAGGTGGTCGGCGATTGTGATCTGCCGGAAGAGTCGCGCGGGACGATGTAGTCCTTCGACGGGCCCACGCCGTCGGCGTACCGCGAGATGTCGCGTAGGCCCGCGGGCGTCGCGAGGTCGCCGTAGGTCCGGTTGTCGCCTGTGACGACGAGGTCGTAGGGTCGGGACGTCTTCGAGCCCAGGAGCTGGCCGAGCGGGGTGTCGATCTTCCGGTTGAGCGCCTTGAGGTTGCTCGTCTCGAAGGACTGCACGAACACCTTGTCCCGCCTGCCGTCGAGCCGGTTGCGTCGCAGCGCGCGCACCAGCGGCTCCTCGAGCGCGAGGCCGATCGAGCGGAAGTACGTGGGGTGCTTGGTCTCGGGGTAGATGCCGATCTCGCGATGAAGCTCGCGCGACAAGCGCTGGGTGAGATCGATCACCTCTTGGAATGTCGGGACCCGATACCGCCCGTCGTAGATCGTGTTGCGCTGGCGCAGCTGCGGGATCCGTTCCTTGGCCCGCAGCGTCCTGAGCTCGCGGAGGGTGAAGTCCTCGGTGAACCAGCCGGTGAGCGGTTGGCCGTCGATCGCCTTCGTGGTCCTGCGACCGGCGAACTCCGGCCGCGAGGCGACGTCGGTCGTGCCCGAGATCTCGTTCTCGTGGCGGGCGACGAGGACGCCGTCCCTGGTCGAGACGAGGTCCGGCTCGACGTAGTCGGCGCCCATGCGGGCTCCGAGCTCGTAGGCCGCGAGCGTGTGCTCGGGCCGATAGCCCGACGCGCCGCGGTGGGCGATGACCAGCGGTTCACCCCGCAGTGGCTTCGAGTCGCGGCCGCGACCGCGATCTCTGTCGTCCGCTGAGGATGGGCCGGCTACGAGGAGCGAGGTGAGCACGGCGCAGATGATGAGCGCGGCGCGGGAGCGGTGGGTGAGCATGGGCCCCAGTCAAGTCGCTTCCGGTCGGCCGGAAGTGAAAAGCGGGTGAACTTCGTGCTGTCGTCTTGGGGCCGAGTCAGCCGCCGACCGGTCGGTCGCCGACCCAGTAGCGAGGTCCGGGGCCGAGCCCGCCCGCCCGGTCGTCGGGATTGGCCAAGCTGCACCGCTCGAGCGAGAGACAGCCGCAGCCGATGCACTCGGTCAGGCCGACCTTGAGGCGCTCGAGCTCGGCGATTCGCCTGTCGATCCGCGAGGTCCATCCCCGCGAGAGGCGAGACCAGTCACTGCGGGTCGGCACGCGGTGCGGAGGCAGCCTGGCGAGCTCCGTGCCGATCTCCTCGAGGCTCAACCCGACGCGCTGGGCGAAGACGATGAAGGCGATCCGCCGGAGCACCGCCCGCGGATAGCGACGGTGACCGGAGCCGGCCCGGTCGGAGGTGACGAGGCCTCGCTCCTCGTAGAAGCGCAGCGCAGAGGCGGCGACTCCGCTGCGCCGCGAGACCTCGCTGATCGTGAGCGTGGACACGGGGCGCAGACAAGCACATCACTCTTGTGACTTCAAGCTCACTTGAGCTTGCAGAGCGAGCTCGTACCCTCTCCGCTCCCAATCCGACACCACGAGTCGGAATGCATTAGGGTGACCTAATTAGGGTCACCTAACAAGGGAGCTCGATGCGGACAACGGTTCTCGCAGCGACGCTGGTTGCCGTACTCGTCTGGGTAGCAGCCTGCGGCGAACGCAGCGATCAACAACCGGCCAACAGGCCCACAGACACCGCGCAGTCGAGCAAGGTCCCGGCAGGCGTGGCCGCGCAGTACGCGACCATCGAGGAAGAAGTTCGCGCAGAGGGCGGCGAGAAGCGGATCGGGCCCTGGCGGATCGCCTACATCGTCGAGCCCGCCGAGGGTTGGTTCGAGCGTCGAGGCGACGACTTCGAGTGGCGCGCGCCCGCCGACAGCGAGACCCATCACATCGAGATCCTGCCAATCGAGGCAGAGACCGGCCGGCTCGTTCCGAACGTGCCGATTACCGCGGAAGTGCTCGACGCTCAGGGCACGCGCGTAGCCCGCAAGTCGCTAGCGCCCTACTACGCGGAGTTCTTCCACTACGCCAACAACTTCTCGATCCCGGAGGCAGGCGACTACAGGCTGAGGGCGACGATCGGGCCCCCGGAACTGCGCCGCCACGGCGAAGAGCGGGAGGGTCCCGCGCTGGGCGAGGGAGTCGAAGTCGAGTTCGAAAACGTCCGCCTCGAGCCGAAGGAGGGCTCATGAGAGGGGCCGAGGTAGGGGCCGGGGGCGGGGGCGGGAAACCGGAGCTCGACCGGGATCGGTTCAAGTTGTGTCTCAACTGATGCCACCGACTCGGCCGTTGTTACCCGTGCGAACTCAGCCGCCCCTGCTCGTTGGTGCCGGTTCCCTCCTTGTCGCCCTCGGCATCGTGGCCGTTATCGAGGTATCTTGGGTCGGTGGGCTTGTGCTGGTCGCTGGTGGCTCGGGACTCATCTCCCGCGCTGCCTTCCTGACGAGTACAGGGCGGAAACACTCGCCGGCAGGCAGTCGCCAACACAGAGGAGACCATCCTCCGGAACGGGAGCCCGGTGGAAGCTGAGAGTCGCAGAAGAGGCCGGAAGCGGATCGATCCGCCGATCCGGGGAGCCAGCGTGAGCACGCTGGTTGGAAGGCTGTAGTGGCGGGACGAAACCTGCGATGCTGTCGTTCGAGCCCACGGTGCCGGGCATGTCCCCTCCGCCTCCGCGCCGATCTGCGCGCCCTCAAAGCCTTCGCGACCGAGGCCGACGTTCCGCCTCATCTCGTCGGGATTCCCGAGTGTCTGCACAAGTACGAGCCGGTGCTACGACGGCTCTGGGACGATCGCGAGTCGCAGCCAGAAGCGCCGAGCTCGCATTCACCTGAGAGCCAGCACCCCGCCGACGCTGCGATTCCGAGCGAGGCGCTAGGTTATGAGTCCCCCCGTCCTCGGCCAAGAGCCGAGGCGACCAGCAACTGAGGAACGCCTAAAATGCCGTCAGAGAGATTCGTCGAGGCCTTGAACGAGCAGATCGGACGCGAGTTCGCGGCCGCACATCAGTACGTGGCGATCGGTGCCTACTACGACTCTGAGACCTTTCCGCAGCTCGCTCGCTTCTTCTACGGCCAGGCCGAGGAAGAGCGCGGCCACGCGATGCGGATGGTCAACTATCTACTCGAGAGAGGTGCACCGCTGCGACTGGGCGAGGTGCCGGCGCCACGGGCTCACTTCGACGACCATGTCGCTCCCATTCGGCTCGCGCTCGAGCAGGAGCGCAGGGTCACCGTAGAGATCGGCGGCCTCTTCGAGGTCGCCCGCGAGACGCGCGATTCGGCCAGCGAGATCTTCATGCAGTGGTTCGTTTCCGAGCAGGTCGAGGAAGAGGCGGCTATGGAGTCGCTTCTCGCCGTCGCCGAGCGCGTGCGGGAGCTGCCGATGATGCTCGAGGAATTCATCGCGCGCGATGGTGGCCAGCTGGGACGCGCCCGCGGCCCGAGCTCCGCGTAAGGGCTCGCTCCAGGTAGGTCGAGGTGGCACGCTTCACGGCACGACCTGCCGGCGGCCCCTTCCGACGATCCCCTCTCGCTCAGCGCTACAGCTGAGCGCGCCTGGTTCAACGACAGCGGCAGCGGGACCCGCCCGCCGCGACCCCACAACAATCCGTCTTGGCGGCGGGCTCACAGCACGACTCCTGCTCGACCGGAGCACAGCAGGCGCCGGCCTCCCTCCCGGGCTTGCGGGCGCGCACGATCGCCGAGCCGGCCTTCGCGTGGACCCGGTGGGTCTCACGCACCTCGACATCGACGAGTCCGGCCGCCTGGAGTCCGGTCTCGAACTCCGTCCTTGTGAGGGCGCCCGCGATGCAGCCGGTGAAGGCGTCCATGTCCCGCCGGGTCGCCTCCTCCATGTCGGGGTCGGCCACGACATCGCTGATCCCGAGGCGCCCGCCGGGGCGCAGCACCCGGGCGACCTCGCGGAGGACCTGGCCCTTGTCGGCCGAGAGATTGACGACGCAGTTCGAGATCACGACGTCGACCGCGGCGTTCGGGAGCGGGATCGCCTCGATGTCTCCCCGAAGGAACTCGACGTTCTCCGCGCCGGCCTCCTCGGCGTTGCGACGGGCCAGAGCGAGCATCTCCTCGGTCATGTCGAGCCCATAGGCGAAGCCGGAGGGACCGACCCGACGGGCGGAGAGGAGGACGTCGATGCCGCCGCCCGAGCCGAGGTCGAGGACCGTCTCGCCCTCCCGGAGCTCGGCCACCGCGGTCGGGTTCCCACAGCCGAGCGACGCGAGCTGAGCCGCCTCGGGCAGCTCCGCACGCTCACCCTCGCCGTACCGGCTAGCGCCGAAGACCTCGCGCTCCTCCTCTGCCAGGGCGCTCGTCCCACAGCACGAGCCCTCGGCGGGCCCGCAGCAGCTCGCGCCGCCGCGTGCCGCCTGCTCGGCGGCCGCGGCGTAGCGCTCGCGCACGGCCTCTCGGAGCTCCTCATGTGACGTCAGCTGCTCGGACATCGCTCAGGCTCCTCTCACCTTCGGACGGTCAGCGGCTCAGCCATCGCGACAGGTCCTCAAGCGCCCCAGGACGCACGAAGTAGTACGCCCACAGCCCGCGGCGCACCGAGTCGACGACGCCCGCCTCGCGGAGCACCTTCAGGTGGTGGGAGACCGTCGGCTGGCCGACGTCGAAGAGCGGGGTCAGCTCGCACACGCACACTTCGCCGGCGTGCTGGCGGAGCACGTCGACGAGCTGGAGGCGGATCGGGTCGGCGAGGGCCTTGGCGACGCCGGCCATCCGCTCGGCCTCCTGTCGCGCCACCTCCGGATATGCGACGGGCTCGCAGCACGGCTCCCCGGGGGCGCGCTTCTGCTTGGGCGTGAGCTCCAGATCGACCGCCATCAATCTACGTATATCAATTGAAATGGCGCTTGTCAATCTGTAGTCTCCGGGTCGTGGCCGAGAGTGGCACGCAGGTCAACGGCGAGGGGCCGTCCCTCCACACCGGCGGCGACGGGCCCCGGCGGGTCGCGGTGATCACGGACGTCCACGCCAACCTCCCTGCCCTCGACGCCGCCCTGGAGGCGATTCGTTGGATGGACGTCGACCGCCTCCTCTGCGGCGGCGACCTCGTCGGCTACGGGCCGCACCCCAACGAGGTGTGCCGCCTCGTCGAGGATCGGAGCATCCCGACGATCTACGGCAACTACGACTGGGCGATCGCGCGCGACGAGCTCGACTGCGGCTGCGCCTACGTGACCGAGCACGACCGCGCGCTGGGCCAGCGCTCGGTTGAGTGGACCCTCGCTCACACCGACCGGCGCTCGAAGGACTTCATGCGCGGCCTGCCGTTCGACCTCCGCTTCGAGCTGGGCCGGAAGCGCGTGCGCCTCGTCCACGGCTCGCCGCGAAGGGTCCACGAGTACCTCTTCGAGGACAAGCCGGCGCGCACGTTCGAGCGGATCGCCGCGGGCGCGGACTGCGACGTGCTCGTGTTCGGCCACACCCACCAACCGTGGGTGCACGAGTACGGGGGCGTCCTCTTCGTGAACTGCGGGGCGGTCGGCAAGCCGAAGGACGGCGACCCGCGGGCCGCCTTCGCCCTGTTGGAGCTCGACGAGGCCGGCGAGGTCCGCGCCTCGATCGAGCGTGTCCCCTACGACGCCGAGGCGGTGGCCCGCGAGGTCGCCGCCGCCGGACTGCCCGACGAGTACGCCGAGAAGCTCGTGGCGGCCGCCTGAAGGAGGAGCGATGAAGTACGTCCTGTTCGTCTGTACCCACAACGCCGGGCGATCGCAGATGGCCCAGGCCTTCTTCGAGCGCCACGGCCCGCCCGACGTCCGCGCCGAGTCGGCCGGCCAGGAGCCGGCCGATGCGGTCTGGCCCGAGGTCGTCGAGGCGATGGCCGAGGTCGGGATCGACCTCTCCGAGATTCGGCCGAGGAAGCTCACCGTGGAGATGCAGCTCCACGCTGACTGGGCGATCACGCTCGCCTGCGGGGCCCAGTGTCCCTTCGTCCCGACGACGGTCGAGGACTGGGACGTGCCCGACCCCGCCGGACGCTCGCTCGAGGAGGTCCGGGCGATCCGCGACGGGGTCGAGGCGCGCGTGAAGGAGCTCGTGGCCGAGAAGCTCGACCTCATCCGGTCGGACCGGTCTGCGCACCAGCTCCGCCTCGAGCGCCTCCTCCCCGACCTCGTGCGGGAGTTCGAGGGCGAGCGGACCGAGGAGGAGATACGAACGGCGGCCGACGCTGCCCTGGCCGAGTTCCAGGACGCGCCCGTCCGCTCCTACGTGATGACCATCGCCAACCGCAAGGCGCGCGAGATCCTCCGCGCGAGCGGCCAGCCGGCGCCCGCCTAGCCCTGGACGCCTCGCTCGCCCTCTGGCGCCGCGCCCTCGCGGAGGCCCTTGGGACCTTCTTCCTCGTCCTCGCCGGCTGTGGGGCGATCGTGGCCGACGAGCGCTTCGGCGGGCTCGGGCCCGTCGGGGTGGCATTGGTCTTCGGGCTCGTAGTCATGGCGATGGTCTTCGCCACCGGCCACCTCTCGGGGGCCCACCTCAACCCGGCGGTCACCGTCGCCTTCGCGCTCACTCGTCACTTCCCGGCCCGCGACGTCGGCGCCTACGGGCTCGCCCAGGCTTTCGGCGCGGCCGCGGCCGCGCTCTGCCTTCTGGCCGTCTGGCCGTCGGCGCCCGCGGACCTCGGCGCCACCGTGCCGAGCATCGGCGCCGGAGGCGCCCTCCTTTACGAGGTCCTCCTCACCGCCATCCTCATGTTCGTGATCACCGCGGTGGCAACCGACGTGCGCGCCGTCGGCTCCGGTGCGGCACTCGCCATCGGCGGCGCGGTTGCCCTCGACGCGCTCTTCGGCGGCCCGGTCACCGGCGCCTCGATGAACCCCGCGCGATCGCTCGGCCCAGCGGCCGCCGCCGGAGAGTGGACCAGCTTCTGGATCTACGTCACCGGGCCGGTCGTCGGCGCCGCGCTCGGCGCGCTCGGCTACCAGCTGATTCGAGGAGAGGTGGCGCGCCCGAGGGCGGAAGCCGCCGAAAACCTTCCGCTCGATGGTCGCCGCTCGGTCGGGTAGGGGACGACGAACCCGAGCTCCTGCGGCGCGGACGCAGTCGTGTCGGTGCGGATGCTCGCCGGCTACCTGTGTGGCTCTTGGGACCCGGAGAGCGCCGGCGTGGCCGGCGCGCCGTCACGGCCCTCGGCCACGCGCTCCTCCGAGCGCTCCTCCACGCGCTCCTCCGAGCGCTCCTCCACGCGCTCCTCCGAGCGGTCCTCCAGGCGCTCCTCCGAGCGGTTCTCCCCCTCGCGCCCGGTGAGGGCCCCCTTGAACTCGCGCATCCCCTTGCCCACGGAGCGCCCGAACTCCGGCAGCCGGCGCGGCCCGAGGACGACGAGGGCGATTATGAGCACGACGATGATCTCGAGTGGTCCTATGTTCGGCATGAGTGCCTCCTTTCCAGGCGAGCGACGGTCGCTCGTGTCCGGGCCAGACGCTAGGCACAAGCGGCGCCCTTTTTGTTGCCCGCCTGTGACCTGGCGGGCGCTGTCAGGTGGCCTCGACCTCCCCCGGCGCCGCCTACTGCTTGGTACCACTGACCAACACGTACCTCGCATCCACCGTCAGTCCCCCATCGGGCGCTTCCGTGCCGTGGCGGGCCGCGATCGCGAGGAGGTCACCCTCCATGCGGGTGCGCAGCTCGGGCTCGAGCTCTCGCAGGACCGAGCCGGGCGGGCCCGGCGCCTCGGCCAGCCACCGCGCCGCGGCGTCGGCCCCGGAGAAGCGGAGGGGGAGCGAGCGCTCCACCACGTCGAGCTCGGCCAGGTCGAAGAGGTGGAGGTATACGGTCTCATAGCGCCCCCAGCGCGCTGGGCGCTGGGCGCCCGTGGGGAGCGGGGCGAAGCGGGTGGCCAGGTTCAGCGCGTCGGCCATGAAGCCGCTCGACGCCCAGTTGGCCATGCCCACCGTCGCCCCCGGTCGGGCGACGCGCATAAGCTCCCGGGCCGTCTCGCGCGGACGCGGCGCGAACATCGCCCCGAATGCGGACGCGACACTGTCGAAGGACTCGTCGTCGAGGGGGAGGGCCTCCGCGTCTCCCTCGAGCCAGTCGATCGGCCCCGCCTCCTCGCGCTCGGTTCGGGCCCGCCCCGCCTCGACGGCAGCCGAGCTCAGGTCGACGGCGGCGACGTCGGCTCCTCGTCGAGCTGCCGTTAGGGCGACGTTGCCGTCGCCGGCCCCGACGTCTAGGAGGCGCCGGCCGGGTCCCGGAGCGCAGACGTCGACGAGCGCGAGGGCCGCCGGCTGCAGCCGGCGGCCCTGCTCGCCGAGATCACCCGCCTCCCACCCACGACGGAGCGAGGCGCGGTAGGCCTCGAGCTCGAGGCGGGCCAGCTCGGCCGGGCTCGGCTCGTCCGGCGTCAGGGCGTCGAGGCTCGCAAGCCGCTGTTCGATGACCCGCGAGAGCCCGAAGCCAAAGAGCGCCCGGCGCGAGATCGCCCGGGACGAGGAGCCCGCGGGCCGCTCGCTCACGGCTCGGCGGGGCGACGATTGGGGGGGCCGAAGAGGAAACCTGGGCCCGCCGCGAACGCGATGCGGCATCGAAACGTATGGGTGTCGTCGACGATCGCGCTAGTCGTCGTCGCGCCGTCCCCGGCGATCGTCATCGTCGCCACGGTCGTCATCGTCGTCGTCGCGACGCCGACGCCGCCGGCCGGCCCGATCCTCGAACGGACCGTAGATCGCGTAGGTCACGGCACGTGTGTCGGGCGTCCCCTCGAGCTCGCCCGGTCCCGAGGGGGTCGTCCCGGGGGGGTTGTTCCCGGAGCGCTCGCCCTGCTGGCTCACGAACAGCGTGAAGCCGTCCTCGTCGAAGCAACCTCCGCAGAACTCCGAGTCGTTGGTGACCGTCTCGGCGAAGTCGAAGATCTCGCCTTCGGGCGTCACCCCGCGGATGAACTGCGTGGGGCCGCTGCCGTCCTCCTGGAGGAAGATGTCGCCGGTCCTCGGCACGATCACCACGTTGTCCGGGGCCTCGAGCTGAGTGGGGCTCGTCGACTCGAAGATCAGCGTGATGGTCTCTCGCCGGGGGTCGTACTCCCACACCTGGCCGAGGTTCTGCGCCCCACCCGCGGTGCAGTCGAAGTAGACCTTGTCCCGGCCGCGACCGCTGCGGCCGTCATCGTCGTCGCCGTCACCGTCGCCCGGGTTGGCATCCTCGGTCCAGATGCCCTCCTGGCGGTCGAAGAACGCCGCGCCCTTGTCGATCGCTTGGATACGGGTCGGCGTGAAGCCCCGCACCCGATCGCGGCGGTTGTCGGTGTCGTCGTCGTGGTCGGGATCGTCGACGTCGACCCACTCCACCCGGTACGGTCGGCCGACCACGCGCCCAACGTCCATGTTGGCGCGGAACTCGTTCCTGAGCTTCAGGCCCTGGAGCTTGCCGCGGCCATCGAACCCGCTGTTCCGGCCGCGGCCCTTGCGGCGGCCGTCGTCGTCATCGTCATCACGGCCGTTGCGGCGGTCGCGGTCGTCATCGTCATCGTCGTCTCCGCGACGGCGATCCGGGATGAACCGGTAGAGGACCGCTCCGATCGTTCCCACCACCGGGTCCGTCTGAAGGCTGCGGTCCTCGGTCTCGTAGAGGACGCCGTCGAGCTCGGTGACGGCCTCATGAACGAACCGTCCCTGCTGACGCATCGGGACCGCCTTCACCGGCTCGTTCGCGAAGGCCGGGATGGCGTAGTTGTAGCCGTGCTTCAGGCCGGAGACCGCGCTGCGATTGACGACTTCCTCGGACGTGAACCAGAAGTAGTCGTCGATGACCCCGCCCGCGCAGTTCGTGTCGGTGCCGCCGAGGATGGCGAAGTCCCTTAGCACCTGGTAGGTGAACCTGGGCGTCCCGTCCGGGTTGCGACCGATGCGGCGGCGCCGAACGATCAGCTTGGTGTCGCCGGCATCATAGGTCGGGTCGGGGTCGTAGCGCTTGTCGGCCGGCACGACGACCGGGATCTCCCCTGGGCGGCGCCGGTTCTCGTGGTTGCGGATGAGGATCGTCGTGTCCTCGCGGCCGGTCGCGTAGGAGCCCGTGCCGTCGAAGATGCCCGGCGTCGGCCTGCCGTCGCTCATCGGCCTGCCCTGGCGCGAGATCACCTCGAAGTTGAACTCAGCCGGGAGCCTAAGGACCATCGAGGGGTCGTTCTGCGCCGGCTTCGGCACGAGCGGGCCGTACCCCTCGCTCTGGCCGGGCGCCTGGCCGCGCGCGGCGTTGGCGCCGAGCATGTGGAGTCCGCTCGCCGCGGCCAGACTGCCGCCTGCCACCGCGCTGCGTTGCACGAACGTTCGCCGGTCCATCGTCGTCATCTGCTCGCCTCCTCGGTCGGCCGACAGGGTGACTCGGCGCGACCTGGCTGGTGGTCGGATCGGGCCCCCGGGGACTTCCCCGACGGCCGGTCCCCATTTCTGCCCATCGAGGCCGCGGTGTTGTGACCTAGCCGTGAAGGCGATGTGAAGCTGAAGTCACTGGGGGCGGCGCGACGACTCCGCCTGAGCTCTCTCGGCGCGGTGCAGAGTGTCAGGGCCTCGAAGTGAGCCGGCGGATGGCTCCGTCACGAGCTTCCGGCGGCTCGTCCACCAGCCGCGCCGCGATGCCCTCGAGCGTGCGGACGCCGTACTCGTGAGAGGGATTGGCCGCGGTCAGCACGGCGAGGGCTAGGCGTCGTCGGCCCGCCTCGAGCAGGGCGACCTGGTGCACGAGCTCTCCCGCCGGCGTCGGGCGCCATCCGCCCTTGAAGAACACCTTCCAGGCCGAAGGCACCTGCTGCGGAATGCCCCACCGCTGCCAGTCGACGACCCCGGCGAGGACGCGACGCGCGAAGGCGCGGTGACCTCGCGGCACGAGCCGGTCGATCTTCAGGAAGAACCGCGCCTGGTCTGCCGCGGTGATCGTCGAGTTCCCCCAGGCTGCGCTCGGCGCGAACCCGCGCATGCCCGCCCGCCTGGCCACAGCGCGGACGCCCCCTTCCCCCACCTCTGCGGCGACGGCGCTCGCCGCTGCGTTGTCGGACTCGGTCACCATCGCCTCGAGCAGTGACTGCTCGTCCCCCGTCAGGCTCCGCCCCTGCCTATCGATGGCGTCGAGATAGGCGACGAGGAGCATCGCCTTGACCACGCTCGCGGATCGAAACGGCCGTCTGGCGTCCTTGCCGCTCGTGCGTCCCTCCGTATCCACGATGGCAAAGGACACGCTTCCCCGACGGCGCTCCGCATACCGGCGGGCGGAGGCGAGTGCGACGACGCTGGGCGAGCGCTCGGGGGACTGCGGGGCCGACGCGGTCCGGTACCAACCTCGGCGCGAAGCGGCGGGGTCGTGCTCGTCGAGACCGCCCGGCGCGCCCACCGCGGCGCCCGCCCGAGTACCGGGCGTCTCGCGACGAGGGCCCGTGGCGCCCTGCCGACCATCAAAGCGCTCACGGGAACCGTCGAGGAAGGCAACCGCGATCGCCGCGAGTAGCGTCGCCGCGAGCAGCAGCGCCCCGACCGCCAGCCACGCCGAGCCGCGGCCGGCCTGCCTGCGCGGCCCGAGGTTCACCACCGTCAGTCGTCGTCGCGGTCCCGTCGCCCGTGCAGGTCGGGCACTCGCACCTCGATGAAGTCGGTGTAGTCGGGCAGGCTCGGGTGGCGCCCGCCGACCGAGCCGAAGTTGTTGTCGTTGACGATCGCGAGGCGGTTCCCACCCACCGGGAGCACGCTCTCGGTGGTGATATAGGGGAACTTGAACGGGTCGCCGAGGCCGAAGTCGCCGGGGCGACCCGGGAGCGAGATGAGCGCCGGGTCGCGGATGTCGAGCAGGTCGAGGACCTCGCGCTTGACGAGGGCACCGGTCGCGTCGGTCCGGCGCAGGTCGACGAGGAACACCTTCTCGAAACGAGCGGCGGGGCCTTGGAGGAAGTCGCGCTCGATGACGAGCAGCCGGTGGCGATCGAGGGCGGTCATGTCGCCGATGACGTGCTCCTGCTCGGGAGGCACGGGCGGGTCGGCGCGGTAGATGAAGCGTCGTCCGGTATAGCGGCCACGGCGGAGGTCGTACTGGAAGATCGGATGGCGCGTCTTGTCGGGCTCCTCGTTGGTCGCCCGCTCGAGGCTCGGGTAGAGGAAGCGCCGGTCGGTCGAGATCGCCATGCCCTCGAACCCGGAGCTCGAGCGGAGGTTGACCGGCGTCGGAGGCTCAGACGACTCGTTCTCGGGGGCGCGCACTCCCGGCGTGGCGATCGGGGCCTCGAGGACCTTGCCGGTGCGGTCGGTGTGAAGGAGGAACGGACCGAACTCGTCGCCGAAGTAGAAGGTTCCGTCGCGGGCGATGCGCATCGACTCGGGATCGAAGTCCGAGCCGGTCAGAAGCCGCTCGCGCGAGCCCTCGGTGACGATCGGGAAGGGGATCCGGTCGTCGGGGTCGCGGAGCTGGACGAAGCCGAGCACGTCCACCCGCCCGTCCTCGGGCCCGCGCCGCGCGCGCTCGTAGGCGACCCTCACGCGGTAGACGCGCAGCAGGAAGTCGGCGGAGTTGGCCTTCGAGCCGTAGCCGTTGTCGGGCATCGCCCAGAAGGTGCCGCGACCGGCGTCGAGCCACGCCGAGAAGCCTCCGACCGGCTGCTTGGGGAATGGGGCGGGTGCGGGCGACGAGCCCTCGCCTCGCTGCTCGACGGGGAGGATCGCGCGGCCTTCGAGGACGTCTTTGCCGGGGGCGGCATCGGCGGCGACCGAGCCGGCGCCCAGAGCCGTCAGGATGGCGAGCACGGCAAGCGCGGGACGGCTTCGGCGGGCGGGCATGCGACCTCCTGGGATGGCGTCGACCTTCTCCGGGCTCCCCGACTGACTCCGACGGCTCGGGACTCGAACGAGACCAGCTCGAGCCGGCCCGCTTGTGACCAGCCGGTGACCGAGCTGTTGCGGTTCGGTCACCGCGGTGAACGCGGCACCGGTATCGCTCGCGAGGGTCGGCCCCGCGCCGACGACAAGCTCCTTCCATGGCATCCTGATCCGCATGTCTCTGCACGCCGAGCTCGAGGAGAACTGGCGCCGGTGCGAGCAGCGGCTCCCGCTCAGTCCGGTGGAGCCGCTCCCATGATCGCCCCCGGCGTGGAGGCCGCCATACCGGTCGAGCCCTTCGTCGTGCGCGTGGTCTTCTCCGACGGCGAGGTGCGGGACGTCGACGTCGAGCCGATCTTGGATGGCCCGGTCTTCGGACCCTTACGTGAGCCAGGGATGTTCGAGCGCGTCGAGGTCGACGAGTTGGGTGACACGATCGTCGGGCCCAACGGCGCCGAGCTCGACCCTGACGTGATCTATGGCACCGCGCCGGCGGGTTGGCAGCCACCGGTGCTCGTCACGCTCGCCGCTCACTTCCGCTAAGCCCATGGCGACACCAGGCATCCGCACTCCGCGGAAGCCCTGCACGGACTCCTCCAAGCAGCGGCGCCGGCGGGATCGCAGCTAATCTCGCCGTGTCCGCCCCTCGAGCGCGTCGAGGTGGCCGCGGAGGATCGCGACGAGCCGCTCCGCCGGCAACAGGTTGGACCGGAGCGCAGCGTGCACGGCGAGCCCGTCGAGTAGCGCGTGCAGGCGCTCGGCCTCGAGCGCCGCGTCGAGCCCGGCGCTCGTAGTCCCGAGCGCATTCGGCGCCTCGACCGCCGAGACACACGCCTCGTGGAGGGCGTCGTGGACCTCGTTGTGCAGGGCGCGCAGCTCGGGGTCGATCAGCGCGCGACCGGTGAAAGCCAGCCAGACCTCGTTCTCGGCGCGTCGCTCGTCATCGAGCGGCAGCAGCTGGTGGAGGCGCTGCTCGACCGCCTCCCGCGGGTCGACCGCAGGCTCGAGCCGGGCCACGCGGGCCTCGACCCGCTCGACCACCAGCCGCATGGCGAAGGCGAGCAGCTCGGACTGGGTTGTGAAGTAGTGGCGCAGCGCGCCCGGCGACCAGCCGGCCTCTCCGGCAACGGCGCGCACCGAGGCGCCCTCGACGCCGTCGCGACGGATCACCCGCCAGACGGCTCCGGCCAGCTCGCGGCGACGCAGTTCGTGGTCGACGACCTTAGGCACGCCATCTTTCTAGCACAACTGTGCTATGTTGTTCCAACACGGTCGTACGAAATCCGATCGGAGGGCTCATGCGCCCCGCAAGCCGTCGCCTCACGCCAGTTCATTCACAACCAAAGCGACGCCGGCGCCGACTCGTCGTCGTCGCGGCGACGATCTCCCTGGTGCTCGGACTATTCGGCGTCGGGGTCTTCGCGCTGTTCGGCGGCCTCGACGCGACCGTCTCCGAGCGGGCCTCCGGACCCGGCACCCAGACCGTCCGGGTGGATCTGGTGGACGCGGCCGTTGGCTTCGACGTCACCCCCGACGAGCTCGTCGTCGGGCACGGCGCACATGTGATGCTCGAGGTCGCCAACAAGGGGCAGGAACCGCACGACCTCGTGGTGCCCGGCGGCCCGCGCACCAAGACACTCAGCCCGGGCCAGTCGCAGCGCCTCGACCTTGGCGTCGTGACCACCCGCACTCCGCCTCGGCTGTGGTGCACCCTTCCGGGGCACAAGGGGGCGGGGATGGTCCTCGACCTCCGGGTCGTCGCCAGCTAGGGCCGGAGTGAGGGCGCGCGGCGGCGCTCTCAACGTTCGGGTCCGAGCAGGCTGTGGCCCGGCGCGCGGTGGAGCTGAGACGTGGAGTAGCTGACCCCCAGATGCCGCACTCCCGGCGCTCCCTCATCGGTCGCCGTTTCGCCCACCGCCGTGGCGGTACGCTGCCCGACCGTGTCCGTCTTCAGCGACCCTCCCGCCGAGATCTCCCCCGAGCAGGTCGCCGAGCTCTGGTGGCGCGGAGAGGTTCAGCTCATCGACGTGCGCGAGCCCTACGAGCACGAGGCCGGGCGCATCGAGGGCGCTCGCCACATCGAGCTCGAGCGCCTCGCCTCAGAGGCCGAGACGGTCGACCGCGATCGCCCCGTCGTCTTCCACTGCCGACTCGGCGCGCGGTCGGCCATGGCGACCCAAGCCTTTCGCGCCGCCGGCTACGACGCCCACAACATGACCGGAGGGCTTCAGGCGTGGGCCGATGCGAGGCTACCCCTGGCGCCAGCCGGCGGGTACGTGGCCCCGCATTGAGCGTGCGAGTGGCGCACGGCCGCTGCCGCGTAGAGAAACGAGGAGGGTCGTCCCAAGGCAGCTTCGGGCTCTCGCGTTCACGCGAGAGCGGGTGTCAGGACCGCTCGGTGAGCTCCCGCTGATGGTCCGCAAGTTGATCGACGGCAGGCTTCCATCCGAAGCGGAGAAACATCTCGCGCGCCGCCTTCACGGCTTGTTGGCGTCCCTCTGCGACCAGCTCGTCACGAGAAAGCGTGACGGTCTGTCCGAGGCTCGCGGAACTGGTTCGGTAGGGCGTCGCAAACGGCATCCGTCCTGATTGACCTACGACGAGCGCCCTGTCCCTCAGCCCGTTGAGACGAACGTCCAGCGTCATCCGCTCGTCGCCCGGGGGACCCAGCGCAAGACGAGCGGCAAGCTCGAAGACCTCGGTGAGGTAGAAGAGGATCTCCCAAACTTCGATGACCGCGTTGAAGCCCTCGGGTACCGCGGTGCCATCTTGACCGGTCCGCCAATCCGCGGATATCGCACGCAGATGGTTGAACTGCCCGCTCGTGAAGAACCGCCACGCCTCATACTGCGAGACGACCTCGGCGTCAATGTCTTGACCGACCCAGTCTTCCCCGCGAAGCGGCGGCTCGCGGTGATCAACGTACGGCACCGGCCACCCGCGCAGCCGCACGACGGCGCGGGCGACGATCTGATCTAGGTCTCCGTAGTCGACGCGGTTATCGACGAACGGCTCCGGCCGAATCGCGACGTCCCAGTGGCCCTTCGACCGAATCTTGTCCGCACGCTGGCTCAGCTCCAGCCTCGCTCTCGTTCGGCTTCGTATCGCTCATCATCGGAGGGCGTTACCGATTTCCCAACCGAGGTAGACAGAGTGAGTCCTGCCCGCTCAACCGTCTCGATGTAGGCGCGGAGCGCCTTCTCGGTTGCGAGGTGGATGACGTCCCTCATCTCGACCAACGAAGCAACCTCAGACGTCTCCGGCACCTTTCGAGGCCGTACATAGAGCGCGCCCTTGCGGAGAACTTTCGGATAGTCCTTGGCGCAAAGGTGCGGAGTATCCAAAAACTCGAACACTTGGATCGCCGCGACGGTGACGCCGGTCGGAAGGTCCCTCCTGGCTAAGTCGAAACGGAGCGGCGGATCGGCGTACTCCGCGAGTTTCCGGGCCAAGTCGTCGTACACGAGCCACGAGCTCAGATCAGGGGCTTCGAGGCCGGGAAGCATCGCTCCGGGGTCGCCATCGTCGATGCCAATGATCACGTGCCCGCCATCACGGAGATTGCCCATGCTGAGTGCGGCACGAGCTACCTTCGCGAATAGATGTGCATCGGTTCGCGGTCCCGGTCCCTTTAACTCGAAACCGCGAAGCTCGTATCCGGAACTGAGCACCGCCCCGATTTCCTCCGCAGCTAGCACGCCCGTACTCTAGGTCCGCTCGTTCTTGTCGGCGCATGCTCGGCTCCGTTGATGGCGAGCGACGACGTCCCAGAACGGATGAGCTTCGTCTGTCGTCGGCTTCGCTCCCCTTGACAGAGCTACGTATCCACCAGCTCCGCGAGGCGGCCGAGCTACCCGACGACGGGGCCCGTCGAGTGGGCGCCGCTCGTGCCGTAATGGTCTGTCCTGTGGCGTAACGACGTGGCATGTCGCCCGCGAGTCCGTGGAGCTCGCCGCATCCGGGCAGACGCGGCCCCGGTCACGGCTCTGATCGCGGCCGCCGACGTCCAAGAGGAGGAGACGGCTCCCAGCCCGCTGCGCAAGTACGGACACACCCACTCCTCAGTGCTGCCCCGGCCCCGGTTCACCGGACACCTCGGTGAACAGCTGACGTGATCATGCCATGAGCGCGAGCAGGTGCTCGCGCGCCTCGAGCGGCGAGCGGTAGCCGAGGCGCTCGATCAGCCACTCGCGGTTGTAGGTGCGGGCGAACTCGCGCACGGCCCCGCGCAGCTTCTCGAGCGTCTGGAAGCGCTCGATCCAGAGCACCTGCTCCTTGAGCGTCTGGATGAACTTCTCGACGCAGCCGTTGGTCTCGGGCTCGTAGTGGTAGGCCGCGGGGCGCTCGATGCCGAGGTGGTCGATTCGGCCTGGTAGTGGTGGCTTCGAAAGCAGGAGCCGCCGTCGTAGCGCAGCGCCAGGCCCTCGGCGACGGCGCGCTCGACCGAGCCGAAGCGCTCCGTGCAGACCTCGCGCAGCAGGTCGGCGGCCGCGAGGCGGTCGGATCCGCGGCGAGGCGTCCGCCCACGCCTCGCGTGGTCGACGACGCAGAAGATCGCCCAGCGGCCGTCGCGGCCGGTGTTCCCCTCGGTGGCGTCGGTCGCCCACAGCGTGTCGGGCAGCGCGACGGTGATCGTCCCCTCGTGCAGCCGGCGGGAGCGGCGGCGCACCCGCGCGGTCGGCGCGAGCAGCCCCGCCTGTCAGGCGCAGGACGCGCTTGCGGCTCGTCGAGACACCGCGGCGGCGCAGGCGGGCCCACACTTTGCGGTGGCCCTCGCCGACGAAGGGCGAGTCGGCGAGCGTGACCTGGATCTCGCGCAGCAACTCGGGTCCGGCATGCAGCCCACCGGTCCGGGCCGGCGTCGAGCGGGCTCCGAGGCGCTGCGCCGGCGGCGTCGCTCGCACGCCGCCGACCTCGACACTCCGGGCCAGCGGGGCTTCGAGTCGCTCGCTGGCGCTCAACGCCTCGGCCGGCGAGGGCGGCGCTCTGTCTCCTCGAGCAGCGCCTTCGCGATGTCAAGGTCCATCGAGAGCTCGCCGATCTTGCGCTGGGGAAAGCTCGCGCTCCTCGGCCGGCCTGGGCCTGGCCTTCAGGCCCTCGCGCCCGGCGGCCAGGAACTCCTCACGCCAGCGCGAGATCACTCCGGCCGGCTGCCCCGTCTCCCGCGCGAGCAGGTCGAGCGACTCGCCGCGGAGCAGGCGCAGCACCACCTCCTCCTTGCGCCGTGCGCTCCAGCGCGTCTCGCGCCGCCCTCCGGGCGACGCTTCGCCGCGCTCGAGCCCCGAGCCCTTGCCTCCGTCCATCCCGGCCTCCATGACTCCCGACATCGTGACCTCCTCGGTCTAATCGGGGTGTCCGGTCGGAACCGGGCACGGGGGACGGCGGACAGGGGAGTCTCCATTGCAGCGCGTCGCCGCCAACGCTCCTGTGGCGGACAAGTTGGGAGAGCCTTCGCCGGCGGGTTCGCTATCGCAATGCGCGACAGGGGGTAGCGTCGCTCAGCGCTTCCGACGCTGCTCCTTCTCGACGAGCGCAACCTCGCCGAGATCGAGTCAGACGACTACCCGGACGAGCGCCTCGTGGTCTGCCGCAACCCGCTCGTCGCAGAGGAGCGCCGGCGCAAGCGCGAGG